>Ga0207933_1001833_pt1 | contig 14786 bp, 16 predicted proteins | sample NGESurdeep092012_4_FD_184488 | JGI IMG/M metagenome (GOLD analysis project Ga0207933, IMG submission 184488) | Arctic peat soil microbial communities from Barrow, Alaska - NGEE Surface sample F53-3 deep-092012 (SPAdes) | ecosystem: Environmental > Terrestrial > Soil > Wetlands > Peat ... | reverse complement strand
GCCCGGTCGAGGAAGTCACGGCGCTTCGGCGCGCGGCCGGTGTGGTCACGACGTTCAAGACCGTCGACACGTGCGCCGCGGAGTTCGACGCGTCGACGCCGTATCACTACAGCACCTATGAGGACACCAGCGAGGTGGTCGCCTCGGCCCGCGATCGGGTGATCATTCTCGGCTCCGGGCCGAATCGTATTGGCCAGGGCATCGAGTTCGATTACTGCTGCGTGCACGCCTCGATCGTGCTGCGCGACATGGGCTACGAGACCGTGATGGTGAACTGCAATCCCGAGACCGTGTCAACGGACTACTCGACGTCCGATCGGCTGTACTTCGAACCTCTCACGCCCGAGGACGTCGCCGAGGTCGTCGCGGTCGAGCAAGCGGCGTGCGTCGACGGAGCTCGAGTGCTGGGCGTGATCGTGTCACTCGGCGGACAGACCCCGCTCAAGCTGTCGCACTCCATTGACCCCGCGTTGGTCCTGGGTACGCCCGTCGCCTCGATCGACGCCGCCGAGGACCGAGAACAGTGGTCAGCGATTTGCACGTCGCTCGGCCTGCGCCAGCCGCCGGGCGACGTCGCGCTCAACCTCGCCGAAGCCCGCTCGATCGTGCGCGAGGTCGGCTATCCGGTCTTGGTGCGACCGAGTTACGTGCTCGGCGGACGAGGGATGGAGATTGTCTACGATGACGCGTCGCTCGAACGAGTGATGAAGGACCTGACGGGCCAGCACGGTTCTCTGGCGCGTGAGGGCGGCGTCTCCCAGAGTCGGCCCATCCTGATCGACAGCTTCCTCGAAGACGCCATCGAAGTGGACGTCGACGCCGTGCGCGACCACTCGGGCGACGTCTTCATCGCGGGAGTGATGGAGCACGTGGAAGAGGCCGGCGTGCACTCCGGAGACTCGGCGTGCGCCCTGCCGCCACAAACTCTGAGCGACGCGGTGCTCGCGACCCTGCACGCCTACACCAAGAAAATCGCAGAGGCGCTCGGCGTCGTCGGCCTGATCAACGTGCAGTACGCCGTGAAGGACGAGGAGGTCTTCGTACTCGAGGCGAACCCGCGCGCTTCTCGCACGGTGCCTTTCGTCGCCAAGGCGACCGGCGTCGCGCTCGCGCAGGTCGCCGTTCGCGTCATGATGGGCCAGACGCTCCACGAATTGGTCCAACAGGGCATCGTGCCCGCCGCGACACCAGTACCGACGTACGTGTCGGTGAAGGAAGCGGTACTGCCGTTCAATCGCTTTCCCGGCGTCGACACGGTGCTCGGTCCTGAGATGCGCTCGACCGGTGAGGTCATGGGAGTGGGGGAGAGTTTCGGCATCGCCTTCGCCAAGGCGCAACTGGCCGCCGGCATTCGGCTGCCGGACGAGGGTCGGGTCTTCATGAGTCTCGCCGATCGTGACAAGGTCCAGGGACTCGAGCTCGCGCGACTTCTGTTTGATCTCGGCTTCGCGATCGCCGCGACGGTGGGCACGGCCGGGTACCTGCGCGCGCACGGCGTCACGGTCGACACGTTGGTGGGGAAAGTGGGGTTGGCCGACATGGGCGTCGACGCCGTGTCGATGATCGCTGCGGGTGAGGTTCAACTCGTCATCAACACACCGTCGGGCAGTGGCGCGCGTGCGGACGGAGCACTCATTCGCGGCGCGTGCGTCGTCCACGCGGTGTCATGCCTCACGACGATCAGCGCCGGTCTCGCCGCCGCCAAGGGAATCGCGGACACCCGGTCCCAGGGCTGGCGTGTCGCGTCGCTCCAGGAGCTGCACCGATGAGTGCACTCTCGACCAGCGTCGGTGCCGTGACGCTTCGATCCGCGATTCTGACCGCGGCCGGGACATCGGGCTACGGCGACGAGCTCGCCGGATACGGCGATCTCGGCCAACTCGGCGCGGTGGTCGTCAAGTCCCTGGCCGCCTTCGCCTGGGAGGGCAACGCCGCGCCGCGCGTCGCGGCTTCGGGCGAACATATGTTGAACGCTGTCGGTCTCGCCGGTCCGGGCGTCGCGGCGTGGCGCGAGCGTTATCTGCCGGACCTCGAACGACGGGGCTGTGACGTGGTGGCCTCGATCTGGGGTCGTACGGTGTCGGAGTTCGCAGAAGCGGCCGAGGCGATGCGCGGTGCCAACGTCGTGGCGTTGGAAGTGAACGCGAGTTGTCCCAACCTGGAAAGTCGTTCTTCGATCTTCGCGCACTCGGCGCTCGCCACCGCGGAGATCGTTCGTGCGTCGAAGGTGGCCGGGGTGCCGCTCTGGATCAAGTTGAGTCCCAACACGCCCGACCTCGTGGAGATTGCCGACGCCGCGCTCGACGCCGGCGCCGAGGCCTTGGTGTTGGTCAATACCGTGCTCGGGCTCGCCATCGACATCGAACAGCGGCGAGCGTCACTTGGCAACGGTGGTGGCGGCATCAGTGGACCGGGAATCTTGCCCGTAGCGCTACGCAGCGTGTACGAGTGCCGAGCCGCCTTTCCCGACGCGCCGATCGTCGGCGTCGGCGGCGTCGGTAGCGGCGACGATGCCGTAGCGATGATCATGGCCGGCGCGAACGCGGTCGAGGTGGGCACGGCGACGTTCGCGGACCCGCGCGCGCCCTGGAAGGTGCAACGGGGTGTCGCGCGTTGGATGGAGCGACACCACGTGACCCGGTTGAGCGACATAGTGGGAGCGGTTCATGGATGAGACCTTTGGGGTGCGACTTCGCGAACGGATTCGAGCCCTGGGTCCGCTCTGTGTTGGCGTCGATCCGAGCCGAGAGTTGCTCGAGTCCTGGGACCGCGGCGACACGGTCGAAGGAATGGAGTTCTTCGTGCGCGCCGCGCTCGAGGCGGTGGTCGGCACCGCGGCCGCCATCAAACCGCAGGTGGCGTTCTTCGAACGGTTCGGTTCCGAGGGGTACCGCGTGCTCGAACAACTCATCAGTGACGCGCGCGACGCCGACGTGATGGTCGTCGCCGACGCGAAGCGCGGCGACGTCGCGGTCACCAACGTCGGCTACGCCGAGGCGTGGTTGGCCGAACGTTCGTCCCTGCGCGTTGACGCCGTGACGGCGAGTCCGTATCTCGGGGTTGAGGCGCTCGCGCCGCTCTTCACGCTCGCCAAGGACAACGCGCGCGGCGTGTTCGTCCTCGTCGCGACGTCGAACCCGGAGGGCCGCGCCCTCCAGCGAGCCCGCACGCCCGAGGGTGAGCGTGTCGAGGACCTCGTCCTTCGTTCGGTCGCCGAGTTGAACGCGCGTGGCGATGGACTCGGGTCATTCGGCGTCGTGATCGGAGCGACGCGCGACGCGCCGGAGTTCGATTTGGCCAACCTGGGCGGACCTTATTTGGTTCCCGGAGTCGGGGCGCAGGGTGCGAGTGCGCAGGACGTTGCGCGATTGTTCGCTCGTTGTCCCAAGAACACCGTGCTTGTGAATGTTGCACGATCCATACTGAACACCGGTCCTGAGCGCGCTGCACTGCGTGACGCGGCACGTCGCTGGCGCGATGATCTCAATCAGGCGTTGGCCTGAACAAAAGTCAGCGCTGGAGAGTAATCTGACAACGTGACTCCCACTCCGCCGAACCTCTCGCAAGAACAGCGAGTTGAGGCATCGCGTTTGGCGGTAGCGAACCGGCGCCGACGCGCCGAGGTGAAGCGTCAGGTGAAGTCGGGCGAGCTTTCCCTCGAAGAACTCTTCGAACTCGCGTCGCGCGAGGAGTGCGTCGCGCAGATGCGCGCCTACGACCTCATCAGTGCGTTGCCCGCCATCGGCGAGGTGAAGGCCGAACGAATCATGAACAACGCGTCGATCGCCAAGACCCGCAGGATCCGGGGTCTCGGTCCCAAGCAGCGCGCTGAACTGTTCCGAGCTCTTGTCCGCTGAACCCTTCATTGCGGTTCTCATTGGTCCGGGCGGCGTTGGCAAAGGCACTCTGGCTCGTCGTCTCGTCAACGCCGACAAGCGTCTCTGGTTGAGCAAAAGTTGGACGACGCGACCGGTGCGCGACACGGAGGACGGTACCGAGTACCACTTCGTTGATCGAGCGACCTTCGAAAAGGCCATCGCCGACGACGCGTTTCTGGAGTGGGCCGAGTTTCACGGCAACCTCTACGGGACGCCGCGTCCCCAGGCCGGTGAGCGCGACGTGTTGCTCGAGATCGAGGTCCAGGGGGCTGAACAGGTCCTCGCCCACGATCCCTCGGCCGTCGTCGTGCTGGTGGTCGCCCCATCGATGGAACAGCTCGAGGAACGTCTTCGCGGTCGCAGCGACGCTGAAGAACACGTGCAACAACGACTCTCGAGCGCACCGTTCGAACTGGCGAAAGGCCAGTCGATTGCTACGCGCGTCGTGGTCAATGACGACGTGGACCGAGCAACGAGCGAAATCCTCTCTATACTGGAAGAACTCCGCCCGCCCGGGCGACCCCCCTCGAAAAAGGACTGAATACCATGGCCGAGCGCCCCACCCTCGTTGATCCGCCCATTGAGACCCTCCTCCACAAGGTGGGCGACTCGAAATTCACGCTCGTGGCCGTCTCGGCGATCCGCGCCCGCGAGATCAACGAGTACTACAACGGACTCGGTTCGGGCCACGGCGCCCTGATCCCGCCGCAGGTCACCTCACTGTCGAACAAGTCGCTGTCGCTTGCGATGGAAGAGCTCTACCAGGGCAAGCTGGAGTTCCACCGCCCGACGCCCGAAGAGCTCGAAGACGAGCGACTACAGGCGGTCGCGTTGGAAGAGGCCCGTCAGGACGCCAACAACGACCTGGACGCCTTCACCGATGCCCTCCGCGACGCCTGAGTCGCCGAACCCTCGCATAGTCCTCGGCGTCGCCGGCGGCATTGCCGCGTACAAGTCGGTCGAACTGCTGCGGCTGCTTCGCGACGCGAACTATTTCGTTTCTCCGATTCTCACGCCCGACGCCACTCGTTTTGTCGGTGAACTGACCTTCAGCGCGCTCGCGAGCGAGCCGGCGCGCACCAAACTCTTCGGCGATCCGACGACGCCGATTCCTCATACGCATCTCGGGCGGAGCGCCGATCTCATCGTGGTCGCGCCCGCGACCGCGCACCTCATCGCGCGCTACGCCACCGGTCTCGCCGATGACCTGTTGGGGGCAACCCTGCTGGCCACGAAGGCGCCGGTACTGGTGTGCGCGGCAATGCACTCTGAGATGTGGGCGCAGCCGTCCGTGCAGGAGAACCTCGCGACGCTGCGACGTCGCGGCGTGATGATCCTGGAGCCCGACACCGGTCATCTCGCCGGCGGCGACGTGGGCGTCGGTCGAATGGCCGAACCGGCCGCGATCTTCGAATTGATTGAGAGGATCGTGCGGGGCTATCGCGGCGCGCTCAGTGGACAGCGCGTTCTCATCAGCGCGGGCGGTACCCGTGAGGCGATCGACCCGGTGCGTGTCATCGCCAATCGATCCTCCGGTCGCCAGGGCTACGCCCTCGCCGAAGTGGCCCGTCGCCAGGGCGCCACCGTGACGCTGGTGACGACCGTTGAACGAACGCTGGCCCTCGACGTGGCCGCCTCGATCGACGTCGTCCGTGTCGAGAGTGCCGCGCAGATGCGCGAGGTCATGCTCGAGCGTTTCGCGACCAACGATTGCGCGATCATGGCCGCCGCTGTTGCCGACTTCACGGTGAGCGCCGCGACCGAGAAGATCAAGAAGGACGCGGGGCTTCCGACGCTGCACTTCGAGATGACGCGCGACATCGTCCTCGACCTCGTCGCGGCGCGCGGGAACGGCCAGATCGTCGTCGCGTTCGCGGCCGAGACTACGAACGTCGTGGAGAACGCCCGCGCCAAGTTGGCGCGCAAAGACGTCGACCTCTTGGTCGTCAATGACGTCACCGCGCCGAGTGCGGGATTCGAACACGAGACGAACGAGGTCGTCATGCTCGAGCGCGATGGCGTGAGCGAATCGGTCTCGCTACGCTCGAAAGAGGCAATTGCGATGGCGATATTGGCTAGGGTGGCTTCATTGTTATCCAAGGAGCCCCATGAGTGACCGCACCCTCTTCACTTCGGAGTCGGTGACTGAAGGACACCCCGACAAGGTCGCCGATCAGGTTTCCGACGCGGTCCTCGACGCCATTCTCGCCCAAGACCCCATGGCGCGCGTCGCGTGCGAGACGCTGCTCACGACGGGCCTGTGCGTCGTGGCGGGAGAGATCAGTACCAGCGCGTACGTCGACATCAATCACCTCGCGCGAGAGACCATCATCGGCATCGGCTACGACGACGGCGCGATGGGCTTCGACGGCCGTAGCTGCGGCATCCTCGTGTCCCTCGACAAGCAGAGTCCCGACATCGCCGACGGCGTCGACGTGGCGTTCGAACAGCGAACTGGCGGCGGCGAAGACGTGCTGAACGCCCAAGGCGCCGGTGACCAGGGCATGATGTTCGGCTACGCCTGCAGCGACAATGACGACTTCATGCCCTTGCCGATCTGGTTGGCCCACCGACTCTCGATGCGACTCGCGCAGGTGCGTCGTTCCGGACTGTTGCCGTATCTACGGCCCGACGGCAAAACGCAAGTGACGATCGTCTACGAAGACGGCAAACCGGTCGCGATCGACACGGTGCTGGTATCGACACAACACGAAGAGGGCGTCGATTCGATGACCACCATCAAGAACGACATCATCGAGCACGTCATCACACCGATGTTGCCGGCCCACCTCGACGCCAGTTCGATGCGGGTCTTCGTGAACCCCTCTGGAAAATTCGTGCTCGGAGGACCGCACGCCGATACTGGTCTCACTGGACGCAAGATCATCGTCGATACCTACGGCGGGATGGCGCGCCATGGCGGGGGCGCCTTTTCCGGCAAGGACCCCTCCAAGGTCGATCGCTCGGGCGCGTACGCCGCGCGGTGGGTCGCTAAGCACGTGGTCGCGTGCGGCGCCGCGGAGCGGTGCGAAGTCCAGGTGGCCTACGCCATCGGAGTCGCGCGACCCGTGTCGGTGCTCGTCGACACCTTCGGCACCGAACGAGTAGACCGCTCGACCATCGCCAAAGCCGTGGATGCGCTCTTCGACCTTCGTCCCGCGGCGATCATTCGTGACCTCGAGCTGCGTCGTCCGATCTACCAGCGCACCGCCGCCTACGGCCACTTCGGCCGCAGCGACCAGGGTTTCACTTGGGAGCAGACGTCGCGGGTGGACGACCTTCGTCGAGAACTGTCGTTGTAGCAGTGAGCGCCGCGCGCGCAGTGCGGATCATCACCGAGGTGGCGGCGGTCGATCGTCCCTTCGACTACCTCGTGACCGAGCGCACGACCCGCGCCGCCGTTGGCGACCGCGTTCGCGTCGACTTCAACGGCCGCTCCGTTCGCGGTTGGGTCACGGGTGACGCGGACGTGAGCTCTGACCTCAAGCCCTTGACGAAGTGGTTGGGCTACGGTCCGCCGGCGTCGCTGCTCGACCTGTTGGCCTGGGCGAGTGAGCGTTGGTACAGTCCGCTGAGTCGGTTCCTCGTGTCCACGTCGCCCAAGCGACTGATCACCGAATTGCCCGTCGCGCCCGAGGCGAACGCCCTGGCACCCAGCGTGTTAGTCGGGGTGAGCGAAGTGGAACCCGGGGTGCTCGAAGTCGCGCCGACGACCGACCTCTTGCCATTGATCCTCGCGGCCTACGAAACGACGCGAGAGCGAGAAGGCTCGTTGTTGGTGCTCGTGCCGACCGAATCATGGGCCGGTCGGCTCCGTGGTCGTCTCGAACAGCGAGGGTGCCACGTCGCCGCCGGTGAGGACCAGTGGGACCGGATGCGCGCCGGTTGGCCCGTCATCGTCGGCGCCCGCGGTACCGCGCTGGCACCGGTGCCTAAGGTCTGTGGCGCGGTGATCATTGATGCCGATGACGAGGCCTATCGCAACGCCGCCGCACCGACGTGGGACGCCGTGACGATGCTGCGTGAGCGATGCGGTCGCGACGCGGCGCCGCTGTGGTGCACCTCGAGCGTGCCGTCACCGGCGCTCTTGAATGACGGTGGCTATCGCTCGTGGGGCGAGATCGTCGGGGCGTGGCCCCGAATCACCGTCGTCGATCGACGCCAGAGTGATCCCCACGACGGGGTGCTCGCGCGAGAGTCCCTCGACGCCGCGCGTCGGGCTCTCCAGGGTGACGATCCGGTCGCGCTCGTCGTGATCTTGCAGCGCCTCGGTGACGGACGACTCTTCGCGTGCAAGAAATGCGGCGAGCTCGCGCGCTGTGCGACGTGCGGTCAGGCCGAAGAAGAGGTTGACGGCCAACTGGTCTGTCGCGAACAACACGAGCCCCGGGCGAATTTTTGTCGATCGTGCGGCGCGACGAACCTGAAGCGGCTGCGCGTCGGCGTCACGACACTCGCGCGCGACGTGTCGGCCCAACTCGCCCAGAAGGTGAGTGAGGTCACGGCAACCAGTGAACTCGACGGGACGCTCGAACGGGTCGTCGTCGGAACCGAAGCCGTGTGGCAACGGGTTCGTCGCTGTCGCGTCGTCATCTTCGTCGACTTCGACCAGTATTTGGTCGCGCCTCGCTCGTCGGCCCGCCACAGCGCCCTCACGGCCGTGGGCAAGGCGGGCCGACTGGTCGGCCCACGACGCGAGGGTCGAGGTGAGGTCGTGTTGCAGACCCGTCGTAGTGAGGACCCGGTCGTGGACGCTCTCGTGCGCGAGAGCTTCGATGAGATCGTCGACGAGGACGTGAAGATTGCTCGGATGCTGGAACTCGCCCCGTACGGCGCGGCGGCCGACGTGTCCGGTGAGGGCGCCAAGGCGTTCGTCGAGGGTCTGCCTGACGCGAACCTGTCGATCCGCTCTTCACCGTCGGGTTTTTCAGTTCGAGCGAGCGACGTCGCCACGTTGACCTCGGCGCTTCGCGCGACGCCGCGACCGCTCGCCAAGGTGCGAGTGGCGGTGCAGTAAACCTCGCGACGGTGCTGAGCGACGGTCCTCGACTGGGCACCGGCGGTAACGTGGGGGAGTGACGACGCTCCCAATCCGCATCTACGGTGACCCGGTCCTGAACCAGGTCACGACCGAGATCGAGAACATCGACGGGCGAATTGCGGCACTCGCTCAGACCATGATCGAGACCATGAACGAGGCGCCGGGCGTGGGTCTGGCCGCCAATCAAGTCGGCGTGCAAAAGCGGCTCTTCGTCTACGACAAGGGCGACGGGCCCCACGTGGTCGTGAATCCCAAGATCCTCGAGACCGATGGCGAGTGGACCTACGAAGAAGGATGTCTTTCGGTGCCCGGACTCAGTTGGGAGATCACTCGGGCCAACGCGGTCCACCTCGTCGGCTTCGATCTCAGCGGCAACGAAATCGACGTACAGACCGAGGAGTACGAAGGCCGCATTTTCCAGCACGAGATGGACCACCTCGACGGTGTCTTGCTCATCGAACGACTCGACGCCGATCAGCGACGAGAGGCCAAGCAGATCCTTCGTCAGCGCAATCTCGAACACTCCGGTTCGGATCCCGACGGGTTGCACCTACTGCTGGGTGAGTAGATGCGGCTCGCTTTCCTCGGTACGCCCGAGGCAGCGGTGCCGTCGCTTCGCGCACTCGTCGATACCGGTCACGACGTCGCGCTCGTCATCACCCGGCCCGATCGCAAACGCGGTCGCGGCGCTCAGCTCTCGCCCAGCCCGGTCAAGGTCTGTGCGCAAGAGTTGGGTCTCAACGTGGGACATCGATTGAGTGATCTCGAGGACATCGCCGTCGAACGTGGTGTCGTCGTCGCCTACGGTCGATTGATCCCGGCCGACGTACTTGAACGGATCCCGATGTTGAACGTGCACTTCTCGCTCCTACCCCGGTGGCGCGGCGCGGCGCCCGTGGAGCGCGCGATTCTGGCGGGCGACGTAGAGACGGGCGTGAGCATCATGACGCTCGACGCGGACTTAGATACCGGTCCCGTGCACCTTGAAACTCGAGTCGCGATCGACGAGAAATCACTCCCGATGCTCCTGGGCGAATTGGCGGCCGCGGGAGCGAAGGCCCTTGTCGAAGTGCTCGGAACGCCAGAGCTCTTGGCACATCCGCGCGCGCAAGAAGGCGACGCCACGTACGCCGCGAAACTCTCCAAGGAGGACTTTCATCTGGCGCCCTCCGCCTCGGCGGGGCAGCTCCTGCGAGTAGTCCGACTGGGTCAGGCATTCGTACTCGTGGGCGGTCGTCGTCTCCTGATCGAGAGAGCGTCGGCCTTCAGTGGTGACGACGTGGCGAGCGGTTCGATTACTCAGCGAAACGCACGGGTCGTATTGGGCGCGTCCGATGGAGCAATCGTGCTCGAGCACGTACGTCCGGAAAGCGCGAAATCCATGAGTGCGTTGGCGTGGTGGGCCGGAGCGCGTTTTGAGCAAAACGTCGCTCTATGGATGTAAATAAAGCCCACCACGAATAGGCTGCCGTTGTGACTTCCATCGACGCTGGCCCCATCGGAGCGCTCCGCGTCGCGCCGTCAATTCTGGCCGCCGACTTCGGGTCACTGGCGAGTGCCGTTCGAGAGATCGACGCGGAGACCGATTGGCTCCACGTGGACGTGATGGACGGTCATTTCGTTCCCAACGTGTCGATCGGTCCTCCGGTCGTGAAGTCCCTTCGCCAGTACAGCGCCCGATTCTTCGACTGTCACTTGATGATGAGCGAGCCCGGACGATACCTCGAGGCGTTCCGTATCGCCGGGGCCGACGGTTGCACGGTCCACGTCGAGGTCGGTTCGACCGCCTCCTTGATCGACGAAGCGCGCTCCATGGGCCTGCGTGTCGGACTGGCCGCGAATCCCGACACGCCGTTCTCGAAGGTCGCACCGTTTCTCGCGGACATCGACCTCCTCTTGTTGATGACGGTGTTTCCCGGATTTGGCGGTCAATCGTTCATTGGTGACGTGATGGCCAAAGTGAACGAGGCCCGTCGAGCAGTCGAGGCCAATGAGTTGGCGCTCGATATCGAAGTCGATGGCGGCATCGACCTCGACACGGCTCCGATTGCCGTCGAAGCGGGCGCCAATGTACTCGTCGCCGGTTCGGCGATCTTCAACCGCCCTGATCCCCTCGAAGCGGCGCACGAACTGAGAGTCGCCGCGAGGTCCGGACGATCGTGAAGTTCTCCAACACCGAACTGATGATGATGGCGATCGGAGCGGGCGACAAGGCGCGGTTCCTCTCGCCGCCGAATCCCTGGGTCGGGGCTCTCGTGGTCAGTGAGCGCGGAGTCGTCTTGAGCGAGGGTCACACACAAGTTCCGGGCGAGTCGCACGCGGAAATCGAAGCCCTGCGCCGCGCCGGTGACCGCGCGCGGGGCTCGACGATGGTCGTCACCCTCGAGCCCTGTTCTCACGAGGGGCGAACCGGTCCCTGCGTCGAGGCCATCATCGAGGCTGGTGTCGCCCGAGTGATCGTCGGAACGATTGACCCGGATCCACGCGTCTCGGGTGCCGGCGTCGAACTGTTGAAGTCCTCGGGCGTCGACGTCGAAGTCGGTGTTGAAGAGTCGGCGGTGCGCGCGCAACTGGCTCCCTATATATGGCATCGCGTGACGGGCCGTCCGTACGTGGTCTTGAAGGTCGCGAGCACGTTGGACGGCGTCGTCGCCATGGCCGACGGCACGAGCCAGTGGATAACGGGTGAAGTGGCTCGACGCGACGCGCACGTGCTGCGAGCCCAGAGCCAGGCGGTTCTGGTGGGTGCCGGTACCGCGCGACACGACGACCCGGCGCTGACGGCGCGTCTCGGCGACCTCGTGGTTGAACCCCTTCGCGTCGTGCTCGGTTCGGCGCCCGCGGGAGCGAAGATGCGACCGTGTCTCGAACTGAGCGGTGATCTCTCGTTCGTTCTCGATGAGATTGGGAGCCACGACGTACTGCAACTCCTCGTCGAGGGCGGCCCCACGACCGCGAGTTCGTTCCTCGACGCCGGACTCGTGAACCATATTGTCTGGTACCAGTCGCCTTCGTTCGCCGGGAGTGACGGTACGCTCGGCGCATTGAAGGGACTCTCGACGGCCACGATCGCGGCGTTACGGCGTGGCCGCATCGTGGAAGTCCAACGGGTCGGGGAAGATATTCGAATAGACGTGGAGGTCTAATGGCGTTCTCATCCATCGAAGCGGCGATCGTTCAGTTACGCCAGGGCGGCATGGTCGTCGTGGTCGACGACGAGGACCGAGAGAACGAAGGCGACCTCATCATGCCGGCCCAGGACGTCACGTCCGAGAGCATGGCGTTCTTCCTCGAGTACACCTCGGGCGTGTTTTGCGTGCCCCTCGAGTCCGAGCGAGCGGACGCGCTGGAGCTGCCATTGATGGTGGTGGCTAACACCGAGGCGCAGCGCACGGCCTTCACGGTGACCGTCGACTACCGCCACGGCACGTCAACGGGAATCTCGGCGAGCGACCGCGCCGCGACCATTCGCGCATTGATCGATCCCGAGACCCGAGCGAGCGACCTCAATAGGCCGGGACACATCTTCCCCCTTCGGTACCGGGCCGGCGGCGTCTTGAAGCGCGCGGGCCACACCGAGGCGACCGTGGACCTGTGTCGACTCGCCGGCAAGCAACCCTCGGGAGTGCTCTGTGAGATCGTGACCGCCGATAAGTCCGGGATGGCGCGACTGCCCGAACTCGAAGCGTTCGCCGAGAAGCACCAACTACCGATCATCTCAATCGCCGACCTGATTCGCTACCGACGCCGACACGAGAAGCTCGTGAAACGGATCGCCGAAGCGTCGATGCCTACCGAGCACGGTCAGTTCCAGGCGTTCGTCTTTGAGAACGTCCTCGACGGCGAACAACACATGGCGCTGGTCTACGGCGACATCGCCTCAACTCCAGACGTGCTGGTTCGGGTTCACTCCGAATGCCTGACCGGCGACGTGTTCGGCTCGATGCGCTGTGACTGCGGCCCGCAATTGGAAACGGCCCTCGCGAAAGTCGCGGCCGAGGGCGCCGGCGTCGTCGTGTACCTTCGCGGTCACGAAGGTCGCGGCATTGGCCTCGGCCACAAGATTCGCGCCTACGCCCTTCAAGAGGACGGCCGCGACACCGTCGACGCCAACATCGAACTCGGACTTCCGGTCGACTCACGCGAGTACGGTATCGGCGCGCAAATTCTGGTCGACCTCGGTGTGACGTCGATGCGCATCATGACCAACAACCCCTCGAAGTACGGCGGCCTCGAGGGCTTCGGACTCAATATCGTCGAGCGCGTGCCGCTCGAAAGTAGCCCGACGGCCTTCAACATCGACTATCTGCGCACCAAGCGTGAGCGCCTCGGCCACATGCTCGGAGGTCTCGATGACCTCGAATGACGACACGCAACTGGATCCTCGGCGCGTCCAAGAGTTACAAAAGCGCGCCGGCGAACACCTCGAGGGCTCAGCCGTTGGCCGCGGCGTTCGCGTCGCGCTCGTCTGTAGCCGCTTCAACGGTGCTGTCACCACTCGACTCCTTGAAGGAGCGCTCGACGTCCTGCGCGACGCCGGGGTCGATCGCAGCGATATCACCGTCGGCTGGGTGCCCGGGGCCTTCGAGATCCCGTTGATGGCGTTGGCTTTCGCGGACGGTGATCGACCGGTTGACGCGGTCATCACGCTCGGAGCCGTGATACGCGGCGACACGACGCACTACGAAATCGTGTCGGGAGAATGTGCTCGCGGTGTCCAAGACGTGCAGTTGAGTACGCGGGTGCCGGTCGTCTTTGGCGTGTTGACCGTCAACACCCTCGATCAGGCGCTCGATCGCTCCGCGAAGGACGAGACCAACAAGGGACGCGAGGCGGCCACGACGGCGCTCGAAATGGTGTCGGTCCTGCGACAGGGATCGCTCGGATCGTAGCGGCGATGAAGGGCCGGATCGAGGTGTTCAGCGACCAACGTGGCGACGGACTGGTGCGCTCAGATGAAGGCGAGGGCCTCTACTTCCACTGCGTCAGCATTGCCGACGGATCGCGCAGTATCGATGTCGGCGACACGGTCACGGCCCGTCGAGGCGTGGGCCATCTCGGACACGACGAAGCGTTCGAGATCGTGAAAGTGACGCGGGCCTAACGTCGAGCGTGTAGCCATTCAGCAGTGGTCGGCGAGGGATGTACGAGGGTCTAGAACGTCGTCGTCGTGACGTCGACCTTGTGACCGGGCTTCGTGGGAGCGTTGCCCAGCACCGTCAGAGCGTTCGAACGCGCGATCGTGGCCTCGGTGATCGCGAAGCGATACGTCGCGCGGGCGCTGATGTGCTCGGTCGAGTTCGTCGCGCCATCAATGGAGGTCGACAGTTTCGACTTGGCGGTCGCTACTGCAGCCAGGAATGAGAGATTGATGACCTTCAGTCTGGCCAGGTAGAGCTTGTCCGCAGCCCGCCACTGTTTCAAGGTGGTGATGACGGTCGTCTTGGTCGCGATGGTCGTCGTGGTCGTGGCGGACGTCGTGCCAGCCAGGGCGGCCACGGGCGCACCGAGAGCGAGCGACGCCACCATCGCCACCGTGGCGATGGTGCGCTTTGCAATGCTCGTCATGGTCGACCTTTCAAAGGAATATACAAATCGTACCGATGAATCCTTTGAAATTCCTGTGAATCGAATGAATATCAGTTGTGAAGAATGCTCTCGGTGATGACCAACCCGGTTCGATCGAGTGTGTTGGCGGGGTCGCTCGAACAACAATCGGCGCGCTGCTCCTGAGAGCAACGCGCCGAGAGGGGGACTTCGTGGGTGACTAGGCAGTGGTGGTCGTCACCGGCGCCGTGGTCGCCGTGGTGACCGCCGATGACGCCGGGGGCGCTCCGAGTGCGACCAGGGCCGCGGCACGCACGACG
>Ga0207933_1001832_pt1 | contig 14790 bp, 17 predicted proteins | sample NGESurdeep092012_4_FD_184488 | JGI IMG/M metagenome (GOLD analysis project Ga0207933, IMG submission 184488) | Arctic peat soil microbial communities from Barrow, Alaska - NGEE Surface sample F53-3 deep-092012 (SPAdes) | ecosystem: Environmental > Terrestrial > Soil > Wetlands > Peat ... | reverse complement strand
CCGTCAACGACATCGGCATCATCCGCATCAAGACCGCCAAGCCGATCGTCTTCGACGGCTACGCGACGAACCGGCTGACCGGCTCGTTCATTTTGATCGAGCAAGGCACGAACGCGACCGTCGCCGCCGGAATGTTGTTCCCGCCCACCGAAGCCGTGAAGCCAGAATACACGGACTTTGCGATTTGATTCGTTTTTGTAGGAGTCGAGGTAACGAGACTCAATTCAACTTTCCGATTTGAAATTTTCGGTTGCCGCCGCGCTTTTGGAAATGTCCGCCGCAAAGTCGAAAACCTCCGCCCCGACTTTGAAAGCCGTTCCCCCGATTTATAGACCGCCGCCCCGAATTTGAAAATGGCTTCTCCCGACTTAAAAACATAAAAAACCCCTTGAAAATCATCAAAAATAGCGGAAATCAGGTCTTTTCCAACCGTTTAATCTCCTTCGCCAGCCGTTCCGCCTGCTTTTCCAACTCCACATTTTCAACTTCAAGCTGCTTCGCCCGTTCCGCCGCCAGTTCATCCAAAATGCCCGGCTTCTGCTCCGCCAATTGGCACAACTCATAATCAGGACTTTCCGTTACGCCTTCAGCGTATTTGAAGTCGCGTTCACATATTGCATCAAAATAAAAAAGCCGGAGCTTTTCAGTCCCAGCTTTGCAAAGTAAATCCAGCATTTCAGGCCGCAACTGCCACATGGCGGGCGTGGGCGATTTCGTCCTTGGCAATCTGCCTGATCTGATTTGCCAGCAGAGTGACGACGGCAATGGTGTGTCCCGCCAGCGTCATGAATTCCACCGTGCAGCCCTTGCCGCCTTCGTGGACGAGCACAGCCGTGCCAATGTCGCCCGCGCTCAAGCCGTGTTCGGGCAGGTCGGTTGTCAGCACCACGCTGTCGAGTTCTTTGATCATGATCAAATGTCCAATGGATACGCCGTGGCCAATGTAGCCGTTTCCGCGTTTTTGGCAATAAACCAAACGGCGCGCACTTGCGGCAAGCGGCCATCGGGCGCGGCCAGCGCGCCTTCAATCACAAAATTCCGTCCGAACGGCGTCGGGACGATTTCGACAACTTCATAGCGGCGCGCATGGTTCAGTAATGCCGTGGCGAGTTCTTCCCATGCTTCAATTGTGAATCCGAAACTGTGGAAAAATTCCGTCTTGTCCTGGCCGTCGCGATGCGTGGTTGAAAGCAGATAATGGGTAATTTTTCTGCTTGGAACAACCGCGCGTTCGGCGTTGGGCAGTTTCATTCTTTGCGTTGAAATTTATTTCTTATTACATCCCGAACAACGCGTGAAATAATTTTTTCCCGCAGAAAATCCAGATCACCGCCGCCAGCGCAATATACGGCCCGTAAGGTATCCGCGACGACCACGCGTGCTTCCGCATCAAAATCAAACTCACGCCGGCCACCGAGCCAATCAGCGCGCTGACCGCCAGAGAAAAAACCACGCCCTGCCAGCCGGTGAACGCGCCGATGGCCGCCATGAATTTCACGTCGCCCAGACCCATCGCCTCGCGCGGCAGGACGATTTCCCCGCTCACACATTCCAGATACGGCACGCCGTCGGGGACGATTTCCTCGTCGCCGATTTTCAGCACAGCGGGCGAAAGCCGCACCGTCACGTTTTCGTAGCCGCGATCAATCAGTTCCACCGTCCGCGCCTGCAAAACAATCGCGTCGGATTTGCGGTAAAACAATTCTTCGTAGGAAATTTCCCGGCCGGGCAGATGCACGCTGGTTTCCAGAAAAACAACTTTTGTGTCCACCGGCAGTTTCAATTTCTGACGGCCAAACAGCAATTTCCCCAGGCGCAGAATGGCATAAATAATTCCCGCGCCGATGACCGCGCCGAGCAGACTTTGCAAAATTCCGGTCACGCGAGAATTGGCGTGGTGCAATTGCGGCAAGAAAAATGACGCGACGAAACCTGCCGCGGCTCCCCCGAACGTGATTTCGTCGGGGATGATGAAATGCTCGAAGTCAATGAACGTCGCGCAAACCAGTCCCGCGAGAAAAATTGCGTAGACAATCGCCAGCCACGCCGACTGGCTTCCGAACGCCAGCCAGCAGCTCAAAAATGCAATTCCAGTGAGAAGTTCAACAATGAAATAGCGCGGTGAAATCGGCGCGCCGCAATTTTTGCATTTGCCGCGCAGCGCGAGCCACGTCACGAGCGGGATGTTCAGGTAAAATGGAATTGCATATTTGCAATGCGGGCAGTGCGACGGCGGCGTGACGACGCTCAAGCCCAGCGGCATCCGGTAAATGCACACGTTCAAAAAACTGCCGACGATGCAGCCGAGCGCAAAAAATGTCAGCGACCAGAAATGGAACGGCACGAGCGCCCAGCTTTCAGGATTAAAAATGTTGTGAAACATCAATTGTGTCCAAAGTCCAAAGTCCAAAGTCCAAAGTCAATGCTCGCGATGAAACTTTAGGCTTTGGGCTTCGGACTTTGGACTGCGCTTTCAAGCGCTTTACGCATCACATCGAGCGGCGCGGGTTTGCCCGTCCAGATTTCAAACGCCTTCGCGCCCTGATGCAGTAACATTCCGAGGCCGTTCGCCGTTTTGCAGCCGGATTTTTTCGCGGCGGCGAGCAGCTTCGTTTCCGCCGGGCGGTAAATCATGTCATAAACGGCGCGCGTCTGTTTCAGCGAAAATTGGCTTTCGTCCAGCGGCGATGGATCACCCGGGTTCAAGCCGAGCGAAGTGGCGTTCAAAATCAAATCCACATTTGATTCTGGAAAATCAGTTGAGATTGTGACGGAAGGAAATTGCTTTTTGATTTCAGCCGCAATTGCTTCCGCCTTCGATTTTGTGCGGTTGACGAGAAACAATTCCGCGACATTTTCCGCCGCCAATTTTAGCGCCGCAGTTTTTCCCGCGCCGCCCGCGCCGAGCAATAAAACTTTCGCGCCGCGCAATTTGATTTTCAAATCTTCACGAAGCGATTGCGCAATTGCGTCCGCATCCGTGTTAAAGCCGATTGGACTTTGGACTTTGGACTTTGGACTTTGGACAAACTTAATCGTATTCACCGCGCCCCAAACTTTTGCGGAAATATCCAGTTCATCCACCATTTCCAGCGCGAGCAGTTTATGCGGCACGGTCAGGTTTATTCCCGCGAAGTTCATCGCCTTTGCGCCTTCAATTGCGGCGCGAAGATTTTTTGGGTTCACCTCAAACGCAAGGTAACGCCAGTTCAATCCCAGCGCGGCGAACGCGGCGTTGTGCATTGCGGGCGACGCGGAATGCGCGACTGGCGAACCGAGCACCGCGCACAGGCGCGTGGCGGCGTTGATTTCAGATTGACCGGATTTTGGCACGCGCAATTTATATTCGGCGGCGACGCGAGTTCAAAGCGCAAAGTCCACGCGTAAAATTATCCGGTGGGGCGAGCGTCCTCGCGAGCCGGATGGCGGAAAACCTTTTGGGATGGCGGCTCGCGAGGACGCTCGCCCCACCATTGAAACTTCAAACGCTTTGCGCCCGCGCAATTTGTCCGCTAGAATTTCTCCGGATGAAATCAAAAGGCGCGGTTTATCTCGTCGGCGCCGGGCCGGGCGACGCGGGACTGCTCACATTGCGCGGCGCGGAATTGCTCCGGCGCGCGGACGCGGTCATTTACGATCTGCTCGTGAATCCGGCGTTGCTCCGGCTCGCGCGAGAGGGTGCGGAAATCATTTCGCGCGGCAAACGCACGGATTTTTCGCAGGAACAGATCAATGACTTGATGATTGCAAAAGCGCGCGAAGGGAAAATCGTCGTGCGGCTCAAGGGCGGCGATCCGTATATTTTTGGCCGCGGCGGCGAGGAGGCGGAAGCGCTGGCGGCGGCGAAAATCCATTTTGAAGTCGTGCCGGGGGTTTCTTCGATTGTCGCCGCGCCGAATTACGCGGGCATTCCGCTCACGCACCGCGGCCATTGCTCCAGCTTCACCGTTTTCACCGGACATGAAAATTCCGACGATGCGAAAACAAATTTAAGCTACGAACAGATTGCAAAAATCCCCGGAACAAAAGTCGTGCTCATGGGCGCGGAAAATCTCGGCGACTGGACGAAGTCGCTCATCGCGCATGGGATGCCGCCGGAAACGCCCGTCGCAATCGTCAAATCCGGCACGCTCGGAAAACAGAAATCCGTTTCCGGCACTCTCGCGACGATTGCCAAACTGGCGGTGGGAAAAAATATTTCGCCGCCCGCGCTCACCGTGGTCGGCGACGTGGTGAAACTTCGCGGGAAACTGAACTGGTTTGAAAATCTCCCGCTGTTCGGAAAACGCATCGTCGTCACTCGCTCGCGCATGCAGATCGCGAAATTTTCCAGAAAACTTTCCGGGCACGGCGCGGATGTTTTGGAAATTCCGGCGGTCAAGGTCGTTGACCCCGACAATAAGGATGCGCTGATTGACGCGCTGCTCACGTTGAATTCCTATGACTGGCTGGTGTTCACGAGCGTGAACGGCGTGACGGCGTTCTTTGAATATTTTTTCCGGCGCTTTCACGATTTGCGAGACATCGGCGGCGCGAAAATTGCCGCCGTCGGCCCGGCGACCGCCGCGAAATTGCGCGAACTCCATTTGCAGGTGGACTTGATGCCGGAGGAATTCATCGGGCGCAAAATCGCCGGGGTGTTCGTGAAGCAAGGCAGCATTGAAAATACAAAAATCTGCCTGCTGCGCGCCGAAAATGCCAATCGCGAGCTGCCGGACGCGCTTGAAGAAATGGGAGCGATCGTGGACGACATCGGCCTCTACAAAACCGTCGCCGAGACGGAGGATTTTTCCGGCGCGGCGGAAAATTTTCTGGCGCGCGGCGCGGACTGGATCACGTTCACGAGCGGCTCGACCGTGGAGTTTTTCCATGCGCGGTTTGATTTGCCGAAGCTGATGAAGCAATTTCCGCAAATGAAAATTGCGTCCATCGGCCCGGAAACGAGCAGGGCGGTCCGCGCCTTGAAACTTGAGCCGGCAATTGAGGCGAAAGAACATACGACGGATGGTTTGACAAAGGAATTGCTGCGCCCGCGATGAATTGAAAAATGGCTCCAGAGGAAGGACTCGAACCTTCAACATCACGGTTAACAGCCGCGTGCTCTACCATTGAGCTACTCTGGAATCAAACGGGCGCGTAATCTACAATCCAGAGTTTTTCGCGTCAATGTTTTTGCGTCAGCCTGTCACGAGCGTCCCGACCTTTTCGCCCAGAATGAGGCGCTTCAAATTATGCGGCTTCGGAAATTCAAAGACGATGATCGGCATCTTGTTGTCCATGCACAACGAAAATGCCGTCGAATCCATCATCTTCAACTGTCGTTGCAGCGCGGCCAGCCAATGGAGGCCATGGAGGGCCGCCGCTTGATAAATATGACATTTGTCGTATTGCGGATTATTCTGTCGTATTGCAAGATTTGAACATTCCCGGTAAGGCCATTGAATTGAGGCGCATCAAAATGCCGTGGTTCCATCGCGGGAAAAAAAATAAATTATGAAAATCAATCATTTGCGGAACAGCAAGTCTTGTAAAGGCTCCAGCGCCTTCACTTTGATAGAACTGTTGGTGGTTATCGCGATCATCGCCATCCTGGCCGCCATGCTTTTGCCGGCGTTGGCCAAAGCCAAATTGAAGGCGCAAGGAATCAGTTGCCTCAGCAACATGAAACAGTTGCAACTGGCCGCCATCCTTTTCGGGACTGACAATGATGATCTTGTGCCGAATAACGTCGAGCTTGCGGGTGGCAATACAGACAATTGGGAGGCTGGCACCTTTGCCTCTGCCAAAAACGGTCCCGTAACAGAGAACCCTAGCGGATGCGAGACGAATCCCTTTTTTCTTGGAGTGGAGGGAAGCAGCGGGACGTTCGGTGGGGTTACATATACATTGAAAGGTTCCATAGGAATCTACGCAAAAGCAGCCGGAGTCTATCATTGCCCCGCCGATAAACACCCGGGCGAGGCACAACACAAGGTGCGTGTCCGGTCGTGTTCGATGAATGCCTGGGTAGATGGAACAGGTGCTGGCGGGGGGCCGCAAGGCACCAAAAACTACAAGGTTTTCAAGCATTTTTCAGATTTTGGGGGCAAGTTAAGCGCTTCAGATACATTCGTGTTTCTGGATGAAAATCCGCTCAGTTTAAATGATGGATGGTTTAGATGCATTCCGGATGGCACTAGTGTTCAAGACTCGCCGGCGGTGAATCACGGCGTTACTACCTCGTTTTCCTTTGCTGATGGCCATTGCGAACTTCATAGATGGTTCAATGTTTTTTTAAACTACACTGGCACAAGTGGTTCATCAGGAACGGATACGAAATGGCTCGCCTCACATGCCACTTACTGATCGGGACACCCTGAAAATTCCAGTCGCCATTGCTTCCGGGAGAAGATCAACTGACCAGCGTCCCTACTTTTTCGCCGAGCAGCACGCGCTTCAAATTGTGCGGCTTGGAAAAATCAAATACGATGATCGGCATCTTGTTGTCCATGCACAACGAAAACGCCGTAGAATCCATCACCTTTAATTGCCGTTGCAGCGCGTCGAGATAGGAAATTTCCGCGAACCGTTTCGCCCTCGGATTCTTCTTCGGGTCGCAATCATAAACGCCGTCCACTTTCGTCGCCTTCAAAACCACCTCCGCGCCGATTTCATTCGCCCGCAACGCCGCCGCCGTGTCCGTGGAAAAAAACGGATTGCCCGTGCCGCCGCCGAAAATGACGACCCGGCCTTTTTCCAGATGCCGCACCGCGCGCCGGCGGATGAACGGCTCGGCGACCTGCGACATGGCGATGGCGCTCTGCACGCGCGTGGGGCAGCCGAGTTTCTCCAGCGCGTCCTGCAACGCCAGCGCGTTGATGACCGTCGCGAGCATGCCCATGTAATCGCCGGTCGCGCGCTCGATGCCGCGTTCGCTGCCGCTCAAGCCGCGAAAAATGTTCCCGCCGCCGGCGACCACGACCACCTGCACGCCCAGTTCGCGCACCTCGCGGATCTGCCCGGCCATGTGCTGCACCGCCTCGGGACAAATGCCAATGCCGTTTGCGTCGCCGAGCGACTCGCCGCTTAACTTGAGGAGGATGCGGGAAAATTTTGGTTTTTTGGCGGTGGTCATAGAAGTTGAGGTGTTCGCAGCATCGCAAAAGGTTTAACAGCCGCGCGCCGAATCGTCAAATCAAAGACGCTGAACGGATTCCAGTGAATTGATTTCGTCCTCATCGTCATTATCAATTGTTTCAAGCATGAGGATGACTAAAAACAAGAACGGCGGGCGACTTGCATCGCCCGCCGGGTGAGTTTCAAGCGGATCAATTATCAGCCGTGATAGCCCAATTCGCCGTGTTCGGATTCGTCGAGGCCTGCCATTTCGACTTCTTCGGCCGGACGCAGGCCAACGAGCACCTTGGTGATGTAGGTGCAAATAATTGTTCCAACCACTGACAGAACAATTGTCACTCCAACGGCTTTGAATTGTTCAACAACTTGTTTGGCATGATCCGCCACGCCGTTGGTTTGCATTGGCACAAGGGAGTTGACCGAGGCGTCACAGAGCAAGCCGGTCATGATGGCACCGACGGTTCCACCGATGGCGTGAACGCCGAAGGTGTCCAGCGCGTCGTCATAGCCGAGCCAGGCCTTGACCTTGTAGCACATGAACCACGGAATCGTGCCGGCGGCGATGCCGATCCACACCGCGCCGGTGGGATTGACCCAGCCGCAAGCGGGCGTGATGACAACCAGTCCGGCCACCGCGCCGGAACAGAAACCGAGCACGCTGGGCTTGCCTTTGACGAGCCATTCCCACATTGGCCAGACAAATGAGGCAATGGCCGTTGCCAATGTCGTCGTCGTGAAGGCGTTACCGGCGGTGCCGTCAGAGCCAACTTCGGAACCGGCGTTGAAACCATACCAGCCGACCCACAGCATTGCCGTGCCGATATAAGTCAGAACGAGGCTGTGCGGCGCGAAGTTGTCTTTTCCAAAGCCAACACGCTTGCCCAAGATCAAGCAAAGCACTATTGCAGACCAGCCGGACGACATATGCACCACCGTGCCGCCTGCGAAGTCAATGGCTTTGATGGCCGCGCCAGAGGCGTTTGCCGCGCCGCTCATCCAGCCCGTGCCGCTCCAGACCATGTGCGCGAGAGGGAAATAAACCACGAACATCCAGAGAGTCATGAATACCAGGATGGCCTTGAACTTCATGCGTTCGGCGATGGAACCGATGATCAACGCCGGGGTAATGATGGCAAAGGTCAATTGGAAGCACGAAAACACGTCCAATGAAACCCACGCGGTGGAAACGCCGCCGGGCGCGCCGGTCACGCCCTTGAAGAAGGCGTAGGTTCCCAGGTCGCCCCAGAACGGCCCATGCGCCCCCGTGCCGGGACCGAAGGCCATGCTGAAGCCGCAGATATACCACAGGATGGTGACGAGGCCGGTGATGAGGAAGCATTGGGCCAGCACGGAGAGGACGTTCTTCTTGCGCACCATGCCGCCGTAGAACAGCGCGAGGCCGGGTAATGTCATAAATAACACCAGCGCCGTGGAGGTCATCATCCAGGCGTTATGGCCGGGACCGGCGGTGTTCATGACCGGCAGGTTTTGACAGATCATGTTGCCGTTTGTGTCCTTCAAGCTTGCTGACGGATCGGAGTCAGCAATATAAGCTTCAAGCCCAGTCACTCGTTGTTCAAGCGTCGGCACGGGCAGCGGCGGTGGCGTGGCGGCAGCGGCGTTTGTCGTTGCAGCCGCTGCATTCGTATCCTGCGCGTGCAGCGTGGTGGCACTGAATGCGGTGATGGCCATCAAACTAATTGCCAGCAGATGTTTTTTCATTTTATTTGAGTGAGGTTCAAGTTGTTTGGGTTGTTAAACAGCCGAATCGCCTTTCTCTTCGGTGCGGATGCGGATGGCGGTTTCGACGGGAGAGACGAAAACTTTTCCGTCGCCGATCTTGCCGGTCTTGGCGGCCTTGATGATTGCGCCGACGGCGGCGTCCACCTGTGCGTCCGTCACGACAATTTCCAGTTTGATCTTCGGCAGGAAGTCCACGGTATATTCGCTGCCGCGATAGATTTCGGTGTGGCCTTTCTGACGGCCAAACCCTTTGACCTCGCTCACGGTCATGCCTTCGATGCCGAGTTCGCTGAGGGCGTCCTTCACTTCTTCGAGTTTGAATGGTTTGATGATTGCGTCTATTTTCTTCATAGTTTTTTCATGTTTTTTTGAGCTGCGCCTGTCCGGGCCAATCTTGCGCCCGGTTTTCCGGCGCAGTTCAATCCCCGCCCGACACTCGCGGGCGGTGAGCGGTGTATAGTATGCAACTGTGCATGGCTATGATTGACCCACGCACCTTTAGCAATGGCGATGCCAACCCGGAAGACCACGGGAAATAAATGAGAATCTCCTTTTTCCACAATAGTTTTCGACGGGCTGGAAATAATCGGACACTTTTGAAAAGTTGTTTTCCTGTTCTCTTTTGCCCACGCGATGAAATTTTCACCAGTTTTTTGCTGAAACGAAGGTTCTGGACAAGAAGTGATTAATCCGCCCGAAATTTTGAAAATGCCCGCTGCAAGAAAATTGGTCGGAGCGACAGGATTCGAACCTGCGACTTCGTGGACCCAAACCACGCGCTCTAGCCAGGCTGAGCTACGCTCCGACTCTTTGCGGGATGAATTATGAATGATGAAGGATGAAAGTCAATCGGCGCTCGCAAATTGTTTCGTCTTTCAACCTTTTGTGATTGGACGCTCCCGCGCACCGTGTTAAATTATTCCCGTCATGTCAACGGAATCTCCGGCAGCGCAAAAAAAAATCAACCTCCGGCGCCCCGACATCATGGAGGCGGTGTCAGCGCAGGTTTTGTCGCACTATCGCAGCGAACTCGTCGAGCGCATCCGCGCCGGCGGCGGCGTGCTTTCCGCCGACGGCCTGACGGTGAAGCTCGCGAAGGAATTCGGCTTTTGCTACGGAGTCGAGCGCGCGATTGACCTCGCCTACGCCGCGCGAAAATATTTTTCAGACGTTTCGCCGCATACGCCGATTTATCTGCTCGGCGAAATCATCCACAATCCCGAGGTCAACGACCAGATTCGCGCCATGGGCATCCAGATCATTTCGCCCAAACCGACGGACGAGGAACTCGCGCAATTGCAATCCGGCGACGCCGTCATCATTCCCGCGTTCGGCACGGAAGTCAGCACGCGCAAAAAGCTGGAGACGAAAGGCTGCGTGCTCATTGACACGACCTGTGGCGACGTGATGAGCGTCTGGAAACGTGTCCGCCAATATTCGAAAGAGCACGTCACCAGCATCATTCACGGCAAGGCGAAGCACGAGGAAACCAAGGCCACCACTTCGCAGGCGCGCGCCTACGGCAGCGGCCATTATCTTGTGGTGTTCAACCTTGCCGAGACAGATTACGTCTGCAATTTCATTTTGCACGACGGTGACAAGCACGAATTCCTCAAAAAATTTGAAGGCGCGTATTCAGCCGGCTTCGATCCCGATTTGCATCTCCAGGCGGTCGGCGTTGCAAACCAGACCACTATGCTCCGGGGTGAAACCGAGGAAGTCCAGCGACGCTTCAAGCAGGCGATGATTAAAAAATACGGCGAGGCCGCGATAGAAAATCATTTCCGCTTTTTCGACACGATTTGCGGCGCGACGCAGGACCGCCAGGACGCGCTGCAAAAACTTTTGATCGAGCCGATGAACCTGCTCATCGTCATCGGCGGCTACAATTCTTCCAACACGTCGCACCTCGCCGAAATGGGCGAGGCCAAGCTGCCCACCTATTTCATCAAGAACGCGGGTAAAATGGCCTCGGACAGGCTGATCGTCCATTACAACCAGCATTTGCACAAGGAAGTCGAGACGCGCGACTGGCTGCCGTCCGGTCAAATCACCGTCGGCGTCACCGCCGGCGCGAGCTGCCCGAATAATTTGATTGAAGACACGATTCGCCGGCTGTTTGAACTGCGCGGCATTTCCGTGCAGGAACTGCTCAAAAATTAAAGATGATTGTTGTGTTGACAAATGATGCAAATCGCATCATTATTGGCGCATGAGAATGACAGTCGAATTGGATGAAGACATTTTGGATGAATTGTTGAAAGTCACCGGCCATAAAAAAAACAGTCCGGCGGTGGCTTTTGCCGTGCGGGATTTCATCAACCGGAAAAAGGCCAAAGACTTTGGCCGGATGTTGCGGGAAGGCAAATTCGATTATCCCGCCACCAACGAGGAAGTCGAAGCACGGGACATTTGACGTCATGGTGCTTGTGGATTCATCGGTTTGGATCGAGGCGTTGCGCCGCGACGGGCGGCTTGACGTGAAGGTCGCGCTCGAAAATCTTCTGGAGGAATACGAAGTCGCGTGGTGCGGACCGGTCAAACTCGAAGTGCTCGGCGGCGCGCGCGTGCAAGACCGCGCCAAACTGGAGGCGCACTTCGGCTGCATTCCTTATTATCCGATGAAGGATGCGGCCTGGGATTCCGCAAAAACACTGGCGTGGCGGCTCCGCGACCGGGGCTGCAACACGCCATGGAACGACATTTTGATCGCCGCGCTTTCACGCGAAGCCGTTTGCCGGATTTATGCAGTGGACAAACATTTTCAACTGATGCGCGACGCCGGTGCCGGAATTCTCCTCTACGAGCCGGGTTACGGCGGCGCATACAATCCAAACTGAACGGCCCGGGAAAAATTGCTGGCCGCAAACGCCGTTTTCGTGTCACCTGTCGCTCGTCAATTGTCACAATAAAATATGCCGCGCACCCGACAGGAACTCGAACAAATCGAACGCCAGATTCTCGCGCCCTGCGCGCAGTTCAGCGGCGACACGCGCGGCCGCGATTTCCCTGAACCGCCGCCGGTCTGGCGAACGCAATATCAGCGCGACCGCGACCGCGTCATCCACTCGCGCGCGTTCCGGCGGCTTGAATACAAGACGCAGGTTTTTCTAAATGGCACCGGCGACCATCTGCGCACGCGGCTCACGCACACGATCGAGGTCGCCGCAATCTCGCGCAACATCGCCAGCGCGCTTAAATTAAATTCCGACCTCGCGGAAACCATTGCGCTTGCGCATGACCTCGGCCATTCGCCGTTCGGACACAAGGGCGAAAACGTTCTCGCACGCCTGATGAAAGGCCGCGGCGGTTTCGAGCACAACCAGCACAGCCTCCGCATTGTCGAGCAACTGGAACAGAAATATCCGAATTTTCCGGGCCTGAATCTATCGTGGGAAGTCCGCGAAGGCCTGGCCAAGCATCGCACCGCCTACGACCATCCCGGCGGCCGCAAAGGTTTCGCCGCAAAAAACTCCTCGCTTGAAGCGCAGGCCGCCAACCTTGCCGATGAAATCACCTATTACAGCCATGATCTCGACGACGGTTTGGATTCCTGCCTGCTTTCGGAAAAAAGCCTGATCCGCAACGTCCGCATTTTCGCGCACGCTTCAAAGCTCGTTAAAAAGGAATTCGGCCATCTGCCCGACGAGTCGCGCCGCTATTTCACCATCCGCACCATCATTGATTTTCAGATACACGACGTGGTTGACAACAGCGAACGTCTCATTCAAAAAGCCGGCGTGCAATCTGCGGACGATGTGCGGCTTTGTGCCAGGCCGCTCATCGCTTACAGCCCCAAACGCCGGGAACAGAACTTGGAACTGCGCAAATATCTTTATAGAAATTTGTATTACAATCCCGTCGTCCACAAGCCCAACCTGCGCGCGATAAAATTGATCGGCGAATTGTTCAATTTTTATTTGAAGCACCCGAAGGAAATCGGCGAAAGCTCGCGCCGCCGCCTAAATAAAGTCGGCCTCCATCGCGCCGTGTGCGACTACATCGCGGGAATGACTGATCGTTATGTGCAACTCGAATACCAACGCATCTTTGGCCAGCCGCCTAAAGTTTTTTGAGAATTTCCTCCGAAGAAAGTTCCGCGAGCAATTGCGAAACTGCCTTGATTTGATCCGGCAAAATCAATTCCGGCGCAATCTCGCATAACGGCTGCAAAACAAATTTCCGCAAATGGGCGCGCGGATGCGGCAGCATCAATTCCACTGAATTCCGCGTTTCATTTCCAAACGCAATCAAATCCAAGTCCAGAGGGCGCGGCTCATTGAGAATTGTTTTCGGCGCGCGTCCAAATTCTATTTCCAGTTCGCGCAATTTTTTCAACAGCGATTCTGGCGTCTCGTCTTTTCGCGGAATTAAACCGACGGCAGCATTTGCAAATTTCGGCGAATTTGGCGGGCAATCCACCGGCGATGTCTGCCACAACGAGGATTTAAGAATTGGCGAGTCGGAAATATTTTGCAGCCGCGCCATCGCGTCCAAAATCATTTGCCGCGAATCGCCGAGATTTGAGCCGAGGGCGACAATTGCCAAAGTAGGAGCCGACGTGAGGAGGCTCATTATGTTCGCATTTTAGTCAGAGACTCCTTACGTCGTCTCCTACAATTCACTTCAGCCCCAGCACATTTTGCATGTCGTAAAGGCCGCGTTTTTGTTTCACGACCCAAAGCGCCGCGCGCAATGCGCCGTTCGCGAACGTATCGCGGCTCGATGCTTTGTGCGTAAGTTCCAGGCGTTCGCCGGTGTTCGCAAAGATGACCGTGTGATCCCCGACCACGTCGCCGCCGCGAACGGAATGTATGCCGATTTCCGCCGCGGTGCGTTCGCCAACGATGCCGACGCGCCCGTGCCGCGCGACTTTTTCCAGTTGCTGTCTGCGGACTGCAGTCAATATTTCCGCCAATGATTTTGCCGTGCCGCTCGGCGCGTCTTTTTTCAGGCGATGGTGCATCTCGACGATTTCCAGGTCAAAATCCGTTCCCAAAATCTCCGCCGCCTTGCGTGTCAGCCAGAACAGTGTGTTGACGCCGGTCGAGAAGTTGGACGCCCAGACCATCGGAATTTTGGATTTGCGATTTGCGATTTGCGATTTTTCGGAATCGGAATGGCCGGTTGTGCCGATGACAACCGCCTTTTTATTTTTTGCGCACAGTTCTACAATGCCCGGAGTCGCGTCGTGCGAACTGAAATCAATTACCGCGTCGGTTTTTGAAACGACCGAACTCAAATCGTCGCCTTGATCAATCTCGGCGACGACTTCCAAATCGCGAAAACTCTTCGCGCACGAGACGAGCGCCTGTCCCATGCGGCCTTTCGCACCGGTTATGATGACCCGGGTCATAAAATTATTCCAAAACGCCGCATCTTTTCATCGTCGTTCGCAATGCGTCCCAATTTTTTGGGTTCATCGGCACGAGCGGCAGACGATATTCTTCCTCGATGATTTTCATCATCGCCAGCGCGGCTTTCACCGGCGTCGGGTTCGTCTCGATGAACAAATCCTTGAACAACGGATAAAATTTCTCGTGCAGCCGCAGCGCGGCGGCGGATTTGCCCGTCAGAAATAATTTCACCATCTGCGAAACCTCTTTCGGAATCACGTTGGACGCCACGCTGATGACGCCGTTTGCGCCGACGGCCATGAACGGGAGCGTCAACGAATCGTCGCCGGACATGATCTCAAATTTCGGGCCGAGTGCGGCGCGCAATTGTGACACGCGGTCGCAGCTTCCGCCAGCCTCTTTGATGCCGACGATGTTTTTGCAATCCGTCCCGAGCCGTTTCACCGTCTCAACGCCGATTTCAACGCCGCAACGACCCGGAATGCTGTAGAGCACGATGGGCAGTTTTGTCGCGCGCGCGACGGCCTTGAAATGCTGATACAAACCTTCCTGCGTCGGCTTGTTGTAATACGGC
>Ga0207933_1001831_pt1 | contig 14815 bp, 12 predicted proteins | sample NGESurdeep092012_4_FD_184488 | JGI IMG/M metagenome (GOLD analysis project Ga0207933, IMG submission 184488) | Arctic peat soil microbial communities from Barrow, Alaska - NGEE Surface sample F53-3 deep-092012 (SPAdes) | ecosystem: Environmental > Terrestrial > Soil > Wetlands > Peat ... | reverse complement strand
GTCCGATTTCAGGTTGAATGTATAATCGCCATCTACGGGAGCCGAGAAAAACCCCTTGAAACGAATCCCGGACTGTTCATTCTGTGGCGTTAAGATTGGATCAAGATTGGTCGTTGCCACCGTTTTGACAGGTTGAAACAGCGCAAAGTCCGGCACATTTAACCAACTGCCATCGTAATAAGTCGCCTTCATCCCAGCCACCATGTTGGATTCGGACGCCACCCCGCCGACGGGTCTGACCAAAAAACGATCCGCCGCCTGAACCGACCCATCTGGCAATCGGCAGGTCAATTCCAAGCCAAACGGGCCAAAAAGATTAAAGTAATCCAATTGAAAAGGGTGGAGGCCTGCGGTGAGGCGCACATCCGCTGTAACCCCGCCGAGCGCATGGGCGCCGTCGTTATCGAGATCCGGCTCTTTGGTGATCTCGATTCCTATTTCCCGCCTTCGCAAAAGGCAGCGGCGGCCTTCAATGTGGATGATGTCACCGGCGGCGATTGCGACGCTGCGAGGCTCCAATTCCAGAACCTCGCCTCCCGTCTTGTCCTTCACCGCAACCACCCCGATCTCCGGCCGGCTGGCCGAGCAGACAATGACATCCAGGCGGATGTCTGCGATTATGCGTGAGGAGGAATCAAGCAGTTTGGATAACTGCAAAATGTTTGTAACCCATGGCGACACTTCGGAAAGCTGTTCTGCCGGGACGGCTGATTGTGCCCCCGCGCCGGTAACAAACATCAAAGCGGAAAAGATTCCGGCCAGTGCCACGAGTCGAAGGCTGGCTGCGCTGGCGGAAAAATTCGAGCGGAACATGATTGTTGAGTTTAGACCCGCAATAAACGGGCAGCAACGTTCAAATGGCACGGATTCAATTTGTCCGAGCCCGCAAGTCTGGCTTTGTAGAAACGAGCCGGCTTCTACAAAGGAGTTGTGTTTGCGATGCTATTTTCCGCCTCCGCAGGCGGCGCGGACGGTGGCGGATTGCCGGTTTCCACCGGGTTTGGATTGTTGTCAGGTGCGGCGTTGGCCGCCAGCCACACGCTATATTCTTCAAGCTTCGTCATGTCGGATGGTTTGATGTTTTGCATGGAAACACACTAACGAGCGAAAACGCCTCTTGCCATTAGGTGAACACCCCATGAAAACTCTAATCACTGATGAACGCAGATTGATGCTGATAAATTTTAACACATATCCGTGAAGGTTCTGACACAAATTGCACGAATTGACGCGATTCAAATACGCTGAAGGCGTAACGGAAATTAGCCTGGGGTTGTGAGGTTGCCAGTCCGGCTCGGACCGAACTGCCCTGGGAAAACGTCCCACAAAATAATTCCCCCTCTCCTCGCGTCCTTCGCTCGAGGGAGCGGGAGAAGGTGGTCGCAGACCGGATGAGGGTCGTCATGGGAAAAACAAATCTGAAACGAGGAGATGGCCGGGTGAGGAGCCGAAACACGCGAACGTGGAATTGACGCTGGCAAATTTTCCGCGCAAACTTTGCGCATGGCAAAGAAATCTGCTTTCAAACCATGAGCGAGGATTGGCGCAACGAACCGGCGACCGACGAGCAGAAAGACAAACTGCGCTTCTTCGGTTGCACTTGGGATGACGGCATCACGGCGGGTCAGGCCAGCGATGTGCGCCCTCAACGGATCAATTTCCACGCCGGTGATTGAAGACCGGCGCAACATTTCTTCGGGCACGAGGCCGATGAAATGGCCGATGCCGCAAGCTGATTCAACCACGTTGCCGCCGGAAAAATCAAATCGTAACTTGCTTTTTGCCGGGAAAGTCGTTTAATGGCGGAAGTTCTTTTCTATCGCCGTAAAATCTTTTTGCGGCATAGAGTCTTTGCGTTGCGAGGACTCGAATCTCATTCCGAAAACCACAGCCAATGGTAATAAGCAAGCAACAAGCAACTTTCAGAAAGTTTGCCTCGACGCGCGAGCAATCGCGCGTCCTGACGTGCTTTTCTGAAAAGGCGCTACTTGGCTGTGGTTGCCTGGAATGAGTGCGCGTCAGTGACGCGCATTCTCATTTTCAGGCTGGATAAAAGTTTCGAGTCCTCACAGCACAACGCTGTGAGAACAAAAACCAAAAATGAAACTATGAAAACCTCCAAAACAGTCGGAAGGCTGGTAGTGGGTTGTATGCTTGCCCTCTGTCTAGCCTCGAACCTTCAAGCACAAACAAATCTGCAATTCACTGGAGTCAGTGTGACAGACGAAAAAGCAACGCGTCTGGCATGGACAAGCCAGCCGGGCGGAATTTATGAAGTTGACGAAGCCGATTCGCTCATAGATACGAATACTGGCGCAACGACATGGAATGTGCTTTATGAAGATTATCCGTCACAGGGAACAAATACTTTCTGGCTCGATACCGGAAATTATCTCGCCGACACAACAATTCCTCATCCAAGCCAGTCGCCGATGCGTTTTTATCGTGTTGTTTTGACTGGCACGAACACCACGCCGATCATCCCAACCGTTTCAATTATTTCTCCCACGAACAGCACGATTGCGAATGGAGCGATAAGCGTCACGGTCACGGTAAATTCCGACCAATTCTTTCTTTCGACCAAACTTTATGTTGATGGTCAGGAAATGAACGAGGCCGATGTCAGCACAAACTGGACGGATGACGGCGGCACAAATTATGTCCAAGACACCTACATCATCAATAGCTGCGAATGGCCGAATGGTTCGCACACATTGTTTGCAACGGCTTACTGTCAGTCCGGTGCATCCGGCCCACATGACAGTTCACCTATTTTAATTGGCTATGGAGTTTCGCCATTCGTGCCAGTCAATTTTGACAATTTGATTACACACATTGCATTCTCGCAGCCGTTCTTTGCGCCCGAAGATGGACAAACGCAGCAAGTCACCGCGAGTTTTACCGCCAACTGCGACTGGACGCTTCAAATAATGGATTCTTCCAACAATGCAGTCCGAACCGCGACGGGCAGCGGCGATTCGATGGAATTTGATTGGGACGGCAAAGACGATGGCGGCTCGGATTTGCCAGTCGGAAATTATACTTATTCATTCAGCGCCGAAACAAATGGCGAGGCCTTTTCGATGATGAGTGGGCGAAGCAGTTTTGCCTCACGTTCGGTCATTGACGATTCAGCGCAGTTGTGGGCGGTGGCTCCTGATTCGGAAAATGTCGTGCCGTTGGCGATCTATCCGCAGGGATTTGATACAAACAGCCTGACAATTTTTAGCGCCATGACGTCCGAAGTTGAATCTTTGACCGCTTCTACCCGCTCTGAATCCGCTTTTTCAACGGACAGCGAAAGCGATAGTAGCAGCAGCAGTGATGCGGACACGCCATCCTCGCAAAACAGCAGCGCGCCGACACGCCCGCCGACAAATCCAGTCAAAGGACACGCGGGAGTCTATGGATTTGCGTATGACACCTATTCGGCAAACGGACCGCATTTTCAACTTGGCCCGCCGTCGAATGGACTCTTGGGGCATGTTGGCTTGGAAGGCAACGACGCCGGACAATCCACTTTCAACTACGACCCATTGCCTCAATATAAAAAAGAATCAAGCAACTTTGTCAAGGCGATGAAAAAGGGCAACTGGTCGCAAGGTTTCGCCAGAGCGGATGATCATTGGTCAATCAATGACCTGCGCGGTTCTGGAAGCATCTTCAACGGAGTAAAATTGGGATTGGTATTGCTTCATGGAACTTATGGCACTACAGCGGATTCCACTTCGAGCGCGAATATGTGCAAGCAGATGTATTTCCCGATTACGGCTGGACAAAGCGCGCAATATGTCCGTATGTCTGAAATGAGCCTCGGCAGTTCTGCGGCCAACGGTCTCAAGTGGATGGCTATCGCCGCTTGCAACAGCCTTTTTCATACTGACTGGAACAATATGCAAAGTCTTGGCGTCCATCCCTACAACAGCAACCTGCATTTGCTTCTTGGAACCGGCACGGTCGTTTATACCGATGACCACATCATGGAATTGTGGGCGAAATATATGACAAAAGGAACGAGTGGCACGCCGATGACAATCAAGGATGCTTGGATTAACGCCGCGCATGATGCTTACCATAATAGCCATTTTCCTTACGCGAATTCGATGATGTTTGCGGTCGCTGGCGATAGCTCTTGCATGAGCGACACATTGAGCAGCAGTTCCGCGCCCGGCGGTTCTTGGACTTATTCCAGCCAAACGGTCTGGCCTTAATGAAAAGAATCCTATTTATTGTTTTGGCACAAATCTTCTGCGCGGCAGGCTTTTCTCAAAGCCTGCCGCTCGACAGAATGGGAACACCATTCCGGCGCACTGATCTTGATGTGCGCTGGAATGTTTCAACCAATGCCTTGCCACCACAAATTTGGGGGTATCGCATTTTGACCGAAAAACCGTCTCCAAAGATAATTGCGAACTTGGTGCAAGTAGGTTTGTTCACTGATAAGGAAAAAATGAAAGAAGATGCAAATGAACTTTCATTTAAGAGTTCCGACAGTTCTCGCTCTTTGGAAATAAATTCTCACGGAACAATTTTATTTCAGGCCGAACATCACTACGGGCCAACAAATTTGGCCGAAGGAGTGCCGCAAATGAATCAAATGCCAAAGTTGACGGAGAATTTTTTGCCAAAACTTGGCATTAACACTTCCGATATAGTTAAAAACACCAATGGCGCGCCAAATTTTAATTTTTGGGAGCCATTTACCGAATATTTTGTCGAGCATCATTTCGTCACCAATATTGAATTTCGCGCCGTTAGTTTTCGACGAGCATTAAATGGTTTCGATTTTGTGGGAAATGACGGTGAAATTTTCTTTGGTGAGCGTGGCAAAATTTCCAAAATTTCACTTTGGTGGCCAAAGGTGGAGCGCGACAAACTTTATTCGACGGCAAAACCGGAAACAATCATCAAATGGCTGCGAAATGGCAGAGCCGTTCAAGGCCGAATTCCTTGGGATGCAAACGGCATTTATTGGCCGACCGTTAAGAGCGTGACCGTCACAAAAGCCGAGATTTGCTATCTTGGCACAGACAATTACGCTTACCCGATTGTCGCCCTTTGGACAACCGTTGATACCGGAAACGGGAAAATTGACGTGGAGATAGATTGTCCAATCATTGATGAAACCAAACAATGAAGATTTTTGCATTTTTCGCGGCAATTTTAGCGACGGCTTTTTCACTTCAAGCTGCGGCAACTCCGTTGGAAACTTTTTGCCCGCATTTTTCAACAAACATGCCCATCATCTGGCAAGCGACGACGAATCAGCTGCTGAAAAGTTTTTGGATTTACAAGCGGCTTCCGCCACGTCCTTTTTCCTCAACCGTCATTTCCAACGCCGTCGTGCTGGCTTCGCTGCAAAGCAAAAGGTTTCCCAAACCTTCCATCAATGATTTTTCCCTTTGGGAAGATAAAGGCCCAAATTACCCCGGACCAATTCCTGTTTATTTTATCATCAGTCCAAAGTCGGCAACCATCTCTTATGGGTTGCCGCATCCGGGCACGAATACGATGGACATTCCCGCCGATAAGATTTTGATTCAACGCGCTTGGGCTGATGCCGCTAAATTAGGCGTCAATCCCGCGCAAGTCGCGTTCAAAGAAATGACTTCCCGCTTTAATCACGATGAAAGCTACAATGACCTGACCAACCAGCTATGCGGTCGCGGCGTCTTTTTATCGCGCAAGTTGGATGGAATTTTATTTTGGAGCAATGGGACTGAAGATGACGACATTGGCGGCTTTTGGATTGAGTTTGGCAGTCATGGACAAATCCGCGCCTTTTCGCTGGTTTGGCTGGATTTGAAGCGGAGCGAACTTCAATCAGTCGCCAGTCCGCAACAAATCATCGCTTGCATCCGTGTGTTCAAAACCATGTCGCTGCCGAATGGAAATGAGACGAATTATTTTGAGCGGCTTAAAAGTCTCGCCAAAGCCAAAAAATTGACGATCACCAAAATTATGCCCTGTTATGATGGTGAAGGCGTTTATGGTGAAACGCCACCGAATGATGAGCCATCTCCGACCATCGCGCCTTTTGCAAAATTGGAAGCCATCGCTGATTTTGGAAATAGCAATGTTGTCGTCCAACTTCTTTCACCGATTATTTCGTCGGACGTGAACCGATTGTTGAAAGCCAAATAATTTAAGATTTTGTCTGCGGCGCAGGCGCTTGGATAGCGTCGCATTTCTTGGCAACGATGAAGGCGGGAATTGCTGGATATATTTTGGAAGCCACAAAGCCATTTCCAAAATTGCCCTGAAATGGCCAGCCATTGAGCGTTACAAATCTTTTCCTGTAGCCGACTTCAAGACGCTGACAAAATGGATACGCGAGGGCAAAGCCAGACACGGATTTATTTCCATGAACGTCGGTGAGATTGATTGGAAGAATCTAAAAAGCATGACTGTCACCAAAGTTGAAATTTGCTATTTGACTGGGAAAAACTTCGTTTATCCAATCGCATCCCTTTGGACAACCGTTGACACTGGTTATGAAGACATTGACATTGAAATAGATTGTCCAATCTTTAACGAAGAAAAATAAAATTCTTCACGGATTTTTTGGCGGTGTCTGCGGCACGGGCGCGGGCGGCGTAGTGTGATGCGCTTTGCCGGATTCAATGTGGCTGGCAATAACCCATTCCGCCCGCACCGCCGGATTGTTCTTGTAGGTGTTGCTGACAATCGTATTCAAGGCTCGCAATGCTTTACGCGCATCTGCATTTGTGCCGGCAAGTCCAGTCGTTGCGTTGGCGTGGCCTTCGAGTCCGCCCGTTTGATCGTCCGTCGCATTGTCAAAATTTGTGATGGTTTGCGTGAGCGTGTCGAGAAAATCGGCAGGCAGGTTCACGGAAAAAAATTGGGTTTTCATCGGCGTGGCGTCCTGCAAAAACTGGCGGGCGGCGGTCAGCAATGCGCCGTGTCCGCCGCTGCGCGGCATCCGGAATTTGGCGTCCAGCCCGGTCGCGCCCAAATCCGCCAGCGTGTGCGCGCTTTCGCTGATGGCTTTCAACTGGTCGTGCAGGTCGGGATTGATTTGCGATTTGGTTTTGGTGGCCTGCCCACGGTCGCCCTTGGCGGAAAGCTGGCCGGCGGCCTGCGATTGCGCCTGTGGCACGGCGGCGGTGACTTTGGCAAATTGCTGCGCGCCGACGCTTCCGGCGGAAAATCCGCCGCATGGTCTGCGCCGAATTTTTTCACGCGTTGAAATGCGTCCGTTTCGTGAGTTTGAACATTGGTCATAATGATTTGCCTTTCGATTTTTGCAGTGGTTTGGCGAAAACACGTCGCGAAGTCAATAAATTTTTCGCACGGGCAAAAAAAAACATCCGCACGGGCTGGTTTTGGCCGCGCACGAGCGGTTCATGCCGCCGCACGAAAGGATTGTGCGTTTGCACGGGGCATTTGAGGGCATGCGGATGCCGTCTGATGCGGCGCACGACTCGTTTTGAGGCTTGCACGAGACGGTTTTTGTTCCGCACGAGCCATTGAAAGCCGCGCACGACAAGGGTTTTAACGCGCACGGAGCATTTTACCTCACGCACGGACGGGTTTGGCCGCGCACGGATAAACTTGTTGTCCGCACGGACGATTTGTGAGGCTGCGCGGGTAATCTTAAACGCTGCAAGGGTGATCTTTTGCACGCGCGGTTCCTATAAAGGTTCACCCCTTGAAGAAGGAGAACCGTTCGCGATCCCCTTGAAAATTCGCGCGATCAAAAAATCAGGGCCGTTGGGTTTTCCGAGTTTGCAGGAACGCCACGAGGACATTCCCCTCCACCCACACTCCCGGAACCATCAAACTTTAGGAGTCCTCCGGCAGAGCCGGAGGATTTCCCATGGATTAAAATAGTGCCTCTCCGCAAGGAGCGGTTCACTGGGGTGAAGACCCCATGGCAACCGGACGGCGCTGGCATTACCTTGATGCCATGAATATATTATTGCTCGTGGTGGTTTTGCTTCTCTTGTTCGGTGGTGGCGGGTTTTATTTCGGTGGACCCGTCATCGGCGGCAGCGGACTGGGCCTGATTTTGCTCATCTGCCTGGTCGTCTATCTCGCGGGCGGATTCCGCACCACGAAAAACTGACCGGTTATGAGCGAAGAACTGCTATTGATGGCGCTGATTGTCTTGGCGGTTTTCGCCGGCAAGATGCCATGATTGGTTGTGAAGGTGATTGTAAAAGTCCCGCGAGGGACGGCAAGACAATTCTTTCGTTCCCAAGGGAATTTGTGGTGGCCGTGCGCAAGCACCCCAGCGTTAAATCGCCGGGCTATTGTCTCAAATGACGGCCCGCACGGATTGACGTGTCCTGCCCGAAAATACATCACCAGTCTTTTCAAGGGGCTCGTTGTCCGTATGCAAACCTGCCACGATGAACCAGTTTAACACGTCAAGCATGGCTGAATCCAATTCCAGCATTAACTGGCTTTGCACGGGCGACGAAATTTTTCCCGCGATGATGGCGGCGATTGACGCGGCGAAAAAATCGGTCTGCCTCGAAGTTTATGTTTTCACGGACAGCCCGCTGGGAATCCGTTTTCGCGAGGCGCTGGTTCGCGCGTGCAGGCGCGGCGCGAAAGTCCGCGTGCTCGTGGATGCGGTCGGCTCCTATTTTTTGCCCGCAAAGTTTTGGGATCCGCTGCGGGACGCAGGTGGCGAAGTCCGGCAGTTCAATCCGGTGACATTGAAACGCCTCATCATCCGCAACCACCGCAAGCTGCTCGCGTGCGACGGGCGCGTGGCGTTCGTCGGCGGCTTCAACATCGCTTCGGAATACGAAGGCGACGGCGTGAAATCCGGCTGGTGCGACGTGGGCTTGAAAATCGGGGGCGCGCTGGTGGCGCAACTGGAGGCGTCGTTTGACGAGATGTTCGGGCGCGCGGACTTCCGGCACAAACGGTTCACGCGCCTGCGAAAAACCGATGCGAAAAAAACCGTCACGCTGTCCAAGGAACAACTGTTGTTCAGCGGGCCGGGACGCGGACGCAACCCGTTCAAGCGCGCCTTGCATGGGGATTTGGAGCGCGCAAAAAATGTGCAGATGATCATCGCGTATTTTCTGCCGACGTGGCGGCTGCGGCGCGAGTTGAAACGGGTGGCGCGGAGCGGCGGAAAGGTGCGGTTGATTCTCGCGGGCAAATCCGACGTGCTGCTTTCGATGCTCGCAGCGCAGGGTTTGTATCGCCGTTTTTTGAAAGGGAACATCGAGATATACGAATATCAGCCGCAGATTTTGCACGCGAAACTCATCATCGTGGACGATGTCGTGTATATCGGATCGGCGAATCTCGACACACGCAGCCTGTGCATCAATTACGAGCTGATGATCCGCTTTGAAAATAAAAAGATCGCGGACGAGGCGCGGGAAATCTTCTCAAAAAATCTGAAGCACTGCCATCGCGTCACGGCGGAGGAATGGCGCAAGTCACGCACTTTCTGGCGGAAACTGAAACAGCGCTGGGCGTATTTTTTGCTGAACCATCTCGACCCTTATCTGGCGCGCCGACAATGGCGTGGTTTGCCGGATTGATTTCAGGGCATTGATTTCATCTTGCGATTTACCCGCGCATGATGATTTATAAAAACAGGGTGAAGGGTCATTCAAATGTAAAAGTCGCGTGAGTGACGGCAGGATGATTCTTTGTCCCCCCAATGGACTTTGTGGTGACCGTGCGCAAGCACCACAGCGTTAAAACGCCGGGCTATTGTCTCAATTCGGAATTTTGAATGCGGAATTAAAACCAGGCGTTCGTCATGGCCCGGCGGATGACCGGCAGAGATTATTGGAAATGACCGGCCACCTGTGTTACACGTTGCAACATGATGAAAATAAAAGCTTACTCCGCGCGCAGCGCCAAATCGCCGCTCGCGCCCTCTTCCATCCAGCGCCGCGCACCGGGCAAACACGATGTGCAGATCGAGATTCTCTTTTGCGGCATCTGCCACACGGACGTGCATGTCGCGCGCAATGAATGGGGCGCGACAACTTATCCCTGCGTGCCGGGCCATGAAATCGTCGGTAGCGTCACGCAAGTCGGCCCGGCGGTCAGGAATTTCGCGCCCGGCGATCTGGCGGCGGTCGGTTGCATGGTGGATTCCTGCCGCAAATGCGCGAGCTGCGAGGAGCATCTGGAACAATTCTGCGAAAAGGGCGCGACGTTCACCTACAATGCGCCGGACAAGAAAAGCGGCGGCAGAACTTACGGCGGTTACTCGCAGAGCGTCGTCGTGGACGAAAATTTCGTGCTGCGTGTGCCGAAGAATCTGGATCCGGCGGCGACGGCGCCGTTGCTTTGCGCGGGCATCACAACGTATTCACCGTTGCGCCATCACAAAATCGGCAAAGGTCACAAGGTCGGCATCGTCGGCCTGGGCGGTCTTGGCCACATGGGCGTGAAACTGGCAAACGCCTTCGGCGCGCACGTTGTCGTCTTCACCACGTCGCCGGGCAAAAAGAAAGATGCGAAACGGCTGGGCGCGCATGAGGTCGTGCTTTCCAAGAATGAAAAGGAAATGGCGGGGCAGGCGAACAGTTTTGATTTCATCCTCGACACGGTGGCCGCGAAGCACGACATCAACGCCTATCTGAAATTATTGAAGCGCGACGCGACGCTGGCGCAGGTCGGCGTGCCGGCGGAGCCGCTGGAGGTGGAAGTTTCCAACCTGATTTTTGGCCGGAAAAAATTCACAGGCTCGCTGATCGGCGGCATCCAGGAAACGCAGGAGATGCTGGATTTTTGCGGCAAGCACGGCATCACGTCCGATATCGAGCTGATTCCCATCCAGAAAGTCAACGAAGCCTACGAACGCCTGCTCAAGAGCGACGTGAAATACCGCTTCGTGATTGACATGGCCTCGCTCAAGTAAGCCAAAGGCCACAGGTGACAGCCGGACACAGACGCGTTAATCGCCTTTCCACATATAGGTAAAGCGTCACACCTTTCAAACTGTCCAAATCTTCATCTGGGGAGACCAATGGAATCGTCAGGGCGCAAACAGGTTCAAATCAATGGCATCCGCCATTGCCTTGTAACCGATTGGGTTCATGTGCAACCCGTCATTCGCGTAAAGTCCGGGATGAAACGCCGCCTTAAATTTTGTCGGCGTTTCCGGGTCGCGAACGGCTGCGTCAAAGTCAATCACGCCGTCAAACATATTGTTCGTGCGAATCCATGCGTTGACATATTGACGTTCGGCTTCATGAATTTCGGAGTAGTATCCGTTCCCGCCAAACGGCGTGATGGTCGCGCCATAAACCCGGATGTTCCGAGCCTTCGCCTTGGCGGCAAACCCCTTGAAGGCGTTCACGATGTTGGTTGCCGTCATCATGCTGCTGCGTCCGCCGATGTCATTCACGCCTTCAAACACGATGAGGTAACGCACGCCATCCTGATCGAGCACGTCGCCATCGAAACGCCTGACGCCCGCCGGGCCAAGGCCGCCGAAGATGGCGTTGCCACCGATGCCCATGTTGGCCACCGCCACGTCCGCCGTCGGGGCGTTGGTGATCAGCCGCGCGGCCAGGTCATCCGGCCAGCGGTTGTTGCCGTCCGTCGTCGAGCCGCGTCCGTCGGTGATGGAATCGCCAAGCACGACAATTGTCCGGGCGGAATTTTTTGCCTGCACCTCGATGCCGGTGGCCGTGAACCAATGCTCCGTTTTTCTGGCCGTGGGAAGGCTGGCGTCAGACACCGAGTTGCTCGCGACGATGAACGAGGTTGTGCGCGATCCAGGATGGCCGTTGATGGTCGTCGCGGAAATGTCGCCGTAGAAAATGCTGATGGCGACGTTGGTGAGCGCCGGCAAATCGAATGCCAGTTCATCAGAATATATGCTTCCGCCCGGCGGAATCATCGTTCCCGCCGCACCGCTGAACGTGAGCGCCTTGTCGGTGGCCGGATTAATTTCGCCGTTTCCCAAGCCGGCGGCCAAAGCCACGCGCGCGGTGTTGATCGTGACCGGACTGGTGCCATACAAATTCGACAGCCGCACCCGGATGGTTTGGCCGCCGATGCTGTTATGCACGAATTCGCGCAGCGTGCTGTTGGCCAGCGGCACGGGCGGCAGATTGCGCGGCTCGGTCAATTGCTGGCCGCAGGCCCAGGTCGTCACCCAATGGTTGTCGGCGGCGAGAGTTTGCAATTGCGCGCAGGCGAGCGTGAAACTCATCCCCGCAACACTAATTAAAAAAGACATTTTTTTCATATTTTCAAGTTGGTATTGGGCTATTATTTTTTTTGATTAATCATCCGGCTTCAGTTTGAATTGGCGGACCATCAACTCAGTTTCCACGGTGCGCGGTAATTGCGGGTGAGCAATTTGCCGGCTTCGGCATCGCCGACAATTTCTTCCTTCGCAACGTCCCACTGGATTTTTCGGCCCGTAAGCATGGAAATCAGGCCGAGGTGTCCGGGGATGGTGGAATGATGCCCGGTCTCCACCGGCGCGACGGTGGGTTGGCGGGATTTGACGCAGTCGAGAAAATTGCGGACGTGGCCGGGTGATTCGTATAGCTTCACTTTGCGCAATTCATCGGGAAGGTTTTTGTTAACCTTCCATTCCGGATTCGAGCTTTGAAATCCCTCTTCGCCCATCATAATCCAGCCATCAGTGCCAATCCACTTGGTGCTTTCCTGTTCAATGTCAGGATCGCCGCCGGCAATGGTCATGGCAATGTCTTGAGGATACTTCAGTTCGATTCGATATGTCGGGCTGGTGTTGAACACATCGCCAGCGGGAGGGAAATCTCCGTGCCCGTCAACTGCTGATGGGCCGGAACGATCACAATCCATCCCCCAATGCGCGATGTCACAAAAATGACCGATCCAGTCCATCAACATTCCGCCGCCCGTGTTGTAATTCCAGCGCCAGTTCATGTGGACGCGCGCTTGAATGTAAGGCTCCATTTTGGACGGGCCGATCCATGTTTCGTAATCCAGCTCGGCCGGCGGCTTCTGAATTTCGTAGCTCGGCTCAATACCTTCATTCATGGAAATAAAATCAATGTGGCCGTCGAGCAGCCCGACCTCGACGCGCGTCAACTTGCCGATCAATCCATTGCGGACAATTTCACAGGCCCGGCGATAGGATGCCTGCGAGCGCCGCCAGGAGCCGGTCTGCCAGATGATGTTGTTCTGTTCAACGGAGCGGACGATGGCCTGCTGTTCGGCGACGGTTTTGGCCAGCGGTTTCTCGCCGTAAATGTCCTTCTTTTGCCGCGCGGCTTCAGTGTAAGCAAGCGCATGCCAGTGATCCGGCACGGCAATCATCACGGCATCAATGTCCTTTCGCGCGAGCAGTTCGCGATAGTCGTGATAGCCCTTGCAGTCCTGGTTCTGATAATTCTCATTGATGGCGTCCACCGCGCTCTTCAAATGGTCTTTGTCCAAATCGCACGCGGCGACCACGCGGCAATCTTCCTCGGCAAAGAAGTTCCTGGTATTATCCGGCCCCTGCATTCCCCAGCCGATGACGCCCACGGTGATGCGGTTGGACGGGCGGTTTTGGCCAAAAATCGAGCTGGGCACAATGGTCGGCAGGGCAATGGCGGCGGCAGTGGTGGTGATAAAACGGCGGCGGCTGATGCCGGTTGGTTTTTTGTTCATGGTATGCGTTGCGCGTCCCTTCAATGGGAAATGTTTTCGCTGCTGTTCTTGTCTCCAAAAATACCGGATTTACCACCCAGACGGAAGGATGAAAAATGAAAATCAGAATTCGCATGGCCAGAGGCAGCTTGGGTGCAAAGTTGAGCCGTCGAGCAATCTGTCGAAAAAGAAAACCAAACATAGTCGTCGCAGGCTGGTTTGAAATTCAATCCTGCTTGCACACGGAACAAAGTTGCTGCTATAAATAAATCCATGCACCAATCGCTCGCAACTCGTTTCTTCATCTCATTCTCAACGCTGGTTGCTGGCGGAACCCTGTTGAGCGGCGCGGCTCCGTCGGATTCTGCCACGCTTCCCGTCGCCGCGACAAAACATTGGACCGCCGACAACGGCAACGGCACTTACTCAAACCCGTTGTTCTACGGCGAGTTCGAAGACCCGGATCCCATCCGCGTGGGCAACGATTATTATCTGGCGGGAACCACCATGCACATGATGCCCGCCGTAGAACTTTTACATTCCAAAGATTTGGTGAACTGGGAACTCGCCGGCTATTGCACCAACAAGCTGGACCTCGGCCCGGCCTATCGCATGGAAAATGGCCAGAACATTTATGGCCGGGGCATCTGGGCGCCCTGCATCCGCTATCACAACGGCATGTTCTATGTTTTTTGCAACGTCAATGGCGCCGGCCTCATGGTTTACCGTTCCAAATCAATTCACGGACCGTGGGAGTGGAATCAGTTGCCCGGAAGGCACGATATGTCAGTGCTATTCGATGACGACCTCAACAAAATTTTTATCATTTCCGGCGCTGGCAGCCCTTATCCGATTGATGAACTGGCGCCGGACCTCAAGTCCTTCGTTCCCGGCGTTCACCATCAATTGGTTGTCCCGCCCGGCGGTCCACGGATGGGCGAAGGCCATCACCTTTACAAAATCAAAGGCAAATACTACGACATTTCCGCCATGCCCGGCGGCCCGGTGAATCAAATGGTCGCCAAGGCAGACTCCATTGATGGTCCGTGGACTGTTACCACGATGGTCGAAGGCGAGTCGCTGGGCGTGACTGCCGCGCCTGATCGTGCCCGGCCCAATGACCGCGGACTGTGGCTGCATCAGGGCGGCATGTGCGATACGCCGTCGGGTCAGTGGTGGAGCGTCATCATGTCGGATCACGGCAGCGCTGGCCGCATGGTTTCCCTGG
>Ga0207933_1001830_pt1 | contig 14816 bp, 12 predicted proteins | sample NGESurdeep092012_4_FD_184488 | JGI IMG/M metagenome (GOLD analysis project Ga0207933, IMG submission 184488) | Arctic peat soil microbial communities from Barrow, Alaska - NGEE Surface sample F53-3 deep-092012 (SPAdes) | ecosystem: Environmental > Terrestrial > Soil > Wetlands > Peat ... | reverse complement strand
TTTCTCGAACCGCGCGCGGATGCTTTCAGTCTCAGCCATCAGGCCAAGTATAAAACATTTCAGGATAGAAATGTTTCACTTGTTTTGTGACAGACCCTTACCGCCGTCCGGCGTGAATTTTATGGCGTTCGTGAGCAGGTTGTGCAGAATCTGTTTGAAGCAGACGCGGTCGGCCAGCACGGGGGCGGGAATCAACACGTCCGTCCCGATCCCGACGGACTTCGCCGCGGCGCGCGGCCGGACCGAAGAGAGCGCCTCCTCAATGACTGCGTCAATCCGGAACTTCTCGTACCGTAATTCGAAGCACCCGGCTTCGATCCGGCTGAGGTCGAGAAGGTCGTTGATGAGATCGAGCAGATGCAGCGAATCCTTCCGGATGTAGCTGAGGCAGCGCTTCTGCTGATCGTTCAGGAGCCCCTCTCTTTCTTCGGCCAGCAGTTCGGCAAACCCGATAACCGTATGGAGCGGCGAGCGCAGCTCGTGGCTCATGTTGGCCAGGAACTCCGTCTTGTGCCGATTGGCCTGCTCGGCTTCCAGAATGCGCAACTCCAGCTGCCGGATGTATTTTCCCTCGGTGGCGCGGAGACGGTCTTCCATCTGGCGGCGCTCGGTCATATCGCGAACGATGGCAGTGACACGGAATTCGGTGCCCGATGCCACCGAACCGAGGCTGACCTCCACCGGGAAGTGCGAGCCATTCCCGCGGCACGCCTCAAGCTTGTATTGACCGCGATGAGCTGCGTGCCCCTCGCGGAAGGCTCCGGGCACGAGCACCTCAACCTTTTGTCCCAGCAGGTCTTTGCGCGTGTAACCGAACATCTGTTCGGCCGTGCGGTTGGCGAGCAGGATTCTGCCATCCCTGTCGAGCTCCAGTATCGCGTCGGGCGCATTCTCCAGAAGCTCTCCGAGACGGCTTTGATCCTCGTTGATCGTTTCTACAGCAGTCATGAAATGCCCCTCCGCGAACTCCGGGAGATTTCACGGTATCAGGGTCCGAATTCCATAACAGCTGGATAAAGTGCTAGGTATTCCCCGGCTTTTCCAGCTAAATCAAGCCCCGCTCAAGCGCGTGCCTGGTCAATTCAGCCGTGGTTCTCAAGCCCAGTTTTCTTTTTATATTGTCCCTGTGAAAAGCTACTGTTTTGATGGAAATGGTCAGAATATAAGCCATTTCCTTGGCGGCCTTGCCCTCGGCGATCAGTTGCAGAATCTCGCGCTCGCGGGGACTGAGCCGGAGAGCGGCGGCCGCGCGCGGCGGGTCCCCGGGCAATTCCAGGCGTTCGCCCGAAAGACCCGGAGTGACATAGATGCGGCCGCTCATGACGCTCCTGACAGCATCCAAAAGCTCTTCGCGGGCGGCCGATTTCAGCACATATCCTGTCCCCCCGGCGTTCAGGGCGGCCTCCAGGTAGGCAGGATTGACGTGCATGGTGACGAACAGCAGCTTCATTCCGGGCAGTGCCTTCCGGATTTGAATCGCGGCGTCGATGCCGTTCAACAGAGGCATGGTGATGTCGAGGACAACCAGATCCGGTTTCAGGCGAACGGCTGCGTCGAGAAGCGCCCGCCCGTCGGTTACTGCCGCGAGGATCTCGTGATGAGGTTCGAGAACCGCGCGAATACCTTCGAGGGTGAGCCTGTGGTCATCCGCCAATAAGATCCGGGCCCGTTTCATGAGATGCCGGACGGCAACGGAACCTCCATTACAACCCGGGTGCCGCGACCGGGCCATGACGCGACGGTCAGCTTCCCGTTTACCAGGCGCGCCCGTTCTTCCATGCCGATCAAGCCGAGCCCTCCCTGCCCTTTGACCGCCTCGGCATCGAAACCGGTTCCATCGTCCCCGATGGTGAGAACGATCGCCTCCCCCTGCAGGGCGATCGCGACCGAAACGCATCCCGCGTTTGCGTGGCTGGATATGTTCCGCAGAGTTTCCTGCGCGATGCGATACAAACAGGAGGCTATTTCGCGGGGCACCGCGGCGGGAAGCACGCCAGCCGTGAATTCGAGGGCGACATTTGCGGACCGCGCGGAAAATCCGCGGCACAGGTCCCGCAGAGACGCGACCACGCCGAGATCGTCGAGGACGGATGGATGCAGCTCATACGCGATATGGCGCGTCTCTTCCGACGCCTTGACGACGCGAATCTGCAATGCCCGCAGCCGGCTTTGCGCGTCGGGGAGCGGGGGGCCGGCCGCCAGCCCGCCGATGTCCATTGCCAGCGATGCCAGTTGCTGGCAGATCTGATCGTGCAACTCGCGCGATACTCTGCGGCGCTCCTCTTCCTGCGCGGTCATGAGGCTGGCAGCCAAAGCCTGGACCTCCTGCGCGTGCGAGCGCGTCACCTGCTCCAGTTGTTTCCGCTGGGTGATGTCGCTCACGAACGCGACCGACAGCGTGCCCGCCGGCGTTTCGATGGGGCTCAGGCCGATCTCGACGGGAAAGACAGTGCCGTCCTTACGGCTGGCTTCGAGATCCAGGCCGCTTCCCATGGGTCGGCTTTTCATGTCGGCGAAATAAGCTTTGCGATGTGCGGCATGACGCGTCCGGGCGTTTTCCGGAACGAGAATGTCGAGCGATTGCCCGAGCAGTTCCTCCCTCCGGTAACCGAACATTTTTTCCGTAATGCCATTGGCAAGCACGATCTTTCCGCGCGCGTCCACCGCGACGATGGATTGAGGGGTGGATTCCAGCAAGGCAAGGACCGTGGATTCACTTTGTTCCAGCTCTTTCTGCAGCACGGTGTTGTCCTCGAAGGCGATCAGGATCATTTCCGTCTTCTCGATCCGGTGGGCATTGAGGACCAGACGCCGGCGGCTAATCCCCGGGAAGTGCTGGTCGACTTCAAGGTCCTTGATATCGGCGCCACGGGAAAGACGGTCCTCGAAGCGTTTCCGCAGTGGAGCGCCGCACTGGCCCGGGCCGGATCCGAAGAAGGGCTGGCCTTCGATGCCCTGCCGTGAAACGAGGAACAGGTCGCAGAAGCTCTGGTTCACGGTTCGCACGTCGAATCCGGCGTCCACTACGGCCAGCGCTTCGTGAGCGGTTTCAATAATGGCGCGGGCGAAGTCGCCGGACCGCCGTGCCTCGTCGCGCGCCCGGTAGATGAGATCGGTATCAAGTATCGCCACCAGCACGCGTTCAATGTTGTCATCGCCGGTTTTGTAGGGGCGCGCGCGTAATGAGTACCGGTGACCGTTGCGGTGGGTGACTTCGCGCTCGATGACTCGCCCCTCGCCGATCACTTCCGCAAACAATGCATCCCAATCGGAAACGTCCAGGCTGGAGGCAATGTGAGTGAACGGCCGGCCCACGTCGCCCGGGATGAGGTTCAGCAGGGTGCCCGCCACGGGGGTGAAGCGGCGCACGCGAAGCCCGGCATCGAGAACCAGCACCGGGACGTCGATGCCGACCAAAAGATTATTCAGGTCGTGCGTCAGAACGCTCAGCTCCGTGTTGCGGTGCTGCAACTCTTCGTTAACGGTGATGAGTTCCTCGTTGGAGGACTGGAGTTCCTCCTTGGCCGTTTCCAGTTCCTCATTGGTGCTTTGCAATTCCTCGTTACTGGACAGGAACTCTTCGTTGGCCGCTTTCATTTCCTCCCGCGTGGTCTCGTGTTCCGCAATCAGGATGCGCAGTTGTTCCCGGCTGGATGCCAGTTCCCTCGCAAGCCCGCCGGCGCCTCCATCGGAGTGTTTCCCGGAGGTCCCGGCAACGCTCGCCGGCGCTTCCGGCTGGAAGACGACCAGGAGATTTTGTTTCCCGCCAGTCCGCTTCCCGGGCGGCCGCACTTCGATCCGCGCGGCGGAGGGCTTGCCCTTGTATTCGAATTGCACCACATCCCGCTGGACGGCGATACCCTCTCGTCCAGCTTTGTAAATGGCGGTGCGCAGATCCACCATCAACGCGGGGCGCACCATCTTCAGCAGGTGGAAGCTGGGCTGTCCCGTGGCTGGCGCGAGATACGGGCTGATGTCCCCCTGGAAATGCACGATATGGAGATCCGGATCGACGATCAGAGATGGCGGTGTATAGTATTCGAGCAGGGTCGCTTCCGCTTCCTTCCGGAAATCGAGAAGGCCGCCGGGCCCGGGGACGCTTGGCTTTGCGGCTTCCGGCCGGCTCAAACTGCCCGGCGACGCGGTGAGTTCACGAAAGGCCGCGGTCGCCGGCTTGCACTCGAAGATCCGATGCTTCCGGTCGTCGGCCGTGAAGGTATCGGTGTAGTCGCCGATCGATTCCGAATTCCCAAGGAAGAGAAAGCCCCGGGGTTTCAGCGCGTAATGGAAAATCGACAACACCCTCTTCTGTAGCGCTCGACCCATATAGATCAGCACGTTCCGGCAACTGATGAGATCGAGCCTCGAAAACGGCGGATCTCTGGCCAGATCGTGCCTCGCAAAGACGCATAGATCGCGGACGAACTTCTGGATCCGATAGCCGTCTTCGGCTTTGGCGAAGAAGCGTTTCAGGCGCGCCCGAGACACGCCGGCCAGGGCAGACTCCTTGTAGCTCCCGCTTCGAGCCTGGGCAATGGCGCGCTCCTCGATGTCGGTCCCGAAGATCTGAATCTTCGTTCGTACGGCGCGTTCACCCAATTCGTCGAGCAGCAGCATGGCAATCGAGTAGACTTCCTCGCCGCTGGAGCATCCCGCCACCCAGATACGAACGGGATCCGTCGCGGCCCTCTCCAGACACAGCCTGGCAATGACGCGTTTTCGCAACGCCCGAAAACACTCCGGATCGCGGAAAAAAGCCGTTACGTGGATGAAAACGTCGTCCGCAAGGGCTTGCGCCTCTATCGTGTTGCCCTTCAGGATCTGCTCATATTCAGCCAGCGACGCGATCTTCCGCAGCGCCATGCGCCGGGCGATGCGGCGGCGGACGGTAGCCTGCTTGTACAGACGGAAATCGACGCCGGTGGAGGACCGGACGATGAGGCAAAGCTTGTCGAGATCGCTGCCTTCGGGTATCCGATGCACCTCAACCCCGCAGGGATGGCGGCCGATGCGCGCCAGTTCAGCGGCAATGCGCTCGGGCGGCAACACGCAATCGACGGCTCCGGCTGAGATTGCGCTGACCGGCATGGCGGGCCACTCGGCCGTTTTCGGATCCTGAGCAAAGGTAACGCCGCCCGCTGCCTTAATGGCTTTCAGCCCGTTCGTGCCGTCCGACCCCGTACCGGAGAGCACCACGCCAATGGCCGCATTGCCTTGTTCCGCCGCCAGCGCGATGCAGAAATCGTCAATCGGGTGTTGCACCCCGCCGGCAGGCGAGCGGGGAGCCAGACGCAGGGCTCCCTTGCGGATAGTCAGTTTCTTGTTGGGCGGAATCACGTAGACGCGATCCGGCTCAACGGCCATGCCGTTCGATACTTCGGCGACCGGCATAACGGTCGTCTTTGCGAGAAGAGCGGTGAGCGCGCTCTTGTGCGCTGGCTCCAGGTGCTGAATCAGGACGAAGGCCATTCCGGATGCAGGCGGCAGGGCCTTCAGCAGGGCGGTGAACGCAGCCAGACCGCCGGCGGAACTGCCGATCGCAACCACGGGGAATCGAAGTCCGGCGTGCCCGGCGGAGGTTTCAACGGCGCTTTCGGTGACGCGGGTTCTGCGCGGTTTCAGCGGCGCTTTTGCTTTTGCCATATGCGAGCCGCCGCAGCCAGGTTCAGCTCACGGAGGTTTGAATGCACGATACCATCAGGCTGGCGCCGCTCGCACGGCGTTTTACATGATATTCTGCCCGCTGTAAGGGAGTCATCACTTTCAATGGAACGAAAAAAAGCGAGCGATTTTCCACAGGAGCTGCTGGACCTGTTCGATCACTACGTCCACGGCGAGATCGGGCGCCGCGAGTTTCTGGATGGCGCGAAACGATTCGCGGGCATCGGTTTGACGGCAACGGCCATTTTTGAAAGCCTGCGGCCGAACTATGCGTGGGCGCAGCAGGTGCCGAAAGACGACAAGCGGATCAAGGCCGAATACGTCACGGTGGAGTCGCCGCTGGGCAATGGAAACATCAAGGGGTATTTTGTGCGTCCCGCGAATGCCGCGGGGAAACTGCCCGGCGTCCTGGTGGTGCATGAGAACCGCGGCCTGAACCCTTATATCGAAGATGTGGCGCGCCGTTTGGGCGCGGCCGATTTTATGGCGTTCGCGCCGGACGGGCTGACCAGCGTGGGCGGCTATCCGGGCGACGACGAGAAGGGCGCGCAGGAATTCAACAAAGTGGATAAACCGAAGATGACGGAGGATTTCATCGCGGCCGCGCGGTGGCTGAAGGCGCGCCCGGATTGCACGGGCAGGATCGGTGTGGTGGGTTTCTGCTTTGGCGGAGGCATTGCCAACACGCTTGCGGTGCGGATGGGCTCCGATCTCGCGGCGGCCGTTCCCTTTTACGGAGCGCAGCCGAAGGCGGAGGACGTGGCACAAATAAAGGCACCGCTGCTGTTGCAATATGCGGGTCTCGATGCGCGCATTACAGGAGGATGGCCCGCTTACGAAGCGGCACTGAAGGCAAACCACGTGACGTATCAGGAATATGTTTATGAGGGCGCTAATCACGGCTTCCATAACGACACGACGCCGCGTTATGACGAAGCCGCGGCCAAACTGGCGTGGCAGCGCACGCTCGATTTCTTCAACAAGTACCTGAGAGCGTAATCTGGACCCGAACGGTCACCCGTCGCGTACATCGATCATGGTTGCGGCCGCGCGAGCGTTTGGCGCGCGCGAGCCGGACCCGAGCGTACGCAATCCGGACTATCTCGCCGAACGATTCCTCGGGCCGGCGGAGCGGGAACTGATCGGCGAACATCCGATTGCGGCGGCGCTGGAAGATGTCTACGAGAGCGCCCGCCAAAAGGCGGAGGTCGCGGGTACGTCGAACATGATGCTGGCGCGCACGCGCTTTATCGATGAGCATCTGGCGCGCGCGGTCGCGGGCGGAGCGTCGCAGGTGGTGATTCTTGGCGCGGGCTTCGATACGCGGGCATACCGTTTTGCGGAATTACTGACGGATGCCAGGGTCTTCGAGGTCGATTACCGCTCTACCCAGCAGTTCAAGAAGCGGCGCGTCGAAGAAGTGCTGGGCGCGGCGCCGGCGAATGTCGTGTTTGTGGAGATCGATTTCCAGCGGGACAAACTCGAAGACCTGCTGCGCGCCGCCGGTTACCGGCCCGGAGAAAAGACCTTCTTCATCTGGGAAGGCGTGAGTATGTATCTTCCGGAGAGCGCCGTGCGGGAGACGCTGCGCACGGTCGCGGCACTGGCGCCGGAGGGAAGTTCGCTCACGATGGACTTCACGGGTGCGTCCGTCATCGGGCTGATGAACAAGTTTCCCGCACATACCGTGCACCGGTTTACGCGAGACTGGGGCGAGCCGTGGATTTTTGGCGTCCCGGAGGGGCGGGAACGGGAGTTCTTTCGCGACTGCGGCCTGGAACTGCGCGAGGTCGTGACATTCTTCGGGAGCGGTACCCGGAAGCGATACCTCACGCGCGCGAACGGAAACCCGCTCGGCCGCGGCAAGCGTAGCCGGGGCCAGGCGCCTCAGACGAGCGTCATGACTCGTTTGGCCGGCATGCTCAAAATGCTCTGGCCTGTCGCAAGAATACTCACGAGCCGGAGCAAAGGCTACGCGATGGCGGAACTCGTCGTGCCGCGCTCCGGTTAGAAGAGTCGGGTCAGTGGCGGAGGTCCGCGGTGCTCACCGGTGGCGTTTCCACTTCGTGCGCCCGTTTCATCTCGAACGGGGTGCTTTGGACGATCCCCATCACGATGGAAGAGAAACGGTCGTCGTCCCGGGCCGCATCGCGGGTGATTCCGCGCACTACCGGCATATCGTAATACTCAAGACCGCGGCCAAGCGCGTAGGTCATGAGCTTTTCGGTCAGGGTGCTGACAAAGCGCTCGGGGTGTTCCAGCAGCGCGTGCCGGAGATCCTCGACACCGTTGATTTTCGTGCCATCGGCGAGCTGGCCGGAGGCATCGATCGGCAGGCCGTCTTCTTTGGAGCGCCATCTGCCGACCGCGTCGAAGTTGTCGAGCGAGAAGCCGAGAGGATCCATTACACGGTGGCACGTGGCGCAGGCGGGATTCCTGCGGTGCTCTTCCAGGCGCTCGCGCACGGTGGTGATCTTGCCGCCTTCATCGTTCTCTTTCAGCGCGGGCACGTTCGGCGGTGGCGGGGGAGGTGGCGTTCCGAGAATGTTTTCGAGAATCCACTTGCCGCGCAGCACGGGCGAAGTCCGCGTGGGATACGACGTCACGGTGAGAATGCTGCCCTGGCCGAGCAACCCCCGGCGCGCGTCATCGGTAACGGTGACACGGCGGAACTGGCTGCCGTAGATATTCGGGATGCCGTAGTGTTTCGCCAGGCGTTCATTGACGAAGGTGTAATTTGCGTTCAGCAGATCGAGCACGTTACGGTCTTCGCGTATCACGCTGCCGACGAATAATTCCGTTTCCTTAAGAAACGCCCGGCGCAGGTTTTCGTCGAAATTGGGGAAGTCCTCACCGGCCGGATTCACGCTTTGCAGATTGCGCAGGAAGAGCCATTCCGAAGCGAAATTGGTGACCAGTGCCTCGGATTTGGGGTCCGCCAGCATGCGCTTGATCTGTTGCCGGAGCACGACGGGCTCCTTGAGTTTTCCCTGCGCGGCGACGTTGAGAAGCTCGTCGTCGGGAATGCTGCTCCAGAGGAAAAACGAAAGGCGCGAAGCCAGTTCAAGATCGCTGACGCGATAGATGGCACCGGGAGCGACGGTGGCGGGATCGGGTTCGGAGCGATAGAGAAACTTCGGGTCGGTGAGGAGCAGCCGGAGCGCGGTTTCGATGCCGGTGTCGAAGCTTCCCCTGCTTCGGCCTTTCTGGTAGAAATTGAGCAGGATTTCGAGATCGGCATCGTTCACCGGGCGGCGGTAGGCCCGGCGTGCAAGAGTGGTGAGGATCTTTTTGGCGCAGGGCAGTTCATCGCTCCGGTTCGCCGGATGGCATGTGAAAATACGGCGGCGGCTGGGCGTGTCGCCGGAACCCGTGGCGTCAAACGGTCCTGTAATCTGCACGCGATTGAGGATCGGGATTCCGTTCATGTCCTGCAGGTCGAGATTGCGCGTGAACGGCTGCAGAGGTTCGACCGATTCCGATCGGTCCCGCGCGACAAACGTTACGCCGACCTCGTGCGGACCGGCCTTGACCGGGACGCGCACCCGCAGCCGCGCGTCGATCGTGTTGCCCGCGAGGCCAAGATTGGTATCCATCATTTTGTTATCTTCCGCGCCGCCGACATCGGCGAGGAAAACGCGAACGCCATCCACCGTGATCTCGAACTGGTGCGGGTACTCCAGGCCGGTCATGTAGCCGACGATATTGCGGAGGAGATAAGCGCTGAATTCATATTCGCCGTTGAGTGGGAAGTTCTGGTGGATGAGAATTCCACCGCGCGTGCCCAGAGGGAGGCCTTCGATGTGCTCGGCCTGTGCCAGATCCGGAGGAACCTGGTAGGCCTGAGAGACCGGGCCAACGCTGCGGTCGCCCACCGCGAGGCTGCTGACGGTACGGGACGCCGACAGGTATTGTTCGAGAAGTGAGGGCGAAACCCTCAAGACGTCGGCGATGTTGTCAAAACCGTTGCTTTCGTCGTCGGCGGGCAGGAGGGCGGTGACATCCACGTTGAGATCGAGCAGGTCGCGGACGGCATTGGCGTATTCGGCACGGTTCAGCCGGTGAAGGCTGGCGCGGCCCGGCTCGGGTTGCGAAACGGCGGCGCGGTCGAGCGCGGTTTCAAGCGACAAGGCGAAGTTGCCGAGAGTGGCGGGATCGGGCCGCGGCATGCCGAGCGGCGGCATGGTCCCGCCATGGATCTTGCGAACGACTTTTTCCCAGGTTTCGGCGCCATCGCCAACGTGCGCGACGTCGAGTTTGTCGAGCATCAACCCACCGGTTTTCAGCTTCTGGTTATGGCAGGTGACGCAGTATTTGTCGAGCAGGGCACGTTCGGCGGGAGGGGGCAGGACGGATGGCGCCGCGACCGGGGTTTGGGGAGCCGCGGACAAGACCAGCGAAAAAACCAGAGCGCCAGGGATGAGAACGAGGGAACGCAAAGTGCCTCCTGCAATCGTCGACTTTGACATGTTCATGTTATCAAACGACTTGCTCTTATACGGCGCTTTGAGTCAGACCCCTTGAGTTAAACCGGGCGTGCGAATCAACTGTTCGGCGCGGAGCCAGTCGAATTCGGCCGTGCCCTCGGGGCGGCCCGCGAGTTCCCACAGCAGCTGAGCTGTTTCCCTGATCCGGTCTTCGCCGGGCTTTGCGGCCGCCAATTCCTCCGCGAGACGATCGCGGGCGGCACTGTGCGCTCGCCGGGCGCTTTCCACCGCCTGCATGGCCGCTTCGATCTCACCGAGATTCGGACGAACGGAATCCATCAGGCGCTGCAGGGCGTCGAGCTCGCGCGCGTACTCGCCGAAGGTCGCCCGGTAGGCGTCGGACACGTTCATGCCTTATCAGACGATTCTGGAAATCGATTGGTTCTTTTTTCAAGCGGGTTTTTTCATTAAAAACTATAAAACCCGTGCGGGTGGCCGATAAGTCTCTTTCATGGACGCCTTCCTCGAAAATGCGCAGCGGATCTTCGATACCGCAAGCGCCGGAGGACGAGGGGGAGACAACAGCGATTTCGCGCTCCTGATCCGGCCGGACGGGGGCCTGCATTTTGTCATGGAAACGCCATTTTCGATCGAGGCAGCCGCCATCGACGCCGGTGCGCAGACCGCGTACCGGGTGACGCGTTCGCGCGATGGCGTGAGGGTACAGGGCCAAACCATCGGGCAAAACATGGGCCAAACCACGCTGCGCGACTGCGTGCTACAGGAGCGCAGCCCTCGCAACACACGCGAAGCGTTGTTCCGCGATCAGGCGCTTTACCGGATCACTTCGCCGCTTCTGACTTCGAGCACCGTCTCGGGATCGTGAACCGCGGGCTCCAGTCTCGCATCGGCGATGCGCCGCGAATATGCTGACGATCGGGCGAGAACCAATCCAAACAGGATGTGGGCCAGCTCCAGTTGCCGGTCGGGCGCATACAACGTTACCAGCGGGTTGATGTGTTTCCAGGCAAAGCCGTAAAACACAAAATATACGGCCAGTCCGAACAGCGCGCCAAAGAATGCGCGCCATCGCGCCGGCCGGTCCCGCCAGAAGCAGCCCCAAGCCACGCCCAGAATTCCATAGACGACCACGATCAGCGCCGCTCCGGACCAGGAAGTGCGCAGCAACTGATTACGATACGCTTCGCTGCCGTAGAACGTAGTGGCCAGAAGATTGGGCACCACCCAAATCGAGCGGCGCACAAAAAGAGAACCAATCATCAGACAGGCGAGCATGACAAGCGCGCCCGCGACCCCCGCTTGCAGCCCCGCCAGCGCATGTCGCAGCTCCAGGCGAGGCGAGCCCTCATTAGCCGCAGTCATAACCTCCAGCCTATACTGGCGAATGGGGAAAGGCAAAACCCCATGAGGCCCCTCGAACCGATGAAGCGTCGCGTGGTGATCACAGGGATTGGGGCCGTTAGTCCCAATGGCGTCGGTCGGGAGAAATTCTGGGAGGCGACAAAGCTCGGAAAAAGCGGCGTTCGGCGCATCGGCCGCTTCGATTCCTCCCCTTTTCAGGTTCAGATAGCCGGTGAAGTGGTGGATTTCGATGAAAGCGCGCACGTGGAAGCCAAAGACCGGCCGCATGTTTCGCGTTGCGTCCCGCTTGGCGTCGCGGCGGCGAAGGAGGCGGTAGCCGATGCAGGCCTCGAACCGCACCGGATGACGCGCGACGAGTTGCGCTCGATCGGGGTGCTGGCAGGCTCCGGCGGCGGCTCGCAGGAATTTACGGAAGAGCAGTACCGGCTGTACTATGGCGGGCACGAGAAACAGTGCAGCGTCTACACGATTCCTACTTCCACGATAGGCACGCTGTCGAGTGAAATCTCCATGCGATTCGGGTTCCGCGGGATGAGCCATGTGATATCCACCGGTTGCACGTCGTCGACGGACGCCATTGGATACGCTTACCGGAATATTCAGTGGGGAACCATGCCGTGGATGCTGGTGGGCGGGGTGGATTCTCCAATTGCACCGTTAATCCTGCGTGGATTCATGATGATGCGCATTCTGACTTCGCGGTGGAATGAAGAGCCGGAGCGCGGTTCACGACCGTTTTCGCGGGATCGCACGGGATTTGTGCTGGGCGAAGGCGCATGGTTTTTCATTATGGAAGAATACGGGCACGCGCGGGCGCGCGGGGCACGAATGTACGGTGAGGTCGCGGGTTACGCTTCCACCTGTGAGGCCTTTCACCGGGTCCGGCTGGAAGAGTGCGGCGAAGAGCCGGCCCGGACGATGGAATTGGCGATGGAAGACGCGGGCGTGGGCGCGGAAGCGATCGGCTATATCAACTACCACGGAACTTCCACCGAACTGAACGACCGCATTGAAACGCGCGCGACCAGGCTTGCATTCAACAGTCACGCGGGCCGGTTGCCCGGATCGTCGCTGAAAAGCATGATCGGGCATCCGCAGGGCGCCTGCGGGGCGGCGGGTGTCGCGGCGACGCTGCTGGGGATGCGCGATGGCGTGGCCCCTCCCACTATTAATCTCGAAGATCCGGACCCGGAATGCGATCTCGATTACATCCCGAACGTGGCGCGTACGCTGGATTATGAGTATGCGCTGGCGAACTGTATTGCCTTCGGGAGTAAGAATTCGGCGCTGGTGCTTCGCAGGATGTGATGGGCCGCGCGCCCAGAGAAAAAAAAGAGAAAAAAAGACGGCAGGCACCCGGAGGAGAGCGTCTGCCGTTTCACCAAAAAAACCATCGGGCGCTCGGAGGAGTGCGCCAGCTGGCTGGATCGCCAAAATCCAGGCACGACTTTCGGTCACGCATGGAAGCGATACCACTTGTGAAAATTCTTTGCGGGGAACCGTCCGAAACTCCCCCTCAAGTCATTATGACGAATTCAATCACGTTTGCGTTACGGAAATGTTTATTTTCATCCGGAATAAACGGCGGCGCGATCGCGCCATTTCCATCGATTTATCGCAGATGGAAGAGACTAAGCCGCGGGAGCCCCGCCGATTCCAGCGTCGCACGATCCAGAAACTGAATTTCGAGCATCGCGATCTGAGGTGCCGTCATCTTCGCGCGCCATGGCCGCAGATGGGATTCGAGATCGCGGCGGGCCGAGAGCGCCTGGTCTTCGGTTTGTCCGGATCGGGCGATCGCGATCAGCTTCTGCTCCAGAACGGTGAGCCGTTGCTCAAGTGCTTCGAGATCGGCGGAGAGCGCGGGTAGTTCGGCTGAGATCCGTTCGAGCGAATCCGCGACCGGCAGGAGCCCGGGAACGCGGGCGGCGCGCACGGCCGCGGCGTTGGCGTCGATGTATCGCCGCAGATCGTCGGCCGGAAAGGGCGCGTCCTCGACTTTTTGCGCGCGCGCCTGCTGGCCGCCATCCGCCATGCGCTGCGTTTCGGTCATGACCGCCTGCGTACAGTAGGCGATGGAGTTGACCATCTGCACGCGCGACCGTTTGGCGCGCCATTTCTCGAACGCGAGATCGATACCCCGCAGTACGGCTTCGAGCGGGACGCCGGAGTTTTTCCAGGTTTCGATCAGAGCCCAGTCGAGCGGGGAAAGCAGGAACAGACTGGTGCCGCGCGCGCGCTGAAAATGCTCCTCAATCTCCGTGAAATAATTGAAATAATTCGCGAATGGCTCGCCGGTCACCGCGTGCGTTCCCAGATCAGACGGAGGCCATCGAGCGTCAGGTTCTCGTCCACATGCCTTATGTAACGGGATTCACCGGCGATCAGGCTCGCCTGCCCCCCGGTGGCAATTACGCGCGTATCGGGCCCGAGTTCCGCGATCAGGCGTTCCACCATGCCGTCGATGGCACCGATCGCGCCGTAATAAAGACCCGATTGCATGCTGGCGACCGTATTGGTTCCGATGACGCTGGCGGGCTTGCGGAAATCCACCAGAGGCAGCCGCGCGGTGCGATTGAATAACGCTTCGGCCGAAATGCCGATGCCTGCCGCGATAATTCCTCCGAGATATTCCGCATTAGCGGAAATGGCGTCGAAAGTAATCGCGGTTCCCAGATCCACGATTACGCAGGGCCCTCCGTATTTGTGCAGCGCGGCGACGCCATTTACGATACGATCGGCGCCGACTTCCGAGGGATTTTCATAAAGAATCTTCAGTCCCGTGTCGGTGGCGGCCGTCACGAACATAGCCCGTGTATCGAAATATCTCTCGGACATCTCGGCCAGAGCGCTGTTCAGGGGCGGGACGACGGAGGAAACGATAATGCCGTGCAGCGCCTTCGGGTCCAGCCCGGCAAAGCGCAGCAGGCTCATCAGCAGGATGCCCCACTCGTCGGAAGTCTGCTCGCGAACCGTGCGCAGACGCCGGTGATCGGCGAGGACTCCGTTCCTGAAAATCCCGATCGTGATATTCGTGTTGCCCGCGTCGAGTGCCAGTAGCATTCTGTTTACATGTACGCGGGAACCGCGATGCCCAGGATCGCGAGCGTGCGCTCCAGCTGCACCCGGAAGAACTCGGTCATCCAGAGCAGGAAGATTTTCTTTTCCCGGTCCGGCTCGGCCAGCACGGGGTACTGATGATAGAAGTTATTGAATGTCTGGGCCAGTTGGAAGGCGTACCGTGCCACATGCGCCGGCTCGCCCGCCGTCACGGCCCGCCCCACCACGGAATCGGCTTTCGACGCAGCCAGCAGGATCTGCCAGGCGTCTTCCGCAGCAAGCTGG
>Ga0207933_1001828_pt1 | contig 14828 bp, 11 predicted proteins | sample NGESurdeep092012_4_FD_184488 | JGI IMG/M metagenome (GOLD analysis project Ga0207933, IMG submission 184488) | Arctic peat soil microbial communities from Barrow, Alaska - NGEE Surface sample F53-3 deep-092012 (SPAdes) | ecosystem: Environmental > Terrestrial > Soil > Wetlands > Peat ... | reverse complement strand
CGCCCAAGAGCTTAAAGATGCCCGCCAGCAGCAGCGGATAAAGGGGAGCAATCCAAGCCGTCGGTCCGGTGTGGCCGCGAAAGGGATCGGCATACCCGTGACCGGTGACCAGGGCTCTTGCCACCCGGCCCATCTCCCATCCAAAACTGAAGTGATTGTCGTACGGGCGGATGTGATAGGTGTGGGCGAGAGTCAGATATGCGACCCGAACGGCAAACGCCACCCAGAAGATCAGCCACGGAGCCCGAAAGAAGAGAACCTGCGGTGGGCGTCTCGCCGCGGCCCCATGACTCATGATCTGATTCGTGGCAATAACGGACGTCTCCTGATGGGAACGAGGAATCTCCGTATATTATCCCCCGCGCCGGGCGATGGAGCCGGAGCAACCCCGATTCCCGGCCGGCCTGATCCCGATATCAACTGTCAACGGCGCTGATCGGCCGGCGACAACACATTGGTCGGTGTCGGGTTGACCGGGTTGAACTCTCGCGCCAGATCGGGCGTGGACTGAATCTCCGACGGCTGCACGTCTGTCGCCTTGGCCACTTCTACGCCGAAGACGTATCTGGGACCGAACATGTTGCTGGTAAAGATCACCAGCTTCTTGTCCGGGCTGATGTGGACGTTCGGTTCCAACCGGTAGTTGTGGTGCGACATGTTCACCAGATGCTCAGCCTGCAAGACCCCTGGCTGCCAGTAGGTGGGTGAGTTCATAGCGCCATCGGTGGGAATCATGTGCGGATGAAAAAGCTCGATCCATTCGCCATCTTGCGCACGCGCCACCTGTCCGGGATCTCCGCCATCGCCCACAAAGAAGCTCCGGTCCGCCGTCGCATTGAAGTGGATTGACCAGTCATTCCGCGTCATGTGGTAGGCGGTGCGCCGGCCCGTCGCCATATCGTATCCGGCCAGAAAAAAGTCTTCCCCCTTGGGATACTGCCAGTCGTACCAGAGAGTCTTGCCGTCGGGGCCCCAAAACTCGTGGCCCGCAATCTCCATCGCCATCGTCCGCTTATGCATCAGCATGTTGTGCGTGCCGTCAGTATGAATGGTCCATATGCGGTTCACCTTCTGCCATGCGCCCTCGTGGCAATACATCAATACATGGGGATCGGCGGGTGAGAAGAGCAGATGGTTGAGCCAGTCGGTGGAGTGCAGCAGGATGGTTTTCTTGCCATTGGTGGGGCTGGGCCGAAGATCGACCGTATAGAGAACCAGAGGAATCCGCGCTGCCAGCCGGCGCGTCATCATCTCTCCCTTGGCTTGCCGCGCGGTGATGTCGCGGTTTGACTGCGCCGCCGCTCCGCCGCGGCGGTTGCCGGCGTTAGAGCCCGCGGCCGAGGGATTCACCTCCATGGTGCCGGCTCCCAGCGTCTCGTCCGCGTTGATGGTGATAATGCTCTCGCGGGGAGCCAGAGTGACCAGCTTGGTGACTTGGCCGGTGTACATATTGGCCTTATAGAGAGCGCTGCGGTTGGTAGCCTGATCGAATTTTGTGAAGAAGACGCTGGGCGTCTTGTGGCCCACCACGATAGCGTGAACTCCAAAGCGAAAGCGCGCCATCGGGCTAGCATTGGCGCCTGTCGCAGCCGGCCGCGGCGGGTTAGCCACCAACAGCCGCGTCTTCCGCGTCGTCAGGTCAAGGACGTGAATCCCGTCCGGAGCCGTGTACTCCATCAGCTTTCCATCCGGGCTGAAGGGGTTGACGTTGAAGTAGGGCGCGCCGGAGCCCGGCTCATCGGTGAGACGGATGACGCGGTGTCCCGTGTCTTTATCGACCCATGTCCTCGGCGGCATTTTGGACGGTGCCGCCTGGGCCGATTGCCGCTGAGCCCAAGCCGGCGAAACCAGCATCGGGATCAGCAGCGCAACCAGCAGGCTAGCCGGCCGCCGCGCGGATAAAGCGCGCATTACGGACTGAGCCGCAGTTCTGACGTGACGCCGGATCGGTTGGATCATCTACTTACCCCTCCACTACTTATTCCTCCGCTACTGACTCCTCCAGGCGGGAGCGGCCATCAGCCGCGCACGGCTTGCTTCCGAAAGCGGGCGGACTTGCGAGGTTCCCCAGGGAGATATTCGGTGCGCCACGTGCTCGAACGTTTTATACATCGTTCACTGTGCAAATGGGAAATGATGTTAGGTGCGGAATTCATTCCTCGCGCGCAGGCCGGCCGCTCAGGCACGCTTCGCTCCGCGCCTGGCGGCTGCCTCATCGCGCCGGCGTTGATCGCAGCCAGCGACTGTCTCGAAGCCTGCTGGGCTATGCGCGAAGAGCTGAACGCGGGCCAAGCCTGGGAACTGGAGCGGCGCACCGTCGCGGTGATTGAAAAAGCTCTGCGCCTGGCGGAGACTTCGGGATTCCAGCAAAGCGCAGTGGAGCGACCGCTTTTGCTTTTCTTTCTGTCATTCCCGTAAGGGAATCTGCAGCTCGGGTGCCCCCATCCGCATATATCTGCGTCGTATCGAGCAAGTCTTCCGAAGCTGAACTTCCAACTACATCCGCAATCACAATCTGAGGAATCTCCTGATATCGCAATCATGCCCATTGAGTCTGCGCATGGCGTTTAGCGGCTCTTACCCGAAGCAGGAGACGCAAAGTGATAACCACCCGCAAGGATGACTCCCAACAGAAGGAGGTTGCGGCGGGCGGGACTTGACCAGAAGGTACGTGCAATCTTCCAGAAGCTCGGAGTGTCCATATTCCTACGGGCGGTACGGTCCATCATTTGTGGAGGAATGGATTGTCCAATCTCTTCGATCAATTCAGGATCAAGCTTCCCGAGGATTTTACCTAAAGCAAGCAGGTTGCGCATGACGCGGATCGATTCCTCCTGAGCGGCGGCTTTTGCCAGGCGGCTTATGATGTCGTCGCCGGCTCCGACGGCGCCACGGAGCGTTGAGAGGACATTCTTACTGTGGAGAAGTTCAATTAGCTCAAGAAAATCTTCGATCGCCTCAGCATATTTGATGGGCACTTCTGCGAGATGGGCTCTCAGCTCCGCTTGGCGATCGCGTGCCGGAAAGTCGAGTTGGATCGGTCTTGCCATTGTCCTTACCTTTCTATGTCGTTCGCATGCTTGGCGCCGGCAGCCGGCCGGATGTTGACCAGATCCATGCCCGGCATACGGTAGTCGGCACGAGCCCATTTGCGTTCAACTTCAACACCGTTATGCGGAGTAGCTTGGTGGAAGCGATGATTTGTGCTGGGTAAAGGTGAATGACTACGCCGCTGTAATGGCTCGATCATAACCGGGGTTTCTTTATAGGCCGGTGTGTGGACCGCAGCATCGACGTTGTTACTCGTCAGGGTATTGATCGGCTCCGTCTGCGAGTTGAGGGTCGCGTAGAGCTCATTGCCAACGACTCGATTGGTCACGAGAACGCGAAGCACGATCTCTCCATCGTGGGATTTGACTCGGACCCAGGAACCTGATTCGAGACCACGGGCTTTTGCAAGTTCGGGCGAGACTTCGAGAAAGGCGGCGGGCGCCTGCTCGGCAATTCCAGGGACGCGATAGGTCATATTACCCTCATGGAAGTGTTCGAGGAGACGTCCACTGTTGAGGTGCAGGTCGTACTCGGCATCTTCCTGCTGACTTGGTTCCTGCCACTCGATAGGATGGAATTTGGCTTTGCCGTCGGGAAAGGGAAAACGCTCCTGATAGAGAAGGGGTGTATCAGTGCCATCTTTATCCACGGGCCAGTGAAGGCTCTTATATCCGGCAAGCCGGTCGTATGTGACGCCTGCGAACATCGGGGCAATGGCGGCACATTCATCCATGATTTCGGATGGGGAGTTGTACTGCCAGGTGGCGCCTAATTTATTCGCAACGCTTTGGATGATCTCCCAGTCAGGCTTAGTGCCTGAAATCGGATTCATGACCTGATAGAAACGCTGGATGCGGCGTTCCGTGTTGACGAATGTGCCCTCTTTCTCGAAGCTCGGTACTCCGGGAAGAATGACGTCAGCGTACTGGCAGGTGAGGGTAAAAAATATCTCCTGGACCACGAGAAGATCGAGTTTTTCAAATGCCGCCGCCAAGTAATGCTTGTTGGCTTCGGAATGGATCATATCCTCGCCGATGAGATAGAGGGATTTAATCTTGCCCTCGTGGATGCCGTCAACCATGATGTGGTTATCCATGCCTTCGCTGGTCGGCAGCGAAGTGCCCCATGCCGTTTCCCAGTGACGGCGAACCTCGGGATCATCGGTACTCATATATCCTGGATATTTATCAGGCATGGAGCCGAAATCGCTACAACCTTGCACGTTGTTATGACCGCGCAGAGGGTAGCCGCCTGTGCCGGGCCGTCCATAGTTGCCGGTAAGCAGGAGCAGGTTTGAGAGTGCAGTCGAAGCATCCGATCCATACTTGTGCTGAGTGATACCCATCGCCCAGAGAATACAGACCGATTTTGAGTGAGCAATCTCATCGGCCACAGTTTGAAGCGTCTGCGCGGAAATGCCGGTGCGCTCCTCAGCAAATGCGAGAGTAAATGGCTCCAGGCTCTCGGCGTACCCCTTGAAGTTGTTTACCCGGGCATCAATGAACCCTTGGTCATGCCAATTGTTGTCGAGGATGTATTTGGCTACGGCATTGACCCAAATGATATCGGAGCTCGGTTTTGGATGCAGCCAGATGTCTGCCCGCATAGCCATCTCATTGCGACGCAGATCAGCCACGATTAGCTTCTGGTTGCGCAACTTGTGGGCGCGCTTGACTCGCGTGGCAAGCACCGGATGATTCTCAGCGGGATTCGCGCCCACAATCATGACGAGGTCAGCTCGCTCAATGTCGGCGATCGTTCCGGAGTCACCTCCATATCCGACCGTCCGAGCGAGTCCTTTCGTGGCGGGGGACTGGCAATAGCGAGAGCAGTTGTCGACGTTGTTCGTGCCAACCACGGCTCTGGCCAGCTTCTGCATCAGGTAGCTTTCCTCATTACTGCATTTCGAGGAGGAGATGAACTGGAGAGAGTCAGGACCATGCTGCAACTTGATGGCCTTCATCTTTGCGGCGATGAAGTCCAGAGCTTCATCCCAGGTGCAGCGAAGAAATCGATCACCCTGGCGGAGAAGCGGGGACGTGAGACGATCGGCAGAATCCGCAAAGCTAAAGCCAAATTTGCCTTTTACGCATGTTGAGATTCCATTGGCGGGTCCCTCGCTCGGCTGGATTTTCAAGATCTGGCGATCACGATGCCAGACATCAAACGCGCAGCCTACGCCGCAATATGTGCAAACAGTCTTTGTTTTCTTGATGCGGACGTTGCGCATCTCGGCTTCGGCATCGGAGAGCTGCAAGATCGGGCCATAGCCAACCTGAGGCTCGACGCCTTTCACAACATCGATCATGGGCTCTAGTGCTTGCCGGGGAAGCCCGGTGAAAAACCCGGCCTCGCCTAGCATAGACCTTTCCATCAATGCATTGCACGGGCACACAGTGATGCAATGTCCGCAGGAGACGCAACTCGACTCTCCAATCGGCGCACCTCCATCCCAGAGAACGCGAGGATGCGAATCTTCCCAATTGATGGAAAGCGTTTCATTGACCTGCACATTCTGGCAGGCCTCCACACAGCGCCCACAGAGAATACATTGATCGGGATCGTAACGGTAGAACGGGTTGGTCTCGTCTTTTGCGTAAGGCTTTTGCCTAAAAGGAATTGACTGATGACGGACCTTGAGCAACGCTGTGGTGTTGTGCACCGTACAGTCCTGATTATTGTTGTCGCAGACGGTACAGTAGAGAAGGTGGTTTGCGAGAATACGATCAAACGCCTCGCGTTGCGCGGCGCGAGCACGAGACGACTCGGTTATCACGTGCATGCCGGCCTCAAGCCTCGTCCCGCACGCGCGAGCCAGTTGTCCATTGACCTCTATCATGCAGGTGTCGCACGTCTGGAGCGGACCGAGTTGCTGAAGATAGCAGACCTGCGGAAGTTCCGCGGAGCTTTCCCGATTGATGGTGTCAATCAGAGGCTCGCCCGCGAATCCTCGCACGACATGACCGTCTATGGTCACCTGGACATCTTCCGATTCAGGTTGGGGAACACCTCTCTCCACATTCAAGAAGCGCGCGCCGGTGAGGTTTTCGAGGCTCATATTGGTTCCCGTCCTGTGAATAGACATTGGCACTGTTGCTCTTCCTGACTGCAGTGAATGCGGCCGGGGACGCCTCTCCATTTGTATGCGACAAGGGATGCAATGGATTCACATCGTTTCATGAAACCCCTTCTACAGGATGGAGTTCGACCGTAAAGCCGAGCTCGCGTAGTTGCCGAGCAGTGGCGTTGAAGGATCGATTCTGATCCTCCGCGACCGACGGGCTCATCCCGGCTTCTGTTACTTTTGCTTTGAATTCATCGCGGTTGGCGAAGCGCATTGCGCCATTGATCTCGTATCGCTGCTGGTGCCCAGCCGCCACGCGTACGCAAACCACATCGAACGAGCTGCATTTCTCCTCGAAATGAAACCGCACGGCAGCGGGATAGTCTTCGGGTTTGATTTGCAGGGACATGCCAGATCTATGACAATGCCGCAATGGACACGTCACGGCTCTACAGTTGGATGCGGTCCCGCATCCAGAGAGCTGTGCAGATCCACCCGGGTTGTAATCGAGCGGCCAATTTTAGATGCTCTACCGAGCATTGTCGAGCGTTATGAACCAGTGTTCGTTTGGCCTGTTGGCGTCAGTTGAAAAATCCGGGCATGCCGGGCTCGGCCGGCGAGCTGGTATAGGAGATTGCGACATTGATCGGTTTGGATAATCCATTCCGGCGCGAGGACATCCTCTCAACGGAGGTTAATTGAGTCTCATTTCAAAGCGGAGAGTCCTCGCACAATGAAACCTTTCCTGTGGCGATGCCCCAGCGTCTACGAAGTGCTTCTGTTTTCCATAGTTCTTGGGATCGCCGCACCTGCTTTCGCGGTAAAGAAATCCGCGATCTCAACTCCCGCACAGAACTTTGCTGTCTCGCAGTTCCCGTCTTGGATGACGATAGACTTTACTTTGCGTGGTCGCACCGAAGCCCAGACTGCGATCAACTACGAACCTCAGAACACGCAACTCTACGAGCTCACCCGGGCTCGCGGTGGCCTCACGATTCAGGCGCCGAAGTATCTCTCCGTTTACGTACAATTCCAGGATGCACACGTGCCGGGTCTGTCCCGGCGTTAAGTTGCGCCGAGTATGCTCGACGCATTCGACCTGCGCCAGGCGTATCTGAGGCTCAAGGACGGGCCATTCACTTTTTACCTTGGGCGTCGGGAACTTCGCCTCGGAAACGAAAGGCTGGTCGGCAGAAGCAACTGGTCAAATACGAGCCGGACCTTCGACCTTATCCATGCGTTCGTCGGCAGCGACAAAAACCATCTGGAACTGTTCAGCGGCTCGGTAGTCCACGTGAATCCAACTTCCTTCGATCGCCCTGAGGGTGGATTTACGCTTCATGGCGCCTATGCCACACTCGCGACACTTATCCCGGACATTGACCTGGAGCCGTACGTCCTCTTCCACACCCTGCCTGTCACGAGCCAGCAGGGCCTCAAAGGGCGCGAGCTCCTCGTCGCTCCCGGGATACGCGCCAGTGGCAAGCTCCCCGGTGGGTTCGACTACAAAGTGGAAGGTGTGCTGGAGCGCGGGAGTTACGTGAATGACTCGATCCATGCCGGGGCCGGATACATCCGGGCCGGGTATACCGCAGCCCGTCTGCCTTGGAAGCCACACATTGAGCCTGAGTACGATTACGCGACTGGGAACCCCCACCGCAATCCCCTACGCGTAAGCACGTTCGATCAGTTCCATCCCAGCAACCACAACGTCTTCGGCTGCTCGACCTCTTCGGCTGGAAGAACATAAAGCAGCGTCGCTTAAACCTCGACCTGCGGCCGAACAAGAAACTGTACTTTCTGCTGCAAGGCGGATCGCTCCACGTTGCCAACGTCATGGATGGTATTTATGACAGCGCCGGATCGAAAATGACGGTAGCGCCGCCACCCGGCGGACTACGGAACGATGACATTGGCTCGGAATTCGACGCCTCCATGCAATGGGATGCCGGATACCACATGCTTTGCGAGATGGGCGTTGGGCATCTGTGGCCCGGCGCCGCCCTGACGCAGAACAATCATGCCGCACCGAACACGATTGCTTACTTTCAGCTTACCTATAAATTCAGCGTTTCACAGTATGGCCAAAAAGTGAAGACGATTTATTAGCGCGCATCGAAGGGCAAATGGCAAAACGGAAGCTTGCGGCGGCATCTGACTAGAGGTACTGGGGGCGGGCAGTAAGACCGGCAAGTGTGACCTGAGAATGGACTGATGGAATCAGTTCGAAAGAAGCAGTGACCGGACTTCCTTTAGCGCTAATCCTCAGGAGCGCGATCACCTCTGTCTACTAAGCTGTAGTATTGGACGCGCAACATACCAAGGGATGAGTTGTGATACAAAACTTCAAAGCGTATCTTGCCTGAAAAATGGACAAAGCACTCAAACTCAATACAGTTCAAGAAAAGCCGGGTATCTTGCGTTCAGAGGCCGAACGAGTGACTGGATTCGCCTTTGAAGCGGCGATGGAGACACTGGCAATTGAAGAGCCGCTCGAAATTCAGCTTGGTTACGGTGCGCAGGGGGAGAGAGCAGTAAAATCGATCTCCGTCACGATGCGCACTCCGGGAAATGACGGCGAACTGGCTGCCGGGTTTCTCATAAACGAAGGTGTCATACGCGATGCCGACGACATCGATCGAATTGCGCATGCGAAGTTCGACGGGTCAACAATACAAGACGGCGACGATTCGAACGTTATCTCTTTCTCTCATCGTTCGAGAAATAATGTGGTCCGAGTGGAGCTCTTCGCAGATGTTTCTGTAAGCCTCGCAAACCTTCAGCGCAATTTCTACACGACCTCCAGCTGTGGAATTTGCGGAAAAGCTTCGCTGCTGGCCCTACGGACTGTTTGCCCTCCGCGGCAACCAAACATTTTCACCATGAGCACGAAGGTTCTCTATGAATTACCTGCTCGGATGCGTGAAGCGCAATCAGTATTTAATCGTACCGGGGGCCTACATGGCGCCGCCCTCTTTCATTCGGACGGCGAAATGCTCGGTTTGCGTGAGGATGTAGGCAGACATAATGCTGTCGATAAGCTGCTCGGGCGAGAGTTTCTCGCCCATCGGGCTCCTCTGCGGGACACTCTGCTGCTCCTTTCCGGACGAGCAAGCTTTGAGCTACTGCAGAAGGCCGTGATGGGAGGCATCTCTATGGTCGCATCGGTTGGAGCGCCGTCCAGTCTTGCAGTGCAAGTGGCAAGAGAGTTTGATGTCGCGCTGGTGGGGTTTCTCCGCGGTGAGCATTTCAATGTCTATCACGGGCTACAGCACTTGACTGGATTAAAAGCGCAAAAACAAAGTGGAGCATAATGAAGCTGCGAATAAAGGGAAATTCATTGAGGCTTAGGGTTTCGCATTCCGAGCTTGTGCGAATTCTCAATGGAGGTCGAGTGACAGAAACCATCCGATTCGCTCCAGCACAGGAAGCCATGTTGACGTATGCTCTGGATTCAGCCCAGCAGCCTTCCGCGATCACAGTACAATACAAACCACAAGAACTCACAGTTACGCTTTCGCGGGATCAGGCTGCTATCTGGGGATCGGACGGCGAAATTGGAGTACACGGAACAGTGAACATTGGGGCAGAAGGCGTACTTGAGGTCATAGTTGAGAAGGATTTTGCCTGCCTCGATCGGAGCGATGAAGAAAACCTAGACGCTTTCCCGAATCCTCACGCCTGATCCATTTGCTGAGAGGCAGTTCACCATTCGGCAGATGGGGCGCCAAGGAATTTCATTCCTCGATCGAGAGCGTGCGGAACCTGCGCCCGCCGGCCAGCGCATCATGCAGGAAGTCCATCGTCTACGTCTCGTTTCATCGGTTCTCCTAGTCGGCCCAAGCTGGACCTATTATGCGAGAACTCTCACACCCGGCGGACGAAACGGAGGGAGGCAGCTCAACTCCTTGCGCACAGGCCGGCCGCTCAGGCCCGCTTCGCTTCGCGCCTGGCGGCTGCCTCATCGCGCCGCGCCCGGTGCGGGGGCCGGTGCGGGGGCGGGCTCAGCCGGAGCCGGCGCTGCCGTTGGGCCTTCGATCCCATGGGCCTTCAGAAACGCGCGTCGCACAATCAAAATCCTGCAAAGGCCGTTTCGGGAACGGGCACGGCTTGCCCGAACCGGCTCGGTGAGAGCATTGGCGATGATACACCAATCGCAACAGCGGATCGGCTAACTCAGTTCAGGCATTGCAATCACCCCGTCGAGCTAATGAAAACTACGAATGCCGGATAAGACCTAGAGGGATGAGCGCTGGAGTAATTCGACTGTACTCCGCGTATTCCTCGCCAAACGCCTGATGGAGGTAGTGTTCTTCGATCCGAACCTTTCGCCAGTATGCAACCGTGGCAAAGACCACGCCAAGCAATGCGTACAGTCCGCCAGAGACCATCGCGGTCCCAGCGAACATTCCCAACATGGCCGTGTAGATGGGATGCCTCACCAAGCGGTATGGTCCCGACCGGATCAGTTGATGGTTACCCAAGATGGCAATGACTCCTCGCCAATGGCGCCCGAGGTGAAATCGTGCCCAAATCGCTAGGATGAACATGGCGATCTGCAATACGAGGCCCGCTGTGGTGAGGATCCTCGATGCCGGCAGGAAGCGGTGCCCGACTCCTGGAATGTGCGGGAATATTTGCAAAAACAGAAGCGGAAACGCCATATTCACGAGAGTCTCGTGAATGAAGCGTGAACCTCGTGATTCCGACCGTGCAATCGTGGAATCACCAATGGAGGCTCGGCTCCAGTAGAAAGTAAATGCGACCCACAAACCAAAAGAAGCAAGAAGCGGATAGTGAATGGCCCTGAGCATGGCTTCCAAGTGCTCGCGCCTAAGCCACATCAGAGAGGCAAGCACAAAGGTCAGCATGATCGTAGCGAGTCTATTGACCGCTTTTCGGCCTGGTCCTTTCCGTGCAACCGAAGTCTGTTCAGGACTTGAATGGCCTGATCGATTTGGGGCCTTCAAGTATGCAGCTTTTCGGGTCCGCTGTTCTTTAATTATGGCAATCATGCCGCGGATGAACCTCTCTTGCATACTTCCGAATGGTTGATCCGTAGTTAGATATGTCCAGGTTGCACCGCGTTCCATCGGACCGAGGCCAGACGCCTGGGTTTCCGCCGCGCGTTTGAGCATTTCTTCGTCAATGCTCCGTTCGAACACTTCGAACATTTGGTGAACTGTCTTCAGGTAGTGGTGAAGCGGGTCTTTGCCGCCCAACGATACCCACTTGGTGCCTTCGCGCAATTCCGCGACCGCATCGAGATGTTCGGCCCAAAACTCATCGATGGTGGCCAGAGATATCAGTCTCTCCAGTTCGGATGAACAGGGCCTTTTCCCACTGAGGATCGGCTGCCGCCTTTGCTGGACGGCTTGCCTTTGCCCCTCAATCACGTATTCATATTTGGCAAGGAATTTGCGAGTCTCGAGGTGTTGACCTTCGATGAGCCGCTGAACGCCCTCAGGAGTGTGGTGGAATACGGGATCGTTGATGCCATACTTTACAAGCAGGTCATCTTCGAGCGAGACGAAGAATTGGGAACTGCCCGGATCGCCCTGGCGTCCAGCGCGTCCACGTAACTGATTATCGATGCGGCGACTCTCGTGCCGGTTCGTTCCTAGTATGAATAATCCGCCCAAACAATCCACACCTTCACCTAATCGAATGTCGGTGCCGCGTCCGGCCATATTGGTGGAGATCGTCACGGCTCCCACTTCTCCTGCTCTAGCAATGATCCCGGCTTCCTCTTCTTCGTTGCGTGCGTTCAGAACATGGTGAGGAATATCCGCAAGTTGGGCGCTGAGATACTCCGACTCCTGCACGCTGCTGGTTCCTACGAGCACAGGTTGACCAGTTTCGTGGATGCGCCGCACTTCGGCTACAACAGCTTGCTCTTTCTCTTGCTTGGTGGTGAATATCCTGTCTGGCAGGTCGACGCGGATGTTGGAACGGTTAGGAGGAATCACCTCCACTTCGAGCGAGTAGATGGAATGAAACTCGTCTGCCTGAGTCGCTGCCGTCCCGGTCATGCCACAGATCTCAGGGTAAAGCGAAATCAGATTCTGGAGGGTGATGGATGCAAGAACTTTCCCTTCCGCCTTGTGTGCCACGCCTTCTTTTGCTTCAAGTGCGGCGTGCAGGCCGGCAGGCCACCGCCGCTCCTTTACGATGCGCCCCTTGAACTCATCGATGGATTTGATGGACTGGTTTTGAGCCACGTAGTCGATGTCCCGACGGAGAAGGGCCCGGGCGTGGATTGAATCCTGAACGGCAATCAAAAGCCGCAGGTTCTCCTCGGCAAAAAGATTGGGACATCTGAATGCGTCTTCCACAGCCTGAATCCCGGCATCGGTGAGGGCAATGTTGCGAGCGTACTCATCGTAGGTAAAGTGCAACGGATGTTTGAAGTTGCGAGTAAAGTGGTCGACACGATCAGCTAGCGTAGCTTCTGCCGGCTTTCCTCCAGCGAGCACCAAAGGAATGCGCGCTTCATCGATCAAGATGGAATCGGCCTCATCAATTACCGCTGCTGCGAATGGGCGATGCACCTGGTCTTTGGGGAAGAGAGCGATAAGGTCACGAAGAAAATCGAAGCCGATCTCATTGGCAGTGGCATAGGTTATATCGCAGGCATAAGCTTCTTTCCTCTGGCGACAATCCATGTCCTGCTGGATACAACCGACAGAAAGACCAAAAAACGCGTAAATAGGTTTCATCCATTGTGAGTCCCGACGTGCGAGGTAGTCGTTCACCGTTATGATGTGAACTCCCTTGCCCGCCCGTGCCAACCAGACAACAGTTGGAACAGCGCTGAGCGTCTTACCTTCGCCAGTTTGCATTTCGGCGATTTTTCCATCGGCAAGCGCAAGCGCGCAACGGAGCTGGACATCGAACATTTTGAAGCCGAGGATGCGCTCAGCGAGGATTGCCGTCACGGCGAAACTTTCGGGCAGTGTATGAGTATTTCTGGCGATAGCTTTTAGTTCATCGTCGGATACTACATGGAGTTCGCTACGACGGGAATTGATCCTGTCAATGGACTTCGTTCGGTATCCGGCCAAGGCCGGTCCGATAGGCAAACCCTTAAACGAATGGCGCACGAGGCACCCTCCTGTCCAGGCGGTACAGAGTTATCTTTTGAATTCCGCGACTTAGATCTGGATGGGAGAGGAAGGTGTAGGAGGGCGTTGGTAGGCGGAAGGCCAGACGAACCTATTGCTCCGACGAGCGTCGTAGTCTGATGGGACAGGAGTTGAGATTTCTTCCCAGGTAATAGGCGGCTTCAGATTGGAGAATTGCTGCTCACAATGCTGGCCTGATAGGCATAAAAGCACTTGAATCTCAGCGCCGCGTTCCATTCGCACGGACGAGACTGCATATCCCGACCCGAGAGCGAGCACTATGGCGAGAATCCAAATTGCGTGAAGCCGTTTCATGCGCAAACAGTATTACACAAGCCGCTCGGCACTGGCTTAGCTTCACAGCTTTGGTGGGCGTCGGGGAAGCTCCGTTGCCTGAGTACAGTGTCAAATGATGAGACAGGCCAAAGCACTCATCCAGTCGCTTGTCGGAGATTGACCCCGAAAATGGATTCATCGCATGACCGACTCTCTTTGTAGCGATTGATCCATCGATATCCGGTGGGCCGTGACACTCCGAACTCGCGGCAGAGCTCCGAGACATACATTTCTTCCTTTTGGTAGCTCGATAGAAATTGCAAACGTTGATCCACGATACGACTCTCCTTCCGGGGCATACCGCATCATCGTGCGTGAGACCAAAGCTGAGGAATCATAGGGGTTCCCCTTCGCTGTAACGCATGTCCTTGGTCTGCTTTGTAACGCAAGTGCTAAGTACACTCACTCCTACGGCCCCTAGCGCTCCTTCACTTCCAACTGCGCTCAGGAAGCAGCTTGGAATTCAACTCAAGTGCGGCAGGGCACTCTTTGATTGCTTTGTAGTTGATCATATAGAGCGACCTACGCCCAACTAGCCGGGTGCTCATATCTGGCGCGGCTTCTTGCGTTAGATGAGGGAGCCTTACTTGCCCTTCCAGGCATAGGTCCCCGGCTGCGGCAGCCCATGGGCCTTCAGAAACGCGAATATCTTTTCGTCCAGCGGTCCCCACTGCGCGCGGCTGAAGCCATGCTTCGCGTTGGGGACGATGATCAGTTCATTCGGCACGCGATCCAGATCAAGCGCGTTGTGCAAGCGAATGGACTGCTCCACCGGAACGGTGTGGTCGTCGGCGCCCTGCGCGATCAGGATCGGCGGCAAATCGTGCCGGACATAGGTGAGGGGAGAGAGCCGTCGCGCCAGTTCTACCTGGCTGGGGCCGGCGGGCACCCACTGCCTGGCCCACTCCTGAAAATGCGGTCCCTTAAGTAGTTCCACGACGTCCGTAATGCCATAGCCATCGATGACCGCGGCTACCGGGCTCACCGGCCCCAGATGAGCGGATGTTGGCGTCATGCCGACCATCAGTGCAAGATGCCCGCCCGCGGAGCCTCCCGTCACCACAATGCGCTTGGGATCGACGCCATATTGGTTAGCGTGCTTGAAAAACCAGTGCGTCGCATCCAGAGCATCTGTAACCGCGGCTGGAGCCTGAGCTTGCGAGGCGACGCGATACTCCACATTCGCGACCACAAAGCCGCGTTGCAGGTAGGGAAGGCACAGAGATTCGTATGCCGTCTCCTTCCCCGTGTGA
>Ga0207933_1001827_pt1 | contig 14839 bp, 10 predicted proteins | sample NGESurdeep092012_4_FD_184488 | JGI IMG/M metagenome (GOLD analysis project Ga0207933, IMG submission 184488) | Arctic peat soil microbial communities from Barrow, Alaska - NGEE Surface sample F53-3 deep-092012 (SPAdes) | ecosystem: Environmental > Terrestrial > Soil > Wetlands > Peat ... | reverse complement strand
CGGTGGCGACCGCGGATGTACATGCGACGAACGTCGCGGTTGAGGTGCTGGCGGAGGGTGGGAGCGTTGTGGATGCGGCGGTGGCGGCGGGGTTTGCCCTGTCGGTGACGCAGCCGGGGATGTGTGGGCTGGGCGGCGGCGGTCATTTGCTGGCGCGGTCCGCGGATGGCGAGAATATTTGCATGGATTTTCGGGAGCAGGCTCCGCGTGCTGCTTCGCGGGACATGTTTGTCGGGTCGGCTGCCGATGCGAGCCGGGCGGGTTGGCGGGCGGCGGCTGTTCCGGGGATGGTGAAGGGGCTGGCGGAGGCGCACCGCAGGGGTGGGCGGCTGCCGTGGGCGCGGCTGGTTGCTCCGGCGATTGCGTTGGCGGCCGAAGGTCACGCGGTAAGTTATCTGCGGTCACAGATGCTGGCGGGGTCGGGTGTGTTGCCGCGGGATGCGGAGTCGAGTCGGATTTTGCTGCGTGGGGGGAAGCATTTTGCGCCGGGTGAGATTTTGCGGCAGCCGGAGCTGGCGGCGACGCTCGAACGGATTGCGAAAAATGGTGAGGACGAGTTTTACTTTGGCGAGACGGCGGAGGAGTTGGCGCGGGCGTCGGCGGCGGGTGGAGGGGCGATTACGCTGGCAGATCTGGCGGCGTATACATGCGCTGTGACGGGGCCGTTGATGCGGCGATACAAGGGACGCGATGTGTGGACGATGCCGCCTTCGAGTGCCGGCGGGATTGGGCTGCTGCAGATTCTCGCAATGCTGGAGGACGTGGACTTTGGGGACGATGGGCCGATGTCGTCGGCGGTGCTGCACTATCTGGCTGAGGCGATGCGGCGGGCGTTTGCGGACCGTGCGGCTTCGATAGGCGATCCGGCGTTTGTGGATGTGCCGGAACGGCTGCTGGACGCGGCGCATCTGGCGGAACTGCGGCGGACGATCGAGCCGGACCGCGCGACGCCGAGTGCGATGTTTGCACCGGGTGCGGCGCTGGCGGAGAAGGCATGCACGACGCATGTGTCGATCCTGGACATGGAAGGGAATGCGGTGGGGCTGACGGTTACGATCAACGGGCGTTATGGCAGCGGCGTGACGGTGCCGGGGCTGGGATTTCTGCTGAACAACAACATGAATAATTTTGCGGTGCGTCCGGGGACGGCGAATTTGTACGGCGTGGTGGGCGGCGAGGCGAACAGCATTGCGGCGGGGAAGCGTCCGGTGTCGTCGATGGCGCCGACGATTGTGTGCCGCGATGGGAAGAGCGAGCTGGTGCTGGGGACGCCGGGTGGGCCGAGGATTGTGACGGCGATGGCGCAGACCCTGCTCTACATGATGGACTTTGGGATGAATGCGCAGGACGCGGTGAATGCGCCGCAGATTCATCATCAGTGGATGCCGGATGTGCTGTATTTAGAGCGCGGATTTCCGTCGGATGTGACGCGCGCGCTGGAGGCTCGGGGACATCAGTTGCAGTACAGGTCTTCGCTGACGGACATGAATGCGATTGTGAGGCGCGACGGCTGGCTTGAGGCGGGAGTGGATTGTCGGCGCGAAGGATTTGCCGCGGGAATGTGAGGGAACGATGGGCAGAAAAGTGCGGCTTAGCTTTCCGGCCACCGGGGAGTCGGTGGTGGCGGAAATGCTGGATGAGGAAGCGCCGGCGGTTTGCGACTACGTGTGGGGGATTTTGCCGGTCGAGACGAAGGCGATTCACGGCATGTACTCGGGCGCGGAGGTGTTTCAGTTGCTCGACAATCCAAAACCGGTTGCTGCGCAAAATATGACGACGCTGCCGCTGCCGGGAGAGCTGCTCTATTTCTACGATGAGGGCGGGAATGTGACGAGCCCGCCGCGGGTTGTGGGAGAGATCTGTCTGGTGTATGGACGGGGCGTGAGTCTGAAAGGGCCGGAAGGCGCGCCCACGTATGCGAGCTTGTTTGCGCGGATTCCGGGCGATTGGAAGTATGACTGGAAGGAGTTTGCGCAGGCCTGCCGTCGCTGCCGGTGGGAAGGTCCGCAGGTGTTGAGGATTGAGGCCGAATGGGGATAGGACGCGTCGATCTGAACCCCTGGGAGATTGCGATTTTTGTCGGCTACTTGTTGCTGACGGTCGCGGTTGGGTTCTTCGTCGCGCGCAAAGGGCGGGGGAATTCTCGCGACTACTTCATGGGCGCGAAGACGCTGCCGTGGTATGTGGTGGGCACGTCGATGGTGGCGACGGCGGTGAGCAGCGAACAGTTCATCGCGCAGGTGGGCGCGGGCTACAGGCACGGGATTGTGATCGCGGCGTTCGGGTGGAATGCGTGGATCGTTTATACACTGCTGATCTGGGTGTTTCTGCCGTACTACATGCGGACCCGGCTTTACACGATGCCGGAGTTTCTGGAGCGTCGCTACAATCCGGCGGCGCGTTATTTGTTCGCGGTGTTTTGCGTGGTGGGCTATTTGTTTTCGCTGATTGCGGGGCCGTTGTATGCGGGTGGGTTGGCATTGCAGAGCATGTTCGGCATCAACTTGATTTGGGGGATTATTTTTCTGGGTGTGCTGACCGGCGCGTACACCGTCTACGGCGGTTTGAAGTCTGCGGCGTGGACGGACTTTATGCAGATTGCGGTGCTGCTGGTGGGCGGCGTTCTGGTGCCGATCATCGGCTTGGAGAAGGTGGGTGGGCTGTCGCACCTGATGCATGAGTTTCCGGCGAAGTTTCAGGTGTTTCATGGGCCGAAGGACCAGTTGTTTCCGGCGACGGGAGTGTTTACGAGTTTTCTGAGCGTGGGCATCTGGTACAACTGCACGAGCCAGCATATTGTGCAGCGATGCCTGGGCGCGAAGGACGAGTGGAACGCGCGGATGGGCGTCGTGACGGCGGGGTTTCTGCATATTGTGACGCCGGTGCTGTTTGTGGTGCCGGGGATTATTGCGTTCAAACTTTTTCCGCATCTGCCACAGCCGGACCAGGGGTATGTGCTGCTGGTGGAGTCGCTGGTGCCGCATGGGGTGCGGGGACTGATCCTTGCGGCGATTGCGGCGGCGCTGATGTCGCATCTTTCGGCGATGATCAATTCGACGTCGACGATATTGACGATGGATGTGTACAAGCGGCTGTTCCGGCCGGAGGCGAGTGAGGGCTCGCTGGTGCGGTTTGGGCAATGGAGCGGGGCGGTGGTGATGACGCTGGGAATTGCGGTGGCGATCTGGTTCAGCACGTCGCAGAGCTCGCTGTTCGTGCTGATCCAGCAGGGGTTTGCGTATATCGCGCCGCCGTTTGCGGTGATCTTTACGATGGGTTTGCTGTGGAAGCGCGCCAATGGGACGGCGGCCCTGGCAACGATTTTCGGGGGATTTGCGTTCACGATTTTTCTTCAGTTTTATCTGTTTCGGCTGGCGGTGTTTGTTCCGTATGCGAACTACCTGCATCGGGCGCTGGTGGCGTGGGTGTTCTGCATGATCGTGATGATTGCGACTTCTTTGCTGACTGCTGCGCCGGCCCTGGAGAGGACGAAGGGGATTATCTGGCATCCGGCGTATGCTCCGCTGCCGGCGGCGGAACAGCGGCGGTATGGCGGGTGGAAAGACCTGCGGCTGTGGTGGGGGCTTTACGTTTTGTCGGTGCTTTCGATTTACGGGTTCTTCCTTTGGTTTCACTTTCAGCATCCGGAGATTCCATGAGCAGGCGCGAGGGGGTAGACATCTGGTGTGAAGGCGGCGCGGTTGCGGCCGAGCCTGCGGAGGGCGCGCGGGCTGGGGCCGCGGTGCTCGAGCAGGGTGGGAATGCGATGGATGCGGCTGCGGCCGCGTGCCTGGCGTGTGCGGTGGTTGAGCCGCAGGCGGTGGACATCGGCGGATATGCGCTGGCGGCAGTGGTGCTCGAAGGGGAGACGGGTCGGGTGTGGTCTGTGGATGCGAATACGATTGCGCCCGCCGCGGCGACTGCCGATATGTTTCAGACGATTCCGATTGGGAGTGGACGGCCCACGGTGAATGAGTTGGAGTTTGGCTGCTCGGTGGTGGACCAGGCGAATTTTTATGGGCCGCTGGCGGTGTCGGTGCCGGGGTTTCTGGGTGGCGTTGGTGTGTTGTCGGAACGGTGGGGACGGTTGCCGTGGAAGGCGATTGTTGGGCCGGCGAAGGCGATTGTTCAGGATGGGATTCCGTATGGGAGGGTGGCGAAGGATGTGGAGTTCAAGCGGGCGGCGATTGAGCGCTATCCGGCGAGCGTGGCGCTGCTGATGCCGGAGGGGGTGACTCCAGAGACGCCGTGGATGCGGCCGGAATTGGCCGCTACTTTGGAGCGGCTGGGCGAGGCTGGCTGGCGGGATTTTTATGGTGGGGAGATTGGGCGGACGATTGCCGATTTTGTGCAGGACCAGGGTGGGATACTGACGCGTGACGATATGGCGGCGTTCGAGCCGCGGATTACGGAGCCGATTGCGGGGAAGTATCGCGGAGCCGATGTTTATACGGCGATTGCGCAGAATGGCGGCTTCAGCGTGCTGGATGGGCTGGCCGATCTGGAGCGTGAGGAGTTGCCGTCCGATCGCGATCCGGCTTATTGGGACAGAATTGCGAAGGCGATGACAGGGATGTGGAGCAAGCGGCTGGCGGACTCGCCCCACTCGGGCACGGGGTGGCAGGGAACGATTCATCTGTCGGCGGCGGACCGCTTCGGCAACCTGGTGAGTGCGACGATTACTCAAGGCGGGCTGTTTGGGTCGTGCCTGGCGGTGCCGGGGACGGGGATCATTCTGGCGCACGGCATGTGCCGGTTCGACCCGCATCCGGGGCGTGCAAACTCGGTGGGGGCGGGGAAGCAGCCGTTGAATAACCTGTGTCCGCTCATCATCCGCATGAAGGACCGCGATGTGGCGGTGGGGGTGCGCGGGGGGCGGCGGATTGTCAGTGTTGCGATGCAGTTGGCGCAGCGGATTGTGGATGGTGGGGCGAGTGTTTATGAGGCGGCTGTAGCTCCGCGGATTCATACGATCAATGGAGAGCCGCTGGAGGTTTCGGAGAACTTCGATCCGAAGATACGGCAGGCGTTGGAGCGGATGGGTTATCGGACGGTAGTACCGAACGAAGTGGCGGGCGGCGCACATGGAGCGGAGTTCTTTCATGCGTGGAGCAGGATCAGAGCGGGCGGAAATATCTGGGCCGCGGGGATTTGACGATGAAGATCACTCATATTGACTGCATTCCGGTGCGCGTGCCGATCCGGCCGGAGGTTGCGATACGGGCGAAGGGTGGGACGCATTCCGTGTCGCCGTTTTTGCTGGTGAAGGTGTGGACGGATGAGGGGGTGTATGGGTTGGGGGAGGTGTCGTGTACGCCGCGGTGGAGCGGGGAGGACCAGTTCACGGCGGCGCACTTTGTAAGGACGCTTCTGGAGCCGGCGTTGGCGGGGGAAGACCCGCGTGAGATCGAGCGGCTGAGTGCGCGGATGCGTGGGGCTTTGGCTGGGAATCCCTTTACCAAGGCGGCGCTGGAGATGGCGCTGTGGGACATTGCGGGCAAAGCGGCGGGAGTGCCGGTGTATCGCCTGCTGGGCGGGCCGGTGCGGGAGTCGGTGCCGATCAAGTGGTCGATCTCTGGCGTCGAGCCGGAGCGGGCGGCGGCGATTGCGCGGTGGGCCCTGGAGCAGGGTTTTGAGACGGTGAAGGTGAAAGTGGGGATCGATCCGGAGCAGGACGTGGCGCGCGTGCGGGCGGTGCGGGCGGAGATCGGCGACGAGGTCCGGCTGGGCGTGGATGCGAATGGGGCGTGGACGCCGGCGGTGGCAGTGACGATGATTCGGCGGCTGGAGGAGTTTGGGATCTACTTCGCCGAGCAGCCTGTGCCGCCGGGCGATATGGACTGGCTGGCCGAGGTGCGCAGCCAGGTGTCGGTGCCGATTGTGGCGGATGAGAGTGTGTATTCTCCGCAGGATGCGTCGGCGATTGTGAAGGCGCAGGCAGCGGATGCGCTCTCGGTGTATGTGGGGAAGGCTGCGGGGATTGGTGGGGCTTTTGCGATTGCGGGGATTGCCGCGGCGGCGAAGCTCGGCTGCACGATTGGGAGCAACCTGGAGCTGGGGGTGGGGACGGCGGCGATGATCCATCTGGCGATGGCCGCGCCGGGGATTACGGGGGAGCAGTATCCGTGCGACATTATCGGGCCGCTCTACTATACGGACGACATCCTGACGGAGCCGCTGCCGCTGGCGCGGGGACGGGCGCTGGCAATTGATCGTCCGGGACTGGGTGTGGAACTGGATGAGGAGAAGGTGAAGATGTATCGGGTGGAGTAGGGCTACATGGCTGTCCATCCGCCGTCGACCGGGATGGCGGCGCCGGTGATGTAGGAGGCGGCGTCGGAGGCGAGGAAGAGCGCGGCGTAGGCTACTTCTTCGGGGGTTCCGGTGCGGCCGAGGAAGGTCTTGGCGAGTTGGCGCTGGTGGAGCTCGCTGCCGGGTGGGGGCGAGATGCGCGTCTCGATGGCTCCCGGGCAGATGGCGTTGGCGCGGATGTTGTGGGGACCGTAGTCGTAGGCGACGCTGCGGGTGAGGCCGATGATGGCGTGCTTGATGCTGGTGTAGGCGGCGGAGTCGCGTCCGGCGACGAGGCCCTGGACCGAGGCGATGTTGATGATGGAGCCGCTCTGCTGGCGGACCATGTGGGGCAACACAGCGGCGGTGAAACGCTGGGTGCCGAGGAGGGAGACGCGGAAGCAGCGGTCCCACTCTTCGTCGGTGGCGTCCGCCGAGGCGTGGCCGGGGCCGACGTAGGCGGCGTTATTGCAGAGGATGTCGATGTGGCCGTTATAGGCGGCGGTTTTGATGACCCGCTGGACGTCGGCGGGGTCGGCGACGTCGGCCTGAACGAAGGTTATGTTGGCGAGTTCTTCGTACCAGGTGGCTGGCTCGATATCGGCAATGATGACGAGGGCCCCGGCGAGGCCGAAGATCTCGGCGATGGCGCGGCCGATGCCGTGGGCCCCTCCGGTGACGATGGCGACCTTGTTGTCCAGGGTGATCACTGCTCGTTTGCCAGCGACTTTCCCGCGCGTCCGACGTGGGCGCGTGTGATGGTGGTGCGGCTGAGGTTGGCGGCGTAAAGATAGCCGCCGCGGAAGGCGAGGTTGGTTGGGCCTCCGAGGAGGATGCCCCAGCGGTCGTGGGCGAAGAGCGTTGTTTCTCCGGTGGGGCTGATGCGGTGGATGTCGTCCGAGGCGTAGCAGGAGGCGAAGAGATGGCCATCGGCGTCGAGGGCGAGGCCGTCGGGGAAGCGTCCGACGTTCTCGGCGTAGACGCTGGAGACGCCGGTTGCGAGGTCGATCCGGTGGATGCTGTCGCTGTCGCTCTCGACCATGAAGAGGTGCTGCTCGTCGGCGCTGAGGGCGAGGCCGTTGGCGTAGCCGAGCGGGCCGGAGACTATCTCTCCGCGGCCGTCGGGAGCGTATTTGAGGAGCCAGCCGTTGCGCTTGTGCCAGTTGCCGGAGTCGGTAACGTAGTAGTTGCCCTGGCGGTCGAAGACGCCGTAGTTCGGGGAGATCAACTGGTGCGAGCCGAGGCTGTCAGCGAAGACGGACCACTGGCCGGAGCGGGAGGCGCGGATGATTCCGTGATGCGGGTTGCAGACGAAGAGTTCGTTATCGTCCGGGGTCCAGGCGATTCCGGCGGAGAAGCCTCCTGTTTCCGCGATGGTCTGGACTGCTCCGGTGGGCGAGATGGAGTAGATTTGGCCGGCTTCCCCGCCAGCCCAAAGGTTGCCGGCGCGGTCGAAGGCGAGGCATTCGGGGTGGTCGAGTCCGGTGGCGAAGATTTCAAACCGGTCGATGGGAATTTCCGGTGTGTTCGCGGATTGCTGGGTGATATGCGCCACGAGTCGACTGGCCCTTCCTTGACGGAGACAGTTTACTAGGTCGGGCAGCGCATCGGCCGCCAGCCACCCCTCCCCCCTATTTCGCGCAAAGTCCCTTATCGAAAGGACTTAGGTCCGTACCTCTATTTTAATGCGTGCAAAGTGCCTTAAACAAAGGACTTAGTTTGTAAAGATCGAATCTAAAGGGGTTGGCGACGTCAATTGATCAGGGTTGCCGGAGGTTTAGCTGTCGGTTTCCAGTTTCCAGTTTCCAGTTTGGGTGTTGGTTGAGCTTCGAGCGACGAGGTGTTGAGCGTCGAGGGAAAGCGGTTCTGTTCAGGAGCGAGGGATGAGGGTTGAGGAGCGAGGGTTCCGGTCGGCTCAGAGCTTAGAACTGTTGAGCGTAGAGGTTCCGGGCGCGGTTGGCGTCCGATGGGTTCTGTTCAGTTATGAGTTATGAGTTTTGAGTGCTGATTTAATTGTAGCTAGTTGAGGGGTATATATGCGCACGCTTTTTTGAATTACTTTTGCGTGTGTCAATGCGGGGTTTGGAGGTTTTGCACAGGCTGGGGGGCTTGACACGTTGGAGAGGTGGTGGTGAGCGGGCTGGGGCTCGAACCCAGGACCAACGCCTTAAAAGGGCGATGCTCTACCAACTGAGCTACCCGCTCGTGCTCCAACGTCAGGTTAGCACGGTGGATTGAGGATGACATAGTGGATGCCCCTCGTGAGAAAACACTCATGGAATGCGCGGAATTGCCGAACACTCGGAAGGAAGGTTTATGTCGTCATGAGACGTTACTAGATTGAAACCAAAGTAACCCATTTCTAACACCGTTGGTTGATTGACGAGGGCGGGGCTGGGACTTAGCCTCGACTTACTGTGCAACCCATGTGTTTGCCTGAGTTTATTGTGGGTCTCCCACCTCAAGCGAAAGTGTTGAATCTAACCGCATTGGACAGGAACCGAGGCTGTGCATGGACCGGATAGAGACAGAGACAATCGACGAGACGCAATCCGAGAACCCCGAAGATGTGGCGGTCCTTTACTCGTGGGCGAAGCTGCAAGGCACGAAGTACCGCGATTTTTCGGCGTCGCGGCGGGCTTACCGGGCGCAGATGCGTCATCGCGCGGCGGAATTGCAGCGGGAAACGGAAAGGCGGGCGCAACTGGAGGCAGAAGCGACCGCAGAGGCAACGGAAAAGGCGGCCCGCGAAGCCGAAGACGCGGCACGCTTCCATGACAGCGAGGCCCGGCGGGCGGCGCTGGCGGCCAAACAGGGGGAGTCGGTCATCGAAGAGGCCGCCAGCGCGAGGGCGATGCGGACGGCGTCGGAGTTGGCGCGGCGGGCGGCGGCGGAGCGGGTGGAAGCGGCCCGGCGGGCGGAAGCGGTGGCGGCGGCGGAAGCGGCGGCGCGGCGCGAAGAGTTGGAGATGGCAGAGGCGCATGCTTCGGCGCAGCGCCAGGCGCGGCAGTATTACGAGCCCGACGCGCGGCGGAAGGTTGCCGACGCAACGCAGCCCACGGGAGGCACAACTCTCGATCCTTATACGGCAGATGCCGCGCAGACCCGGCCGGACCGGATGGTTCACCAGGGGAACCTGCCGGAAGACGATATGCAGCCGATGCGCTATAGGCAGTCTCGGGACAGCGGCCGGCATGTCATTGCGCAATCGGACCCGGCGCATCGGGCGGACCCGGGCGCGCGGCTGGAGCGTGAGGCGGAGATTGCAGGTGCGAGATCGGCTGCGGCGATGGCGGAGAAGAACGGGGACGTGCAGTTTTACTCGCCCCGGCCCGCGGAGCCCGCGAAGGCGCGGGACCGGAGAGTGCAAGAGGCGACCGAACAGGAACTGACGGGCCAGGAACGAAGAGTGTACGACCAGCGGGCCCATGATCGCGAATCGCAGACCACGGAACGGGAGCCATGGTTCCCAGAGCGGATACAAATGTCACGAGAGACGGAAGAAATGTCGCCGGAGCGCGCGTCGTACGCGACCGGCAGTGAAGTGATGCGTGACGCTTATGCCGCGCGCGTGGCGGCGGCGCCGGCGGTGCGAACGCACTCCGGGCTGCGGACACCGGTGGTGCGTGAGCCGGACCCTCTGGGGTATGCGGAGCCCAAGGCGGCGCCGCGGGCGGGGTTTCGTCCGGAGCCGCGCACGGATGTTCCGCTGGAGCCGAATGCCTTGTCGATGGTGGAAATCGACGGCGTGCTGCAACCGGACCGGAGGCGCAAGCCGCGTCCCGACTTCAGCAACCTGCCATTGCGGGACTACCGGCCGGAGCCGGAGATGGAAATGAACGGGGCGGATGAGAACGATCCGGGGGTGCCGGCTTGGATCTACGGGGACACGCCGCGTCCGGAGGCGAAGCGTCCGTCGCAGCCCGGTTCGCCGGTGGACGATACGCTGCAGCACACGCGGGAGCGGGTGGCGTCGCGGTGGTTTGCGCTGAAGGGCGTGTTCGACCAGGGGGCGGCCGATACGGAGGAGGGACAGCAACGGGCCAGGGAGATGCGCGCTCCGCTGGCGACCGTGTTCTCGCTGGCGGGTGGCGTGGGCAAGACCAGTTTGATCGCGACGCTGGGGCGGGCGCTTTCTTCGACCGGAGAACGGGTGCTGCTGACCGATACGACGTCGCATGGGCTGCTGCCGTTTTACTTTGGCGCGAGCGAGCTGCGGCCGGGCGCCGTGCGGACGTTTTCGCCGCCGGCGGGAAGCTCGGACGCTCCGATCTATATGGTCAGCTACGACGTGAATCAGCGGACTGGGGACGTGGAGTCTCAGGAGTGGCTGGACGATGAGTTGACCAAGAACAGCCGCAACATGCAACGGGTGCTGGTGGACCTGACGCCGGGCGCGGCGTGGGTGGCGCGGCGGCTGGCGCGGATGGATTCGACGATGCTGGTGCCGGTGGCGCCGGACATGAACTCGGTGATCAGTCTGGCTGGCGTGGAGAAGTTTTTTGCGGGGATGGTGGACAGCGATGGACGACCGGTGCAGCCGTTCTATGTGCTGAACCAGTTCGATGCTTCTCTGGCGCTGCATCTGGACGTGCGCGAGGTGCTGCGGCAACAGCTTGGAGACCGTTTGCTGCCGTTCGCGATTCGGCGGTCTCCGGCGGTGTCGGAGGCGCTGGCGGAGGGGATGACGGTGATCGACTATGCCCCGGATTCGGCCGTAGCGGGCGATTATATGAACGTGGTTGCATGGCTGCGGGCGCAGGTGGCGCCGGCGGCGGCCGACTTCCGCAGCGCGCGATGGAGCGAACGGAGCGATCGATGATCGAGTCTCCGCTTTGGAGACAACTCGAAGCCGGAGACAATGTTTTTTTCTGGACTGTAAGGGCGGCGATCCTGGTGGGGGGCGTGGTGTTCCTGCTGTTGGCGGGAGTGCTGGACCTGGCGTGGCCGCAGCAGGCGCTGCTGGGGCTGGTAACGCTGGTGGCGGCGATCGGGATGAACCGGGCGTCGATGTCGTACCTGGTGACGCTGACGCTGATTCTGCTGTCGTGCTACTCGACGTTCCGGTATGGGTGGTGGCGGCTGTCGACCGTGTACCGGTTTTTTGAGGGTCCCGGCGCCAAGTGGACGTGGCTGGATGCGTTCTTCATCGGGCTGCTGCTGATGGCGGAGGCTTATTCGTTCTGCGTTCTGGCGCTGGGATATGCGCAGACGCTGTGGCCGCTGCGGAGGACCCCGGCGCCGCTCCCGGAGGACACGCGGGAGTGGCCGGAGATCGACCTTCTGATCCCGACGTATAACGAGCCGTTGAACGTGGTGCGTTATACGGCGCTGGCGGCGATGAATATCGACTGGCCGGCGGACAAGCTGAATGTGTACATCCTGGACGACGGGAAGCGGGAAGAGTTTCGGGCGTTCGCGGAAGAAGCCGGCATCGGCTACATGACGCGCGACGACAATGAGCACGCCAAGGCTGGGAACATCAATCACGCGCTGGAGCGGCTGGATGCGCCGTTTGTGGCGGTCTTCGACTCCGACCATGTGCCGACGCGGAGCTTTTTTCAGGTGACGATGGGGTGGTTCGGGCGCGACCCGAAGCTGGGGTTGTTGCAGACGCCGCACCATTTTTATTCGCCCGATCCGTTTGAGCGGAACCTGGGGCAGTTCCGGACGATTCCGAATGAGGGCGAGCTTTTTTACGGCGTGGTGCAGGACGGCAACGACTTCTGGAATGCGACGTTTTTTTGCGGCTCGTGCGCGGTAATCCGGCGCGAGGCGCTGGATGCGATTGGGGGGATCGCGACCGAGACGGTGACCGAGGATGCGCACACTTCACTGCGCATGCAGATGCATGGGTGGAATACGGCGTATATCAATATTCCGCAGGCGGCGGGGTTGGCGACGGAGCGGCTGAGCGGGCATGTGAAGCAGAGGATTCGGTGGGCGCGGGGGATGATCCAGATTTTGAGGATCGACAACCCGCTGTTTGCGCCGGGACTGACGGTGGCGCAGAGGCTTTGCTACTTCAATGCGATGATGCACTTTCTGTATGCGTTGCCGCGGCTGATTTTTTTGACGGCGCCGCTGATTTATCTGGTTTTCAAGCACACGAATATTCCCGGGTACTGGGCAGCAATTTTTGCGTATGCGCTGCCGCATCTGGTGCTGTCGTATTTGACCAATTCGCGGATACAGGGGCAGCATCGGCACTCGTTCTGGAACGAGATTTATGAGACGGTGCTGGCGCCGTATATTTTTCTGCCGACGATGTTGGCGCTGATCAACCCGAAGGCGGGCAGCTTCCATGTGACGGCGAAGGGCGGCGTGGTGAATCGTGGGTTCTTCGATGCGCGGATCGCGCAGCCGTTTATTGTACTGCTGCTGCTGAACTTTATCGGGCTGCTGTGCGCGGTGCCGCGGGCGTTGCAGTTTCCGCTGGTCGATGCGGCGCATCCGGCGAGCTGGGTGAATTTCGCGGCGCACATGTATGACGGCGGCCATCCGGGAACGATCGCGATGAACGTGGCGTGGACGCTGTTCAACATTACGGTCCTGGGCGTGGCGCTGGCGGTGGCGTGGGAGAGCCGGCAGCGGCGGCAGACTGTCCGCGTGACGATGGCGGTGCCGGCGCATGTGGTGATGCCGGATGGGGCGACCGTGCAAGGCGTGACGAACGATCTTTCGAGCGGCGGCGTGATGCTGCTGACGGAGACTCCGGTCAGGCTGGCGGCCGGGGAGGCGATCGAACTGGTGTTTCCGGTGCTGGATGGGGACGCGATACTGCCGGCGACCGTGGTGGGAGTCGATGGCCGGACGCTGCGCGCGTACTTCGATCCGCTGACGATGCAGGAGGAAGAGGCGCTGACGATGGTGCTCTACTCGCGCGCGGATACGTGGCTGGGGTGGGGCGAGGGGCGGGAGGCGGACCGGCCGCTGCGGAGTATGTGGAGGATTTTGCAGCTTTCCTTCCATGGGCTGACGCATACGGCGATGGGGTGGCGTAAGCCGGCGAAGTCGAAGGTGGCGACGAGCGTGTTTTCGGCGCTGTTGGCGATGTTGCTGCTGGCGGGTGGAGTGCAAGCGCAGGTCCCGGGGACCTTCGACAAGGTGTTGACGCTGGGGGATGTGGGGACGCCGGATGCGATCGTATTGCGGGGCGTGGATGCGACCCACTCGGTTTACTTTTCGCTGCCGCGGACCGAGGTGGTGAAGGCGGCGACGCTGAAGCTGCGGTATCACTTTTCTCCCGGGCTGCTGGCGGCGGTGAGCCATCTGAATGTGAGCATCAACGGGACGCTGTTTGCGACGCTGCCGGTGGTGAGCAGCGCGAACAATGGGCTGTTGGAGTCGACGCTGGCGGCGCCGCCGGAGATGCTGGTCCAGGACAACCGGCTGACGTTTGAGTTTGTGGGGCACTACACGCAGGAGTGCGAGGATGCGTCGAACTCGGCGCTGTGGGCGCGGGTGGATGCGGACTCGAGCATGGATTTGGTGGGGTCCGTGCTGCCGCTACAGAACGATTTGAAGCTGTTGCCGATGCCGTTCTACGAGAAGGGAGCGAATCTGCAACCTGCGGTGGCGGTGGTGTTTATGGCACAGCCCTCGGCGAAGGCGCTGGAGGCTGCTGGGATTGCGGCGTCGTGGATGGGGATTTTGAACGGCGATCACGGGGTGCGTTTTCCGGTGACGGTGGGGTCGACTATTCCGGCGGGGAATGCGATTGTGATCGGCGAGAATGCGGCGGACCTGCCGGCGGCGCTGGGGATTACGGCGGGCGGCGGGCCGACGATTGCGATGCGGACCAATCCCGACGATCCGTACTCGAAGGTGCTGGTGCTGACCGGGGATAGCGCGGACGATCTGCTGGTGGCGGCGAAGGCGCTGCCGCTCTCGGGCGGGGAGCTTGCGGGCGCGACGGAAAATGTGAAGCTGCCGCAGGAGGCGAGGAGCCGGCGGCCGGATGATGCTCCGCGGTGGTTGAGCACGGAGAAGCTGACGACGTTCGGGGAGTTGCCGGACCGGGGAGATTTACATGACGTGGCCGGGGCCCCGGTCGATGTGTATTTCCGGATTCCGCCGGACCTTTACCTGAACGGGCCGGCCGAGCGGAACCTGGCGTTGCAGTTGAACTACCGGTACAACGGCGTTCCGTTGGCGAACGACAGCACGCTGCAGGTGTTTATGAATGGCGCGTATGTCAGCTCGACCCCGATGCCGCACACGGACAAGGCGTCGATGGATTTGCAGACGGTGGTCCCCATACCGCGGGTGGACATGCGGCCGTTTTCGAACTCGCTGAAAACGCAGTTTGTGTTTCACACGGCGCACAACGGGAAGTGTACGGACGCGGGGCCGGCGAATTTGCAGGGGGCGGTCCTCAAGAGCTCGACGATCGATCTTCGCGGCATACCGCACTGGGCGCGGATGCCGAACCTTGGAGTGAACCCCTAAATTGAGACAATGTTGAAAGTCCCCATTTACATGGAATGGAGGCCTTTGTATGCGTGGACCTTATGTGAAGCGGACGTATCGTCTTTGGACTTGGGAG
>Ga0207933_1001826_pt1 | contig 14846 bp, 15 predicted proteins | sample NGESurdeep092012_4_FD_184488 | JGI IMG/M metagenome (GOLD analysis project Ga0207933, IMG submission 184488) | Arctic peat soil microbial communities from Barrow, Alaska - NGEE Surface sample F53-3 deep-092012 (SPAdes) | ecosystem: Environmental > Terrestrial > Soil > Wetlands > Peat ... | reverse complement strand
AGCCAACAGCCAACAGCCAACAGCCAACAGCCAACAGCCAACAGCCAACAGCCAACAGCCAACAGCCAACAGCCAACGCCTCAACGTCGAGCGTCTGGCGCAAGCTGTGCTCGACGCCCGCGCCCTCTATCCCGAATCCACGCTCGCCGCGCTCTACGATCCACTCCTCATGCCGCCCGAGCTCCTCAAAGCTCATCAAGCCCTCGACCGCGCCGTCGACCGCTGCTACCGCCCCGAGCCCTTCCCAGACGATCAGGCCCGCGTCGAGCACCTCTTCGCCCTCTACGAACAACTCACCGCCCCGCTCCTCCCCGCCACCCCCCGCACCCGCCGCCGCCGAAATCAATAGCCGGGTGCCCCATCTTCGCGACGGCTTCATCGTCGCTAAAGGTGGGCTCCGCTCTGCCGAAGGCCGGAGTGCAGTCCGAAGGACAAAACGACTGAATTGCCTTCTCCCAGATCAGCAAAAAAGCCGGGGGAAAGCCCACCATCCCCCGAACCACACGTTCACCACACGAAAACCACACCGGAACCAGCAAAATGCACCACAGGCTGTTATGGATGGGTCACTCAACATATCGCCTGCATCTACTTCATCCGAAACCGATTCGCCGGGTGCCCCATTCGCCGCGCGGCTTTTGGCGCGATGCCGGGCAAACCCGTCCGCTAAACTAGCACCGATGGTCATTCGCCGCTTCGCTCCGCGTCTCCTGAACTCGTTTCTCCTGGTCGCAACAGCGCTGGCGCCAACGCTCCTCTCCGCCCAGACCACCCCCGGCGGCCGCTTCATCCTCGTCCTCCCCTTTGAAAATCGCTCTGGCAATCCCTCCCTCGACTGGATCGGCAACTCCTTCCCCGACACGCTCGACAAGCGCCTCAACTCCGCCGGCTTCCTCACCATCTCCCACGACGACCGCGTCTTCGCGCTCACCCATCTCGGTCTGCCCGCCAACTTCCGTCCCTCGCGCGCGACCGCCATCCGCATCGCCCAGCAGCTTGATGCCAACTACGTCATCATCGGCAGCTACACCATCCAGCCCGACTCCGACAACAAGGTCACCAACAACAACCTCACCATCCAGTCCCAGGTGCTCTCCATTGACCAGCTCCGCCTCTCGCCGCCCGTTCAGGACGGAGCCGAGCTCGACCACCTCTACGACGCCGAGAACGCCATCGCCTGGAAGATCGCCCGCGTCCTCGATCCCCACCTCAACGTAGCCGAGCAGACCTTCCTCGCCGCCGGCGGCTCTGTCCCGCTCCCAGCCTTCGAGGACTACATCCGCGGCATCAACGCCCCCACCCCCGCTGAGGCCCTCCAGCGCCTCCAGGACGCCGCCGCCCTCTCCCCCGGCTACGTCGACGCCCTGCTCGCCCTCGGCAAACAGCAGTACACCACCCGCAACTTCAATGACGCCGCCGCCACGCTCGCCAAGATACCCGCCTCCAACCCGCAGGCGCTCGAGGCCAACTTCTACATCGGCCTCGCCCGCTTCAACTCCGCCAACTACGCTGCCGCTGCCACAGCGTTCGAGTTCGTAGCCAACCGCCTTCCTCTGCCCGAAGTCGTCAACGACCAGGCCGTCGCTCTCGCCCGCCAGGGCAAAGATGCGGCCGCTCTCTTCCAGCAGGCCTCCTCCGTTGACCCTTCCGACGAGGACTATCACTACAACCTCTCCATCTCCCTCTACCGCCGCGGCGACACCGCCGCTGCCCTCCAGCAAGCCGACGCTGCCCTCAAGCTCAAGCCCCACGATAATGAGGCCGGCGAACTTCGCGCTCAGATCTCCATCGCTCCTGCCGGCGCCAAACTCGCCGCTAACCCCGACTCCGCCTTCAGCCCGCTCGAGCGCATCCGCCGCATCTACTCCGAGACCGGCTTCCGTCAGGCCGCCTTCCAGCTCGACGAGCTCCGCGCCGCGCGCATGGCCGCGCTTCCCTCCGCAAAACGCTCTGCCGAGTACACCGATCTCGGCCGCCAATATCTCTCCCAAGGCCTGCTGCTTGAGGCTGAGCAGCAGTTCCAGTTCGCCCTCACTGCGGACCCACGCAGCGCCGCTGCCCACGCCGGCCTCGCCCAGATCCGAGAACGCAGCGGCAGCTCCGCCGACGCCCGCAATGAGGCCCAGCAGTCCCTCAAGCTCCAGCCCAACGCCGACGCCCTGCTTGTGCTCGCGCGCCTCGACCTCGCGCAAAACCACCTTCCTGCCAGTGCCAATGAGGTCTCCCGCGCACTTCGCCTCGAACCCACAAATACCGCCGCAATCGCCATGCGCCAGAGTTTGCTACAACGCGGTCAGACCGTGCCCTAAGCCTCGAAATACTCTACGTTCCGAAGCCGCGCCATGCTCTCTTCCCTTGCTAACCTCACGCCCGACGCCGCAGTCCTCCTCCTCACCCTCGGTCTCGCGCTCATCGCGTTTGAATTCAACCGCCCCGGCTTAATCCTTCCCGGGGCATCAGGTCTCCTGCTTTCACTGCTGGCCGTCGCCATCCTCGTTCACCGCCACCCCAAACTGGCCGCGCTCGCGCTCCTGATCGCATCCTCAGTAACGCTCCTTCTGCAACTGCGACTGCGCCTTCCCCTCTGGGCTGTTGCACTTTCCACTCTCGCGCTCATCGCCGGTTTTATCAGGCTCTTTCCCACAACCAGCCAGCTTCATGTGCACCCGGCGGCGGCTATCCCCTGCTGCCTCTTCCTAGCGGCTGGAACCACCGTGCTTACCCGTCTCGCCCGCCGCGCCCGCCAGAACAAAGGTTTAGACTAGGAACGAGCGCCCACGCGCCCGGAGTCTTTTCACTTTGATCTGCGCCCCATCGCGAGCCCTGCTCGCCACTGCCCTCTTAGCCCTTGCCTTCGGAACCGCTCCCGCCCAGACCCCCACCCGGGCCGAGCGCCAACTCTCCCGTCTCGACCTCGGCATCTCCGGCTCGGGCGAATTCACCCGCAAGGTCTCTGGTCCCATACTCCCCACCGGCGCCTCCAACTGCTATTTGCCCTCTCCTACCATCCCTCACACCGGCCCTTGCACCACCATCCTCAGCCAGAGCGCCTCCAACACCCTCGGCGCGCTCGCCACCGTTCGATATATCGCCAAACCGCTGGTGGGCCTGGAGTTCAACTACGGTTGGGCCCGTTACACGCAAGCCTTCACCCCCGCGCCTGCGACGCCCGCCGATCCCAGCAGTGTCTATCCGATCCAGACCACCTATAACGAATACAGCTTCGGTTACCTCATCACCCCCGCACACACGATCCTTGGCCTCCAGCCCTTCGCCTCCGCAGGCGCCGGCACTACCTACTTCAAACCCACCGGTGGTGGCGGCGAAGGCGAGCACAAGCAGGCCCGCGCCGTGTACTACTACAACATCGGTGTTCAGCAGGAGTTTCACGACAGCCACTTCGGCGTGCGGGCCTCCTTCCGCCAGGTGTTCTTACTCGCGCCGGACTTCGGCGAGAACTACCTCACCATAAAGCAGCACACCAACACCATCCAACCCACGGCCGGTTTCTATCTGCGCTTCTAAGCCACACCTGTTCCGCTCCGCCCTATGAGCCGACTTCTCGACGACGACCAGGATCTCGAACGCGACCGCGAGCTGACTCTCAGCACCGGCGCTATCCTCGCTATCTTTCTTGGACTGGTCCTGCTCTGCGCTCTATTCTTCGGCTTCGGCTACAACCTGGGCCGCAAATCGACCTCATCCATCCCAGGCGCTTCCGTCACCACACCCGCCCCCGAGCCCGCATCCTCCGACTCCTCAACCTTCAACAACTTCAAGCCCTCACCAGGCTCCCCCGCGGCAGCACCGCATAACACTCCCAGCGTCCCGACGGTAACAGTGCCTACATCGACCACCGCGACACCGCTGCCTTCGCCCATTGTCACAACCCCCGCACCAACCGAGTCCACAAAGCCACACGTAACGCCCGTCGTTCCACATCCCGCACCACCTGCTCCGACTCACGCCACCGCGCTTGCTACTCCTCCTGCCGCTGTTCCGTCCACGACACCTTCCGCTCCCGTCGCCGTTCCCAACGGCGCCTTTGTAGTTCAGGTCGCCGCAGTCTCCCGCAAGGATGACGCGGATCTGCTCGTCAACGCTCTGCACGCCAAGGGCTATCAGGTCGCTGCCCGCTCTTCACCGCAGGACAAGCTGCTCCACATCCAGGTCGGCCCCTTCGCCACGCGCAAGGATGCCGAAGCCATGCGCGAGCGGCTGATCATCGACGGCTACAACGCTATCGTGAAGTAGTCTTCAACCCCTCGCCAGCTCCGTCTCCATCGCCGTTCGAACCGCTTGCATCAACTCCTCGCGCGACTCATACGCCTGCGGCCGAATCGCCGGCAGGAATCGCACCAGCGCCTCGCCCGGTGTAATCCGCAGCGTGCCCTTCGGCATCATCTTCGCCGTCCCCCGAATCACCACCGGAATGATCGGCGCGCCGGTCTCTTCCGCCAGAAAAAACCCGCCCTTCTTGAACGGCAGCAGCCGCCCATCCGTCGATCGCGTCCCCTCCGGGAAGATCGTGATGTGGAGCCCGCTGCGCAGAGCGTCTTTCGCCGCTTCCACGCTCTGCTGTGCCTGCTCCCGCGAGTTCCCGCGCGCTACCGGAACAAACTTTCCCATCCGCAGGCCCGTCGCCAGCAGCGGAATCTTCATCAGCTCGCGCTTCAAAAACGCGCTCGTCATCCCCGGAATGAAAGGCAGCAGCACCGGCGGGTCAAGGTTCGACACATGATTGCTCAGAAAGATGTACTGCTTTCCCGCCTCAATGTTCTCCATCCCCTCCAGGCGCACACGCACGCCCGCGGCCCGCGGCCCCAGTGCCATAATTCCCATGCCCCAGCGATACATGGTGTGAAAATCCCGTCGCAGCGTCGACCAAACGATCCCCACCAGCCCCACCGGAGCACCGAGCACAACATAGACGAACAGCAACCGCAGAGTGGCAAACATACTGGCTAAGAATACCGCGACGCCGTCGCGCTATCTCCGCCGTTCCACATGCGCACTCTTCTCGATGGCCGCAGGCAGCTTCTCATAGATGCCGCCAAACCCGCCATTCGACAGAATTGCGATCACATCGCCGAAGCGCACCCGCGGCACAATCTCGCTCACAATCGCGTCCGCATCCGCACACAGCACCGCGGGCACATCCTTCCCCCTCAGCGCCTCCACCACATGGCTCGGCTCCAGCCGCTCCAGCACCGGAATCGATTCGCTCTTGAAGACGCTCGCCAGCACCACCTCATCGGCCAGGGAAAGGCTCTCCACCAGCTCGCGTTCAAACACATTGCGCCGCAGCGTATTCGATCGTGGCTCCAACACCGCCCACAATCTTCGTCCCGCATACGCCGCTCGCAGCGCCCGTAACGTCTCACGAATCGCCGTCGGATGATGCGCGAAGTCGTCGATCACCGTCACCCCCGCAACCTCGGCTCGCACCTCCAGCCGCCGCTTCACGCTCTTGAAGCTCGCCAGCGCCGCAACGATCGCTTCCACCGGCACCCCCTGCCCCGCCGCCATCGCAGCCGCCGCCGTCGCGTTCAGCGCATTGTGTTCGCCCGCCATCGGCAGCCGAAGCTGCGCAAACTCGAGCCCCCCCCGCAACAACTTCCAACTCGTAACCCCACCCTCTTGCCGCAAATCCACCGCGCGCCAGTAAGACTCCTCCATGAACCCATACCGCTCCACCTTGCAGAACGCCCGCGCGCTGCACTCCGTCACATTCTCGCTCGCATCGAACGCCACCAGCCGCCCGCGCCGTGGAATCAGGTTCACCATGCGCTTGAACGCCGTCTTCACCGCTTCAAGGTCCGCATAAATATCCGCATGATCGAACTCCACATGCGTCAAAATCGCCGCATCCGGAAAGTAGTGCAAAAACTTCGGCCCCTTATCGAAGAACGCCGTATCGTACTCATCGCCCTCGAGGATGAACGGCCGCGTTCCTTCCTGCACATGAAAGCTCGTGCCAAAGTTCTCCGCTACACCGCCGATCAAAAACGAAGGCTTCCACCGCGCGGCACCTTCCCTAATCCCTAATCCCTGTTCCCTAATCCCTGCCTTCGAAGCCGTCTCAAAGATCCACGCCAGCATGCTCGTCGTCGTCGTCTTTCCATGCGTCCCGCACACCACAAACCGCTCGCGTCCGCACAGAAACTCATCATGAATTAGCGCCGCCATCGATGTCATCGGAATCCGCTCATCCAGCACGCGCTCCAGCTCCACATTCCCGCGCGAGATCGCATTCCCCACCACCACCAGGTCCGGCCGCGGTTCAAGATTCTCTCCCCCGTACGGCTCCAGAATCGCAATCCCCATCGCCCGCAGCTGATCGCTCATCGGCGGATACGCCGCTGTATCCGAACCCGTCACGCGATGCCCCTGCGCGCGCAGCATACCCGCCACCGACGCCATCGCCGTCCCGCAGATCCCGATCAGATGCACGTGCTTCGCTGTCATCTTCTCCGCCATCTTCGCCATCACCCGCCCGTTCCGCTCACAAACGCTTTCAATCCGCAGCCACCAGCCGTACCGCCTCGCCATCGCAGCGGAGCGCAACCTCCGCACCCAGCGGCAGCGATCGATTTCCGTTCTCTACATGCCCGCAATGCAGCCCGACCGCAACCGGCCCAACAAACTCCTGCAGCCCGTGTAAACACGCTGCCTCCAGCAACTGCTTGTCCTCCGTCTCACCACACGCATTCATATCACCCAGCACAACCCCGCGCACGTTCTTCATCATTCCCGCAAACCGCAGGTGCTGCAACATGCGGTCCCACTGATACGGCTTCGTCCCGATGTCCTCCAGAAACAACACGCACGGCTCGTCGATCCGCAGCGCCCACGGCGTCCCCAATCCCTCCGCCAGAATCGACAGACATCCGCCTAGCAGCCGTCCCGCAGCCTCGCCATCGCGCAAGCTCCGCAACCCATCCTCCGGCCCCACACTCCATACATCGCTTCCTTCAACAGCCGCGCGCCACGTCCGCTCGTCCAGACCATCTTCCTTCGACCAGTCGGCAGCCACCATCGGCGCATAGAACGTCTGCATCCGAAACTCATTCCACATCCACGCATGCAGTGAGGTGTGGTCGCTGTACCCCACAAACACCTTCGGGTTCGCGCGAACGACTTCGCTATCCAGCAGCGGCAGCAGCTCCGCCGAGCCCCATCCGCCGCGCGTGCACAAAACGCCGTCGATCTCACGATCCGCAAATGCCGCCTCCAGATCGCTCGCCCGCTCCTCCGCCGTGCCCGCATAGTAAAGCGGCCCGCGCGACAGAGCGTGTGGCATCACCATCGGCCGATATCCAAACCGCAGCAGCCGCTCCACTCCAGCCTCCACCAGTTCCACCTTCGCCGCACTCGCCGGCGACACCACAGCCACCCGGCTGCCGTGCCTCAACCGCGGCCGAATCGCTTCACGCAAACTCCACCTCCCCATGGCAAATAATCTCCGCCGGCCCCGTCAGCATCATCTCCTTCGCATCCTCCAGCCACACAACCCTCTGGTTGCCGCCAATCGATCCCGCCGTAAGCTCTCGCCGCACGCCCTTCAGCACCATCGCCGCCGCCGCAGAAGCACATGTCCCCGTTCCCGACGAAGTCGTAGGCCCGCACCCGCGTTCGAAGATGCGAAACGCAATCTCGCTCTCGCTTAGCACGCGCACAAACTCCACATTCGTGCCGAAGCGAAACAGCGGGTCCACGCTGATCTTCGCGCCCATCTCCTCCCAGCTCATCCCATGGCTTCCAAAGTCCTCGCGCTCAGAAAATAGCACGAAGTGCGGATTGCCGACATTCACCATCGCACCTTCAATCGCTCCCTCCACACCCTCGATCTCGATCGTTCTCGGCATCACCCGCGGCACACCCATCGCGCTCTCGATCCACCACGTCGGCCCCTCGTGGTCCAGCACCGTGCAGCTGCGCTGCCCACCATGCGTCCCGAAAGTCATCTGGCTCCGTCCTTCGCTCGCCGCCAGCCACGCCGCAACGCAACGCGTTCCATTGCCGCTCAGCTCCGCCTCGCTCGCATCTGAATTGAACAGCCGTAAAAACAGACTCCCATCGGCCCTGCGTTCCAGAAACTCAATCCCATCCGCACCCACGCTCGTATGCCGCGCACACAGCTTTGTAGCCAGCGCCGCATGACGGCCTTCCGCGGCACTCTCCTCGATCACCAGAAAGTCATTCCCGCACGCATGCGCCTTCACAAACCGCAGCAGACTCAAGCGCCCTCCCGCTCACGAAAGGACACCGCCGCAACGGCAGCATCACCCGCTCGCACCCACCCGAACGCCTGCTTCCACAAACCTATAAAAACCATTCCAGTCTCCAGCACGGAGCCAGAATACTACCCCCCATCTTCCCCACCACGCCGCCGCATCCATCCCGTCACCCCAAGCCGTTTAGCCTTGGAGCGCCGTCCACCCACGCAAAAAGGCCCGTGCCCAACCGCGACACGGGCCTGTATCTCCGAACAATCGTCAGCGCGTGCTGGCCACCGGCGCCGCCACGTTGATCTGCTCCGACAGCTCCGTCAGCACCTTATCCGCGTGCTTCTCCTCCTCCAGTGTCTTGTCCAGAAGAGTCGCATGCTCGGGCTCGCCCAGGATGATCGCCAGATTCCGCAGAGTTCCATAGATCGCAATCTCATGGTGCTCCACCTGGTTCCCCGCCGCGATCAGCACGACATCGCGCAGCGTCTCGTCCTTGGCATCCTTCGCCGTGGATCCGCCTTCACTGATCAGCGCCGCCGTCACCTTGCACTTGGTCGTGTTCGCCTCGCCCTCATTCTCCTTGAGGATGCGCTGCAACCGCGAAACATGCTCCTTCGACTCCTCCAGATGCGTCCGGAACGCATTCTTCAATTGCGCGTTGGTTGAGTGTTCAATCATCTTCGGCAGACCATCTTCCACAATCTGCTTCTCGCTGCTCAACGACTTTTGCAGCATCGTCTTGTACAACTCACGAAGGTTATTGATATCTGGTGTAAACATTCCCATGATCTTCTGCTCCTCTTCAGGCCATACGGGAGCAGCCGCCCGTTCCAGGACGCTGTCTCACGCGTGATTGTTTTTCGTTCCGGCCAACGTTCGGTGCCGGTCCCTTACCTTCTTAGGCGGCGTCCACGTTCGCGCCGTACTCATAGGATGCCAACTCCAGCTACGGCGTGGTTCCGCTCGCGCCGCCAGACCACATCTCCGACTGATATACCTTCGCGCACGGCTGCCCCGTCGTACAGATCACCTCAAGCTCTTTCAAGCCTTCAGGATGCGCCGCCACTGCCTTCGCCACCGGATCGCCCGCCATCGCAATCACCACCGCCGCATGCCGCGCCGGATCGGCCAAAGCCTGCTGCCAGGCAACCTCATCGTCCTCGCTCACCATGCTCCGGATCGTCCGTCCTGCCGTCTGCACCGCGCCCACATGCGCCGAAGTCGACATCAGCACCGGATCGTTCGCCGGAACCTCATCCAGCGTCACCGCCAGCGCGCGCTCAAACGGAACCCGCGTCCTCGCGTTCACCATCCCCTCCTTCAACACCAGCGGGATCGTATACATCATCGCGATACAGTTCGCCGCGCACAACACCATCACCAGCGGTTGCCACAGCCTCGCGCCCACGCGAGCCCATCCCACCGTCTGCCCTCGCAGCCACACATCCATCCGCTCCGCCGCCAGCGCTCCATACAGCGCCAGCGCCGGCAGCATCTCCATCCCATACCGCGCGTTGTAATACGAGTGCGGCCAGAGCTGCGGAATAAAGATCGGCACCGACCCAAACGCCACCGCATACACATAGAACGGCAACGGTACCCAAAGCAGTGCAATCCCGCCCCCAGCAAGCACCCGCGCCGGGTGCCCCATCTTCGCGACAGTCTTATCGTCGCTAAGGTGAGTCCGTCCCCACTGCAACCACAACCCCCACAGCGCCGCAACCATCACCGCGAACCCGGTCTCCCAGGCCGCTGCATCCACCTGCGCCGTCCGCGTATAAAACAGCAGCGCCCACGCTGGATTCCGCCATCCGCGATAGTGCTGCCTCGGCGCCGCCGTCTTTCGCTCAATCGCACTCGCCGAGTACGGCCCGCGCATAAAGTCCAGCCAGTCGTGCTCAAAATGCTGGTTGTACCAAAACCAGAACAGTGGCCCCGTCAGGCACAACACCGTAAACACACCAAACGGAATCAGCACTCTGCGCCGCGTCTCTTCGCTGCTTCGCCACCACTCCCACGCCAGCCAGCACCACACCACCGCGCCAATCACCCAGCCGTCGTACCGCGTCATCACCTGCCCCAGCACCAGCAGGCCCGTCGCAATCATTCCCGCGCCCGCGCCGCGCACTCTGCCCGCGCGCAACGCCGCCACCGTCTCCACCGTCGCAACCACGGTCCACACCAGCAGACACAGAAACAGCGCTTCGGTCATGGCCGTCGTCGACAAATACAGCAGGTTCGGATTCAGCGCATAAAACGCCGTCGCCGCCAGCGCCCACCGCGGACGCATCATCCTCCGCCCCAGCCGCCACACACCCGCCACGCTCAGCGCAAAGCTCAGCATCGACATCGGCACAGCCGCAAAGCCGGTCTGCCACATCTGCATGTTTCCAATAAACGGCGCCATCAGCAGATGCGGCAGCGGCAGCCACACCCCTCCCAGCTGCGCCAGCCCGGGATAATGCGAGTCCACAATCCGCCGCGCGATCCCCAGGTGCGCAACCGCATCGCCATACAGCAGCAGATAGTTCTTCGCATGACAAACGATCAGCGCCACAAAACCCAGCACCATACCCACGCCAAACAATGGATAAATCTCACCCCGCGTAGCCGGCGTCACCGCCTCCGGGTCCCACCCCTGCGCCGCATCGCCCCCGCGCTTGCCTCGGCTCAGCCGCTTCGTCTTATCCGACCTCTGCACCCGTCGCGTCCTTTGCTAACCCTTGCGCCTTTTGCGTCCAGACTCTTTCGCCAGCGCCGCAACGCTCCCTACAAATGCGACAACTCCTTCAAATGTCCAAGCCGCTCCTCGACCTCATCGCGCGTCGTCGCCTGCAACCGCTCCGTGCCAAACCGCTCCACTGCAAACGACCCCATCGCGCTCCCATAAAACATCGCCCGCCGAAACACCTCCGGCGTCAACGTTCCCTGCGACGCCACATACCCATAGAAGCCGCCAGCAAACGAATCGCCCGCGCCCGTCGGATCGACGACCTCATGGAGTGGTAGCCCAGGCGCGCGAAACGGCCGCCGCTTCACCCCATCGCCAAAGCTCCGCTCGCTGAAGTACGCCGTCGCTCCATACTCGCCATGCTTCACAATCAGCGACTTCGGCCCCAGCGCCATCACCGCCTCCGCCGCGCGCAGCCCGTTCGTCTCGCCGCTCAGCATCTGCGCCTCTTTATCGTTGATCAGCAGCACATCCAGCTCGCGCAACACCTTTAGCAGGTTCTCGCGATGCGCGCCGATCCAGTAGTTCATCGTGTCGCCCGCGACCATCTTCACCTTCGGCATCTCCTGCCGCACGCGCAGCTGCAGCACCGGATCGATGTTCGCCAGAAACAAAAACTCCGACTCCGCATACCCCGCCGGAATCTTCGGCGCAAACTCCGCAAACACATTCAGGTCGGTGGCCAGCGTATCCGCCTCATTCAGATCCCGCAGATATTCCCCGCGCCAATGAAAGCTCTTCCCCGGCGCGCACTCAATGCCCTTCGTATCGACACCCTTGGCCGTCAGCACAGCCTCATGCTCCGGCAAAAAATCCTCACCCACCACGCCGACCACGCGCACTTTGGTAAAGAAACTCGCCGCCAGCGCAAAATGCGTCGCCGCCCCACCCAGCACTCGCTCACGCTTTCCACTCGGCGTCTCCAAAGAATCAAACGCCACCGAACCTACAACTAAAATCGACATTCAACCTACCTTTCCTGAATCGATCGCTCATTTACGACGGAAAACTCACGCACCTGCAGTTCTTCGACATGACCACCTCCAGCAGAAGGAACAGCATGGAAGACTCCGATCAACAATACGTCACGTTTGTCGATATGAGTCCGGTCCTGCAACATCTTGTGCAGCACGCTCGAATTCACCATAACTAGAATGCATTTAGTGTCTCTCGCATGAAAGTCATTCGCAGTTTTGTATAAGAAAACTGCCGATATATCACGCGGTGCAATTTGCATGTCAAGAAAACCGTTGACCGCAATCTGTCGCCCGTCAAATTTCATGGGATCCGTCAGCACTTGATCGATGGTAACGACCTGCGGCCGAACCGGCTTCGATCCGGCAGCGGCGCCCAATGCTACTACCGTAACCCCAACCGCTATAGCTACTCTTACCGCAACACGCATCCTTCGCCTCTCTGGCGGAACATCCCTCAATCAAGATATTTTCCAAATAGCAATTCCAGCCTCTTCTTCGTCGTCTCCGGAATCACCCTCCGGTCGGTCATAATCGCAAACTTTGCCGCCGTCTGCGCCGGGCTCGCACTCAGATCTTTCGGCATCAGCCTTACCGCAGCCTTCACCACCCTCTGCGCATTCCCCGAGTTCTGCTGCATCACCGCAATCACCTGCTCGACAGTTACATCATCATGCCCCTCATACCAGCAGTCATAATCCGTCACCATCGCCAGCGTCGCATAGCTGATCTCCGCCTCCCTCGCCAGCTTCGCCTCCTGCAGGTTCGTCATCCCAATCACATCCGCGCCCCACGACCGATACAGCTTCGACTCCGCGCGCGTCGAAAACTGCGGCCCCTCCATGCACACATACGTTCCGCCGCGCTTACCAACGACGCCCACCTCTTCGCACGCCCGCACAAACACATCGCTGACAATCGGGCACACCGGATCGCCAAATGCCACATGCCCGACAACCCCATCACCGAAAAACGTCGCACGCCTGTCAAACGTCCGGTCGATGAACTGGTCCGGAATCACAAAATCCGTAGGCTTGTGCTCTTCCTTCAGACTTCCAACCGCGCTCACGCTCAGAATGCTCGTCACGCCCAGCTTCTTCATCGCATAAATATTCGCGCGAAAGTTCAGCTCACTCGGCAGAATTCGATGCCCTTTTCCATGCCGCGCCAGGAACGCAACCTCGCGTCCCTCCAGCCTGCCCAGCAAAAACGCCTCGCTCGGCTCGCCAAACGGAGTCTCCACGCGCTCCTCGCGCACCTCCGTCAGCCCATCCATGTCATAGAGGCCGCTGCCCCCAATAATCCCAATCTCCGCCTTCGCCAAACGCCTCTCCCATCCATCAATCTCTGCCCGCAGACACAACTGTCAGTATATCGTTGAGCCGTCGCTCACCAGATTGGATAACCGCAAACATGCAAGCTCAACAACAACGCAAGCGCCAGCGGCGCGCAACATATCAGCCTGGGGCAAGGCCCTAGATTCACTCCCCAAAAGATTTTCCCCAGGGGCTGAAGGCCCGCAACATCGATCTTGGCCGTCGTCATCGCCCAAAGCTATACGAGAGCTTGTACATCAAGTTATCCACTCCTGGGTTCTCCTCCGCCGTATCACGGTTGGAAAAGTGATGGAACCTGCATTCGACCGAGATCGATCGCTTGCCCGACCGATAAATCTCGATGCCAGGACCGAAGTCGAACACAAAATTAAACGCCTCCGCATCGGCCACCGGAATCGGACGGCTCGAATACATATACCCCACCGTCCCCGCAAAGAATGGCTGCACTGGATGGCGCGTCCGCATGGAATATTTAAATCCCAAGGGTGAAAACGCCTGCGCAAACGTCCACCGCCGCCCGCACGTGATGTTGTATGTTCCACTGATGACGATATCCCCAGGCGGAGTATGCAGGACACCTGAGGATGCCCGGCATCTCTCCACAGTAGCCATCGTGTTCGTGTTGGTGAAAGTCTGTGTCCCAACCGGCGGAGGTTCACTCACCGTCTCCATCACCTTCTCAATCTGTAGCGGATCGCTCTCGAACACCACCGGCCGCACCTCCGCCTGATAACCAAGTTCCGAGCCTCCGAACCTCACAATGCGCCGTGTGTAAGCTCCTCCCACCGTAGCCAGCTCGCGTTGTCGCGACGCTCCCATCAAAATATGGCTTGAAGTGTTCGAGTATTCCGCAAAAATTGTCCAGCTGTTTCTTCGACTGAATTCGCCCTCACTCGCCTTAACCTCCTGCGCAAGGCACCCGCAGCCCATCAATACACACACTAGAACCACTCCAAACCTTCGATAATTCATTCGCCCCCGCTACTCCAGCCCCAATCCCTTCCAGATTGCATCCACCTTCTTCTTCACCTCATCCGGCATCGTCAGCATCTCTGGCCACGGCCGCGTAAATCCCTCCGCCGCCCACTTCCGTGTCGCATCGATCCCCATCTTGCTCCCATAGTTCGGCAGCCGCGACGCATGATCCAGCGAATCCACCGGCCCCATCGTGAACTGAATATCCCGCTCCGGATCGATGTTGTTCGCCACCCGCAGCGTTACCTCACGCAGGTTTTGCACATCGCAGTCCTCGTCCACAACCACGATGCACTTCGTAAACATCGCCTGCCCCATCGCCCATATTCCGTTCATCACCTTGCGCGCATGCCCCGCATAGCTCTTGCGGATGCTCACGATCATCAGGTTATGAAACACAGCCTCGGGCGGCAGATTCACATCCACAATCTCCGGCAGCGTCAGCTTCATCAGCGGCAGAAAGATTCGCTCCACCGCCTTGCCCATCCACGCATCCTCCATCGGAGGCTTGCCCACCACCGTCGCCGCGTAGATCGGATTCTTCCGGTGCGTCACGCACGTCACATGAAACACCGGGTACTCCTCCGCCATCGTGTAG
>Ga0207933_1001825_pt1 | contig 14850 bp, 15 predicted proteins | sample NGESurdeep092012_4_FD_184488 | JGI IMG/M metagenome (GOLD analysis project Ga0207933, IMG submission 184488) | Arctic peat soil microbial communities from Barrow, Alaska - NGEE Surface sample F53-3 deep-092012 (SPAdes) | ecosystem: Environmental > Terrestrial > Soil > Wetlands > Peat ... | reverse complement strand
CCCGCGCTGGGCCTTCGAGAAGTTGCCCGGCGCCACCCCGGAACTCGGTACGCGCATGCAGTCGGTGGGCGAGGTCATGGCGATCGGACGCACCTTTGGCGAGTCGTTGCAAAAGGCCATCCGGTCGCTCGAACAAGGACGCCTGGGCTTTGCCCTGGGTGCCGACAACGAATTCGCACTGCTCGACGACGAGACGCTGTGGCACCGCTGCATCGTGGCGACGCCCGAGCGGCTCTTCGCGTTGCACGAAGTCCTGTGGCGCGGCGCCAGTCTGGACGAAGTGGTCGAGCGCACCAAAATCGACCCGTGGTTCATCGAACAATTGACGCGACTCATCGAACTCGAGCGTGAACTCCTGTTGGTCGATCTCGCCGCACTCGACGCTCGAGGGTGGCGTCGATATAAGCAGTCAGGATTCTCCGATACGCAGATCGCGTCGCTGACCGGTACCGGCGTCGAAGAAGTGACGGCCTCGCGTCGCGCGGCGGGCGTGGTCACGACGTATAAGACGGTTGACACCTGCGCGGCGGAATTCGACGCGTTGACTCCCTATCACTACAGCACCTACGAGGACGAGACCGAAGTGCGGCCGTCCCCGCGCGATCGGGTCATCATCCTGGGATCAGGACCCAATCGCATCGGCCAGGGCATCGAGTTCGATTACTGCTGCGTGCACGCGGCGATGGCGCTGCGTTCGATGGGCTACGAGACCGTGATGGTCAATTGCAACCCCGAGACCGTGTCGACGGACTATTCCACCTCGGACCGTCTGTACTTCGAACCGTTGACCCCCGAGGACGTCGCCGAGGTCATCGCCGCCGAGCGCGCGGCCTGCGTCGACGGCGCGCGCGTGGTCGGCGTTATCGTCTCACTCGGGGGACAGACGCCGCTCAAGTTGGCCCACAGCATCGACCCCCAGTTAGTCCTCGGAACCCCGGTGGCGGCCATCGACATCGCCGAGGACCGCGAGCAGTGGTCGGCCGTCTGCACCAAGTTGGGTCTGCGTCAACCACCCGGCGACGTCGCGTTGTCGCTCGCCGAAGCCAAGGCCATCGTCAAGATCATCGGGTACCCCGTACTGGTGCGCCCGAGTTACGTCCTGGGCGGACGCGCCATGGAGATCGTCTACGACGACACAGCACTCGAGCGGGTGATGGCGGACCTGACGAGCGCGACGGGTTCGCTCGCGCGCGAGGGTGGCGTGTCCCAGAGCCGGCCGATCTTGTTGGATCGCTTCTTGGAAGACGCCATCGAGGTCGACGTGGACGCGGTGCGTGACGACACCGGTGACATCTTCGTCGCGGGCATCATGGAACACGTCGAGGAGGCCGGCGTGCACTCGGGTGACTCCGCGTGTGCCTTGCCCCCCCAGAGTTTGAGCGAGACGGTGCTGGCGCGCCTGCACGACTACGGCGCGCGAATCGCTCACGAGCTGGGCGTCGTGGGTCTCATCAACGTCCAGTTCGCCGTCAAGGACGACGAGGTCTACGTCCTTGAGGCCAATCCTCGTGCGTCGCGCACCGTGCCCTTCGTGGCCAAGGCGACCGGGGTCCCCTTGGCCCAAGTGGCCGTCGAGGTCATGCTCGGTACGACGCTCGCTCAACTGCGCGATCGCGGCGTCGTGCCGGCCTCGACTCCCGTTCCCAAGTACGTCAGCGTCAAAGAAGCGGTAATGCCCTTTAATCGTTTCCCCGGCGTCGACACCTTGCTCGGCCCCGAGATGCGCTCGACCGGTGAGGTCATGGGAATCGGCGAGAGCTTCGGGATCGCCTTTGCCAAGGCCCAACTCGGCGCCGGCACCCGACTGCCGGACCGCGGTCAAGTGTTCTTGTCCCTGGCGGACTCCGACAAGGTGGCGGGGGTGGCGGTGGCCCAGAGTCTGCGCGACCTGGGCTTCGCCATCGCCGCCACCGTGGGGACGGCGGGCTACCTACGGTCGCGTGGGGTCCTCGTCGACACCCTGGTCGGCAAGATCGGTACGGTCGACTTGGGCGTCGACGCGGTCGCCCTGATCGCGTCGGGTGAGGTCAACATGGTCATCAACACGCCCTCGGGACGCAGTGCTCGCGCCGACGGGGCCGCGATCCGCATGGCGTGCACGGTGCACAAGGTGGCGTGCATGACCACGATGAGTGCCGCGCTCGCCGCCGTGGTGGGTATTGGCGACACGCGCGAACGCGGGTGGCGCGTGGCGTCGTTGCAGGAGCTGCACCGGTGAGCTTGGCCACGCACGTCGGTGAGCTGAGACTGCCCTCATTCGTCCTCACCGCGGCCGGTACCTCGGGCCACGGTGACGAGCTCGCGGGATACGGCGATCTCTCGGAACTGGGCGCCGTGGTCACCAAATCTCTGGCCAACTTCGCCTGGGCCGGTAACCCGGCACCGCGCGTCGCGGCGTGGGGACCCGACATGCTCAACGCCGTGGGACTCGCGGGACCCGGTGTCGCCACGTGGCGCCGTGAGTACTTGCCTGCCCTCCGTGAACGTCGCGCGCGCGTCGTCGCGTCCATCTGGGGTCGCAGCGTCGCGGAATTCGCCGACGCCGCACTCGCGATGCGCGGCGCTGACGTGGTGGCCATGGAAGTGAATGCCTCGTGCCCGAATCTCGAGGGCCGAACGGGAATTTTCGCTCACTCGCCGACCCTGACCGGTGAGATCGTGGACGCCGCCGCCGCCGCCCAGTTACCCCTGTGGGTGAAACTCTCGCCCAATACGCCCGAACTTCTCGAGGTCGCGCGCGCGGCGATCGACGCGGGCGCATCGGCGCTGGTCCTCGTCAATACGGTGCTGGGCATGATTATCGACATCGAACAGCGCCGTCCGACCCTAGGCAATGGCGGTGGCGGACTGAGCGGTCCCGGGATTTTTCCGGTGGCCCTGCGCGCGGTCTACGAGTGTCACGCGGCATTTCCGACGACACCCATCGTCGGGGTGGGTGGCGTCGCCACCGGTGAGGACGCCATCGCGATGGTGATGGCCGGTGCCAGTGCGGTGCAGGTGGGTACCGCGACCTTTGCCGAACCGCGAGCCCCGTGGCTCGTCGCGAGAAGTGCGCACCACTGGATGCGGCGCCACTCGGTGGCGACGATCGACGAACTACGAGGAGTGGCCCATGGCTGACACGTTTGGACAACGATTACAGGAGCGCATTCGCGCGCTCGGTCCGTTGTGCGTCGGGATCGATCCCTCGAGCGCGCTGCTCGACGCGTGGGGTCGACCCGACTCCATCGAGGGACTTGAGTTCTTCTCCCTGGCGGTTCTCGAAGCGGCGATTGGCTCGGCCGCCGCGGTGAAACCCCAGATCGCGTACTTCGAACGTTTCGGCTCCTCCGGCTACCGGGTCCTAGAACGGGTGATCGCCGACGCGCACGACGCCGACGTGCTGGTGATCGCCGACGCCAAGCGCGGCGACATCGGAGCCACGAACGACGCGTACGCCGCCGCGTGGCTCGAGGACGCCTCACCCCTGTGCAGTGACGCGGTGACGATCAGTCCCTACACCGGAGTAGCGGCGCTCGCCCCCTTCTTCGCGCGCGCCATTGACGGCCGCGGTGTCTTCGTGTTGGCGGCCACCTCCAACGACGAGGGTCGCACGCTCCAGCGCGCGCGCACTGATCGTGACGAAGCAATCGAGGACCACGTCTTGGGGCTGGTCGCCGAGATGAATCGACGCGACGAGGGTCTCGGGGCCGTGGGTGTCGTGCTCGGCGCCACGCGCGATCGGCCGCGATTCGACTTGGCGCGATTGGGCGGCCCCTACCTCGTGCCCGGCGTGGGCGTCCAGGGGGCGACACCCGAGCAGGTGGGTCGTCTCTTCGAGCGATGTCCTGAAGGGACAGTCCTCGTCAATGTCGCGCGAGCCGTCGCAGAGAGCGGTCCCGAGAAGGCGGCCCTACGTGACGCCGTCCGACGCTGGCGCGACAACTTGACTACTTTCCTTTAACTCAACCGCTTTCGCACGGTGTTGGGAGTTCACAGACTTTCCCCTAGTACTTGGAGTTCACAGGGGGTATTCTGACCTTGTGGCCCCAGTTCCTCCTTCCCTCACTCACGAACAGCGAGTCGCCGCGTCCCGTGCCGCCGTGGCCAATCGTCGACGTCGCGCTGAAGTGAAAAAGTTGGTCAAGTCGGGCGAATTATCGCTCGAGGAATTGTTTGTGCTCGCAGAAAGAGAGGAGTGCGTCGCGCAGATGCGCGCGTACGACCTCATAAGCGCGCTACCGGCGATCGGGGAGGTGAAGGCCGCGCGGATCATGAAGACCGCGGCCATCGCCCAGACCCGGCGAATTCGTGGTCTCGGGCCGCGCCAGCGAGAGCAACTCTTCCAAGCCCTTGTCCGCTGAGCACCTCGTTGTCGTCTTAATCGGACCAGGCGGCGTAGGTAAGGGGACCGTTGCGCGTCGTCTCATGGAGCGCGACCCCACACTCTGGTTGAGCCGGTCGTGGACCACGCGTACGGTGCGCCCCATCGAGACGGGCCAGGAGTACTTCTTCGTCACCCGCGACGTGTTTCTCGACGCCATCGAACGTGACTTCTTTTACGAGTGGGCCGAGTTCCACGGCCATCTCTACGGCACTCCGCGCCCGCACCCGCCCGAGGGACGCGACGTGTTGCTCGAAATTGAAGTCCAGGGCGCGCGCCAAGTTCGCGAACGCGACGCCGACGCCGTCATCATTTTGCTCACCGCGCCCACCATGGAACTGCTCGAGAAACGCCTACGCGGGCGCGGTGACCAAGAAGAACATATCGTGCGGCGCCTGGAATCCACCCGCCACGAGGTCGAACAAGGGCGTGGCCTGTGCGATTACGAGATCGTCAATGACGACGTGGAGCGGGCGAGCGGTGAAATCCTCTCTATACTGGAGGGGCTTCGCCAGTCACGGCGAATTCCCTCGTAAAAGGACGAACTTTTCATGGCCGAACGCCCCACTCTCGTCGACCCGCCCATCGAGACCTTGTTGCACAAGGTCGGCGACTCCAAGTTCACCCTGGTGGCCGTCTCGGCGATTCGTGCCCGAGAAATCAACGAGTACTACAACGGACTCGGTTCGGGTCACGGCGCCCTGATTCCGCCCCAGGTGTCATCGTTGTCGAATAAGTCGTTGTCACTGGCCATGGAGGAGCTCTACGAAGGCAAGCTCCAGTTCCACCGCCCCACGAGCGAAGAAGTCGAGGCGGAGCGCCTCGACGCTGAGGCGCGTGAGCAGGCTCGACTGGACGCGACGAATGACCTCGACGCCTTCACCGATGCCCTCCGCGACGCCTAACGTCGTTCCTCCCCGTATTGTCCTAGGAGTTAGCGGCGGCATCGCCGCCTACAAGTCCGTTGAGTTGCTCCGCCGCTTTCGTGAGGCCGGGTACTTCGTTTCGCCGGTTCTCACTCCCGACGCCACCCGATTCGTCGGCACGGTCACTTTTTCCGCGCTGGCCTCGGAACCCGCTCGCACCTCGCTGTACGGCGATCCCACCACGCCGATTCCTCACACGTACCTCGGCCAACACGCCGACGTGATCGTGGTGGCCCCGGCCACCGCGCACCTCATCGCGCGATTCGCCCTGGGTCTGAGTGACGATCTCCTCACCGCCACCTTGTTGGCGTCGCGCGCGCCGGTTCTATTGTGTCCCGCGATGCACACCGAGATGTGGGAGCAGCCGTCGGTGCAAGAGAACTTGGCCACGCTGCGTCGTCGCGGCATCATGATTCTCGAGCCCGACGTCGGACCCCTGGCCGGAGGCGACGAAGGCGTCGGTCGACTACCTGACCCCGAGGCCATCTTCGTCCTCGTGCAGCGCATTCTCGAGGGGTATCACGGCGTGCTCAGTGGCGTGCGGGTTCTCGTGAGCGCGGGCGGTACGCGCGAGGCGCTGGACCCGGTGCGGTTCATGACGAATCGCTCGTCGGGTCGTCAAGGCTACGCCCTGGCCGAAGTCGCGGCGCGGCTCGGCGCCGAGGTGACGCTGGTGACCACGACGGATCGCTCATTGGCCCTCGACGTGGCGCGCCGGGTACGCGTCGTCGAGGTCGAGAGTGCCCGAGAGTTGGCCGACGTGATGTTCGACCACTTTGCGAGCACTGACGTGGCCATCATGGCGGCCGCGGTGGCGGACTTTACCTTTGACGCGGCCCCCGAGAAATTGAAGAAGGAGTCGGGAGTGCCCGCTCTCGTGGCGCGCGCCACACTCGATATCGTGAGTGAACTCGTGGCGCGGCGCCGCGACGATCAGCTCGTGGTGGCCTTCGCCGCCGAGACGAGTGACCTCGAGGCCCACGCCACGGCCAAGTTGCGCCGCAAGGGGGTCGATCTGCTGGTGGCCAACGACGTGGCCGCGCCCGCGGTCGGTTTTGGTCACGCCACCAATGAGGTTCTGTTGCTGGACCGCGACGGCGGCGTCGAGAAGCTGTCGCTGCGTTCGAAAGAAGCCATTTCGCAAGAGATTTTGGCTAAGGTTGCCTCATTAATATCTCAAGGAGCCACATGACTGATCGCACCCTCTTCACCTCAGAGTCGGTGACCGAGGGCCACCCCGACAAGATTGCGGACCAGATCTCAGACAGCGTCCTCGACGCCATCTTGGAACAGGACCCCAACGCTCGCGTGGCCTGTGAGACACTCCTGACGACGGGTCTGTGCGTCGTGGCCGGAGAGATCACCACGACCGCGATCGTGGACATCACGTCGGTGGCGCGTGAGACGATTCTCGATATTGGCTACGACGACGGGGCCAAGGGCCTCGACGGCAAGACGTGCGCGGTGCTGGTGTCGCTGGGCAAGCAGAGTCCCGACATCGCCGGAGGCGTTGACGTCAGTCACGAGCACCGATCGGGCTCGGGTGGCGAAGACGAACTCAACGCGCTGGGCGCCGGCGACCAGGGAATGATGTTCGGCTACGCCTGCAACGACAACGAGGATTTCATGCCGGTACCGATCTGGCTGGCGCACCGGCTCTCGATGCGCTTGTCGCAAGTACGACGCAGCGGGCTCGTGCCCTACCTGCGGCCCGACGGTAAGACCCAGGTGACCATCGCCTACGAAGACGGCCGACCGGTCGCCATCGACACGGTGCTCATTTCGACGCAGCACGAGGACGGGTACGACTCGCAGACCACGATCAGGCGCGACGTCCTCGAGCACGTGATCATGCCGATGTTGCCGCCGGAACTCGACGCGTCGTCGATGCGCGTCTTCGTCAACCCGTCGGGCAAGTTCGTCTTGGGTGGACCGCACGCCGACGCGGGCCTCACTGGTCGCAAGATCATCGTGGACACCTACGGGGGAATGGCCCGTCACGGCGGGGGAGCGTTCTCGGGCAAGGATCCCTCCAAGGTGGACCGCTCGGCCGCGTACGCCGCGCGTTGGGTGGCCAAGCACGTGGTCGCCGCCGGCGCGGCGGAGCGTTGCGAAGTCCAAGTGGCTTACGCCATTGGAGTCGCGCGTCCGGTGTCGGTGTTGGTGGAAACCTTCGGCACCGAGCACGTCGATCGTGCGCGCATCGCCAAGTCGGTGGACGCACTCTTTGACCTTCGTCCCGCCGCCATCATCCGCGACCTCGACCTGCGTCGTCCGATCTATCGTCGCACCGCCGCGTACGGACACTTCGGCCGCGCCGATAGCGGGTTCGCCTGGGAGCAGACTCCGCGCGTCGACGAGTTGCGCCGCGAATTGTCTCTGTAGTCGTGGCGCGTTGCGTACGCGTCGTCACCGAGAATGCGGCCGTCGATCGCGCCTTTGACTACGAACTGAGTGACGCGTTCGCGCACGTCGCGGTGGGTGATCGAGTTCGCGTCGACTTCAATCATCGCAGCCTGCGGGGTTGGGTGACCGAGGACGTCATCGCCACCCGCCAGACCAAGCCGGTCAAGAAGTGGCTGGGCCTGGGTCCACCCGCGACGATGGTGGGTCTCCTCGAGTGGGCGTCCGGTCGCTGGTGCGCCCCACTATCGCGGTTCTTGCTCGCCGCTTCCCCCTCGAACATCGTGCGCGAACTTCCGACCGCGCCGACGCCCCAGCCGTTGGACGCGTCGATCGCTGCCCAAGTCGTGGCGCGTGAACCTGGCGTGATATTGGTATCGCCCACCGATGATCCGATGGGACTGGTTCTTCACGCCTACGAAAGTACGTTGACGTCGCCCGGTTCGCTCCTCGTTCTCGTGCCGACCGAGGCCTGGGCCCAGCGTCTGCGCGGCCGTCTCGAGCAACGCGGTTGCGCCGTCGCTCAGGGTGAGGGGGAGTGGGACCGCATGCGCGCGGGCTGGCCGGTCATCGTCGGCTCGCGCGGCAGCGCGCTCGCGCCCACGCCGCGCCTACGTGGTGCCGTCGTCATCGACGCCGACGACGAGGCCTATCGATCCGACGCCTCACCGACCTGGGACGCGACCACCATGTTGCGCGAACGTTGTCGTCGCGACGGCGCGCCGCTGTGGCTCACGTCGGTGGCGCCGTCTCCAGTCGTGTTGTCCCACGGTTCGATGGACCCGTCGGGCGACGTCGCGTCGGGCTGGCCGCGCGTCGAGGTCGTGGACTTACGCGAGGCGGACCCCCACGATGGCGTGCTCGCGCGCGCGACTTTCGACGCGGCGCATCGCGCACTGGCCGGCGAGGAACCCGTGGCCGTGACGGTCGTCCTCCAACGACTCGGCCACGGACGTCTCTACGCCTGTCGACGATGCGGCGAGTTGGCTTGTTGTGCGCAGTGTCGTCAGGCCGAAGTCGAAGTCGGTGACCAAGTGGCCTGTAATGATCGCCACGAGCTGCGCGCGAACTTCTGTCGCTCCTGTGGCGCAACGAATTTGCGCAAGGTCCGCGTCGGCGTCGCGACCCTGGCTCGTGACGTCGCCGCCCAATTGTCCCAACCGGTGGACGAGGTGACCGCGGCGTCGCGCACTCCCATCACCTCGCGCGTGGTGGTGGGTACCGAAGCCGTCTTCGCACGAGTGCGGCGCACGGCACTCGTCGTGTTCGTCGACTTCGATCAGTACCTCTTGGCGCCGCGCGACTCGGCGCGACGTGCCGCTCTGACGTCGGTGGCCAAGGCGGGCCGCCTCGTGGGTTCACGTCGAGAGGGTCGCGGCGTGGTCGTCGTTCAGACCCGACGCCACGACGACGTGATCGACGCGATCACCAGTGGGGACGTGCGCGGCGTCGTTGCCGAGGACGTCGCGACAGCGCGGGCGTTGTCCCTGCCCCCCTTCGCTGCGCTCGCCCACGTGTCGGGCGAGGCGGCCGACGAGTTCATGGCCGCCGTGCATTCGGACGTGGTGCGCGTGCGCCGACTCGAGGGTACCTACATCGTGAGCGCGCGCGACGTCGACGTGTTGACGCGAGTGTTGCGCGAGACGCCCCGGCCTTCGGGACGTCTGCGCCTTGAGGTGTTCTAGCGTGCGACCACGTGCTGCGAGCCAGTGGTGTGACGCTGAAACGGTATCGTGGAGGAGTGAGCACGCTACCAATTCGTACCTTTGGCGACCCCGTCTTGAGCCAAGTCACGACCGATATTGACAATATCGACGCCAAGGTGGCCGCCCTGGCCGAGTCCATGATCGAGACGATGTACAAGGCGCCGGGCGTGGGTCTGGCGGCGAACCAGGTGGGCGTACAAAAGCGGATGTTCGTCTACGACCAGGGTGAGGGCCCCTTCGTGATCGTCAATCCGCGCATTGTCGAGACCGACGGCGAATGGATCTACGAGGAGGGGTGCCTCTCGGTTCCGGGACTGAGTTGGGAGATCGTGCGACCCAACGCGGTGCACCTGGTGGGACGCGACCTCGACGGCAACGAGATCGATATCCAAACCGAGGAGTACGAGGCGCGGATCTTTCAACACGAAGTCGACCATCTGGATGGTTTTCTCTTGATTGACCGACTCGACGACGACCAACGTAAAGCCGCCAAGCGAGCCCTGCGCAAGATGCAGATTCGCGTCTTGCCCGAGGACCACGACGGTCTGCGCCAGTTGCTGGGGGATTAGGTGCGCGTAGCCTTCCTCGGGACTCCCGAGGCGGCCGTCCCCTCGCTCGAGGCGTTGGTACGCGCGGGCCACAACGTCGCACTCGTCATCTCGCAACCTGATCGACGCCGCGGCCGCGGTACTGACGTGTCGCCCTCGCCGGTCAAGGTGGCCGCGCTGCGTCTGGGTCTTGTCGTCGCCGACGACATGTCGGCCCTGGAGACGCTCGACGTCGACTACGCCATCGTCGTCGCCTACGGGGCGCTCATCCCCGGGCGACTCCTCGAACGCACCCCCATGCTCAACGTCCACTTTTCATTGTTGCCGCGCTGGCGCGGGGCGGCGCCGGTCGAGCGCGCGATTCTCGCTGGCGACCAAGACACGGGTGTCGGCATCATCTCGCTCGAGGTGACACTGGACACTGGTCCGCTCCACGGAGAACGCCGTACCGACGTGGGAGAGAAAACGTCGAGCGAATTGATCCACGAACTCGCTCGTCTCGGGGCGGAGTTATTGATCGAGGTCCTGGGTGACGCCGACGCCTTGGCCCATCCTCACCCCCAAGTGGGCGAGTCGACCTACGCGGCGAAAGTGACCCCCGAGACTTTTCACCTCACGCCCGACATGTCACTCGTCCAGGCCCAACGTGTCATACGACTCGAGCGAGCGTTCGTGCGAGTGCGGGAGCGTCGCCTGCGCGTACTGGGCGCTACGCCCACGAATCTGGCGGTCGCGCTGGGTTCGCTGCGAAGTGCCGACGGGGTCGTGGCGTTGGGACTGGCGGACGGATCGCTGGACGTCGTACTGGTGCAACCCGAGGGATCACGCGCCATGAGCGGGGTCGCGTGGTGGGCCGGCGCTCGCCTCGATGACGGGGTCACGTGGGATTAAGGATTCGCCTCACCATCTAGGCTGGCGGACGTGGAGAAACTCGACGCGGGACCCGTGGGCGCTCTGCGGATTGCTCCGTCGATCCTCGCCGCCGACTTCGGGGACTTGGCGAACGCGGTACGCGCGATCGACGCCCAGACTGACTGGGTGCACGTGGACGTGATGGACGGACACTTCGTGCCCAACATCTCGATCGGCCCGCCTGTCGTCCAGTCGCTGCGTCCCTACAGCAAGCGATTCTTTGACTGTCACCTCATGATTTCGGACCCCGCGCGCTACCTCGAGGCCTTCAAAAAAGCCGGTGCCGACGGGTGCACGGTGCACGTCGAGGTCGGCAACACGGCTTCGCTGATCGCCGATGCTCGGGCCCTCGGACTGCGCGTGGGACTCGCGGCCAATCCCGACACGCCCTTCGGCGATGTTGAAGCGTTCCTGGGCGACATCGACCTACTCTTGTTGATGACGGTATTTCCAGGTTTTGGCGGTCAGTCCTTCATGGGCGACGTCATGGACAAGGTGATCCTGGCGCGCAAGGAGATCGACGCCGGTCACCTCGCGCTTGATCTGGAGGTGGACGGTGGCATTGACGTCGTTACCGCACCCATCGTCACGCGAGCGGGCGCCAACGTCCTCGTCGCGGGATCAGCGATCTTTCGCCAACCCGCACCGCTCGACGCCGCGCGAGCGATTCGCGTGGCGGCGTTCGCTGGTCAGTCATGACGCTTGACACCTCGGCACTCATGGCCGAGGCGATGCGCGAAGGCGATAAGGCACGCCTGCACGCGCCACCCAGTCCCTGGGTGGGTGCGGTGATCGTGCGCGACGGCGCGGTCATCGCGGCGGGTCACACCCAAGTACCGGGCGAGTCGCACGCTGAAGTCGAGGCGCTGCGCCACGCCGGGGAGCGCGCGCGCGGTGCCACGATGGTGGTCACGCTCGAACCGTGTTGTCACGTCGGTCGCACGGGGCCCTGCGTCGAGGTCCTCATCGAAGCGGGCGTTACCCATGTCATTGTGGGATCACTCGATCCCGACGCGCGCGTGGCTGGTCGCGGGGTCGCCGCCTTGCGCGAGGCGGGCGTGCGCGTTGACGTCGGTATCGAACTCGAAGCCGTTCGCGCCCAGTTGGCGCCCTATCTCTGGCATCGGGTGACCGGTCGGCCCTACGTGGTTCTGAAGGTCGCTGCCACCCTCGACGGCGTCGTGGCCATGGCCGACGGATCGAGTCAGTGGATCACGTCCGACGAGGCGCGACGTGACGGGCACCTCCTGCGGGCACAGAGTCAGGCCATCATCGTCGGGGCCAACACGGTGCGCCTGGACGACCCGGCCCTGACCGCGCGACTAGGTGACGTGACTCTCGAGCCGCTACGCGTGGTGCTGGGACGCGCCCCCGAGGACGCCAAGGTGCACCCGTGCCTGCAACGCCAGGGAGAACTCGGCCCAGTGCTCGACGAATTGGGCGAGCACGATATCTTGCAAGTCCTAATAGAAGGCGGTGCCACGGTGGCGAGCGAATTTCTCGAGGCGGGACTAGTGAATCACGTCGTGTGGTACGTCGCGCCCGCATTCGCGGGCCAACGCGACGGCCGCGGCGCGTTGGCCGCGTTGTCGACGCCAAGTATTGGCGCGCTACGACGCGCGCGATTTACCGAGGTGCGCCGCGTCGGAGATGATGTACGAATGGATCTGGAGGTCTGATGGCGGTGTCAAGCATCGAAGAAGCAGTCGAGCAACTACGCCGCGGCGGGATGATCGTCGTCGTCGACGACGAAGACCGCGAGAACGAGGGCGACTTGATCATGGCCGCTGAGGACGTGACCGCGGACTCGATGGCGTTCTTTCTCGAGTACACCTCGGGACTCTTTTGCGTGCCCCTCGAATCGAGCCGCGCCGACGAGTTGGATCTGCCCCTCATGGTCGTCGCTAACACTGAGGCCCAACGTACCGCCTTCACCGTGACCGTCGACTACCGCCACGGCACGTCCTCGGGCATTTCGGCGGGCGACCGCGCCGCGACGGTGCGTGCATTGATCGACCCCGCGACATTGCCGACGGACCTGAATCGACCGGGCCACGTGTTCCCGCTGCGTTACCGTCCCGGTGGCGTCTTGAAGCGGGCGGGCCACACCGAGGCCACCGTCGACTTGTGTCGTATGGCGGGGAAGTATCCCTCGGGAGTCTTGTGTGAAATCGTCACGAAGGACAAGTCGGATATGGCGCGCATGCCCGAACTCGAGGTCTTCGCTGCCGAACACGGGTTGCCCCTGGTGACCATCGCCGACCTCATTCGCTACCGTCGCCAGCACGAAAAGCTCGTGCGTCGCGTGGCCGAGGCGACGCTACCGACCGAACACGGTACGTTCCAGGCGGTGGTCTTTGAGAGCGTGCTCGACGGAGAGCAGCATATGGCCATGGTCTACGGCGATATCTCGGAGGTCGAGAATGTCCTCGTGCGCGTGCACTCCGAATGCCTGACCGGTGACGCCCTGGGTTCACTGCGCTGTGACTGTGGTCCGCAGTTGCAGACGGCGCTCGCTAAAGTCGCCGCCGAGGGCGCCGGTGTGGTGGTGTACCTACGCGGCCACGAGGGTCGCGGAATTGGCCTGGGCCACAAGATTCGCGCCTACGCGCTGCAAGAAGACGGTCGCGACACCGTGGACGCCAACTTGGAACTCGGCTTACCGGTCGACTCGCGGGAATACGGCATCGGGGCCCAGATCCTGGTGGACCTGGGCATCACGTCGATGCGTCTGATGACCAACAACCCCACCAAGTACGGGGGACTGGTGGGATTTGGCCTCAACATCGTCGAGCGCGTCTCACTCGAGAGCCGTCCGACGCCGTTCAATATCGAGTACCTGCGCACCAAGCGTGAGCGCATGGGTCACCTACTGGAGGGTCTCGATGACGTCGTCGAATGAGACCGAGTTCGACCCCGCAACTGAAGCGGTGGTGCGCGCGCGCGTGGGACAATATCTCGTTGGTCCCTTGGAGGGCCGCGGCGTCCGAGTCGGGATCGCGTGTGGTCGCTTCAACGGCGGGGTGACGACGCGTCTGCTCGAAGGAGCTCTTGACGCGTTGAGCGAACACGGCGTGGACCGCAGTGACGTGACCGTGGCGTGGGCGCCCGGCGCCTTCGAGCTGCCCCTCGTGGCGCGCGGATTCGTCCTGGGCGAACAGGTCGACGTGGTCATCACTCTGGGTGCCGTCATCCGCGGCGACACGGGGCACTACGACGTCGTGGCGGGCGAGAGCGCGCGCGGCGTCCAAGAAGTTCAGCTCACCACCGGGATTCCGGTGGTCTTTGGCGTGTTGACGACCAACACCGTCGAACAGGCGCTCGAGCGCTCGTTACCTGACGAGACCAACAAGGGGCGCGAGTCAGCCGAGACGGCCCTCGAGATGGTGAACCTGCTGCGTGAGCGCATCTTCGGATCGTGAGCTTTGACGCCGTGGTGGTGGACTTCAATGAGGCCCGCGGCGACGGGACGCTGCGCGACGCCGCGGGGCGAGAGTTTTCGTTTCATTGCGTGGCGATCACCGACGGCTCGAGGACCGTCGACTCCGGAGCGCGCGTAATCGCTCGGCGTTCAGTGGGTCTGGTGGGTCGTGACGAGGCGACCGAGGTGGCAAAGCTTTAGTCCATTGACGCCTCGTCGGGCTCAGGGGACAATGAGTTGGCCTGTGCGGCGCGAACAAAGACTTGTTGAATCTCCGCGACTGCGTTGCGATAGAGCGGCGCGTTGGGTCCCAGTCGCTCCCCGCCCGCGTTCAACATGGCGCTCATGGTGTCGATCACCAGTTGCGCACCGGCGAGATCCGGTGGCGTGGTGGCCAGATGCGCGGCGGCCCAGTGCGCGAGGACGAAGAAGTGGTTGGCCAAAATGGCGTCAGCCGGGGTGTCCAGCAGATACTGCAGTTCGTTCTCGGGATCAAAGTCAATGGCGTCATCACTCACCTCTCCAAAGTAGTAGTTCACGTCTTGACGGCACGAAAACCGAGGGTGAGTAA
>Ga0207933_1001824_pt1 | contig 14851 bp, 13 predicted proteins | sample NGESurdeep092012_4_FD_184488 | JGI IMG/M metagenome (GOLD analysis project Ga0207933, IMG submission 184488) | Arctic peat soil microbial communities from Barrow, Alaska - NGEE Surface sample F53-3 deep-092012 (SPAdes) | ecosystem: Environmental > Terrestrial > Soil > Wetlands > Peat ... | reverse complement strand
AAGCGAATGATTCAATTCTCCACTTGGATCGTAGGGATTAGCCTGTCAGGCTGCGGTGAGGGAGGATCCACGACCCCGTTAGGCACCTCCTCAATAAGGGTTACGGCCACCACGGAAGTGGGCTCTCCCGCCGTCATCGCAGCTGCGACACTCAACGTGACGGTCACGCGTTGAGGGACCTCAGGAAACCTTGAGAACATCTGCGTGATTCCCTGATCTGGACGGCGGCTAGAGCGGCAGCGCCTGACCCCGCTTTCGAACGCCGCCCTCCCGCTAGTTTGCTGATCCTCTTTGCGCCGCACCCCACTTGTAGACCAGCTCTACGTATCCGAACTGGGCGTTGCCGTCCGCGGGATAGATTTTCTTCACTACGCTCTTTCCCCAGGCATATCCGTAGTAGAAGTTCACCGCCACAGTTCGGGTGGCCTGCCAGCCAGCGCTTGCATCCGCGACGGATGAAAGGGAAGAGTGGGTGTTCGCCGGACGTCCGACGTATCCAAACACCTTATTGTCATAAGCCCCGCCGCCCTGGTACCAGAGATCTTTGCTCGAAGTTAGTTGCAGCCAATGCAGATCGCTTCGCACAGCGAGCTTCTTTGCGGGCTTGTCGATGACCTGCACGAACTCGTCCGTGCTGTTCATCAAGTTATAGAAGGGGGAGCGTGCGTACAACTTCGGCGTGGGCAGTATCTGGAAAAATGTGGTGTGCTTGTCGTCGCTGGCGTTGCTGTCGCCGCTTCCCCGGAACCAGCCTCCGCGCAACCAGGGCGCCCTGGGCCCAGTGCCAAATTGATATCCTCCTTCGATGGCAGCCGCGTTCGCGCTGTGAATCAGCTCGCCCCAGCTTCCATTCTGGAAGGCGCCCCACAGCAGGAAGTCGACCTTCCCTGGGCCGGCAGGAAGCGTGGCGAGTAGGTCTCCCCCATAAGTGCCGATGCGGACGTTTTTATGATCCATCTGGCGTACAGCAAGCGCGCGATTATCGGTCTTGGTAAGGCCAGTGCGTCCGTCGTGATAGCCGATGGCGAATGCCCGCCATAGCAGGTGCTGGCTCAAGACGGATTGGCTCACAGCGAGGTATTGAACGTCGACATTGAGTTCCGGGTTGCCGTTCATATTGAAGACGCCCTGATCGGCTCTGCCCGCCATGACGGTCACATTCCAGCTACCCTTGCCATAGTGAGCATCCGCGCCATCAAAACTGCGTTGGGCATTGGTGAAGCCAAAATTGCCAACCAGCCGTTGGGCAATACGATTGGTTTGCAGCCAATTGACGGCGGCATTCTGAGGATGAGTCTCCTGCCCCCCCATGAATTCAAATCGTCCAAATCGAAGATTGCTTCCTTCCCCGAAGTGATAGCGCACGAAGCCCTGCTTCAGGAACGCTGCGGCAGGGTTGGCGCTGTTGCTATTCGAGGCATAGTACGTTCCGCCCAGCCCCAATTGACCCTGTGCGCTGACGGGCGAGATTGCGTCATCGGGCAGGCCAAGCACGGCCGGCTGCGAAATCTCGAGTTCCCAGTCCCAGTTCTGAAGCCTCTGCGCCACTCCCAGCCGGAGAAGCGATTCGACATAGCCGTAAGTTTCAGACCCCGGCGGCGCCGCGAACCACTGCCATGCATCCACGCGTGTACGGTCATAGACGGAGATGCTTACTGGAAGATTGCCCGGCGCGGACTGCGCATGGCAACGCGCTAGAGGCGCAAACATAGCCCCCAGCAACACAGCAGATACGGCAATCGGGTATTTGTTGTGCATTCGTAGATTGACGTACCAAGCTTGTAGCACAATTGTCTATCAGATTTCAAAAACAAAGAGTTTTTTAGAATCGCTCGGCGAGCGATCTGATTCTTGCACCCAGCTCCCGCGCCATCGTTCGAGCGGAACTCGACCGAGACGAGCGCTCCGTCGTCTCCTAGATCAGTCCCGAAGATGCGACGTAGGCAGCGTGCACTGTTTTGACTTGAAGGAGAGAACAACGATCAAATCTCCTCTCTTGGTAAGGAGCGAATCGTGCGAATGTAGCTCTGCTGCGGGCAAACCCCTGCGCCTTCCTTGAAGAGTAATTCACTCGCTGGCGCGTTTCCCGCTAACCCGAAAAAGCACGCTCAGAATGCGCACCGCCGCCTTCGCCGATGCAGCTGCCGAGCCGGAAATTTTTGAAACTCCACCCCGCCTCCTGCGATAGCCGGTCGGAAGTTCCTGAATGCGCAGACCCAGTTGCGCCGCGCGTATCTGCATTTCCACGTTCCAGCCATATGTCATTTCCGACATCGCAAGCCGTTCAAAGGCGGACCGCGAGATCACCCGCATCGGACCCATGTCTGTGTAAGTCACGCCATAGCGCCAACGTATGAGCCAGCCGGCCAGCCAACCGGCAAAGACCTGGGATGGAAGCATGCTTCCGTGCTCGCGCTCTCCAAGAATGCGTGAACCTATGACGAAATCAGCCTCATTCCGCAACACCGGTGCGGCCAACCGGGGCAGGTCGGAGGAAATATCGCTCCCATCACCGTCCATGAAGGCCAGCGCCTGGGAAGCGGAGTCCGCCGCTTGAGTACCGGCAAAGCAGGCCCGGCCATACCCGGCCCGCGGCTCGAAGATGACGCAAGCGCCGGCGCGGCCCGCTCGCTCCGCCGTGCCATCGGTGCTGCCATTGTCGACCACAATGCATTCCGATAAAAGCTCCCATGGCAGTTCGCTTACCGTCTCCCCAATGGCTTCCGCCTCGTTGCGAGCTGGAATGATAAGGCTGATGCCGCGGATTTCCGGCACTTAGAGACTCCAACGCAAACCGCAGTTTGCGCACGCCCGGGGCGGCTCCGGGCTCATCAGCTTGGTGCGGAAATCGACATAGCGGTCTCCATTCCATATCTCGCGCAGCGATTGTTGCGTCGCATTTCCCAGCGTAAAGCTGTCATAGCCGTGCATGGAAAACGGCGCAATGCAGCACGGGAGCGCCCGTCCGGTCGCGGTGAAGTACATTAGCGACCAGGGGCGGCGGCAGAGCGACCATGGCTGGTCTTGGCGGCGCCGCTTGACGCTCGCTTCCGGCTCGCCGGCCCCTGAAGCATTGAAAACCACCCCAAGCTCAAGCGCCAGCTTCTCGGCCCGCTGAATCGTCTCCTCTTCCTGCTGCGTGGTCTTCTCGAAAAGAGCGCTCTCGGCTCGCGCGAGGCCGTTCGCGTTGTCGTCAAAGAAAACCAACCGTTGCAGGTAAACCTCCAGCACATCCATCTGGTGTGCGAGGCGCACAAATGCCTCCAATTGTCCGAGAGTCTCCCGCAGGCCGGTAAGCCACAGAGAGACACGGGGCGTTGAAGCGCCTAGCTCGCGCTGGCGGCGGCGAAAGCCGGTAAGGTTGTGAACAATCCTGTCGAACATATCGCGCCCGCGCACCATCTGAAAGACCGAGCTGTCCGCGGCGTCGAGCGAGACGCGAAGTTCGTCTAAGCCCGTCGAGAGCAACCTCTCCCCATTCCGCTCATTGAGCAAAGTTCCATTGGTATTGAAGAGAACATAGATACCCTTTTTCTTGAGATATTCGATGCGCTCCGGCAAGTCTTTGACCAGCATCGGCTCGCCCACCCCGTGAAGCACCACACGCTTAACGCTCTCAAACTGATCGACGATGCCGGTGAATAATTCCCATGGCATATCAGCCTCATGTTCAAGTTCTTCAAAGGTCCGCGGGCAAGTGGTGCAGAGCAGATTGCAGCGATTGGTAGTCTCCAGATAGAGGCAGACCGGATCGGCCGCGGCATAGGGCTGTAGTTCATCCTCCGGCTTCTCAAAGTAATGGCGCATTTGAGTTAGGAGAGCTGCTTGTTCCATCGATTTACTCATAGAATTCTCCAACAATCACCCGCTCCCTATGCGCTCGCGCGTTGGCGCCGGAACGCTGCCGGTCGGGCAATTGCGATGACGTTCGACTGCCGCGCCACCATCGGACGAAAACGTCCACGGCAACCGCAGCGAAAAAGATCGCATACATATATGCGTCCATGCGAAACATTAGCTCACCTGGCGTCGCCAGGCTGGTGGCGAACCAGTAGGCTGCTTCCACAGTGAGCACGATGGCGGGCAGATAACGCAGCATCACCGCGAAAGGAACAATCCACAGAAAATACCAGGGATAATGGGGTGAAAAGAAGATGGTGGCCGAAACGGTGATAGCCAAAGCTATACCTAGCATTTGTTTCGGCTGCCGCTGTCGAACCAATCCCCACCCCGCGATGCCGGCCAGCACAAGCGCACAAAAAGTGACATAGAGTGCAGGCCACTCGGGCAGGTGAAGATATCTGTGCGCCCAGGTAAGAAGGAAATAGCGGCTGCCGGTTTCCAGGCCCTCTTCTTGTACATAACCGCCCAGAAAGCCGAATACGCCTGCTCCCACACTCGAATAGAGGGCATAGCCGGCCACGCCGATGCCGGCGCAAAGCGCGATCATGCGGATCGAGATTCGCCGCCCAAGAGAAAGCAGCAACAGCACCGGATACATCTTCACCATCGCCGCTGCCATGATCCAAACGGCGAAGCGCATGATCTTGCCGCGCAGCAATGCCAGCGCTCCTACAGAAACCAAGCCGATCACGACGGCATCGACGTGGCCGCTAGAGCCGATCCCCCACACGCATAGGGGATGCCATGCATAGAGAAGAATCTCTTCGCGCCGTCGCCCAAAAAGCTTGAGGATCCCCAGGAGCGCCCAGACTGCGAGCACTTCAAAGCCGACCATGGCCGTCTTCATGCCGGCTTCCGTCGCGGAGATTCGGGTTACCCCCAGAAAAACGATCTGCGCTCCCGGAGGATAGATGGTGTGAGCGTAGTCTTTACGGTTGATGTTGGGATAGATCTGAGCATCGCGCAGAAACTTCAGGTGTGGATCTGCGGGAATGTAGCGGTAAGGATTGATACCGGAGGCCTGGACTTTACCATCCCAAACATAGCGATAGACGTCGGAGGAGAGAAATGCGGGCGCGAAGATTCCCACCAGCCTCGTTGCGAGTGCGACGCCCAAAACGATACGAAGGGTCCAGCGGTTGGTTACTCCAAAAACAACGAGGAGAAAGCCTCCGGCATACAGAGGGATCTGCATGAGAACATCCATACTGTAACCATGGATGTAATGCTGGTACTCGACGACCCCGTCGCGACAATATTGAACATAGGCGGCACCCAATACCAGCAGGCCTATGTTTGTCGCCGGCGCGGGATATTTCGCTACGCTGGAACGGATCCTCATTGAGGCGCTTCCGCTCCTGAGACGAGAAGCTCATCTTCCAGTTGCCCCGAGATGGCTTGCAGGTACCGGCGCGTATTTGCGGCAGAGAAGCCTTGGTGCGCCTCTCCACACTGCAGCAGCTCCCGGTACAAGCGAGCCAGCGTTTGCCGGTCGTCGACATCAAACCAGGCGGGCAGCAGAACTATCGGGATGCCGATCTCCCGCGCCCGCTCACAGGTCTGATCCATCACGCGATCGGTGCTCCACGCAATCTCTTCAAACAACCTTGGATGCGATGCATTCACTCCGACTACGTAATATCCGCCGTCCTGGGATGGGCCGAGCACAACGCAGTCCTGGGCTGCGAGCAGGCGCCGGGCGCCATCGACGTAAGTGGCCGGCGGCACGGTGGGACTGTCAGAATCGATCAGGCATACCGCGCTGAAGCCCGCCGCAATCAAATCCTCGGCGGTGGCTTGCAGCCGTTCTCCAAAACCTTGACCGCGTTGGGGAAGCAGTGCAATGTCAGCTGGAACAATGCCTGCCAGTCCGGCCTCCTCTCCAGTTGGGGTATAGGAGATGACGGGATCGGCCGCGACCGCCTTTCCCACTTCCCGCAAGCAGGCAATCGTATCTTTCAGAAATGCGATGTTCAAAGCTGCGGCCTGCTGCGAATCCAGCGGAGGAGCCAGCCGGGTCTTCACCTTGCCGGCGCGCGGCACTTTGGCCATCACCGTGAGCGCGCATCGCCCATGGAACTGCGCGTCCGGCCGCCGGGGGTCGAGGATGCGATATCGGGCTCCACTCATGCAGCTTTCTCGCACAGAGCGTATTGATATCGCTGATCAGACCAAGAGCGCACGTGCTTCCACGGCTGAGAGGCGACAAAATCGGCAAACTGCGCCCGATTGAGCACGGTACAGGCGGCAAATTCTTCACCAAGATTTCCAGCGCCGGCAAAGACCTGAAGAATCCGCATACATGCCAGGGGGACCGCGGCCCGGAGCGGAGAGAGCGGTTCCGCGATAAAAAGCAGCCCGCTTGGTTTGAGTGAGACATAGATCGCTTCCAGAGCGGAGCGGCGGTTGGCGAGAATGAGAAACAGGCGGGAAGCAACGATGAAATCCGCCGCGTTGGGGAAGTTCACCAGTTGCAGCGCGCGCGCCCGGAGGAACCGGCAATTCCGCAAATGATTACGTCGCGCTTTGCGCCGGGCATGCGCCAAAAGACGCGCGGACGGGTCGATGCCGACAACGTCAATCTGGGGAAACCGCTTGGCCAGCCGGGAGGAATAAAATCCCGGCCCGCAACCAACCTCGAGCAGCACCGGGCGGGGAGGCCGGTCGAGCAGCGGCGTCACGGCACCGGCGATATCCTCGGTGTGGTCGGCGAAGAGCCGCTCCCGGCATAGCGCATAGAACCACGAATAACGATCGAACACGCTTTCCGGACTGCCCGCACGATTGTCGTCAGGGGGTGGGTTGTCGTCTTTCGCGTGCAAGGCGCCTTCTTTCTCTCGATCCGAGCGAACCTCTAGTAGATCTGCCGCTCTGCCGGTTCAGAGCCCCGCATACCAGTCATAGCCCAGCTTGGTCCAATAATCGTCCGGCCGGCTGCGGTTATAACTGATAAGCCCAATGCGCTTGATCTGCTTGTACCCATACTTTGTCGGCATGTGCAGGCGGAGGGGCGCACCATGATACTGAGTCAACGGCGCACCCATCATCTCCGTCACCAGAAGCGTTTGCGGATGCCTGCAGATATCCATGTCATACCCGGTGTAATAATCCCCATCGGGCGTTTCCATATAGACAAATCGAGGCTCCGCTCCGTCGTACTTCTCCGGCGGATATTCTTCCAGAAAATCAGCCATCCTAACTCCCGCCCAATGGACGATCTCGCTCCAGCCTTCAATGCATTTGAACTGCGTTATCAGTTCGCGACGCGGGAGCCGCCGAATGTCATCCATGGTCAACAGCAGACCGCCGGTGCCCACCGGAAGGGTCGAGCGGCTTTCCCCGGCCTCTTCCCGCCCCCGCGGCATCCGCCCAGCTCGATTCTCCCTTTGCTCCGCCTGCTTCATCATCGACCCAGGAGCCATCTTTGCCGCGGTGTGGGCCGAGCGGGGCGGCGTTTTCGTGTCGTGACCTCGATCTTCCATTGTTTTCTTATCCAGATAACGGTACTGCCAAGCGGTCACGTCCGAGCTGTACTGGGGGCGGCGTGGCGCATCTTGTACGCCAACCACCTGGAGCCGGTAGCTTTCCGGATCAAGCGCCATTTTGAGGCCGTAGACTCCATTGACTCGCAGGTCCTGCGCACGGCTGAGCGGGTATGTCGGAGCCAGAGCTCTTTCTCTGAACACCCAGCGGGAGATGGCCGCGTTCGACTGGAAGGCGCGCCTGAGTGGCCATGGCTGCATTTCGTCAGCGGGACTGCTTTCCACCCAGTGGTAGAGACCATATCCTGCGGCAACGGCCGCCGCGGCAACGGCAAAGGAGCGCCGCGTATATCGCCGAGAGGCCGCCAGCACCTGTGCGTCCGAATTCTCTATCCCGGCCGTCTCCTTACCTGGGGACCCCTCCCTTCTCTCCGCGGCTCCCGCCTCCAATGCTTCCGGTTCCGCTGCGTCATGTTCTGACGCTTCCGGATCGGCCGGAGCAGGGATTCCAGAAGACCCAGGCAGCTCTTCGATGATTGATGCAGCAGCCTCGCTTTTGCCGGCCGTTCCGCCTGCAGACACCCCTTCCTCATCCGCGGCGCGGTTTTCCTCCTTCGCCGTCTTCCCAGAGCAGATGCCTGTCTCGCCAATGGGGTGGTCTGCGGAACTCAGTTCCTTGGGATCGCGGTCCTCCTGCTCCTGCATCACCAGGATCTCCTTTCCGCCTCCAGCGAGGGCTCATCGGTCGCCCGAATCTCACGCCCGCTTACCATGCTGCGAAAGTTATTCCATCCAGCCAGCACCACCTGCGTGACATGGACCAGAAAAAACGCGACCAACCCCATGGCCAGCCAGAAGTGCTCCCAGCGCGCCATCTCGTAGCCCCCGAGGAGGGTCGTCAGCCAATGGGCCTGCGTGGGCTTGTAGATGGCTAGACCGGAAACGAGCATACCGAGCCCCATGAGAATCACGCCGGTGTAGGCGAATCTCTGCGCTCCGTTGTATTTCGTTTGCGGCGGGACCCCTTTGCGGAGATGAAGATCCGTCAACGTCACTTGGATGGCGTCTCTTAGGCTGCCTTTTTCGGGAACTAGGAACCGCCATTCTCCTGAGAAGGCGAGAAACAGGACATAGGCAATTCCGTTCAACGCGAAGAACCACATGAAAAAGAAGTGGATTCCCAACCCTTGCGTTACGTGAAAGGGTGCATGGATGGCCTTCCAGAACCACGCAGGAAAGAGCCGTACGAGCGTCAGGCCACCTATTCCAATCCGGTAGACGGCGTGCGGATGATGGTAGGCATTGTCGGAGTCGTTCCAATAGATGAGCAGGCCACTCCAGATCATGAGGAAGATCAGTGGAAAATTGACCCAGTGCATCCAGCGGATGGCGAGCGGATGCTTTCGTTCCAAGCGGATGCTCGCCTTTGAGGGTTGCGTCTTCATCATGTCGTTTTCCGCGGAGATGCCTCGTCCGGCGCTGGAGCCGGCTTGCTGTATCTCAGCCATCGTAAAGCATGCTGGACCCGGTGCGAGCCAACCTCAAAATCGGCACCGTGGCGGAAACTAGCAAAACTATCGCGGCGAGTCTCCGCCATGGCCCGACGGCCGGCATCGGCCAGCCGAGGAGCCCCCGTTATCGGGGGCCAGGCATCCTTTAGAGTTGCATCAGCGAAAAAGGTTACATCGGATACGCCGGGGAGAAACGGCGGCGGCCGACCGGCGGCAATAACGCTCCGCTCGCTGTACTCTCGCGCCTCTCGCGGCATTGTGGTATACACGGCGCATCCATATGGCACGCTCCTCTACGGGGAGTAAGGAGATTCGCATGCACCGGATGTATGCTGCGCTGCGCGCCGGCCTATTTGCGGCAATCGTGGGGTCCATTGCGCTCTGCGGCGCGTGGGCGCAGGACAATTCATTGGCGCAAGCCTACAAAATTATTGCTTCCAAGCGCTTTGTGGATCTCACACATTCTTTCAGCCCGCTGACACCGGTGTGGAGGGGATTCGGGCAGGCGACTTTCTCCCGCGCTACCGATCCTAAGAGCGGGCGCCCATACACCATCGATCGGGATGGCTTCCGCGCCAACTTCTTCTCGATGGTGGGGCAGTATGGAACTCATATTGATCCTCCGGCGCATTTTGACCCCCAGGGTGAGACGGTGGACGAGATTCCAGTCAAGCAGATGATCCTGCCTCTGGTGGTTTTCGACATGACGCCAATGTTGCTGAAAGACCCCAATCACGCGCTCACTTTGGGTGACATCAAGGCCTGGGAGGCGAAACGCGGCCGCGTGCCCGCGGGATGCTTCGCCGCGCTGCGCACCGATATGGATAAGGACTGGCACACCGACCCGGAGCGATTCAAGCGCGATCCATTCCCCGCGTGGTCGCTGGAGGCCATCAAGTTCTTGTACCAGCAGCGCGGCATCGTCGCCAACGGGCATGAGTCGTTGGACACAGACGCCACCGCAAACCTCCAATCGGAAAAGTGGCTGCTGATGCATGGACATTGGCAAATCGAGGGAATGGCGCATCTGGACCAGGTGCCAGCGACGGGAGCCTTGATCGTCGTCTCATGGCCCAAACCGGAGCATGGCCTGGGCTTTCCTGCGCGGGCCTTCGCCATCTTGCCCTAATCGCCATGCGCACGCTGCGATTGCCACTCACTCGACGCGTGCCACGGTTATGTTTTGTCAATTTCCAAAATCGACTGCCAGCTTCCCCGCATGTACACTTTTGGCGCTCATGAAATCAATCCTTCTGTGTGCCTCTAATTTTGGCGTCGGATCTGATCCCGGCCCGCAGCCGCGAGGGACACGCCAATCACGACAAGGGATTCATGCAATTCTCATGGAAAGACTGGGGTAGCAAAATGATTCTTTGGCGGATGCGGCTTCGCTGGACGCCGGTGTTTCTCGCAGTCGCAGTTGCAGTCTCCTTTGCAGCCGGGCCGGAGATTTCCGCGCGAGCGCAACAGATCGCCTTCACCTGGGACGACCTGCCCGTTCACGGCCCGCTGCCGTCCGGCGAAACCAGGGTCGATATAGGCAAGAAAATCATTGCCGCGATGAAGGCAGCCCATATGCCGCCGGCGTATGGTTTTGTGAACGGCATCCGTACCGAGCAGGAGCCCCTCTCGACGCCCATGCTGAAGGAGTGGCGGGACGCGGGGCTGCCGCTCGGCAATCACACCTGGTCGCATATGAACGTTAACCAAAACTCTCTGGCCGACTGGGAAGCCGATGTACTCAAAAACGAGCCCCTGCTCAAGTCCTATATGGACGGCCACGACTGGCACTGGCTTCGTTTTCCATACTTGGCGGAGGGCAATACTCCAGAGAAGCGGGAGGGCGTGCGCCGGTTTCTCGCGCAGCATGGATACAAGATCGCCGATGTCACCATGAGCTTCGGCGATTACATGTACAACGAGCCGTATGCCCGGTGCGTGGCCAAAAACGACCCCGCCGCCATCGCCCAACTGGAGACGAGCTATCTTGCTGCTGCCGCTTCGACCATCGACTACACGCGGAAGATGTCAAAGGCGCTCTATGGCCGGGATATTCCTTATGTTCTGCTGATGCATGTAGGCGCCCTGGACGCTGGCCTGCTTCCGCGCCTGCTGAAGCTCTATCAGGACAAGGGCTTCACCTTCATCACCCTTCAGGATGCCGAGAAAGATCCGTTCTATAAAGCGGATGTCGATCTAACCCTGCCGGCGGGAGCGAATTCGCTGGAGAGTGAAATGCACGCCCACAATCTTCCGATGCCTCCGCACCAGCGGCCTACGGTGGATTTGAACACTATCTGCCGCTAAAGCGGTGTCACATGGCCCATTTGCGTTGAGGTGTGCGCAGGAATATGGACCCCGTACGCGGCTGCTCCCTCGAAGAACGGCCGCTCTTAGCCACTCCCGACGTGTCCCAGTAAAAGTGAAACACCCTTAGAAAGTGTCTCGGGAAAGCGAAGCCGTCATTTCACCACGACGACTTCGATCTCTCCACTGCGCCGCAGAATGTCCAAACCCACCGTCCCGGCCTGGCGCTCAAAAGCAAGATCGACTGAGCCGTTACCAATATTCAGGTTGCGCAGCTCAACCCGCCGCAGCGACTCCGGCAAACTTGGCTGGCGCAGGTAAACGCGCGATTCCTTTGCGTGGATGGAGAGTCCCAGGCAGGACTGGAGCACAAGAAAGCATGCCCCAGCGGCCCACGCCTGCGGCGAGCAGGCCACTGGGTAGCGAGTGGGACCAAAGTCGGAGCGGCGCGGAAACCCGCAGATCAGTTCGGGAAGGCGATGCAATTCAAGAAAGACGGAAAGGTCCAGCAATCCGGATAGGATTTTTAACGGAAGAGCTTTGTCGCGCGACTGTATCGCCCCGTAGGCGATGATGGCATTGTCGTGCGGCCACACAGATCCATTGTGATACGACATCGGGTTATAGCGTTTCTCTTCCGCCGCGATGGTGCGTACGCCCCAGCCGGAAAAGAGCCCCGGCGATAGCAGCGAGTTCATCACCAGCTTGCTGTGATCGGGCAGCGCGATACCGGAAAAAAGGCAATGACCCGCATTGGAGCTGCGAACGCGGCACTGCCGCTTCTTGCCGTCCAGCGCCATGGCAAAGGTCGACAGTTCGTCAGACCAAAAAGCGGCGGCGAAGTTCCGCCGGAGTTCCTCGGCCTGACGCTGCAGCGATTCGGACAGCGGAGCCAGCCCAAGGTCGCCGGCAACTCTGGCGATCCCGGTCTTGGCGGCATAGACATACGATTGAACCTCGCATAGCGCGATGGGGCCGTTGGCGAGGCTGCCATCACTATGGAAGACGGAGTCCTGGGAGTCCTTCCAGCCTTGCTGCAGCAGACCAGACTCCGCGCGACCCGAATACTCGACAAAACCGTCTCCGTCGGCGTCGCCGAAGTGGTCAATCCATCCCAGCGCGGCCTCGATATTCGGCCAGATCGAGCGAACAAAAGGCAGGTCCGCGGTGCGCTCATAATAGGCTGCCACCAGCATTAGGAATAGCGGAGTTGAATCCACGCTGCCGTAATAGTGACCAAAAGGGACTTCGCGGAGCCGCGCCATCTCTCCTTTGCGCAGCTCATGCAGAATCTTTCCCGGCTCGGCATCCCGTTCCGGATCGACCTGAGTGGCCTGATTCGCCGCCAGAAACGCAAGAACGCCGCGGGCAATTTGCGGAGCCGGAAAGAGCAATTCGAGCGCCGTGAGGATTCCATCCCGGCCGAATACGGTGCTAAACCATGGAACTCCCGCATAGGGATAAAACCCTACCGGAGTGGTCGCCAGCATCATCTGCAGATCGGCCAACGAGCGCTTGAACCAATCGTTGAACTGCTCGTTGGAGCTATAGATCTGGAACTCGGAGAGCGGCGACGTGCGCCGCTCACGATGGATTCGTCGCAACTCCTCCTCATAACCCCCAGAGGCGTATTGCTCGCCGTCGCTGGTACAGGCAATCTCCAGTGAAAAACAGGCTTCCTCCTGCGGAGCCAGATGAAGCGGTACTACGATCTCACGGCTGCCCGTCCTGCAATTCGGCGACGAACACCGAATCCAGGTACACCGCGAAACACGGTCCAAACCTTCATATCCGAGCGTTACGCTGCCTTGACTCACCTCTTCTGGAAGAATGGAACCGCGCCGCTTACGCTTTTGCCCACGCACTTCAAAGATGTCGGCGAAATCCGCATCAAAGGAAAACGACAACTCGAGATCGATGGGGTGCTCCCCATAATTGCGCGCGGTTATACGTTCAAAGCATGCGCCGTCGGCAAGAAATTTGTTGCGGTGAAGGTGCAGCTCGCCGCGGCGCAACAACTTCCCCGACGGCAGATTCATGTCGGGGTTGGTCAGATCGACGGAGAGCAGCACGTTGTCCTCGTGCACTGAAGAACTCAACAGCAGCGGCCTTTTCCCCCCAACATAGAATTCCAGACGCGAGAGATGGCGCATATCCAGGTGGAAGATCCCCTGCTGGCCGTGCCCAACGGGCTGGATATCTCCCCTGCGATCGAAGACCGCGAAGGTATCGTTATGGAGCAGCGTCAGGGTGCGGTCATCCGCGAGAGAAGACTGCGCGCGAATGTAGAACTGCTTGCCGACTTCGATGATATCGGTTGCGGCCTGGTCCTTCGGAAGCTTAGCCAATGAAGTTCTTCCCCTCTTACGCCGCGAACGGAATAGCTCGCCGGCCCGGCTCAAGAGCGGGCTGGCCGTCGCAGATTTGCCGGTAGACAGCTAGATAGTTGGAAGCCATGCGGCTTACGCTGAATCGCTCTTCAAAAACGCGGCGGATAGCGCGCCTATCCAGAGAGCACGCACGTTGAACGGCATTCACCGCTTCATCCAGGTTTGCTACGGTGAAGCCGGTCACTCCCTCGTCAACTATTTCAGGCACCGAGCCCCAGCGATAGGCGACCACCGGCGTTCCGCAAGCCATCGCTTCGATCATTACCAGCCCAAACGGCTCCGGCCAGTCGATCGGAAAGACCAGCGCACATGCATTGCCGAGGAATTCTGATTTCTCACTGTCGCCAATTTCGCCAACGTATTCCACCAGCGGGTCATCAAGAAGCTTGCGAATCGTCCCATCAAAATACTCTCGATCAACCGCATCAATCTTGGCCGCAATCTTCAGGGGAATGCCGGCACGCCGTGCGATTTCAATGGCTCGGTCGAGACGCTTTTCCGGAGAAATTCGGCCTAAAAATGCAAGATACTTCCCCGGCCCTTCTTGCGGACGATAGAGGTTTTCGGGCAGGCCATGATAAATCGTCTGAATCCAGCTTGCCCAGGGCATCGGCTCTCGCTGCGCATCGGAAATCGACACCAAGGGCATATCCGCGAATTCACGGAAAAGCGGGTACAGATCGGGGATATCCAGCCGGCCATGCAAGGTGGTGACGGAGGCGGTCCGCTGCCGGCGGGTCACAGGGAAGTGCAGGTAATCGATGTGAAAATGCACAATGTCGAAGTTGCCGGCTTCCTGGGCGACCATTTCCAGCATGCGCAGATGGTGGGCCAGCGGAGCCCCAATTTTTTCTCCCTCCAGGCGCAATGAGCGCTCGCACATTGGTTCAAGTCTGGCTTGAGTCACCGAATCTCCGCTCGCAAACAGAGTGACGTCATGGCCCTGGCGGACGCATTCATCGGTTAGATAAGACACCACTCGCTCAGTGCCTCCATAGAGTTTCGGGGGCACACTCTCGTATAGAGGAGCAACTTGGGCGATTCTCATGCCATCTCTCCAGTGTTTAGTGATTTGGGGGAATGCTGCACGGTGTGGAGCTCACTCGCTGATCCGCGCGGCCTTCTCCGCACATCATGAGCACACTGCACACACGCCATACAACGGCTGAGAGACGATCACGGCTCTACTACGTTAGAAGCATTTTGTGATTGCGAGGTTTACCGGCAGATGGTCCCACTGGGCCGGGGCAGCCCCCGG
>Ga0207933_1001823_pt1 | contig 14856 bp, 14 predicted proteins | sample NGESurdeep092012_4_FD_184488 | JGI IMG/M metagenome (GOLD analysis project Ga0207933, IMG submission 184488) | Arctic peat soil microbial communities from Barrow, Alaska - NGEE Surface sample F53-3 deep-092012 (SPAdes) | ecosystem: Environmental > Terrestrial > Soil > Wetlands > Peat ... | reverse complement strand
TGGCCTGTATCTGGGCCAGGCTCAGACTGGCTGCGGTCAGGGTCGGTGCAAAAGCCCGATTCAGCGTCACCAGCACGGACAGGGCGAGGTAGCAGGCCAGCACGGCCACGGCGGCGTGGACGAAGACGCCGAGCAGCCCGTCCACGCCTCGGACCAACGGGGTGCGGTGGATCAATCCTCCGATCACCCCCCCCAAATAGCCCACGATGACGGCCACGATCAGGCCCGCGAAGATCTCCGTGATGGCGTTGGTGTGGACCACCAGCGAAATGAGATGGCTGAATCCGGTGCGGTTGTGGAGGAGAATCAGAATCGCCCCGAAGAAAAAGATCTCTGCCAGGAGGGGCTGAACCACCCCGCGTTGGAAGCCGAGCATGACGGCCACCAGCACGACCAGGGCGATAACGATGTCGATCGCCATCTGCCGCGGCCTAGCGCGGGGCCGGGTTCAAGACCCTGGCTGCGAAATGGCGCTGAGCTTCCACCACTAGGTAGCCAACGAACATGACGACGATTCCCAGCGCCTCACCCAGGGGCTGGACGGCGTAGACGCCAGCGGTTTGAGCCAGGCTGTGGGTGACCGCGGTGGCGAAGGCGCCGCCGGCGATCAGCGCCAACCCCAGCACCAGGCCGCCCGGCGAACCCCGATTCCAGGCCAACCACGCCGACCACGCGGCGCCGCCGACCAGGGCGATGGAACCCAGGATGTTGGTCACCGGGGCCAGGATGGTGGCCGGACTGCCGATGGTCCCGCGCGGCGGGATGGCGTGTTGGAGATGGGCGGTGTCCACCGCCGACAGGAGCACCCCGGGGACGGCGATGACGGTGAAGATGCCCATGCAGACGGCGGCCACGGGACCGATTCGGCGCGGAGACATGAGCAAGAGGGTGCCAACCCCGAGCCAGCCGACGTTGAGGACCCCGCCGAAGAGGTAGTAGCCGTGGTAGGTGAAACCAGTCCAGCCCCTCCCCACTCCAGAGGTCTCGAATCCGGCGGCGACCGCGAACATGGCCAGCGCCGCCCCCCAACCGAGCTGGTAGGCGCGGCGCCGATGCCAATACTGCTTCAAAACCACCGCCGAGAAGGCGGCCGCGATGATGCCGGCCGCGAGGGGGATGACAAACAAATCAGCTCAAATCTTAACCCGCGCGCTTCACCCGGCCCAGCTCCCGGATCCCGCCGATGCGGCCGACGACCTCACCCTTCGGGAAAAAACTGGCACCTCGCAATTGCGCACCGGTTAGACTCGCATTCACCGCCTTGGCTCGCACGATTTCCATCGCCAATCAGAAGGGAGGCGTGGGCAAGACCACCACCGCCGTCAACCTGGGCGCAGCCCTGGCCGAGAAGGGTCAGCGCGTGCTTCTCGTCGACCTTGACCCACAGGCCCATCTGACCATCAACATGGGCACCAAGTCCCCCGACGACCTGGAGCACACCATCTACGACCTTCTGGTCGATCTGGCCGTGAACGTGTCCGACGTCGTGGCGACAAATGAGGACATCGGGCTCCATTTCATCCCCGCCAACATCGAGCTGGCCGGCGCAGAGACCCAGCTCATGATGGAAATCGGCCGCGAGGGCATCCTGAAAGAGAAGCTGGCGAACGTTCAGCGCCGCTACGACTACATCCTGATCGACTGCCCTCCTGCCCTGAGCCTGATCACCATCAACGCCTTCGTCGCCTCGGACGACGTCATTATTCCGCTGCAGTGCGAATATTTCGCCATGAAGGGTATGCAACAGCTTCAGCGCACGGTCGACCGGGTCCGCGCCAAGCTCAACCCGAAGCTCAAGGTGGCCGGCATCCTACCGACCATTTTCAAGGCCCGCACCCTGCATTCCCAGGAGGTGCTGCAATTGGTCAAAGACAGCTATGGGGCGCTGGTTTACGACTTTGTTGTCAAGGACTCCATCCGCTTTGCGGAGTCGCCCTATGCCGCCACCTCCATCCTGCAGTACGCGCCCAGCTCAGAAGGTGCCGGCGCCTATCGGCAACTCGCCGATGCGGTCATTGAATCCAATCACCAATGAGGTGGACTGAGGATGAGTAAGTTCAAGCGAGTGTCGTTGGCCGGATCGGAGGAGCTGTTCCGACCCACCCGTCCCGAGTTGGTCCCGGACGTTCCCGACACCATCACCGAAATGGTCGACCGCCGCCCGGCCGAACAGCACTACCGCACCCTGCACCTGACGTCCGAGGAGGTTGAGCTCCTGCTGGAGGCGATCCAGGCGGCCAAATATCCCGACCGCGCCCGCTCCAAACTGCCACTCGACACCTTCGAGCGCTACGACGGCCTGCGCGCCAAGCTCCAAGGCACCCGCGACGCCTGAGGGCGCCGTCGCCTGACCCGGAGCCTGCTCCTGCGGCCTCGGCTGGCGACGGGTGTGGGTTGAGGCGAGGTCAGGACCCAGAGCGGCTGGTGGCCAGGCTTGCGGCGACGCTAGTGCCGGCGGCGTCGACGCAGCACGTAGCCGCCCGTCCAGTAGAGCAGGATCAGGGCGACCACAGCGGACATGCCCGACGCCCACCAATGCACCGTCTTGGTTTTAACAGAATCACGGGTGCCGCCGCTTTTTTGGTATTCCTATGACGTGTCGCGGTTGGGAATCGTCCGCATCAAGGGAGACCGCGAGGTCAATGGCTACGTCATTTCCTGCGCCGCGACCAAGGAGGCGATCGTCATCGACCCGATCGAGCCGGTGGACAAGATCGTCAGCGAGATCGGAGATTTGAAGGTGCGCTGGATACTGGCCAGCCACGGCCATCCCGGGCACCTGGCTGGAAAGGACCAGATCCAGGCGCGGATGGGCGGCACGACGGCTATGCACGTGACCGACGCCAAGACCTTTCTGCGCTCCGCCGACCGCTACCTCGATCCCGAAGAGCACCTTCAGTTCGGCGAGTTTGAGCTGCGGGTCCTGCACACGCCCGGGCACACGCCGGGCAGTCTCTGCTTCCTGGTCGGCAACCATCTGTTCACCGGCGATACGCTGCTCGCCGGCGGCGTCGGCAAGCAATCTCCCGGCACCGACCTTCGACGCCAATTGTTCTCCATCCTGAACGCGATCGCCCCCCTGCCGCCGGCAACCGCCATCTACCCGGGTCACGGCGCGGTGACCAGCCTCGAGCGCGAGCTGCGAGACAATCCCGCCTTTCGCAGTCTGCCGCCGCGCTGACCGGGCGCGACCGGCGGCCTCAGGAATGGGGCCGGACCATCCTCCCCCAACCTGCCGGCCCGCAAGGACGCCCGTCCTGCGCTACCAACTGCCCGCGCGAGAACACCGCGCGCACCGCAAAACCGAAGCGCTGATCCATGAGCGCGCCGTGGCGTTGCCGCGACTGCATGGCCTCGACGCTGGCGACTGTCTCCGGTCCTGGTTCGACCAGCGTCAGGTCGGCATCCGAACCCGGCCCGAGGCGGCCCTTTTGGGGCCACAGGCCGAGCCGGCGGGCTGGCTCGACGCTGGCCCAGGCAGCCGCCCGCCAGGCGTCACCCTGTCGTTGCGCAATCTCGAGGCAGCTCAGGTAGAGGGTTTGGACCCCGGGGCTGCCGGGGTGGGCGTCGGCCAGCGAGGCCTGCAGCTTCTCGGCGTCGGTGTGCGGCGCGTGGTCGGTGGCCACGATGGAGATCTCGCCGGCGAGCAGGCCCTGGAGCAGGGCGGCGCGGTCGGCTTCGGTTCGAATGGGTGGATTCATCTTCATCAGCGCACCCAACCGCGGATAATCCGCCGCGCTCAAGTGAAGATACTGGGGACACGTCTCGAGGCTCAGGTCCGCGCCGTCGGAGCGGGCCAGGAGGGCCGCCCGCAGCCCGCTGGCGCTGGACAGATGGGCGATGTGGACCTTGAGAGCGGTCCGGCTCGAGATGAGGCCCAGGGCCGAGATCGCCATCGCCTCAGCCAGGTCGGGCCGCCCGGCCAGGATGTCCTCATAGTCCTTGATGGGTCGGGCGAACTCCCGTAGCATCTGGGCGTCCTCGGCGTGCACGGCGAGCAGAGCATCCATGCCGACCAGGGCCGGAGCCAGTCGGGCCAGCGATCCGTAGTCGGGTGGCGCCTCCAGATCGGGGGCGGCGGAATCGGCTGAGTAGCGGACCGAGCCATCCGAGGAGCGGAAGGCGTAACCCAGGTAAGCCTTGAGGCCCACCGCACCAGCGGCCAGCAGGTCCGCCAGGGTTTCGGGGCTGGAGGTGGAACGCACTAGCCCCCAGAGCCCGAAATCAACCCGCGCTCGAGCCTGGACCAGGGCCGCCTTGTCGCGCAGCAGGTGGGCGGAGGCGACGGCCGGAACCGTGTTGGGCATGTCGACCACGGTCGTGATCCCGCCCGCCGCAGCCGCCGCTGTGAGCGAGTCGAAATCCTCCTTGTCGGGAAATCCAGGGTCGCGGCTGTGCACGTGGGCATCGATTCCGCCCGGCATCACCCACCAGCCTTCGGCCTCGAACACCTCCGCGTCCGCGGGCGCCTCCAGGACGGGATCCAGGACCGCCTCGATGAGATCCCCCGATATCAGTATCTGAGCTCGGCGCGGGCCGTCCTCGGTCAGGACCGTGCCGCCCCGGATCAGCCGCCTCAATCTTGGGGTAGGTCGCGGCGGTGCAGCAGCGCTCGCAGAGGAATGCCCAGTTGGGCCAGGTTCTCCGCCGCCCCCTCCTCGCGGTCGAGGACGGCCAGCAAGGTGAGGACTGTGCCTCCCGCCTCCCTCACCCTCTCCACGGCGGCGATGGCGGCCCCGCCCGTGGTCAGGACATCCTCAACCACGGTGACCCGGTCCCCGGGCTGCAGCACGCCCTCCAGGGACTTCTCGGTGCCGTAGCCCTTGGCCTCTTTGCGGACCAGAACCAGGGGCAGGTCGAGCTCCATTGACACCGCACCACCGAGCAGAACGGCGCCGAGTTCGGGCGCCGCCAGACGGTCGGTGTCGGAGGGAACCAGCTCCGCCAGGCGGTGGCCGACACGGCGCAGAATCGAGGGCTGGGTTTCAAACAGGTACTTGTCGAAGTAGTAAGTGGAGTGGCGCCCCGAGCGCAGTACGAAGTCACCGCGCAGGTAGGCCACCTCCACCATGTCGCGCGCCAAGCGGACGAGGTCTTGATCAATCTCAGACATCCGCAAGCTCCTGAATCAGGTGGATGACCATTTCCGTAGCCCGATGAAATTGGTCCAGGTTCATCCGTTCGTTGGGCGAGTGCAGGGCGTCGCCGGGAAGTCCGAACCCGGTCACCAGCAGATTCGCGTGGAGGGTCTCCTGGAAGTCGTTGGTAACGGGGATCGATCCTCCCTCGCGGGTCAACACCGACGGCGTCCCGAAGGCGCTCGCAAATGCCCTGGAGGCGGCCGCGATGCCCGGATGGGCGGTGTCGACGAGGACCGGCGAGGCCGCGTTCAGGAGCGTCACGCGAGCCCTGGTGCCGGCGGTGGCCAGGACCTGGACACGCTCTGTGAGCTGGTCAAACACGACCTCCGGCTGCTGGCCCGGCACCAGCCGGAGGGAGACCTTGGCGGTGGCCCGGGCCGGGATCACGGTCTTGGATCCCTCGCCCACGAACCCGCCCATGACTCCGTGCACGTCCAGCGTCGGCCTGGACCAGCGGCGCTCCAGGGGACTGTATCCGGGCTCGCCCGGGAGATCGGCCAACCCCAGCTCGCGCAACGTCTCCGACTCATCCAGGGGCAGCGCGGCCCAGCTCGCCACTTCCTCCGGGCCGGGGTCGAGCACCGCCTCGTAAAGGCCGGGGATCTGGATCCGACCATCGCGGTCCTTGAGCCCGGCGATGATGTGGGCGAGCGAGTTGAAAGGGTTGGGCGCCACCCCGCCATAGATTCCCGAGTGCAGGTCCACCTCAGCTCCGCTCACCTCGATCTCCACGTAGACCAGGCCGCGCAGGCCCGTGATCAGGTTGGGCAGTCCGGGAGCAACGAAGCTCCCGTCCGCGATCAGTACGTAGTCGCTGGCCAGCTGCTCAGCATGGGCATGGAGCAGGTTGGGCAGACCCCGCCCGGCAACCTCCTCCTCGCCCTCGATCAGAAAGCGCAGGTTGAGCGGAGGCCCGCCGGCGCCCAGCCAGTGCTCGACCGCCTTCAGTCCGCACAGGTGCTGGCCCTTGTTGTCGCTGGCACCGCGGGCATAGATGAACCCATCCCTGACGGTGGGCTCAAAGGGCGGCGACAGCCACTCCTCGAGCGGATCTGGAGGCTGGACGTCGTAGTGCCCGTAGATGGTCAGTGTGGGAGCCCCCGGGCGGCCGATCCATTCTCCAACCACCACCGGATGCCCGCCCGGCCCGGAATCGACCAGATCGGCGTCCAGACCCATCTTCGTAAGTCGGTCGAGGAGCCAGCGGGCGGCGCGCTCGCATTCGGCGCGGTTCTCGGAGAGCGCTGACACGGACGGTATCGAAAGCAGTTCGACGAAGTCCGCCTCCGCCTGCGCCCGGCCCGCCCGGGCCAGTTCGAGTGCCCTATCCAGCATCAAGGTTGAACTCTAATTCACCTCGACCATCCAAGATCCGGGCGCCCCCGCCGCCGCCCGGGATCAGGGCCCAGCGGACGGTGAGCCGGGGATCGGGCCGGAGCAGCCACGTCTGGCTGAGGCATGATTGGGCCGATGCCCAAAGGGGCAACAAAATGAAGCAGTCCAAAATTGTCATCGGAATCCTTCGGTTCACCCTCCACGCGCCCGACAGTGAGTCGCTCAAGGCGCGGCGGCAGGTGACCGCAGGCCTCCTGGCGCGACTGCGCCGCCGCTTTCCGGCAGCGGTGGCCGAGGTCGGGGAGATGGATCTGTGGCAGAAGATGGAGGTGGCGGCAGCGGTGGTCAGCACTGACGGGAGACACCCCGAGGGGGTCATGGCGGGAATGATCGAATTTCTCGAGAAGAACGCCGCCGAGACCGTTCTGAGTGACGTCTCGACGGAATTGGTAAGGGTGTGACAACGCCTCCCTGGCGGTGCCATCGGCGCGGCGACAGCACGCTGCCCGACGGCTTCGACGAAAGTCGGGCGCTGCTGCGCCGCGGATCGTTGCCGGAGGTTTTGCTGCGCGGCGGAGCTGGACCGGCCCTCGTGGCCGGCGATTCGGTAATCACCCACGACCAGCTTCGAGCCACGGTCGGAGCCCTGGCCGGGGGTCTGCTCGGCCGGGGAGTACAAGCCAACGACCGCGTGGCCATATTTGCCGAGCGCAGGCTGGAGTGGATCTTGGGCTACCTGGCGGTGCTTCGACTGGGGGCCATCGCGGTTCCCATCAATCCCGCCTACACGCTGCGCGAGTTGGAGCAGATCCTGATCGACGCCGAGCCGTCCGCGGTCATCTGCGATGCCGCCCGGGCGGGGCTGGTGACCCAGGTCCAGCCCCGAGTTCCAAGCTTGGCGGCGGTGATCGATTTGGAGGACCTGCCGCGCGCGCCGGAGCCAGGTTGGCCGGATCGAGGGCCCGAAGACCCGGCTCTGATCATGTATACGTCGGGCACCACCGGCCAGCCGCGGGGGGTGCTGCTCGATCACGGCAACCTGCTCTCCCAGGCCCGGGGGGTGGTCGAAGCTTGGCGCTGGGAGCCGTCCGATCGCCTCATCCACTCCCTCCCCCTCTTCCACGTTCACGGGCTGGTCATGGGGCTCACCGGCACGCTCGTGGCCGGCGCCAGCTTGGAATTGGTCAACTGGAATCCAGCCGCGGTGGTGGGCGCCCTGGGCGCCGGTGGGACCATGTTCTTTGCCGTACCAGCCATGTACCAGAGACTGTGTGCTTACCTCGAGCTCGAACCCGCCGACCTGAGCTCGGTTCGGCTTTTCGTGAGCGGCTCGGCGCCCCTCCCACCCTCGCTCTTCGGACGTTGCGTGGAACTGCTGGGACAGGCTCCCTTGGAGCGCTACGGCCTGACCGAGGCCGGTATCGTCATCTCCAACCCCTACGACGGGCCCCGCCGGCCGGGACGGGTCGGCCACCCCCTGCCAGGGGTGGAGGTACGGCTGGCGGAAAATGGCGAGGTCCAGGTCCGCGGCGGCCAGGTCTTCAGCTCCTACTGGCGGCCCCGGGCCGACGCGGCCGTGCGCGTGGTCGAGGGGTGGCTCGGGACCCAGGACCTGGGCGAGATCGATGAGAGCGGATCGCTCGCCATCCACGGCCGACTCCGAGACCTGATCATCAGTGGTGGCTTCAACGTCCATCCGCGGGAGGTGGAGGTGGTGCTGGAGGAGCACCCCGGCGTGCGCGAGGTGGCTGTGGCGGGTGTCCGATCCGAGCGATGGGGGGAGGCGGTGACCGCCTACGTGGTGGCGGAGGGGACGGTGGAGACAACTGACCTCATGGTCCATTGCCGCGAGCGCCTGGCCCCCTACAAGTGCCCGCAGCAGATCAGATTCGTCGCCGCCATTCCGCGCAACGCCATGGGTAAGGTGATGCGGGAGAAGCTGGAAGCTGCCGCTCTCGCCTAGGATCCACAAGATCAGCTCGACCGCCGACCGCCTGGACGAATTTCGCCGCTCGCTGCCCTGGCCGCTCGACCCCTTCCAGGAGGAGGCGATCCGCAAGCTGGATGACGCCCACGGAATCCTTGTCAGCGCTCCCACCTCGAGCGGAAAGACGGTGATCGCCGACTACTGCTGTTTCAGCGCCTTGCGAGAGGGCCTGGGCGTCATCTACACCACACCTCTGAAGGCCCTCTCCAATCAGAAATATCGCGACCTCAAGGGCCAGTACGGAGAATCCCAGGTGGGTCTGGTCACGGGCGAAAACACCATCAACGGGGACGCCCCGATCGTGGTCATGACGACCGAGATCCTGCGCAACATCCTCTATGAAGACCTGCCCCGGCTGGACCACGTGGCGTGGGTGATTCTCGATGAGGTCCACTACATCGACGATTTCCCGCGCGGATCGGTCTGGGAGGAGATCGTGATCCAGGCTCCTTCCCACATCAAGTTCGTGGGCCTCTCGGCGACCATCGGCAACCACGAGGAACTGGCCCAGTGGATGTCCGAGAACCGGGGCCCGGTGGCGACCGTGTCGCACCTCGAGAGGCCCACGCGTCTGACCCTTTGGCTCTCCCTGCAAAACCGCTTCCTGCGACTTTTCGGCGACGACGACGCGGTTGACGACGAGACCTGGACGCAGTCCGTCCAGGATGACGAGCAGGTCCAGCGCCAACCCGGTTACCGGCACCTCCCGGCCAACGACCTGCTGGCCGTGGTCGCCGCCCTGAAGCAGCGCCGGATGCTGCCGGCGATCTATTTCATCTTCTCCCGGCGGGGCTGCCGCGAGGCGTTGCAGAGGTGCTCCTACCACGAGTTGGACCTGACCACCGAGGCCGAGAAGGCGGCCATCCAGGAGCGCGTGGACCAGCGCCTGGCGCAGCTCAGCGACCCCGGCGAACTGGCCCTCTTTCACCAGATGGTCGACGCCCGAATGATGTCTCGCGGGCTCGCGGTTCACCATGCCGGCCTGCTCCCCTATCACAAGGAATTGGTGGAGGAGCTGTTCACCGCCGGCCTGATCAAGGTCGTCTTCGCGACCGAGACTCTCTCGCTGGGCATCAACATGCCGGCCAAGGCGGTCGTGGTCTCGTCATTCACGAAATTCGACGGCCTCAACTTCGCGACGCTGACGACCGGAGAGCTGACCCAACTGATGGGTCGCGCCGGTCGCCGTGGAATCGACCTAAGCGGAGATGGTGTGATTCTGAAGGAGCCGGACGTGCCCGCCGCGGTCATCTACGAGGTGGCGATGGGCGAGAGCCTGGTCGTCGAATCCAAGTTCCTGCCCACCTACAACATGGCCCTGAATCTGCTTCGGATCTACACCCCCGAGGAGGCTGAGTCCCTAATGGCGCGCTCCTTCGGCCAATTTCAAAAACGCAATTCGGAGGCCCAGACGAGGATTCGCCTGGCCAATCTGCGGACCCGACTGGCGGACCTCGAATCGAGCTGGGATTGCCAGCGATGCCGACCCTCGGATCTGGCCGAGTACTACCGAATCGAGGACCGCCTGCGCGCCATCCGAATTGAGATTCGACGCCTGCGTCGCGAAGCCGTACCGGTGCCCCGCAGAGGACGAGGGCAGGGAGGCTATCGCGGCCTGCCGCACGGAGCCGCCGGAAAGCACCTTCACCTGCTCGATCAGGAGCGAAGGCAACAGACCGATCGTCAGCGCAAGCTCAAGGTCGTGGGATGCCCCAGGTTTGGCGAACACGTTGCCCGGCATTCCGAACAGCGCCGCCTGGAGTTGGCGGCGGTGGCGGCCGAAAAGCGCCTCCTCGAAGCCTCGGACGAGTACGTGCGCAAGCTTCGCCGCATCCGTTGGATCTTGACCGAGACTGGATTCTTGGAGGGGGATCGGCCCAGCGAGAAGGGCATGCTGGCCTCGCGCGTCTACGGCGAGAATTCGCTCCTGGTCATCGAAGCGGTCTGGAACGGATGGTTTGATGGGCTCGAGGCGGCCGAACTGTGCGCCTGCCTGGTCATGCTCACCGCCGAGGACCGCGGCGGACGCGACCGGGCTCCGCGAGGCCCCCGCCGCCACCCAACCCCCGCCATCGCCCAGACCGCGCGCCTGCTCCGCCATCTTCACCTCCGTTTCGCCGATCTGGAAGCCGACATGGGGGAGACCGGATTGCGCCCACCGTCTCATGATTACGTCGATTTTGCCCACCGCTGGGCGCTGCAAGAACCCATGGATGCCATTCCGCTACCTGCCGGAGTCGACATCGGCGACGCCATTCGCAGCATGAAGAATCTCTACTCGCTGATCCGGCAGTTGGAATTCGCCCTGCGCCAGACCACGTCCGCCCTCCACCCGCTCGTCAGGGCGGCCGTGGCGGCGATGGAAAGGGACGTGATCAAGCGGCCATGAGCTGTGGTTCGCGCCCGCACCACGCTCCGGCGCACGCGGTGGCGGCAGCCGGGCCCCGGCGCCGCGGGGATCAGCAGCCCCGGCCGGCGCTCACTGGGATTGGGTACGAAGGCCGCCCGTCGGCCTGCTTCGAAGCGGGCAGCTTACGATAGGCGCCGATGGAGAGCGCGACCCCCAAGACGGCCGACAAGATCCTGGAGCGGATCTTCCAGCCCACCACTAAGCCCACCGCCCTCGACCAGGCTGAGGAAACGCTGCGCCATCCCAAGCGGATTGTCTACGTCGCAACCTCCAATCGAAACTACTACTGGAGGGGCCACCTACAGAAGTTCGTACTCGATTCGGGCCTGGTTCCGCTCAGTCCTTTCATGCTCTTCGATTACTACCTCCTGCACACGGTGCCCAAGAACATCGTGCGCGAGGCGATGAACAACCTGCTCGCGCGCAGCGACGAGGTCTGGGTCTTCGGAGCCCTCTCCCTGGGAGTCAAAGTCCAAATCGGGATCGCCAAGCGAATGCAGAAGTCGGTTCGCTATTTCGACATCTCAGACCTACCTTCGGCGGTCCTTCCGATCTCTGAGGAGACGGCTGAAGAAGAGCTCCGAGACTAGTTACTTCCCCCGGAAAAACCGAGCGTGAAGCTGGGACCCTCGCAGGCGCTGTCGCAGGCATCGTTCTGGCAACAATGAGGCCGTCGCCCCATCGGCGACGGCCATGGTTTCTTTCAGGAACAGGGAGGCGATCAGTTCGGCGGGCCGGGACGCGCGAGCTTGGCCGGTAGACCGGTTCAGATCGAGCGCCATGATCTCGGCCACCGTTGCCGGGAGCAGGCTGTCCTCGTGCGCGCTACCGACCGCCACTGAGGCCGAAGCCCGCGCGCCCTCGACCGTCCGCTTATGAGTTTTTCCGGGGAAAGTAGCTAGCAGGCAGCTGCGGGCACGCCGGAGTGCCGGGCACGGTCAACCACGGCCGGAGAGCACCAGGTAGGCCCCCAACACCGCCAGCGTGTTCTGACTGGCGTGCATGACAAAGGTGTTGAAGGTCGAACCCGTGCGCTGATAGACGATGACCGCGGCCAGCCCAAAGATGAAGAGCAGGGGCAGCAAAGGAGGTGTCAGGTGGGCCCCGGCGAAGGCCGCCGCCGCCACCGCCCCGGCCACCGGTATTGGCATCACTCCCCGCAGCCAGCCATAGAGCGCCCCGCGGAAGAGGAGCTCCTCGGCGGCCGGGCCGACCAGACAAATGACGGGCACCATGAGGCCCACGAAGAGGGGGTCGAAGGAGAGCTTCAAGAGCGGCACCGTATTGCTCTGGGCGGCCCCCAGCAGCCGCGAGGTGAAACCGGTGGCGACTGTCCCCAACACCAGCGCAAACCCCCAGACCAACATCCCCAGGCCCACATCCCGGCCCCGCGTCCAGTGAAAACCGAGCACATCCCGCAATCCGCAGAATCCGCCGAAGCACACCAGTAGGGCCGCCAGCAGGGCCCCATAGAACTCCCACGACAAGATGGCGATCAGATCCGGCACGTGGCTGGCCTCCCAGCCGGCCAACAACCATCGCGACCCCAGCAGTGTCCCGACGGCGAGCACCAGCAGGACACCAAGCCAAAGTCCCAGCGTGAGGATCAGACGGCGCCCGCTGACCCTGGTCACTTTCCTATAGTGACCATAAGTGGGCGCCCTCGCCGGATTGCTGCTCGTAGCCATTTCGGTCGGGCTCTCCAATTTCGCTGCGGCCATCGGTATCGGAATGTCCGGGGTCGACGCGCGCACCCGGATTCGGGTGGGCCTGGCCTTCGGCCTTTTCGAAGCCGCGATGCCGATCATCGGTCTCTTCTTGGGAGAGGCGGTCAACGGCCCCCTGGGCACCTACGGCCACTACTTGGGCGGCGCCCTTCTAGTCTTGACTGGGCTCTACACGGTCTGGCAGGGACGCGTTGCGCCCAAGGGGATTCACGCCTCCGCCCAGGGCTCGTCGCGAACGCTGATCCTGGCCGCCCTGGCGCTCAGCATCGACAACCTGGTAGTCGGCTTCGCCATCGGGGTCTATCGTGTGAACATCGTCGTCGCGGCCCTCTTGATGGGTGTGGTGAGCGTTCTCATGACTTTGCTGGGACTCGAATTGGGTGGTCGCCTGGGGACCCGATTCGAGCAATGGAGTGGCGAGATGGGAGGTGGGATCCTGATCCTGATCGGTGTCGGGCTGGGCTCAGGAGTGGTCCATTGAGGTTCGCCTGGCAGCCACGGGCTGGGCTGGCGCGGAAACCGGTCATGGCCCTCCGGGCCGGACCCGCCGACTCCACAAGGGAGCCCGCAGCGCATGGATGCTGAACGCCACCACGAGCTGCGAGCCAAGGCTCTGGAGGGCGGGCGGCGCTACCTGGAACGCCTCCGGAGCCAGAACAAACTCACGGTTCGGGAGCGCCTCGACCTGCTTTTGGACCCCGGTTCGTTGATCGAAGATGGCCTCTTCGCCAACGTCCTCGCTGACGATCTGTCCGCCGACGGGGTGGTGACCGGGCTGGGGCTGATCGGTGGCCGGCAGGTTTCGGTGATCGCCAATGATCCCACCGTCAAAGCTGGTTCTTGGGGCGCCCTGACGGTGGAGAAGATTCTGCGAACCCAGGAGACGGCGGCCCGCCTGCGCGTCCCGATCTTTTACCTGGTCGATTCGGCCGGGGCCCGAATCACCGACCAGCTGGACATGTTCCCGGGGCGGCGACACGCCGGCCGCATCTTCCGCAACCAGGTTCGGATTTCGGGCTGCGTCCCTCAGATCTGCCTCCTCCTCGGGCCCTCCGCCGCCGGTGGAGCCTACATCCCCGCCTTCTGCGACGTGGTCATCATGGTCGAGGGAAACGCGTCCATGTACCTGGCATCACCACGCATGGTGGAGGTGGTGGTCGGCGAACACGTGACCCTGGAAGAGCTGGGCGGGGCCCGCATGCACTGCACCGAGAGCGGTTGTGGCGACTTCCTGGTGGCCGACGACAAGCAGGCGATCGAACTCGCCAAACGCTACTTCTCCTACCTGCCCAGCAACCACACCCTGGCCCCGCCGGAGGTGCCTACGACCCCAGCCAGCCCCGGCGCGAGCACGATCGAGGCGGTGATTCCAGCCGAGTCAAACCGTGGCTACGACATGCGACGGGTCATCGAGGCGGTGGTGGACGCGGACAGCGCGCTCTGGGTAAAGGAGCTCTTCGCCCCCGAGATCATCACCTGCCTGGCCCGACTCGACGGTCACGCCCTGGGGCTGGTGGCCAATCAGCCCATGCACAAGGGCGGGGTGCTGTTCAGCGACAGCGCCGACAAGGCGGCACGCTTTATCTGGCTCTGCGATGCATTCAACCTCCCACTTCTCTTTTTGGCCGACGTGCCGGGGTTCATGATCGGGACCGACGTGGAGCGGGGAGGCATCATCCGGCACGGGGCCAAGATGATCACGGCCGTGGCCGAAGCCACCGTGCCCAAGATTTCAGTCGTGGTCCGAAAGGCCTACGGGGCCGGCCTCTACGCCATGTCCGGCCCCGCTTTCGACACCGACGCGGTGCTCGCGCTGCCGGGCGCCCAGATCGCGGTGATGGGGCCCGAGCCAGCCGTCAACGCCGTCTTCTACAACCGCCTGGCGGAACTGGACCCCGGCCCCCGGGCCGAACTGAGAGCCTCGCTGGAGGCGGATTACAGCGCCGGCGTCGACCTCTACCGAGTCGCCAGCCAGCTCTCGATCGACGACATCGTCGAGCCGAACGAACTACGGTCAGACCTGATCAGACGATTCGCGGCCTATCGGGACCGCCCCCGGGCGACCTTCGACCGGCGGCACGGCGTGCCCCCGGTCTGACCCACCCCCCAGTGCCACTCAGCAGGCTGCCGAGTTCGGCTGTTTAAGCCGTGATCCACCGAAGGTGGGACCGGCGATGGGGTCGTGGAGACGAAGAACGGGCGCCCTTTGAACTGAGACAATGGCGGTACATCACCGCCGCCAACGCCTCACCCAAG
>Ga0207933_1001822_pt1 | contig 14857 bp, 14 predicted proteins | sample NGESurdeep092012_4_FD_184488 | JGI IMG/M metagenome (GOLD analysis project Ga0207933, IMG submission 184488) | Arctic peat soil microbial communities from Barrow, Alaska - NGEE Surface sample F53-3 deep-092012 (SPAdes) | ecosystem: Environmental > Terrestrial > Soil > Wetlands > Peat ... | reverse complement strand
CGAGCGGTTAGTACATTCCGCCCATGCCGCCGCCTGGCGGGCCACCTGCTGGTGGATTCGCTTCCTTCTTCTCGACGATCAACGCTTCGGTGGTCAGAAGCAGGCCGGCAATGCTGGCTGCATTCTGGAGCGCGGTGCGCGTAACCTTCGTTGGGTCGATGACGCCGGCCTGTACGAGATCCTCGTAAGTGTCGGTGAGTGCGTTGTAGCCGAAGGTATTGTCCTTCGCGCTACGCACCTTCTCGACGACCATCGAACCTTCGCCGCCCGCATTCTGAACAATCATGCGGATTGGCTCCTCGATGGCACGACGGATGATGTCGATGCCGACCTGCTCATCGCGATCCGTGAGCTTGAGGTCCTTGAGGGCCTTCTGGGCACGGATGAGTGCAACTCCGCCGCCCGGGACGATTCCCTCTTCAACTGCCGCACGCGTTGCGTGCAGCGCGTCTTCGACGCGAGCCTTCTTCTCCTTCATCTCGCTCTCGGTCGCTGCGCCGACGTTGATCACGGCGACTCCGCCTGCAATCTTCGCGAGACGCTCCTGCAACTTCTCACGATCGTAATCGGACGTGGTCTTCTCGACCGCGGCCTTGATCTCCTTCACACGGCCCTGAATGGCGTCATCCGTACCGCCGCCATCGATGATCGTGGTGTTGTCCTTGTCGACAACGATGCGCTTTGCGCGACCGAGCTGCTCGACTGTCGCGTTCTCAAGCTTGAATCCAACTTCCTCTGAGATAACACGGCCGCCGGTGAGCACTGCAACGTCTTCCAGCATCGCCTTGCGACGATCGCCGAATCCTGGCGCCTTGACCGCGCAAACGCGGAGAGTGCCGCGAAGCTTGTTCACCACAAGTGTCGCAAGGGCCTCGCCCTCGATGTCCTCTGCGATGATGAGCAACGGCTTGCTGAGCTGCGCAACCTTCTCGAGAATAGGAAGCAGATCCTTCATCGACGAGATCTTCTTGTCGTGGATGAGAATCATGCCGTCTTCGAGAACGGCTTCCATCTTGTCAGGATCAGTGACGAAGTACGGTGATACATAACCGCGATCGAACTGCATGCCCTCGACTGTCTCGAGGTTGGTCTCGAGGCCCTTCGCCTCTTCAACCGTGATCACGCCGTCCTTGCCAACCTTTTCCATCGCTTCGGCAATGAGATCACCGATCTCCTTGTCGTTGTTCGCCGAGATCGTGCCAACCTGTGCAATTTCCTTCTTGCCCGTCGTTGGAACCGAGATCGCGTGAAGCTCGTCGACAACTGCCTGGACCGCCTTGTCGATGCCGCGGCGAAGTGCCATCGGGTTCGCACCTGCAGTGACGTTCTTGAGTCCTTCGCGGAAGATCGCCTGAGCAAGAACGGTCGCAGTGGTGGTGCCGTCACCGGCAAGATCGGACGTCTTCGTCGCGACTTCCTTCACCATCTGTGCGCCCATGTTCTCGAGCGGATCCGAGAGCTCGACTTCCTTCGCAACCGTCACGCCGTCCTTGGTGATGGTCGGTGAGCCGAACTTCTTGTCGATTACAACGTTGCGACCTTTGGGGCCGAGGGTGACCTTCACCGCTTCGGCGAGCTGATCCACGCCGCGCTTGAGCGCTGCGCGTGCCTCAGTATTGAAATAGAGTTCCTTCGCTGCCATTGTGGTCTAGTCTCCGTTTAGCCGATTACCGCGAGGACATCCGTCTCGCGGAGGATGAGCAACTGGTCGTTATTGATCGTCACTTCGGTACCGCTGTACTTGCCGTAGAGAACCTTGTCGCCAACCTTGAGCGACATCGGCACGAGCTTACCATCCTCGTAACGTCCCGGTCCGACGGCGACGATCTCGCCCTGCTGCGGCTTTTCCTTGGCCGTGTCCGGAATGAAGAGGCCACCGCGCATCTGCTCGGTTTCCTCAAGTGCCTTGATGACCACGCGATCCGCAAGCGGCTTCACGATGGTGGCGGTCTTGTCTGCCATAGAGCGCCTCTATGTAATTTTGAGAGTGTGTAAAGACGTGTTAGCACTCGCCGGTCGGGAGTGCTAACAACAGTAAGTTAATCATCCCTGCACACCGAACAAGGGCAAGGAAACGTTCGATCAGTTGTTCGAAAGGATCCTGTGCGCTAACTCCAGACCCTTCAACGTCAGCACCGGATCGACTTCGTCGAAACTGCTGCAGAAGGCACGGAAAGTCTCGGCCAGCCCCCCGGTTCCGACTACATACGGAACGGTCGGATGTGGCCACTCTGCCTTGATACGACCGATCAGCCCGTCGATCGAGTCGGCTGCCCCGAACACGACTCCGGCGCGAATGCAGTCGGCGGTGTTCGTGCCGATTGCACGGGCCGGCGTGGCGAGCGCAGTGCTGATCGGAAGCATCGCTGTCTTCGCAAAAAGCGCCGTCACCGAGGTCTGCACACCCGGCTGAATGATCCCTCCGAAAAACGAGCCGGATCCACTGACGCAATCGAATGTGGTCGCGGTACCCATGTCCACGATGATGCAGTCGCGCTTGTAAATCTGACTCGCCGCCAGGGTGTTGACGATGCGATCGGCGCCGACGGTTGAGGGTTCATCAACATCCAGCGTTATCGGTAGTCTCGACTCTGGACCGATCACTATCGGCGTAACGCCGAAAGCAACATCGCAAGCATCCACCACATGTTGCGTTTTTGGTGGCACGACCGAGCAAAGCGCGACTCCCGTCACACTCTCCCGTGCAATCCCCTCGGCTGCAACGAGCTGCAGCAGAAGTATCCGCACCTCGTCGGCTGTTTGCGCGACTGCGGTAGTGAGGCGCCAGTGGGCGCGCAGGACGCCACCATCAAAAACGCCGGCAGTGGTTTCCGTATTGCCAATATCAATCGTCAAGAGCATGAGCTATCCGGTCAGTCCGACTTCTGCAGGGTGAGCGATCCGCTCCGCACGCGGGCGACGGAGTCGGCGAGTTCGACCAAAAGTTCGCCAGTGGCAGCGATTCCTACAACGCGTCCGCGGACTGGCTCAACGCACTCGCGCCCGCGGGCGAGGTCACGAGCGGCGAACTCGTCCATCTCTTCGACGCTGAGCATACCCGTTTTTGCCGCAGCCGCCCGGAGCTCCGGCAAGAGTGCGCACAGAACGTCGACTCTGGAAGCGCCCGTCTCCAGCGCCGCGGCTCGCGCCTGATCCGGCGGCGGAGCCATGTTGACGCCGAGCCCAATCGCAACCCAGTCGAGCCGCTCGCCGTGCCATCGCGCTTCTATGAGTACTCCGGCAACCTTGGCGTCGTCAACAAAGAGATCGTTTGGCCACTTCACACGCACCGGCTCCGAAGTGAACGCATCGAGCGCACGCGCAGCAGCCAGACCGATGCGAAGCGACAGAACGTCGATCGCCGACGCATCAGACGGACGCTCAATCAGTGTCATCCACACACCGCGCGGTGGCGATGTCCAGCGCTTGCCGCTCCTTCCCCGCCCCGCTTTCTGCGAATCGGCGAGCACGACGGTGCCCGCCACCGCGCCTTCGGCAGCCAGTGCATGAGCTTCATCCATCGTCGAACCGACCACGCCGAACAGCTCGACGCGCTCGACGGAACCGCGTAAGGCAAGCTCATCCGCGGTAATCCGATCATAGCTGTCGAGCCGACTGGATTCAGCCACCGCGAGCGAAATAGATCGCAAGCACGGCGGCTCCCAGCAGGACCCTATACAACACGAACACGCCGTATGAATGCCTGCTCACGTACTTCAGTAACACCGAGATTGCAAACCACCCGCTTATCGCGGATGCGCCCACTCCTACCAGCAACGGCAGGTTCATTCCCGTCTCGCGCATCACATGAGGGACTTTGAGGATGACCGCTGCGGCGATGATGGGCATACTGAGGAGAAAGCTGAATTTCGCAGCCGCATCGCGGTCCAGGCCTAGAGCACGCCCGGCAGTGATGGTGGACCCGGATCGCGACACGCCGGGAATCAGTGCAAAAACCTGCGCGCAGCCGATCACGATGGCATCTGTCCAGGTCATCACAGAAAGCGAACGATCCGCGCGCGCGATCCTGTCTGCGAGCCAGAGTAGAATTCCCAAAACAATCAGAGCAACGGCAATGAGCGCTGGATTCCTGAACGCAGTCTCCGCTTTCTTCTCGAGGAGCAGTCCGAAGATTCCGCCTGGTATCGTAGCAACAATGAGGAACGCAGCGCGTTTCTGTTCGACGGTGACGATCTTTCGCGTAGTGATTATCTCCCACACCGCTCGGAGCAGCGCCAGCCACTCGCTGCGAAAGTACCAGATCACCGCGATGAGTGTACCGAAGTGAAGTGCAACATCGAAAGCCAGTCCCGGGTCTGGCCAGTGAAAAAGCCACGGTGCGATTGCGAGGTGCGCAGAACTGCTGATCGGCAGGAATTCCGCAAGTCCCTGCAGAAGTCCAAGAATCAGCGCCTGAAATAGTGTCGGCATCTGGTGGGGTTAGTGTGCGTCTGGTGGCTGCTTTACTGCGGAACGATAAAGCGATTCGTACTGCGATACTACGTTGTCGAGTGCGAACCGCGCCCGCGCGTCCGCCGCACCGGCGGCGCCCATGGTCTCATGGAGTCCTGGGTCTGTGAGGATCGACAACGCGCCAGCTGCCATCGCCGCAACATCACCGACCGGATACAGCAATCCGGTCGTTCCACTGGTCACGACTTCCGGGAGGCCGCCCGTGTTGGTGCCGATAACAGGTACGCCCATCGCCATCGCTTCCAGAGCGCTCAATCCGAAGGATTCACTGGCTGTCGGAATCAGAAACAGATCTGCGTTCGCGAGTAGTGGCGCCACAGCTTCGATCTTGCCCAGGAAAAAGACCGAATCGAGCACCCCCAGTGCGCGAGCTTCTTCTTCTGCTGCGGGCCGGTCTGGTCCGTCGCCAACCATAACGAGAACGCTTGGCACCTCAGCCGCGACTGCCGCAAATATGCGGACTATATCGCGCACCCGCTTAACCGCACGGAAATTCGAGATGTGCATCAGCACCTTTCTCCCTTCCACGAACGGAAGCCGCTCGGCCTGACCGTACAGAGCGCGATCATATACTGCAGGGTCCACGAAATTGGGAATGACACTCACCCGACAACCCGCACAGCCAAACGCGCTGAATGTCTCCTCCCGCAGGAACTCCGAGACCGCGGTGATGCGATCCGATTTCTCTATCGAAAATTTGGTAATCGCATGGAACGACGGATCCTGGCCAACCAGTGTGATGTCGGTCCCATGCAGCGTCGTGACAACTGCAACGTCGGCATGCTCGGCACGCAGCATCTCGCGGGCGATCCACGCGCTGGTTGCATGCGGTATGGCGTAGTGACAGTGCAGTACTTCGACGCCGTGCGCCTTCACCACTTCGTGCATACGGACCGCAAGTGCGAGGTCGTACGGCGGATACTCGAATAGCGGGTATTGTTGCCCGACCTGCACTTCGTGGAAGTAAACGCGCGCGAGAAAAGACGGTAGCCGGAACGGTTGCCGATAGCTGATGAAGTGAACTTCATGTCCGCGAGTTGCAAGCGCGATTCCAAGCTCGGTTGCTACAGCTCCGGAGCCGCCGTACGTGGGATAACAGGTGATGCCGATCTTCATGGTAGTTGGTGCCTGAACCAGGTTCGCTGCCGCTTTGCGTACTGACGTGTGTCGATAATTGCGCGCTCGCGCGCGTATTCCAGTGAATACTCACCTTCGAGATGTCCGCGCATCAATCTGTAGCCCGATGCCTTCCATGCAATCGCATCGCGCGGAACCGTTTGCATCAATTCCGCAACTTCTACCAACCAGCCGTCGTTGAGCATCTGATCGATCCTGGCCTCAATATGGAACTTCAGATCCGGACCCGGATCGACGATCTCGTATTCTGGGATCAACCCGGATCCTTCGACAGGTGGCTCATCATATGGCGGGTCGAATAGAGACTTTATATAGAAGCCGGTGCCACCGACGATCACCGGAGTTTTCCCGAGCTGTTCAGCCTCCCCGATCCACCTTGATGCATCACGAGCCCACTGGTAAGCACTGTAGTGTTCGATCGGGTCAACTACGTCCACGCCGTAATGTACGACTCTCGAACGCTCTTCAGGAGAGGGTTTGGCGGTTCCGATATCGAATCTTCGATAAATCTGGCGGCTGTCAGCCGAAATTACGGCGATGTCTTCTGACTCCGCGGCTTCCATGACACGCCTTGACTTACCAGCAGCCGTTGGACCGACTATTACGCGAATTTTATGCGCGGCCAAAACGCCGGTCCACTTCGGTCCACGCAAGCTGTACGATGGTCGAGCGGCCGTGCACATCGTGAGCGGGGAGATTGGTGTCCCGGAGCGCGACGAACAGTGCGCGCATCTCGCCATCGCTCAAAACGTCGCCGCTTTTCACAGCGGCCTTGCACGATATTGTCGCTATCAGGTGTTCATGACGTCCGGCGGCCGCCGAGGCGCGATCGCCGGTGAGCGACGAGAGGGTGTCACGCAGACATCGCTCGGCGTCAAACCGCGTATGCGGTAACGGAACCGCGTGCACAATCAGTGCATTGCCACCAAATGGCTCAACCTCGAAGCCCAATCGATCGAAGTACTGCTTGTTCTGATCGAACGCTTCGAGTTCCAGTGCGGAGAGCGAGAGTGTGAACGGAAGCAGGAGCCGTTGGGAATCCGCAGAGCCAGCTGCAAGATCGTGCATGAATGCTTCGTAGAGCACACGCTCATGGGCGGAATGCTGGTCTATGAGGACGACACCGTCCTCGTGCTCGAACATGATATACGTTCGACGAAGCTGAGTAAGAGGAGGTATGGTAAACTCAGCGCGCACGTCGTCCCGCTCAGCCGGGTCAGCCATACCGATTGCCGAGCTGCCATTCGGCTCGACGGCACTCGTCGCGGACTGAAATAGCGGCGTATCGTCCGCCTGCGGAGCGAGCACTGCACTCTCGATGATCTGTGGGCTCAGACCGGGTGCAGCAATTCCACCGAAGAACGATCTCCCGAGCGACGCGGACGCATCAAACGTCCCGAGCGCACGCCGCACAGCGCGCTCGACTGCGCGTTCTACTGTCCACCGATCCTGGAATCGAATTTCCGCCTTCGTAGGATGAACATTCACATCGATTGAATCAGCAGGGACCGACAGTTCGAGGTAAAGAGCTGGTCGAGTACCGGCTGCAATAGTAGACCGGTAGGCTGCTTCGGCGGCGCGCAGGATCCCCGCATCACGGATCGCCCGTCCATTTACTGAAAGAAATGTCCGACGCGTTGCAGTACCGACATTGGCTGGCCGCTCGACCAGCCCCGAGACCTGTATCGGACCCGCGACGTCATCGACATCCAGCAACGAGTCGGCGTACTCGACTCCCCAGAGCGCGCCGACCCTCACGCGAAGCGATGGCGCCGGCGGAGCACCCATCGACTGCCGGCCATCATGCGCCAGATCGAACCGCACGTCGCGGCGAGTGAGGGCAAGCGTGGTGACGACCTCAGTGATTGCTCGCCATTCCGATCGCGAACCGCGAAGAAACTTCGCGCGGGCAGGCGAATTGTAGAAAAGATCGGAGACCGAAACAGTTGTACCCCGGCGTCGTTGGGTCTGTGCAACCTCTGCCGCCGCACCGCCCGCAGCGGTGACACGAGTACCCGGGCCGTCACATTGCGCTGTCTCAATTTCGATCCGCGCTACTGAGCAGATTGCGGGGAGTGCCTCCCCTCGAAAGCCGAATGTCCGAACGCCGGTAAGATCGGCCGACGTGTGGATTTTGGACGTGCCGTGGCGCGCTAGTGACAGGAGCGCGTCGCTCGGGTCCATACCGATCCCATCATCGCTAACACGTACTAGCGCGCGACCGCCTTCCTGTACGCTTATGTCTATCGCACGTGCACCAGCATCGAGCGCGTTCTCGACCAGCTCCTTGACGACTGAGGCGGGACGTTCGACAACCTCTCCCGCGGCGATCTGATTGGCGACAGCACTTGGAAGAACACTGATTACGGACACGCGCGCGGCCTGTCGGTCAAAATTCGATTAGCCAAGGTGCATGCTGCGGCGCAGCGCGTCACTCTTCTTCGTCCTCACTCTTGCTCCGGCGGCGCCCCAACAACAGGATCCCGAACAGGATGATTGCGACGGCCGAGGCACCGATTGCTATGACCAGTGAATTGTTCCGTGCAAGTCGCGCCAGCATCGGGAATGGCGTATCGCCGATCGTGTCACGTGGAGTAGCTGCGGTATCGCTGACCGGACCTGTAGCTGGAGCGACGGTCATCGGTACGGCTGGAGTCATCGCAAACTCATACCGCCGGGATGTCGGATTGAAGAAGTCGTATCGCACCGCGGGCAACACCATGTCTCCCGCGATCTTGGGCGTTACTACCCAATCGAACTCCTTCGAACCTCTGACGACTGTGCCAACCGAGTCCCAGTAGACCCGCTCCTCACCCGCAACGATTGTTGCCCAATCGATCTGCAGTGGCGGCCGTGCCAGCAGTCGCAGATTGCCCACACCCGAGACGCGCATCGTAACCGTGAACGGATCCCCCACTCTAAGCGTCGAGCCGTCGGTCTTGAGTGTGTCGCGAAATTCCCCTACAGCCCCCAGAAATCCAACTGGTCGACCTGAAATCGGCAATGGAATGGCTGTGAACTGCGCGGGTTCCGAATTCGCAGTGTAGTTGTGCTCGCTACTGAAATAATCATCGCCGTCCGGGAGCGCGTACTGCAGCGTTGCCGGTGGCACTGTGTAAACGCCCGGTAGCAAGGGGAAAATCGCACGATGATATGTATAACGTCTGTAAGGGGCGCCGTTCACTGTGACCGTCGACACCGCGCTTGTATCAAACGGGAAATCGTACAGTGTAACGCCATCAACATCTGCAGGAGTGAAAATCGGATTCTTCCGGAGACGACGTCTTGCTACGTCATCGACCAGCGTTGCTGCATCATAGTTGACCTGTTGACCGGCAAAGACGGTGTCTGGCGACACGCGCGTCTGAAACTGCACAGTCCCGATCTGCGCGAAAAGTAGAATTGCAACAATCACCAATCTTTCCCGTGCGGAGGTGGTTGTGGGACGTTCTTCTGCTGCTTGCGTCCTTGCACGTTCTGCTCCTCGCGTGCGGCATTGTTCAACACTGCGTCGGCCTGCTGAGTGCCGAGCCCACCACCGCCGGATGGCTTGGGCTGCGGCGCCTGTCCACCGCCACCGCCTCCCCCACCGCCGCCTCCACCGCTGGCAGGCTTGTGAACGCGGAGCGCTAGCTCATAGTTCCATTTTGCGTCATTGTCGTCGGGAGAGAGCACCAATGCGCGGCGATAGTGTGCGAGCGCACTGTCCATCGGTACAGCAGCGCTGTCTCCTTTCAATTTACGCCCAGTTACAAGATACGCCCAGCCGGAATTGAATGTCGCGGCAAACGCCAGCTTGCCATGGAGAGCTTCTACCGAATCAAGCACCGGCACGGCTGCCGCGAGTGAGTCATGCGAGAGCAACGCCGTCCCGCGATTATACGCCAGCCGCTCCGCGCGGGAGCCGGGAGAGCACGCGATGAGCGTTCCAGCCGCGACAATCGCGGCGCCGGCCAGCCGCCGCCGGGATCGCAAGCCGAGCAGAGCATCGAGGAGCAACAGCAAGAAGGCTGGCAGGATGAACCACTGGAAACGAGGGGAAAGATCCCGGCCAGTCTGGATTGCGTGCGCCTCGGTCTTCAGCCTCTGGATCGCAGCACGAACCGTCTGCGCCTTGTTAGCCGCGTTGGCGGGAATGAAAACGCCTCCTGACGAATCGGCCGCGGCGCGGAGAAAATCCGGCTCGTAATGGGTGACTACAACCTGGCCGTTCTCATCGCGCTTGAGCGTGGACTTTCCGTTGTCCACGATCGGGATAGTCGAACCCTGCGTGGTGCCGAAGCCGACGGTTATGACTTCGATGCCGGCATCGCGCGCCCGTTTTGCGGCAGTGACGACGTCGGCGATCGGTTCGAAAGCCTCTCCATCGCTCATCAGAACGATTGCCTTGTTCCCGTTCCCCTTCCCCAGGCTCAGGAGTGCAGTTCCCTGACGAATCGCGCTCGCCATGGAAGTTCCAGCTTCACCAACAACTGTGGGATCAAGATTGTCCAGATAGAGCGCGATCGCGCCGTCGTCGGTCGTGAGTGGAGTCAGTATGTACGACTTGCCAGCGAAGGCAAGCATCCCAAACCGGTCGTCTGGCGATAGTGCACGAATCTGCCGCACTACCTGCTTCATCTTGGCCAGTCGCGACGGTTGCTCGTCCGTCGCCGTCATTGACAGCGACGCATCCAGCGCCAGCACAATGTCTGCTCCGCTGCGATTCACAACCGACTTTTCCTGGCCCCAGCGCGGACCGGCGAGCGCGGCGCCGAGCAGCAGCAGCGCGATAATGATCCGCATGTTGTGCCATGGACCGCGACGTGTTCCCAAGGGCGCGAGTCGCGCCAGCATGGTCTTTGTGCCGATGAGTGCCAGACGGCGAACGCGCGAGCGTCGGCCCATAACAAGAGCAACCGCGCCGGCGATGGGGAGCACGAGCATGAACACCAGTGCCCACGGCCATTCCAGAAATCTGATCATGGTAACGGCGCCCTCACCGCAGCCAGCCCGAGTTCCGTCAGCAGGGCGAGTATCGCAACTCCCAGGGGCCACCGAAAAAGTTCGCTGTATCGCACATACGTGGTCGACTGGACCGGCGTCTTCTCCAGAGTGTTGATCTGCGCATAGATGTTCTGAAGAGCGGTCGCGTCAACTGCACGGAAGTAGCGGCCACCCGTCATGCGCGAAATCGATGTGAGCAACGACTCATCGATTTCCACTGGCTGGTTCTCGTACCGCAAACCGTACACCCCGCGTCCTACCGGAACCGGCGCCATCCCTTCAGTCCCGACGCCGATCGTGTAGATCTTGATGCCGAACGCCGCCGCTGCGCGAGCCGCTGTCAGCGGATCGATGTCTCCGCGATTATTCACACCATCTGTAAGCAGAATCATGACGCGTGATTTGCCCGGCGCGTTGCGCAACCTGTTGGCTGCAGTTGCGATGGCTGTACCAATAGCTGTTCCGTCTTCGAGCTGCCCAGCCTGCAGGTTATCAACCGCCTGCATAACGACAGGGTAGTCGGTCGTAAGCGGTACCTGGGTCAGTGCCTCCGCCGCGAAGGCCACCAGTCCGATCCGGTCAGACGTGCGACCGGCGATAAACCGCTTCACTGTCGCCTTGGCGACCGCAATGCGGTTGGACGGCTGAAAGTCCTCGGCCAGCATCGAGCTCGAAAGATCGATTGCAAGTACGATGTTGATCCCCTGGCTCGTAACATTTTCTGCGTGACCCACACTCCGCGGCCGCGCAAGTGTCACCACGAGTCCAACAAGTACCAGATTGCGCAGTGCAAATAGTGACCGCTCGATCGTCGAGCCCACTCGCGGCCCTCGACCCAGCGTTGATGTGCGTGAGAAAGTGATCGCAGGCGGTCGACGTCGCCGTCTGAGAATCCACCATACGGGTAGCACGAGCAGGAGTACAAGTGCCCATGGAGTAACGAACTCAATCGCGGGCAGGAAACTCATGCGGCGTCCGCCCTTGCGTTGCTCGTTGGCGAACGAGCCGCGGCAGCAGCGCTAACCGCAGCGGCACTCGCCGCCGCGCTCGCCGCCGCAAGGGCCGCGGCTGTTTCATTGACGATACGCCGCGCTTCAGTTCCAATAGCGACCGCACGCTCCACACTCGAGCGCTCGCGCGCAAACTTCAACAGATCGGTCTCATCCAGAATGGAGATCAGACGATCACCCGGAACAGCACTTGTGCTGTGCAGTGCGGCTGCAAGCTCGCGCGTTGTCGCTGAGCGAGCCAGTAGCGGTACCACGGTCGCGAGGTATGTTCGCGCTACACGGACCATCTCTACCGCGTAGCGCTCCGTCTCGCCCGACTCCACGAGCCGCTCCGCGTCGATCCGGGCGAATTCCCGCTGTGCAAGCTGCAGAGCAGTAAGACCGCGCGTGGCGTGCCGACGCCACCTTCGCCACGCGTAAACGAGCAGCCCCAGAAGCGCCAGAATCGCGGCGGCTATGAGCCAGGGAATCCAGTTGATAACGGTGCCTGCTACTACAGGCCGAAACGGTTTTGGCTTTCTGAGCGCGGTGTCGAGCGGCAGAACCGAGCGAACATAAACGGTGAATCCGTTCAGCGCAGCAATGCGCTCCGTTCCATCCGTAACGACGACGACGCTGTCCAGCCCGAGCCGCTGCGATCCCGTATCCCACGCGGCCAGCACGTAATTCATCGTCGACTCGGTAAGGCCACCGACGGTCGAATCGCTGCGAACGAACGAACCCGCGGAATCGACCCGTGCCCCGCTATCCGGACGAAGCGGGAATTTTACGTCAGTGCCGAGCGGCACGCGAACGCGGACAGTCGCGATGAAGTGTTGGCCGACCGTTGTCGTCTCTGGACGAACTGATGTACCAAGTTGCACCTGGGCAGGCGGTGAGGTCACCTGAAGCAACGCGACCACAAAGAAAATGAACCAGTTCATCGGTGTGATCTGGCTCGCGTCTGGCGAGCCCTGAAGAACTTGAGTAGCGGCTCAATCACGCTACCATCGGTGGTAAGCGCCACTTCGTCAACGCCCGCGCGGCGCAACACTCGCCGGCGCACCGCCATCTCTGCACCAATGTGTTCTGCGTAAGCGGCACGCACACGACGATCGCTGGTATCCACCTCCAGAAACTCCCCGGTTTCCGGATCGCGCACGCGGGCAAGGCCGACATCGGGCAGAGTCTCTTCAGCCGGGTCGTTGAGCGTGACGGCCACGATGTCATGCCTCCGCCCGAGCACCTTGAGTGCATGCTCGTAACCCTCGTCCTGAAAATCGGAAACAAGAAAGATCACCGTGTGCTGCCTGAGCGTACGCTGCATGTACTCAAGCGCGGGATTCAGATCGGTGCCAGTCGCCTTCGGAACAAATGCAAGCAGATCACGGACGATTCGCAATACGTGTCGCTTTCCCTTGCGCGGTGGGACGACGTGCTCCACGCGATCGGTAAAGAAAATCAATCCGACGCGATCGTTGTTGCGCACCGCAGCGAGTGCGACCACCGCGGCAAACTCAGTCATCATGTCGCTCTTGAAGCGAGCTACAGTGCCAAATCGCTCCGAGCCGGAGATATCGAGCGCCAGCACAATCGTCAGCTCGCGTTCCTCGACATAACGTTTGACGAACGGACGGTTCATGCGCGCAGTGACGTTCCAGTCAATGGCGCGTACCTCATCGCCGGGACTGTATTCGCGGACTTCCGCGAATTCCATTCCCTGACCCTTGAACACCGACCGGTATTCGCCCGCGAAAAGCGCGTCCACAAGGCCACGCGTTTTCAGCTCAACGCGTTTTACCTGCTTGAGAATCTCCGGAGATATCCGCGGCGGCAGAGCGGCCGGCGCCTCCCGCGGCGTTCCGCGACGCTTCAGGAAGCCAAACATGGCGACTACGGTGTCGGGATTGCGTCGAGGATGCGCGAGATGATGTTGTCGCTCGTTACATCCTCGGCTTCCGCCTCATACGTGATGAGAACGCGATGCCGCAATACGTCAGGCGCGATTGCCTTCACATCGTCCGGCGTGACATACGCGCGATCACACAGAAAGGCTATCGCTCGCGAGCCTTGCGCAAGCGCAAGCGTGGCGCGCGGACTCGCACCGTACTCGATGAGCGGTACCAGGTCAGCAAGTTTCGCGGCTGTCGGATTCCTCGTCGCCTCAACAATGTCCACGATGTAATCGACGATGCGATCATCCATGTACAATTCGCCAATTCGCTTGCGAGCAGCAAGGATGGCCTCCGGCGTCGCGACATGCCTCACCGGGATCTCAGCCTTACCCGCCATACGGCGCAGTACTTCCTTTTCTTCGTCCCTCGTCGGGTATCCTACAGACAGCTTGAGCATGAACCTGTCGATCTGCGCTTCCGGGAGTGGATAAGTCCCCTCCTGCTCGATCGGATTCTGCGTGGCAAGTACAAGAAATGGTTCTTCCAGCGTATAGGTCGTGCCGCCGATTGTTACCTGTTTCTCCTGCATCGCCTCCAGAAGTGCCGCCTGCACCTTGGCGGGGGCACGGTTGATCTCGTCAGCGAGTACGATATTCGCGAAAATCGGCCCCTTCTTAACGGAGAATTTACCGGTCGACTGGTCGTAAACCTGCGTACCAATCACGTCTGCAGGCAGCAGATCCGGAGTGAACTGGATCCGCTGAAATGACGTGCTGATCGTCTCCGCCAGCGTCCTGACGGTGAGGGTCTTCGCCAGCCCTGGAACACCTTCCAGCAACACGTGGCCACCGGTGAGCAATCCCACCAGCAGACGTTCGATCATGTAATTCTGGCCTACAACACGCTTCCCTACTTCACCGATTACCGAGTTGACGAGTGCCGTGTCTTCCATTTGGTGGCTGTTTTACGAGTGAAGAGATTAGATCTGTTTCGCGCTTGTTGAGCGGTCGACTGCTACCACTTGGCAACGAGCCGAGTCGAACCGGCCCGAAAGTAATACGCACCAGTCGTTCCACTTCCAATCCAAGCGCGGCGCACAGACGCCGAACCTCGTGGTGCCGCCCCTCGGTAAGTGTTACTTCGAAGTCATAGTGCCGCCGACCGGGAATCGCGTGGGCAGTCGCAGAGAGCGGATGCGCAACTCCGTCCTCCAGTTCAACGCCACGCATGGCTTCGCGCGCCGCCGCGATCGCGTCTCCGCGTACAGTCGCGACGTAAGTTCGTTCCACACCACGACTCGGATGCGTCAGCGCGTTCGCCGCGGCGCCATCCGTCGTCATCAAGAGGGCACCTTCGGTCAGATAGTCCAACCGTCCG
>Ga0207933_1001821_pt1 | contig 14858 bp, 10 predicted proteins | sample NGESurdeep092012_4_FD_184488 | JGI IMG/M metagenome (GOLD analysis project Ga0207933, IMG submission 184488) | Arctic peat soil microbial communities from Barrow, Alaska - NGEE Surface sample F53-3 deep-092012 (SPAdes) | ecosystem: Environmental > Terrestrial > Soil > Wetlands > Peat ... | reverse complement strand
TCCAGGCACAAGTACGTACTGTCGCGGATAGCCGAACGGATTGCCGTCGCCGATCGCACTGACCTCGAGCTCGTGCGCCAAGCCGCGGCGAACCGCCAGCCGAGCGGCGTCCAACTGCGAGGTCGCGCCCGTCGTTGCGAATACCTCGACGTAGCGCAGTAACACCGCGTACGGCATGCCCGCCTCGGCGGCGTGAACATAGCTGCGGGTCTTCGCGTCGTCCATCCAGAACCAGCCGTCAGCGTGCTGGCGGTCGACAAGCTTCGCGGCCCGCAGGTGCGCGGCGTCGCCGTAGGTCGAGTTACCGGTGACAGCGAAGAGTTCAACGGCCGCCAGCAGCGCGCAGTAGTCGTCGATCATGTTTTCGGTGCCGTCATCGAGGTACTCGGTGTTGTATACCTCGAGGTGCGCAAAGCCTTGTTCGGCCGCTTCGAGATAACGCGATCGAGTGAAGTCGCCGTCGCGGGGCAACGTGCTGGCCCGAGCAAGCACCGCAATTGTGCTGCCGCCACCTTGCCGGTAGCCCGACTGATAAGTGTTGAAGCGGTGCCCCTCCTGGGTCGCGTAGCTGCAGACCATCCGCTCGTCGACGTCCTTGCTCCATCGATCGAACACCGTCATGTAGAAGTAGCCGGCCGGATTCTGCATGCGCACCAAGAAGTCGACGCCGTGCAGGGCTTCGTCAACCAGGCGATCGTCCATCCAAAGATCGGTTTCGTTCAATCTCACGCGCGCCTCGATCAGGTTCCACGCGACCTGCGGTATCTGCTGGGGATTCAGGAAGTTCGCATACGACAGATGCGAGAGGTACTTCGAGGTGTCGCCCGAGGCGTCATACCAGCCACCATGGACGTCGACCCGGTCAGTGCTGTCGATCACCAGACAAGAGCTGTCGGCGATGTCAAAGACGCCGGTGCAGCGGACCGACTTGAGGTAGTGCACGAGGTCGGACACGACCTGGCCATCAAGAATGGTCGCGGCGATGGTGAAGGTTGCGCTCACCAGTGGTGGGACGGCAGCGTCGAGCGACAGAAAATAGCGCCCCGGCTCCTGCACCGCCGAGAAGTCGGCCTCCCAGTAGCGCCAGTCACGCCATTTCATGACGCCGCCGCGGCTCCGCAGCTCGCCCGTCAGCACCGGGTCGGTGGCGCCAACACGGTAAATGCTGAAACGCCCGCCCCTGAACGCGGCGTCCGTTTGCAGCAACGCGAGCTTCGCGTCGGCATGCGAGTAGCCGACGTGGTTGTGCAAGAATTTCACGTGTCTCCGCACCTTTCGTGTCACCGGCCATCATGCACGTACCGGCGGACAGCACCATGAACAGACGGTGGCGAAATGGCACAATGTCATCTCCGCGCAGCGCGGACGACACAATCCGGCGCAACGATAGACGGGTGCGCTCGGAGACGGGAGCCTGAGTCATGTTGTACCTGCTGCGGGTCAGCGTTCCCGATCGGCCTGGTGCCCTCGGTGCGCTAGCGAGCGCGATCGGCGAGGCCGGCGGTGACATCACTGCGGTGGACGTCGTGGAGCGCGGTCTGTCGGCAGCGGTTGACGACGTGCTCGTCGAAACTCCGGACGCCACGTCCGCCGATACGATTCTTGCCAAGGTCAGCGCCCTGCCTGCAGTCGAGATAGAAGCCTGGCAACCGTTCACCGAAGGCGACCAGCTCAGAGACGGGCTCGACATCGTCGATGGGCTGGGATCCACGGCATCGAGGGCGCTGGCCGCCATCACCCGGATCGCGCCAGCCGTGTTGCGCGCTCGGTGGGTGGTCATCATCGACCACGTCAATAGCGGTGTCGCCATCACCCAGGCAAGTGCCGGCGCGCCCTGGGTTCGCTGGTCGGCGCTGCCGTGGCTCCCGCTGGCAAGCGCGGGCGTTGTCGACGCGGATCCGGCCTGGCTTCCTCACGATTGGGGCGGTGACCCTCATCTCGCTGCCGCGCCCGTAGGCGATTCCCAGATGGCGCTGCTCGCCGTCCGGCCTACTGGGCCGCGGTTCCGACCGGCCGAGATCGCGAAACTGGCGAACCTGGCAGCGATCGCCGCACTTGCCGCGCACTCGACTCTGCCTTCGGGTATCTCCGACTCGAGCCGCAGTCCGACTACCGCCCGCGGGTAATACGCGGCTCACGGCTGGAAGCGGTAACCCATTCCAGGCTCGGTCATCAGGTAGCGCGGCCGCGCAGGATCGGGCTCGAGCTTGCGCCGCAACTGGTTCATGAACTGGCGCAGGTAGTGACTTTGGTCGCCGACGTCGGCGCGGTCGATCGACCGCAACATCTCGCGTTGGGTGACGAGTCGGCCTGGGTTTCTGATCAAAACCTCAAGCAACTGCCACTCCGTCGGCGTCAACCGGACGTCGGGCGAGCCGCGGTCCGGGACACGGGCGCTTAGCCGGCGTCCGGGGAGCTCGATTCTGACGTCGCCGATGACGGCGCGCACCTCCTCACTGCCCGTCGGTGCGCGGCGGGTCACGGCTCGCAAACGCGCGAGCAACTCATCGACGTTGAACGGCTTCGTGACGTAGTCGTCGGCGCCAGCGTCGAGTGCGTCGACTTTCGAGACACCCTGACTGCGACCCGACAAGACAACGATCGGGACCTTGCTCCAGCCGCGCAGCCCGCGAATCACGTCGAGGCCGTCGAGGTCGGGCAACCCGAGGTCAAGAACAACGATATCGGGCGACGATTGCGCCGCTGCCGCGAGAGCCTGCTTGCCATTCGTCGCGACCACAACGTCGTACGAACGGGCCTTGAGCATGATGCTGAGAGCGCGCAGGATTTGCGGCTCGTCGTCAACCACCAAAACCCTGGTCACTGCCGGCGACCCTCGGGCACGGGCACGACGTCGGGCTCGGTGGCTGGCGCGATGACACGCGCCACAATCGTTTCGGCGGATGCGGCGTCGCCGGCAGGTGCCGGGCTGATCCGCATCGCCAGCACCATCGTCAGACCGCCGCCAGGAGTTTCCTCCGGCATCAACGTGTGGCCCAATGCCTGCATGAGCCCCAATGACAGCGCGAGACCGAGACCGACACCGGTCGTGTTGTCGGTATCACCGAGCCGTTGGAAGGGCGTGAACATGCGCTCCCGCTCGCTTTCCGGAATGCCGGGACCGCGGTCGGAAATGCGCAGCTCAACAGAATCAGCGTGCGTGCTGGCCGAAACCCGAGGAGGTATTCCAGGTGGCGAGTAACGCAGCGCATTCGCCGTCAAGTTGGCGACCACGCGCTCGAGCAGAGCCGGGTCGGTTTCGACTTCAGGGAGCGAATCCGGAATGTCGAGTTCGATATCACGCGCCGCCGGCCCAAGACTGTCGAGGGCGATCGGCACCGTTTCGTGCAGCGCCACCGGCTGCCGCCGAATCGAGAGCGCGCCAGCCTGAATGCGGCTCATGTCGAGCAGGTTGTCGACGAGCCGGTGCAGCCGGTCCAGCGATTCATCCGCGGTGGCGAGCAACTCTGCACGTTCGCTGTCGGTCCATGCCACGTCGGCACTACGCAACCCAGTGACCGCGGCCTTGGCCGAGGCGAGTGGGGTCCGCAGGTCGTGACTGACGGCATTGAGCAGCGCGGTGCGCATCCGGTCGGCCTCTTCAAGCGGCCGGGCGGCCTCCGCTGCCGCGGTCAATCGTTGCTGCTCGACGGCAGTGACGGCTTGCGCGGCGAAAGCGCCGAGAACGCGAAGGTCGGACGCCGCGAGAGGCCGACCGCGCGCCGCCAGAGCGAACCGCTCGCCAACCGGGACCTCGGTATCGGCTTCGGCGGGCGTCGTACACGGCTGTGCTCCGACGGACTCCACGACTGTCCACGGGTGCTCGGCCGAGTCGCTCGCGAAGTCCCGCTCGAGCAAGGTGACCGACGTAAGCTGAAACGTCTCCCGCACTTGCTCTAGCAGCGCAGACACGCCGGTCTGGCCGCGCAGCACGCTGCCTGCCAAGGTCGCGAGCGTCTCTGACTCGGCGGACGCTCTCGCAGCCTGCGATGTGCGGCGCGCCGCCAACTCCACCACCAAGCTCACCGTCGCGGCCACGATGACAAACGCCGCGATGGCGACGATGTTGTTGTGTTCGGCGATCGTCCATTTATACAGCGGCGGCGTGAAGTAGTAGTTGATCAGCAAGCTCGAGACGACCGCGGTTGCGAGTGCGGAGTACAGGCCGCCTACGAGCGCGACCGCAACGACGGCGACGAGGTAGGTCAGCAGGTCGCTCGATAGATTGAAGCTGCTGCGGGTATTGACGAGCACGAGCGTCAGTAGCGGGAGCAGTACCGCGCCGAGCACCGCACCGGCTAGACGACGGCGTGCGGTGAGGCCGCGAGGTAACGACGGACCGGCGTGGCGGCGTCCGGCCTGGTCGTGCATGACGGTGTGGACGTCGAGATCCCCCGACATCCGCGTGGTGCTCGAGCCAATTCCTACGCCCCCGTTGAGCAACGAGCCGAGCCGGGAGCGCTGGGAAGCACCGAGCACGAGTTGCGTGACGTTCTCGGCATGAGCGAAGGCGATGAGGGTGGCAGAGATGTCATCGCCGACGACCTGGTGGTACGTACCGCCGAGCGATTCGACGAGCAATCGCTGGGCGGCGAGCATCGCGGGGTTGGCGCCAGTAAGACCGTCGGAGGGCGCAACGTGCAACGCGAGGAGATCGGCACCGCTGCGCGTTGCGATGCGTGCTGCCCGCCGAATCAGCGTGTCGCCCTCCGGACCACCGGTGATGGCGACGAGGACGCGTTCGCGCGTCTCCCACGTCTCGGCGATCTGATGCTCGTGCCGGTAGTGCTGTAGTGCGTCATCGACTTTGTCGGCTACCCACAACAGTGCGAGCTCGCGCAGTGCGGTGAGGTTGCCGACGCGGAAGTAGTGCCCGAGCGCGGCGTCAACCTTGTCGGGACCGTAGATGTTGCCGTGCGCCATCCGCCGACGCAAAGCTTCGGGTGAGAGGTCGACAACGTCAACCTGGTCAGCGGATCGGACGATCGCATCGGGAATAGTCTCGCGTTGCGGCACGCCGGTGATCTTTTCCACGACGTCGTTGAGCGACTCGAGATGCTGGATGTTCACCGTTGACAGCACGGTGATCCCAGCGGCGAGCAACTCCTCGACGTCCTGCCAACGCTTAACGTTGCGCGAGCCGGGCACGTTGGTGTGAGCCAACTCGTCGACAAGCGCGACCTTGGGGTGCCGAACGAGGATCGCGTCGACATCCATCTCGGTGAAGTCGCTGCCGCGGTAGTTGATAGTCCGGCGTGGAATGACCTCGAGGTCTGCGATGGCTTCGGCGGTGTGCTGCCGGCCATGGGTCTCAACGAATCCGACGACCACGTCGGTGCCGCGCTGGGACCTGCGGTGGCCCTCGCCGAGCATCGCGAAGGTCTTACCGACACCTGGGGCCGCGCCGAGGTAGATGCGCAACGTGCCGCGCGCACCTACCACCGACGCCACCTCCCGACTACTCAGACTAATTCGCGCCCGGCTATGGCGTTCCAGATAGCTTGTCGAGCGCGAGGTTCAGTTGCAGGACGTCGACGCCCGGGTTGCCGATGAAGCCCAACGCCCGGCCGACCGTGTGTTTCTTGATCAGGGTCTGGACGACGTCGAGGCTGATGCCACGCGCCTTCGCAACCCGTGGTGCCTGCAGATTCGCGTAGGCCACCGAGATGTCGGGATCAAGACCGCTACCGCTGTGGGTGACAGCGTCAGGGGGGACTGGGTTGTCGGCGCCCTTGCCCGGCCCGTGCACCAGCACGATCTTGCCGATGCGGTAGTCGATACCGAAGGTGGCGCACGTCACGGCCACGCCGTCGTAGGTGGCGATGAAGGGCTTCGCCGGGCACTCTTGGTTGACCGACACCACGCTCTTGATCGGACCGGTCAGTCCGCTGTCATGGATGACCGACAGCACCGCACCGACACCGTCGCTCGTGCAGTAGGGCCGCTGGCCGTCGACTCCTTCGAGCTGGCCAACGGCTTCACTTTGGGCGCATACCTGCGACAGCAGGCTTTGCTTACCCGTGTCCTTGCTGTTGCTCGGGTCGGGCAGCGTGTCGATGATGCTCTCCGGCCCGAGGTTGCTGCCGCCACTGGCGGTCGGGTCGTACCCCGCGCCGGCGTCCGAAGGCCTGGTTTGGAAGTACTTCGTGATCGGGTTGCCCTTGTCATCGGTAAAGCTCTGCCCGAGCAACGACGATCCGACGACGGTTCCGTTGGCCTTGACCAAGGAGCCGTCTGCGTGGCTCTTCAGTCCGGGCAACTGGGCAACGACCAGGATCACCAGCGGGTAAACGAGTCCGGTCACAACGGTCAGCACCAGTAGCGCGCGCAGCGCGGCTAGATGGTTGCGAACCGACGCAGGAAGATGGTTGAACATGTCGTTCACCGGATTCCGGGCAGGAACTGGATGATCAGGTCGATGGCTTTGATGCCGAAGAACGGCAGCACGATTCCGCCTAGTCCGTAGAGGTAGAGGTTGCGGCGCAACATCGCGGACGCGCTACTCGGGCGGTAACGCACGCCTCGCAACGCCAATGGGATCAAGGCGACGATGATGAGCGCGTTGAAGATGACCGCCGACAAGATCGCCGACTGCGGTGAGTGCAGTCGCATGATGTTGAGCTTGTCGAGGCCTGGGTAGACGGCCGCGAACATCGCGGGGATGATCGCGAAGAATTTCGCGATGTCGTTCGCGATCGAGAACGTCGTCAGCGCACCACGAGTAATGAGCAACTGCTTGCCGATTTCGACAATCTCAATGAGCTTGGTCGGGTTGGAGTCGAGGTCGACCATGTTGCCAGCCTCTTTGGCGGCTGACGTGCCGGTGTTCATTGCAACGCCAACGTCGGCTTGGGCGAGCGCGGGCGCGTCGTTCGTGCCGTCCCCGGTCATCGCGACGAGCTTCCCGCCGGCCTGCTCCCTCTTGATCAACGCCATCTTGTCTTCTGGGGTGGCCTCGGCGAGAAAGTCGTCGACGCCGGCCTCCTCGGCGATTGCTCTCGCGGTCAGGGGGTTGTCGCCGGTGATCATCACCGTGCGAATGCCCATCGCGCGCAGCTCGTCGAACCGCTCACGCATGCCAAGCTTGACGACGTCCTTCAGGTGGATCACACCGAGCGCGCGAGCGCCTTGGCTGTCGTGGGCAGCGACAACGAGCGGGGTGCCGCCGGCGGCGGAGATGCCGTCGACGAGCGGTCCGAGGTCTGGTGGGATCGAGCCGCCCGCCGCGCGAATCCACTCGGCGACCGAGCTTGCCGCGCCCTTGCGGACCTGACGAGTCTCACCGTTCTCAGTGATATCGGCGCCACTCATGCGGGTTTGCGCGGTGAACGGTACGAAGGTCGCGTGCGTCAGTTCGCCCGGATGCCGCTCGCGCAGCCCATACCGCTCCTTTGCGAGGACGACGACAGACCGGCCCTCGGGCGTCTCGTCAGTGAGGCTCGACAGTTGAGCCGCATCGGCGAGATCGGCTTCGCTTACGCCTGGCATCGGCAGCAACTCCGACGCCTGCCGGTTGCCGAGCGTGATAGTTCCGGTCTTGTCCAGCAGCAGCGTGTTCACGTCACCGGCGGCCTCGACGGCCCGGCCCGACATTGCGAGCACGTTGCGCTGCACCAGACGGTCCATGCCGGCGATACCGATGGCCGACAGCAGTGCTCCGATGGTGGTCGGGATCAGGCAAACCAGCAGCGATACGAGCACGATGCCGCTCACACCGTTGCCTGTTAGCGCGCTCGTGTTCGGAACACCTGGTTGCTGAGCCTTGGAGAAGATGGCGAGCGGCTGCAGTGTCGCCACCGCCAGCACGAAGATGATGGTGAGGGACGCGAGCAGGATGTTCAGCGCGATCTCGTTCGGTGTCTTCTGCCGGCTCGCGCCTTCGACAAGCGCAATCATGCGGTCGATGAAGCTCTCGCCGGGCCTTTGTGTAATGACGACCACGATGCGGTCGGAGAGAACCTTCGTGCCGCCTGTGACCGACGACCGATCGCCGCCGGATTCGCGGATCACAGGCGCCGACTCGCCGGTGATGGCCGACTCGTCGACACTGGCGATTCCTTCGACGACGTCGCCGTCGCCAGGAATCGTCTCACCTGCTTCGACGACGACGAAGTCGCCTTGCATGAGCTGGCTCGCCACGATCTCCTGGATGTTGCGTGCGTCGACCGTCATGCCTGGCTTCCAGCCGCTGACGCGGCGAGCCATCGTCGTGGTCTTCGCGCGCCGCAGTGTCTCGGCTTGCGCCTTGCCCCGACCTTCTGCCACTGCTTCGGCCAGGTTGGCGAACAACACCGTGAGCCATAGCCATGCCGTGGTGATGATGGCAAACGCGGTGTGGTCACGGATCGCCAACCAGGTGGTGAACACCGAGCCGATTTCGACGATGAACATGACCGGGTTCTTGTACAGCGTCGCCGGGTTGAGCTTGCGGAACGCGTCCGGCGTCGAGCGCCACAATTGGTGGGGATCGAGCAAGCCGCCCTGCACCCGATGCGTTGTAGACACCGGGATAGATGGGGTGAGCGCAGTCGACGTCATCAGTGCAGACCTTCCGCGAACGGGCCGAGTGCAAGCGCTGGCAAGTAAGTGAGAGCCACGACAATCAGCACCACGCCGACGACCATGCCAATAAACAAGGGCCGGTGGGTGGGCAACGTGCCCTCGGACACGGGAACGGGTTGTTGCCTAGCCAGTGATGCCGCCAACCCGAGCACGAAGATCATCGGAATGAAGCGTGCCCCCAGCATCACGATGCCCAGCACGGTGTTGTACCAGTTCGTATTCACACCGATGCCGGCAAACGCTGAGCCGTTGTTGTTGGCAGTGGAGGTGAACGCGTACAGCACCTCTGAAAGGCCGTGCGCCCCGGTATTCTCCATCTGCGCACGTTCACCAGGTAAGGCCATTGCAACCGCGGTGCCGATGAGCACGAACGCGGGAGTCGTTAAGAAATACAGGGAGGAGAACTTCATCTCTCGTGCCGCGATCTTCTTTCCCAAGTACTCGGGTGTTCGCCCGACCATCAGACCGCCCACGAAAACGGTGATCGTAGCGAGCACAAGCATGCCGTACAAACCGCTGCCAGTACCGCCAGGAGCAACCTCACCCAGCTGCATGTCCAGCAGTGTGATCGCACCGCCGAGGCTGGTGTAAGAGTCGTGCATCGAGTCGACCGCGCCAGTTGACGTGAGCGTCGTCGCCGACGCGAACGTCGCAGAGTCGAGCACGCCAAACCGCGTCTCGATGCCCTCCGACGCTGCGCCGACCGACGTAGGCACGCTGCCGTGGTGTACACCCTGAGCGATGTTGAGACCGATCACGCTGAGAATCGACAGCACCGCCATGACCGCGACAATCGCGAGACCCTGCCGCTTGTCACCCACCATGCGCCCGAACGTGCGCGGCAGCGAGAATCCGATGACCAGTATGAAATAGATCTGGAACCAGTTGGTCCAGTTGGTGGGGTTCTCGAACGGATGCGCAGAGTTCGCATTGTAGAAACCACCGCCGTTCGTACCTATCTGCTTGATGACCTCCTGCGAAGCGACAGGTCCACCGGTGATCGACTGATGGGTGCCCGCGATGGTGTTGACCACGTGGGTGGCGTGGAAGTTGTCGATAGCCCCACCGGCGATCAGGATGATCGCGAACACGACGGCCATCGGAAGCAGAATGCGGGTGACCGTGCGGATCAGGTCGACCCAGAAGTTTCCCAGCTGATCAGTTCGCGACCGCGCGAAGCCCCGCACGAGCGCGATGGCGACGCAAATACCCACCGCGGCCGACACGAAGTTCTGGACTGCGAGGCCGGCCATCTGCGCGGTGTAGCCCAGTGTTGATTCGCCGGAGTACGACTGCCAGTTGGTGTTCGTCACAAAGCTCGCGGCGGTGTTGAACGACTGCCCTTGCTCCATGCCCTTGTAGCCGAGGCTGAACGGCAGGTGATGCTGCGCGCGCAGCATCAGGTACAGGCCAAGAACCGACATCAGTGAGAAGGCCAGCACGCTGCGCAAGTACGTCGACCACTTCTGGTCGGCGTCCGGATTGACGCCGATCGCGCGGTAGATGACCCGCTCGGCACGCCAATGGGTCTTGCTCGTGAACACCCGCGCCATGTAGTCGCCTAGCGGCCGGTACGACAGGGCCAGGGCGATGACAAGTGAGGCTAGAAACAGAATACCTGCGAGGGTCGCGTTCATTTTAGAAACGCTCCGGCATCAGCAGCGCGATGACTAGGTAGATGGCGACGCCGATCGCGAGGATCAGCCCGATGAGATTTTCGGCGCTCACAGTTTCTCGGCCCCCCGCGCGATCAGCGCAAAGATCGCGAAGATCGCGAGCATGAGCAGGATAAAGAACAGGTCACGCATGGTGATCTCCTCTGCGCGTGGCGAGTTGGTGTCGTTCGACGTCAAGGTTTCGGGCGAGCGCCATGGCAAACCCGGTGGCGACGAGAACGCCGATACGGATGACATCTTCGCGACCGGCCCAGCCGAGCTGGCCGTCCCTGTGAACGACGAGGCCGTTCAACATCAGCCACCCGCATAGCGCGACGAGCAGGCTCGTCAGAGGGCGGCACCACCAGCAGACAAGGCCGACAGCTATCGCCATGACGGCGAGCTGGGTGCCCCAGTCCACATTTTTTCCGGGAACGTCCTTGCCAGCGGCCGCGATCGCCACCGCGACGCCAAGAGTCACGCCGAACGCCACGATGCCGACGAATGCGTCAGGGAGGCGCGGGTCTGCGAGGCTCATCGGCCGGCGGTGGATCACAAAGGCGCGGGGACGGCCGTGCGTCAAAGGCAGCACGGCTTCCTCCTCTCGAATCGGTGCCCAAGCCGGGCAACGATCAAGTGAAACTCGGCTGGGCACCGACGGCCGGTTTCTTGATGGAACCCTGACGCGGGCACACAAAACCCTGACGCGTTCCTGACGCATCTGGGTCCAACCGTGGTCGACGACCGGTAGCGTCCGAGCCATCAAAGCCCTCGGCCATCGACCCAACGCGGACCCGTCACCCGGCGTGGTTGCCGCGGTTGTCGGCGCGCTCGCCGCACTCTTCGTCGCGGCGCGCGATATCAGCCACGGCGGCCATCTCGGATCGTTCGCCCTTGCGAGCAACGTCTTCGTGCACCCCGGCGCCAGCACGGATCTGCCGGTACACACCGGCACCAATGGCTATGACGGGCAGTTCTACTACCGGCTCGCACTGAATCCGCTGACCCACCAGGTGACGGCCTTCCACATCACCCTGGACAACCCGCCGTACCGCCAGCAGCGCGTCGGTTTACCCGCGACCGCGTGGGCGATCCGCGAAGTGTTCCGCGCCCCGACGTCCCTCGCCCTTGTGCTTGTGAATGTTTTTGCACTCGTCGTCGTCGGCTGGGCAGGAGCGACGTGGGCGCGTAAGTACGGACGTTCAACTTGGTGGGGCATCGCGGTCGCGGCATCGCCGGCGTTGGTGATGGCGCTGGCGCGCGATCTCACGGAGCCGCTCGCGACTGCAGCGTTGATCGTCGGGTTGCTGTCGTGGACGAGCGGACGGCGATGGGTGGCGTCGATTGCCTTCACCGCCGCCGTTCTCTGCCGGGAAACAGTGCTCGTCGTGTTACTTGGCATGGGTGTGTGGTGTCTCGTGCAGTTGCTGCGCGGTGGTGCTCGCGGTGTCCGGCGCACGAGTGCCCTGCAGATCCTTGCGCTGTGCGTGCCGGCGGCGATCGAGGTCGGTTGGCAGCTCCACGTGAAAGAAGTCTGGGGCGGAAACAAGCTCCCGACGTTGTCGGGCAATGGGCAGGTTGGGTTCGGTCTGTTGCGGCCAGTGCGGTCGTTCTTCTTCAACGCCAGCGACATCGGGCTGTCGCATCAGGGAATCCTCGACGGGATCTGGCTGGCCGAGCGCTTCCTGCTGCTCGGGCTGCTGATCGTGGTGGCGAGCGGGTTGCTGCGATCTGCTGCGCCACCGGAGCTGCGGCTCGGGTGGGTGCTCGCCGCACTGCTTGGGCTGAGTGTGGCGTGGAATCAAGACGTCGAATTCGTCCGTGCCGCCAACGAGGCGATCGTGGTCGGGCAGCTGCTGCTACTGGCACGGAAGGATCGAGTCGCCGGCGTTGCGGTGACCGGAATCGCAGGGTGGTCCGTGCTCGTCGCGGCCGTCTACGCCGCTGCGCTGTAGCGGTCCAGCATCAACCGCGCTGCGGCGAGGCGGGACCACCAGCGCGAATAAGTGTGCCGTCCTTGGGCGAGCGGCAATCGAACGTGTGCGCCCCGATGAAACACAGGCTTCCCGCGTCGTCGCCGTACGCCCCGGCATTGTCGATGGGCGCACCCGCCTCGGTCCAGCGAACTGCGCCGGTCGAGACGTCGAGCACGGTATAAACGGCGCCACCAGTGTCGGCTTCGGGCAGGCCGGCCGGAGACCATTGGCGGATCGGGCCCTCCAAGTACGTGCCACTGCCCATCTCAGGGATGACGACCGTGTCGGTGTTCACCGGTACAGCGAGCAGCTGCGGATCTCCCTGCGGGTACACGGGCGTGGTCCAAATCGCGGCACCTGTGCTCAGATCGAGTCGCTGTGTCACGACGGTCCCCACCGTCACGTCAGCCGACGGACAGCTGAACGTCGCTGCGACCACGTCAGCGTCGGCGGCGAGATCTGCCAAACCGCCGTCCCCTGCCGCGATGCTTGGACACTGCGGTGGCGCAGCGGCCGTCCATGCGAGGACGCCGGTACGCGCGTGCATGGCGACCGCGTAGCCCGTCGAGTCGAAGATGACGAGACCCGGCATTGCCACAAGAGCAGGCGATTGGACGTCGCCGGGCACCGTCGATCGCCACAGCGGTGTGCCGGTGGCAAGGTCAACGACATCGAGGTGCTGGGTAGCGGAGTAGATCGGGCGCTTGCCGACTTCGTGTCCAACCCCGATTGCCACGACTCCACCGCCAACGGCGAACTCCAGCAGGTCGGGCTCAGCGGCGTCTTTGTATGCCCAAATCTTCTTGCCGCTCTTAGCGTCCGTGGCCGTGAGCATGGGGCTGCCGGCAGACCTGGGGTACACGACGGTGAGGCGCAACGCCCCGACCGTGACCGGGCCGGGGCTGGCGAAGAATTGGCCCGGCGCTGGACTCTTCGCCAGCGCGGCGTTGTCCGCACCCGGCAGCGCGGTGATGACCGGCGGACCGGACGTCGTCGGCATCGGTGTCGAGCTCGTGGTGCTGGCGCGACAGCCGGAGAGCACAACGCATCCGATGACCATCACCGGCAGAGCGCGACGCAGTGTCATCACACCGCCAGTCTCACGCTATTCACGCCGCTTCGACGGCGTCCATCTCAACCCGGTTCCTGACGATCAGCCACCAAACGGCCATTGTCACGACTGCCAGCACGAGAGCGAATGGCAACAACGTCCACGCCCCGGTGCCTTGCCCGAGCGCTCCGGCCAGCCAGGGCAGTGCAGACCCGCCGATCACCGATCCTGCGTTCATGACGCCGATGGCTGTGGGCACGAGTCGCGCCGGGGTCACGTTCGGCACCATCGCCATCGCGGTCGGAAAGATTGGGCCGAGGAAGAAGCCGAGCAGGACGAACCCAGGAATGCTTGCTGCACCGGGCAGCACCCACGTCAGCGCCGCAACGACCGTGACACCGATGAGGCAGCCGAACGCCATGTTGGCGGCACTCGCGCCGATCCTGATGGCGAACGGACTGATCAGGAATCGGCCCAGCGTGAGCCCCAACCAGTAACCGCTGACGACGTAGCCGGCGAGCACGCGGTGTTCGCCACGCGCCTGAACCAGGTAGCTGAACCCCCAGTTGCCCATGCTGATCTCAAGCCCGACGTAGACGGCGAGCAGCGCAGCCCCGAGTAGGACGGTTCGTTCTCGCAGCGCTGAGGACAGGAGTCCCCGGCTTCGTTGCTCCGGGTTGTGAGCCGCAGGAAGTACGGGAGCAGCCGTCTCGTGCCGCGGATAGGTGGCCCAAATCGCGACCACAAATGGCACCTCGGCCGCGGCAAGAACGAACCACACCGTTCTCCACGATGCGAATCCGAGGATCCACGTGGCAAGGAGCGGGCCCAAGAGCGCGCCGACGCCGAAGAATGCGTGCAGCCGGTTGGTTAGTGCGGTCGAGCCTGGAAGCGCCACGACGTAGGCCTGGAAGCCCGACTCGGCGACGCCCGCCCCGAATCCGGTGACGATCGCGATCAACACGAACGCGACGAACGGCGGTCGGGTAGCTATGGAGAAACCCGCCACCGCAGTCAGGGTTGCACCGACGACGAGCGCCACTCGCATGCCGAGGCGATGGACCATCGGGCCCGCCAGCAGGCTCGCCAGCACGAAGCCGACGGATCCAGTGAAGAACGTGGCGCCAATGGCTGTCTTGCTCACCCCGTAGTCGCTGATCTGCGCCGGTAGCAGTACGCCGGTCGCGCCCGCGTTCACGCCGACGAGAACAAAGGCCGCGAAGGCGACCGTGACAGGTGTCCGTTCACTACCTCGAAGGGCGGACATGCGCCCTCCAGCCATGTCTTTGATAGGCACCCATAGAGCTAGAATTGGATCATGGTTGGAGCCGACATTTATAGGCCTGAGCAGTGGAGTAATTTCTTCATTCTGGTCGGAACCGGCGCAGTCACGCTCACCGGCTTGGTCTTCGTGGCGATGGCACTCAACCTCAAAGTAATCGCTGTTGACGCCACACATCGTTATCGGGCCATCAACACGCTTACGGGTCTGGCGCTCGTCTTCATGCGGTGTGCGCTGGTGCTTATGGGAGCTCAAGACCACCGTTCAGTAGGCGCAGAACTGTTCGTTGTTTCTGGTCTCTCGATCGCCATTTTTTTCCGGGGCTACACCAA
>Ga0207933_1001818_pt1 | contig 14891 bp, 14 predicted proteins | sample NGESurdeep092012_4_FD_184488 | JGI IMG/M metagenome (GOLD analysis project Ga0207933, IMG submission 184488) | Arctic peat soil microbial communities from Barrow, Alaska - NGEE Surface sample F53-3 deep-092012 (SPAdes) | ecosystem: Environmental > Terrestrial > Soil > Wetlands > Peat ... | reverse complement strand
CGGCTGCGACGTGGACAAGCCGCGCAACCTCGCCAAGAGCGTTACGGTGGAATAATTTTGGGGCAACGGATTGAACACGGATAAAAAAATAGCCGCGCCTGCCTTGCAGTCCGTGATAGAATGGCCACTTCATCTATGCAACAACATGAAATTCCCGGACGCATCAGGTTCGCTGGAGGCAACAGCGGCTTGACCAAGGTCGCCGTCACCACGAAGACCAGCATGGCGGAGATTTATCCGCACGGCGCGCATATCACCGCTTTTCAGAAAAACGGCGAGCCGCCGCTGATTTTCGTGAGCCGCAAAAGTTATTTTGCATCAGGCAAGGCGATTCGCGGCGGCGTGCCGGTTATTTTTCCGTGGTTCGGGAATCGCGCCGGCGAACCGTCGCACGGTTTCGCGCGCACTGCGGAATGGCAGCTTGTCAAAACTTCCGCGAACGATGGCGCGGTGACGCTGCAATTCGCGTTGCCGGCAATTTCCGGCCAATCAGCGTGGAATTCTTTGCGCACGGAATTTGTCGTGACCGTCGCCGAAACACTGACAATGGAATTGACCACGACCAACGAATCGTGCGACACGACGCTGGAAATTGAAAATTGCCTGCACACTTATTTTCACGCCGCCGACATCAACGCCGTTTTCATTTCCGGTCTGGAGAAATCGCCGTTTGACGATTTCGCATTTGGCGCAAACGGCATGCGCAGACCTTCGGAAAATTCCACGTTGCGGATCGCCAGGGAAACGAACCGCGTTTATTTTGATTCGCCGCAAACGGTTGAAGTCCACGACGAAAAGCTGAAGCGGACGATCCGGGTTGAAAAATTCAATTCCAACTCCACCGTCGTCTGGAATCCGTGGACGACGCAGAAGTTGCCGGACGATTTCGACCCGGCGGAACACAGGCACATGGTCTGCGTGGAGTCCGGCAATGTGAAGCAGAACAAAATTTCGCTCGCGCCGGGAAAAATTTCGGCGCTGAAAGTCGTCTTGAGCAGCCGGGCGATCTGAAATTACTTCCGCTCCTTCGGTTCGCTGCGGAAGGAAACGCTCATGCGGTTCCAAAGATTGATCATGCCGATGGCGACGGTCAAATCCACGAGTTCCGTGTCGGGAAAATGTTTTTTCACTTCATTGTAAATTTCGTCGGGTGCGTGCGTTTCGGCAATGTGCGTCAACGATTCCGCCCACGCGAGCGCGGCGCGTTCGCGGTCGGTAAAAAACGGCGCCTCGCGCCATGCGGCCACGCAATCAAGCCGCTGTTGGTTTTCGCCGAGATGCCGCGCCTCATTCGCGTGCATGTCGAGGCAGAAGGCGCAGCCGTTGATCTGCGAGACGCGCAGTTCGATGAGCGCGCGCAGTTTGGCGTCGGTAAAAACTTTGGCGATGTGTTGATGAACGCCCACCAACGCCTGATACGTTTCCGGCGCGGTTGTGCGATAATTGATGCGGTTTGACATAGGAAAAGAGAATAGCGCGAATGGCCGGATTCTGCAAAACTGGAATTTCAAAATGATTTCTGTGATTGAAAACGGACCGATTGGCGCGGCGATTGACCTTGTGCAACAGGTCGAGGAAATTTTTTCGCCGAGCGGCATTCTTTCCAAGGCGAGCAATTTTGAATTTCGTCCACAACAGCAGGAAATGGCCGTGGCCGTGGCGCGCGCGCTGCAAAATCGCGAACATCTGGCGGTCGAGGCAGGAACTGGCGTCGGCAAATCGCTCGCGTATTTGATTCCGGCGATTTTGTTCGCCGTCGCGCAAAAGAAAAAAGCCATCGTCTCGACGCACACGATCAATTTACAGGAGCAGCTCACGGAAAAAGATTTGCCGATGCTTGCGGGCGTTTTGGCTGCGCTGCCGGAACCCGTTAAATTCAGCTTCACGATGCTCAAAGGCCGCGCGAATTATCTTTGCACACGGCGATTGCAAAAAGCGATGCAGCAAAGCGGCAATTTGTTCACGTCGTCGGAAGCCGAGGAATTAAAACGCATTTATGAATGGTCGAAAAAAACGACGGATGGAAGTTTGTCGGATTTTGAAATCGAGCCGGATGTGAAAGTCTGGTCGCAGGTTTGTTCCGAACGCGGATTGTGTTCGCCGAAAGCCTGCGGCTATCAGTCCGATTTCAGCAAGGACCATGACGTTTGTTTTTTTCAGCGCGCACGGAACAAGATTCTTTCGTCGGACGTTCTGGTTTTGAATCACACGCTGTTTTTCACGCTGCTCGGCGGCGTGGACGAGGAAATGGAAGGCGGGATTCTATTCAAGAACGATTTTGTGATCTTCGACGAGGCGCACACGATGGAAAGCGTCGCATCGCGGCACATCGGCTTGAGCGTGTCGAGCGGACAGGTGCGTTATGCGTTGAACCGGCTGTGGAATCCGCGCACGGAAAAAGGTCTGCTCGCCACGTTGCGTAAAGGCAATCCTGTAAAACTCGTCGCGGACATTTTGAGCGAGTCGGACAAATTTTTTGAGAACATCGAGACGGCGTGCGAAGAAATTCAGGCGACGGCCAAACCAAAATTTGGCGGTGAAAGTGGTGGACGCAAACGCGAATGGAAGGAGTTGAGAATTCGCCGCGCGGAACTGGTAAAAGATAATGTGACGTTGCCGATCCAAAGATTGCGCGAAGCCGTGAGCGAATTGGTGAAATTAAGCGACGACAAGGACATCGGCCAAGAGTTGGTTGAATGCAACCGTCGGCTCGGCGAGTTGAAAGGCGAAGTCGCGGAATTTTTGAGCCAGCAGGCGGGCGATCATGTTTATTGGGTTGAACGCGGCGGCAAGGCGCACAGGAATCTTTCTTTGAATGCTGCACCGATTGACGTGGCGGATTTTTTGCGCCGCAGACTTTTTGAGAGCGACACGAGCACCGTGATGACGAGCGCGACGCTCGCCACCGTAGGACAGGCGTCGCGCCTGTCTCCATCTAAAAAAGAATCAGAGACAGCCGCTACGGCTGTCCTGCGACCAAGGAAACCGCCGACCCCGGCAGTTCCGGTTCTTCCGTTCGTGCCGTTTGATCCTGATGCACCCGTAGGCAAAACCGGCTGTCATCTCCCGCATTGGCGGCAGGACGGCTGCACATATTTTGTCACCTTCCGCCTAGGAGATTCCATTCCCGCAGACAAACTCACCCAATGGCAGGCCGAATTGCGCGAATGGCTGCGACGTCATCCCGAACCGAGAACATCCGAACAGGAACTGGAATACGCCGAGTTGTTCGCGGAACGGTTTCATCGCTGGCTGGACGACGGCTTGGGTGAATGCTGGCTGCGGCAGCCAAAAATTTCCGCCATCGTCGAAGAAGCGTTGCGATTTTTCGACGGCCAGCGTTACTGGCTCGGCCATTTTGCCGTCATGCCAAACCACGTTCATGTCTTGGTGCGGCCACTGGGCGAAAATACGCTTTCAGAAATTCTTCATTCCTGGAAATCATTCACGGCCAAGCAAATCAATGCCGTGCTCGGGCGCGAAAGCAACGTGTGGCAGGATGAATCGTTCGACAACATCGTGCACGACGAGGCGGCGCTGGGAAAATTTTCGTTCTATGTTCAAGAAAATCCTGTCAAAGCAAAATTGCGTGAAGGGGAGTTTCGGCTGGGATTCGGCAGCAGTGTCGTAGGACAGGTGTCTTGCCTGTCTCAAACTAAAAAAGAAATTTCACAAAAATCAGAGACAGGCGCGACGCCTGTCCTACGGCGAAACGCGCTCGCCTATTTTTCCAAGCGCGTCGGCTGCGAATCTGCCACTATGCTCCAAGTCGGCACGCCGTTCGATTACGCGCGGCAGATGAGATTGTTCGCCGTCAAAAAAATGCCCGATCCGCGCGAGGCCGGTTATCGCGACGCGCTCATCCATTGGATCGAACATTTCGTGACGCAGACGCACGGCAAAGCGTTCGTGCTGTTCACGAATTACAAGCTGATGCAGGAAGTCGCCGAGTTGATGCAGCCGTTTTTTGACAGGCTCGGCGTCGCGTGTTTTGTGCAGGGCACGGGCACGCCGCGCTCGACGATGCTGGAGAAGTTCAAGGACGACACGGATTCGGTGCTGTTCGGCACGGACAGTTTCTGGCAGGGCGTGGATGTGCCGGGCGAGGCGTTGAGCAACGTCATCATCACGCGGCTGCCGTTCGCCGTGCCCGACCATCCGCTCATCGAGGCGCGCATCGAGGCGATTGAGGCGCGCGGCGGAAATTCCTTCGGCGAATTTTCCCTGCCCGAGGCGATCCTGAAATTCCGCCAGGGTGTCGGCCGCCTGATCCGCACCAAGACCGACACCGGCATCATCGTCGTTTTGGACAACCGGATTTTGACGAAGCAATACGGCCAGTCCTTTCTCGACGCGCTGCCGAAATGTCCGGTGGAGATTGTTTGAATTTTCCGTAGGATGGGCGTCGCGCCCGTCTCTGACTAAAACAGAAACGCCTTGAGACGGAGTTTTCAGATGAAGACAGGCGCGACGCCTATTCTACGCTCTTGCGATCCTGAAATTCCGGCAGGGCGTTGGCCGCCTGATCCGCACCAAGACCGACACCGGCATCATCGTGGTTTTGGACAACCGGATTTTGACGAAGCAATACGCCAGTCCTTTCTCGACGCGCTGCCGAAATGTCCGGTGGAGATTGTGTAAAGAAATTAAATTACCTCTGTTCTTCACGTTGAAGTGAAGATTCAGATTTGTGGCGAACTAAAAAAATTGCAATTGTGGTATTTTTTTAACGACTGGTTCAAAAATAATCTGGAAAAGCGGCCGGATCAAATTATATGGCAACGACCTGTTTTGACCTGTGAACGCGAGGCAGAATCGCAAGTCGGCACATCTCACGCCGCTTGCGCGACAATTTAGCTTTTAAGCGCGGCGAAGATGCTTTCAAAAATAAATCTGCCGTCGGCGCTCCCAAGAATTTCCTCACTCGCCCGGTCAGGATGCGGCATGAGTCCGGCGACGTTGCGCCGCTCGTTGCAAATGCCGGCGATGTTCAGCGACGAACCGTTAGGATTTGCCGCGTCAGCCAGGTTTCCGCTCGCGTCGCAGTATTGCCAGAGGATTTGATTGTTCGCTTTCAATTTTTCCAGCGTCGCATCATCCGCAAAATAGCAGCCTTCGCCGTGCGCGATGGGAATTTTCAGGATTTTCTCCGCCGGAATTTTGCCCGTGAACGGCGTTTCAAAATTATTCGTCTTCAAAAAAATCTGCTCGCAGTGGAATTGCAGGTCGCGATTGCGGATGAGCGCGCCGGGCAGCAGTCCGGCTTCGCACAAAATCTGGAAGCCGTTGCAAACGCCGAGCACGAGTCCGCCGTTGTCGGCAAATTTCTGGACGGCTTGCATGACGGGACTGAACCGCGCGATTGCGCCCGTCCGCAGATAATCGCCGTAGCTGAATCCGCCGGGAATGATCACCGCGTCGGCGTTGCCCAGCGACGTTTCCTTGTGCCAGAGCAGATTAGCCGAATGGCCGAGCACGCGGACGGCGTGGACGCAATCCTGGTCGCAGTTGCTGGCGGGAAATTGGAGGACGGCGAAATTCATTTTAGTTTTGCCACAGAGCCACCGAGGCACAGAGAAGAAAAATTTAAACTTTGTGTCTCTGCGCCTCTGTGGCTGAAATTTATTCTATTTCCAATCTGTAATCTTCAATCACCGGATTGCTCAAAAACTTGTGCGCGGCTTCGTCGAGCGACTTGCGCGCGGCTTCCTTGTCTGCGGCATCCAGTTCAATCTCCAGATATTTGCCGACATGGACGGCTTTGATGCCTTTGTGCCCCATTTGTTCGAGCGCGCTCTGGACGGTTTTGCCTTGCGGGTCAACGACGGCTTTTTTTGGTGTGATGATGATTTTTGCTTTCATGCTCGCGCCCGCACAGTTTCAGGTTTCAAGCTTCAAGTTTCAAGTTTTGAATTGTTCACCGTTCTCATCCTCATCGGCGTCCCCGGTTTTTCAAATAAAAATTTCAGGAACGATGAGGATTGCGTCATTGAAATTCTCCGCGCGCTGCGCCATTGTTCACGCATGAGCGTCATGCAACATTCTCAAGAATCACCGGAATGCAACATCAGCGAAGTCCGCAAGTCCGTCGAGCCTTGCACCATCGTCATTTTCGGCGCGAGCGGCGACCTCACGGCGCGCAAGCTCATCCCTGCGCTGTATCATCTCGCCAAGGACAAACAAATGCCGCCGACGTTCCGCATCATCGGCTTCGCGCGGCGCGTCAAGACGGACGAATCGTGGCGGACGGAATTGCGTGCGGCGCTCGACCAGTTTTCCCGCACCAAGCCCGTGGACGATCGGGTCTGGAAAGATTTTTCCGCAAACATATTTTATTGCATCGGCGATCTGACCGACGCGTCGGCATATCAAAAGCTCGAACAGAAACTGACTTTCTTCGGCAGCGCGCCGTTGCGGAAAAACCTGCTGTTTTATCTCGCCACGCAGCCAAGCCAGTTCGGCGATGTCATCCAGCAATTGCACGACTCGAAACTGCTGCATCGCGAAAATGGCGGCGAACACGGCTGGCAGCGGCTCGTAGTCGAGAAACCGTTCGGCCACGACCTCGCCTCCGCGCACGCGCTGAACGCCGAGATGACGCGCTATGCGCACGAGTCGCAGGTCTGCCGCATTGACCATTATCTCGGCAAGGAAACCGTGCAGAACATTTTGATGTTCCGTTTTTCCAATTCCATTTTCGAGCGGCTGTGGAATCGCGAATCCGTTGACCATGTCCAACTCACGGTCAGCGAAAAAATCGGCGTGGGCGAGCGCGGCGGTTATTACGAGGAGGCCGGCGCGATCCGCGACATGGTGCAGAACCATATGCTGCAAGTGCTGTCGCTCATTGCGATGGAACCGCCCGTGTCGCTCGAAGCCGAGGCCGTCCGCGATGAAAAAGTGAAATTGCTAAAATCCATCCGCCATCTCACGCCCGCCGATGTCGCGAAACAAGTCGTGCGCGGACAATACTTCGCCGGCATCGTCGCCGGCGAACCGCGCCCCGGCTACCGGCAGGAACCGAAAGTAACAACCAATTCCAACGTGGAAACCTTTGTCGCGATGAAACTGCTCATAGACAACTGGCGCTGGTCCGGCGTGCCGTTTTTCTTGCGCACCGGAAAAAACCTGCCGCAAAGCGCGAGCGAGGTGCGCATCCAGTTCCGCCCCACGCCGAGCGTTTTGTTCGCCGCGCAATGCGGGCAGCACCTCGACGCCAACGCGCTCACGTTGCGCCTGCAGCCGGACGAGGGAATTTCCCTGCACTTTAACGGCAAAGTTCCCGGCATCGGCACCAGCGTGCGGCCCGTGCGGATGCACTTCAGCTACGATTCCGAGTTCGGCGCCTACACGCCCGAAGCCTACGAACGCCTGCTGCTCGACGCCATCGTCGGCGACGCGACGCTCTTCATCCGCCGCGACGAAGTGGAGACCGCGTGGCAGATCGTGGATTCCATCCGCAAAGGCTGGGAAGGCAAGGCTCTGACGAACCGGGAATTTTACGCCGCCGGAACGTGGGGACCGATCGCCGCCGACGACCTGCTCGCGCAAAGCGGCCACGAATGGCACGAGCCGCAGGTGATAAAGTAAAATCGCGCGCAAAAAATGTCCGAATACAAAGCAACGATCAAATGGCAGCGAACCAGTCCTGATTTTCTAAAGGGCAAATATTCGCGGGAACATACTTGGACATTTGACGGCGGCGTCACCGTTCCGGCATCGGCTTCGCCATCCGTTGTGCCCGTGCCATTCTCAAATCCAGCGCATATTGATCCCGAAGAAGCTTTCGTCGCGGCAATTTCAAGTTGCCATATGCTCACGTTTCTTTATCTGGCGTCCAAACAAGGATTCCAAATTGACAGCTACGAAGATGAATCCGTCGGCATGATGACCAAAAACGAAAAGGGCGTGCCGTGGGTGAGTTTGGTGACACTCAATCCAAAAATTATTTTCAGCGGAGATAAATTGCCGACGCCGACGGATGAAAAACAGTTGCACCATCTGGCTCACGAACAATGTTACATCGCCAATTCAATCAAAACCGAGGTTTCTATTAATTTCAAATGAGCAATTCCGATTTGTGCAAAACTTTGAACTGATTTCCTTCGCCAGCGCCGACGAACTGGCCGCGCTTGCCGTCGGCGCGTGGCTGCATTGCGCGCTTGCCGCATTTTACATTTGAGGCTATTTTCACGTTGAAGTTATGAGCGTCGCCGAAGCCGTCATGGAAAAATTGAGCGCGCTCCCGCCAAAAAAGCAGGAGCAGGTGCTGCATTATGTCGAGACGTTGAAACCCAAGGCGCGCAAGGCGGCCAAGGTTGACGAGCCTGATCCGCATCCGTGGATCAAAGTCGCGCTATCCATGAATCTCGATGGGCCGCCAGACTGGTCGGAGAAATTTGAAGATTACTACAACGCGGACTTGCTTGAAAGGAAGCTTGGCAAAAGGAAACTTGGGTGAAACTCGACGCTGAAGTTTTTCTCGACGCGGCTTATTTGATCGCGCTCGCACAACCGGGCGATGAGCATCACGGGAAAGCGCGGCAAATTTCACAGACATTAAATTCAGCCCGGACCCGCATCGTCACCAGCCGTGCTGTTCTGCTGGAGGCAGGCAATTCGCTTTCCAAAATCAAGTTTCGACCGGTGGCAATCGGCTTGCTGGGAACAATCGAAAAGACGGAGCTCGTAGAAATTGTCCCGCTTGCGGAAGATTTAATTCGCGCCGGTTGGAAATTATTTTGTCAAAGGCCGGACAAAGAATGGAGCTGGGCGGATTGCCTTTCCTTCATCGTGATGCGCGAACGCGGCATCCGGCAGGCGTTGACAACGGATGGGCATTTCGAGCAGGCCGGTTTCGTCGCGCTGCTCCGCCAATAAATCCACCGTTTCTTTTCATGCAGAACTTTGAACTCATTTCCTTCGCCAGCGCCGACGAACTGGCCGCGCGTGCCGCCAGCGCGTGGCTGGACGAAATCGCGGCGGCCAACCACGCGGCCAGACCTCATTGCGTCGCGCTTTCCGGGGGGCGCATCGCGCTGAAATTTTTTGCATCGGTCGTCGAGCAGGCCAAAGAACGCAAAATTTCCTTCGGCCTCGTCCATTTTTTCTGGGCGGACGAACGCTGCGTCCCGCCGGACGACGCGGAAAGCAATTTTCGCGCGGCGCACGAACTCCTGTTCGCGCCGCTCCGCATCAACGACGCGCAAATCCACCGCATCCACGGCGAAGACTCGCCGGAAATCGCCGCGCAAAAAGCCACGATGGACATCGGCCACATCGCATCCAAAAATTCCGGCGGCGAGCCAATTCTCGATTTGATTTTTTTGGGCCTGGGCGAAGACGGACACGTCGCGTCTTTGTTTCCTGGAAAAACCGAAGGAACAAATTCCGCCGATATATTCTGCGCGGTAAAAAATTCGCCCAAGCCGCCGCCAAACCGTGTCACGTTAAGCTACGCCACCATCGCCGCCGCAAGAAATGTCTGGGTTCTGGCTTCGGGCGCGGGCAAGGAAACGGCCTTGCGCGAATCGCTTTTGCCGGACGGCAAAACTCCGCTGGCAAAAGTCATCCAATCTCGGCCGCAGACAAAAATTTTCGCGGATTTCTCACTGGGATAAATTTGGAACCAGGCGATTATCAAGGAATTTATTCAAATTTCAAGGAAAAATCCGTAGGGTTTTATCGGACAAAAAATAATTAATTTTTTTTTGAACTTATTTGGGAGTCGCGCCGTCTCATATAGCGAACGTAATGTTTTCGCTGTTCGTTTAGGGTTGGCAGAGAGGTTTTGCTCGTGGCGCGGCTCGGACAGCGACCCCAAGTTGGCCCGCCACCCTTCTGAGCGCCTGGGTGAAGGCGTATAAACCTCGTCACCAAGAGAGGCCGGACGCAAGTCCGGCCTTTCGTTTATTTAACACGAATGACCGGTCGCAAATCCGCATTGATTCAACGCTAAAAATCATTAGACTTCCCGACGCATGAAACATCAGCTTGATTTCGAAAAGCCGATCATTGAATTGCAGGCCAAGCTGGACGAACTTCGCCAGCACCCGGAGAAACATTCGCTCGGCATCAGTTTCGAGGAGGAAATTCAGATCATCGAACGCAAACTGGAGGAGACCCGCCGGCAGATATTCCTGAACCTCACCGCATGGCAGCGTGTCCAGCTAGCCCGCCATCCCAAACGTCCTTACACGCTCGATTACATCCAGAAGGCATTCACGGATTTCCACGAGCTCCACGGCGACCGCTTGTTCGCCGAAGACCGCGCGATGGTCGGCGGTTTCGCCAGATTGGGCGGACATCGCGTCGTCGTCATCGGCACGCAAAAAGGCCGTGACACGAAGGAAAACATTCTGCGCAACTTCGGCTCCGCGCATCCCGAAGGCTATCGCAAAGCGCTGCGTTTGATGCGGCTCGCAAACAAATTTAATTTGCCAATCATCACGCTCATTGACACGGCGGGCGCATATCCCGGCGTCGCCGCCGAGGAACGCCACATCGCCGAGGCCATCGCCGTCAACCTGCGCGAAATGATGTTGCTCGAAGTGCCCATCATCGCCGCTGTCATCGGCGAAGGCGGTTCCGGCGGCGCACTCGGAATTGGCGTCGCGGACAGGGTTTTGATTTTGGAAAATGCGTATTATTCCGTCATCAGCCCCGAAGGTTGCGCTGCGATTTTGTGGAAAGACCGCGCCAACGCCGCCAAGGCCGCCGCCGCGCTCAAAATCACCGCGAACGACCTGCTCGAATTCAAACTCGTTGACGAAATCATTCCCGAACCGCTCGGCGGAGCGCACACGGACATGGCGTTGACGTCGGCAAATCTCAAAACGCACCTGCTTAAGCATCTCGAAGAAATTCTCGCGCTGCCGGTCGCCGAACGGCTGAAACTTCGTTACGAAAAATTCCGCGCGCACGGACATTTCCACGAAAAGGCCGATCCGGTTGAAAATGGCGTTCCGCAGGCTGCGGCTTAAATTCCCGTGCTCTACCCGCTCACTTTCCATCCGATTTTCAAGGAGCGCGTCTGGGGTGGACGCGAAATTGAACGGCTTTACGGTAAAAAAATTCCGGCGGGCAGGCTCATCGGAGAATCGTGGGAAATTTCAGACCGGCCCGGCGATGAAAGTGTCATCGCCAACGGAAAATTCGCCGGAAAAAGCTTGCACTGGCTTATGGAGAATTTCTCGCGAGATATTTTGGGTGACACGAAACCCACGAATAAAAATCGTTTCCCGCTTTTGATCAAAATTCTCGACGCGCGGGAAAAACTCTCGTTGCAAGTCCATCCGCCCGCAGGCAAGGCCGCCGAACTCAAAGACGAACCAAAAACCGAAATGTGGTTCATCGCCGACGCCGCACCCGGCGCGGAACTGTTTGTCGGCCTCAAGCGCGGCGTGACGCGCGCGGAGTTCGAGAAAAAGATTTCCGACGGCAGCGTGGCCGAATGTTTTCATCATGTGCCGGTGCGTGCGGGCGACACGATGTTTCTGCCAAGCGGTCGTGTCCACGCCATCGGCGGCGGCCTTGTAATTTTTGAAATCCAGCAAAATTCGGACACGACCTATCGAGTGTTCGACTGGAATCGCGTCGGACTCGACGGCCAGCCGCGCGAACTGCACATCGCGCAATCGCTGGCGAGCATTGATTTTAATGACTTTGAGCCGAAACTGGCTGGCGGAAATTTTGCGGGCAATGACAAAATCAAGTCGCGTCCGCTCGTTTGTGACAAGCTTTTCAAAGTCGAGAATTTGGAATTGAAACCCGGCGCGGCTGTGAAATTGAAGGAACACAAATTGCAAATTGTTGCGGCTGTCAGCGGTGAAGTCGAAATCAAAAGCGGTTCGGAAACCATAAAATTATCCGCCGGGCAATTTTGTCTGATTCCGGCGAGTCTGGAACGGACGGAAACTTCAGCAAAGTCAGATGCGGCAATTCTTCAAGTTGAAGCCGGTTGATTTTACCATAAAGTTGCCGGTGACGGCTTGTGATTTTGTTGATGCAAAAAATCCAGTGTTATTTGTTCCCGGATTTGCGCTTTTCGAGCCGGACTCGCGGCGGCAAGTTCTTTGGCGTATTTCTCCTGAATCGTTTCAATTGAAGAGGCCTTTTTTCCGCGCAAAAATCGGCGGTGTCCTTCTGCGACAAATCCATTTTTCATAATTCAATTCAGCGACAAGTCGTCCGGCATCTGCAAAAGCAGCTTGTTTTTCCAGCCGCCCTTGCTTTTGAGAATTTTTTGCCAGAGCTGGTCGGGAGGTGTTTCAAAGACCAGTTCGAGCGACGCCGGATAGGTCAGCCACGACTTGCGTTTCATTTCATCTTCCAACTGGCCGGGCGACCAGCCGGCGTATCCGGCGAACATCTTGACTTTTTTTCCGGCGGAAAACGATTCGCCGACTTCCACCAGCTCGTCAAGCGAGTGGCCGAGGTTCAAATTCGGAAAGACGTTTGCGCCGGGAATAAAATCATCCGAGTGCAAAAAGCTCAACGCCGTCGGCTGCACCGGCCCTCCGAGAAACAGCGGCGCGCTTTTGAGCGCGTCGGGCAGGTCGGCCACGATGAGTTCGCCGACCTTGCTGCCACTGGAACGGTTCAATACGAGCCCGAATGCGCCCTCGGCGTTGTGCTCGCAGATCAGGACGACGGTGCGATGAAAAAACGATTCGGTCAAATCGCCGCCGTCCAGAAGCAATTTTCCTTTCAAAGTCTTTACCAGATCGTTCATTGCCGGGACAATGTGCATCAGGAATGCGCGCTTGGCAACAGGCCGGAAACGGCATTATGCGGCGGCTTTCGCTGCCGCCAGGTCGGCCTTGCGCTCGTTGAGACTGCGGAAAAATTCGTAGCCTTCGCGGCAGCGTCGAACCAAAATATCTTTATCTTCCAGCATCGTCTTGATGATGCGCATGATCGGTTTCGGGCGCAGATAATAGGTGCGGTAAAAACGGTCGACTTCCTCGAAAATCTTGTCTTTGTCCAGGCCGGGATATTCGAGCGTGCTTTGTTGCAGACCGTCGAGTTCCACGAGGTCGGTCTTGTCCTTTTTCACGAACCAGCCATTCTGTTTGGCCATTTCGTAAAGTTCCGTGCCCGGATACGGCGCGGCGAGTGAGACTTGCAATGAGAACACGTCGAGTTCCTTTGCGAAATTAATCGTGTTCTCGATGGTCTGCCGCGTTTCCACCGGCAATCCCAAAATGAACGTGCCGTGAATCACCACGTCCGCGCGGTGACAGTCTTTGGTGAAGCGGCGCATCTCGTCCATCGTCACGCCTTTTTTGATGCGCGTGAGAATGTCGTCGTTGCCGCTTTCGTAACCAACGAGGAACAAACGAAGACCATTGTCTTTGAAACTTTTTATCGTGTCGTAATCCAGATTCGCGCGGCTGTTGCACGACCAATGAACGCCGAGCGGCGCGAGTTTTTTGGCGATTTCGCGCGCGCGCGGGAGATTCGCCGTGAACGTGTCGTCGTCGAAGAAAAATTCGTGCACTTGCGGGAATATTTTCTTCATGTAGGCCATTTCGTCGGCGACGTTTTGCGGCGAGCGCACGCGATATTTGTGTCCGCCGATGGTCTGCGGCCAGAGGCAGAACGTGCATTGCGCCGGACAGCCGCGGCCCGTATACATCGAAATATACGGATGCAGCAGGTAGCCAATGAAATATTTTTCGATCTGCAAATCGCGTTTGTAGACGTCCGCGACCCACGGCAGCGTGTCCATGTCCTGAATCATCTCGCGCTCGGGATTGTGAATTATTTTTCCGTCTCGATTTTTGTAGGACAAACCGGCGATGCTCGCTAGGTCGCGGTCTTCGGCGACTTCCTTGCAGGTGAAATCAAATTCTTTGCGCCCGACCCAGTCAATCGCGGGCGACGCCTTCAAAGTTTCCGTCGGCAAAACCATGGTGTGCGCGCCGACGAAACCGATTTTGGTGTCCGGCTTCTGCGCCTTGATCGCCTCGGCGACCTTGCAATCGTTTTTCAGCGACGGCGTGGACGTGTTGATGATGACGTGATTGAAATCCTTCGCGATGGCGAGGCACTTTTTCAAATCAACGTCATGCGGCGGGCAGTCGAGCAGTTTGGAATCCGGCGTGAGCGCGGCGGGTTGCGCGAGCCAGGTCGGATACCAATAGCTGGTGACTTCGCGCCGCGCCTGATAACGCGCACCCGCGCCGCCGTCAAAGCCGTCGAATGATGGAGGTGAAAGATAAAGAGTTTTGCTCATGAAAAATAAATTTTATTGCACGATGCGAATGGTCCAGAAATCGTCTGCCAGATTGGAATCGGTCAGATAAGAATAGGGCAGTGTGAAATATCCTTTCATGCCCCAGGAATTTCCCCAGGAGTTACGGACGATGAACCATTGCTTCGCATCGTCGTAGCCTACATCAACGACTGCGTGACCGCCAATCACTTGTTCGTTGGATTTGGGCAGCAGCGCGTGGCCGGTTTTGGCCACTTGCGCGCTTTCAAAACTCTCATAAACCGTGAATCCGAAAACGAACGGAAAGCCGGACGCCAGACAGCCTTTCAACTGGCTTAAAATCGGCGTCAAACGTTGATAGGAAACGGCTTTGTATTTCAAGGCGTCGGAATAACATTTCGCGGAAGGCTTGGTTTTGAATTTAGAAATGACGTAAGGCCATTCGTTTTCGGGACAATCGCCGAGCTTGCCGACACTTTTGATGCCGTCGCGGATTTGCGCGCCACTGTCCGAATCAACCGTGTGCTCCATCGTGCGCTCGTTGTAATAAATGAACAGGCGCGAGGGCGCGAAATCGGAAATTTTCTGCTTGAGCCGGTCAAATTCCAGCGCGCCGGCGATGGCGTTGGCCGTGCAACTTCCCAATTGTCCCTGATCATAAACCGGCGGACAT
>Ga0207933_1001816_pt1 | contig 14918 bp, 19 predicted proteins | sample NGESurdeep092012_4_FD_184488 | JGI IMG/M metagenome (GOLD analysis project Ga0207933, IMG submission 184488) | Arctic peat soil microbial communities from Barrow, Alaska - NGEE Surface sample F53-3 deep-092012 (SPAdes) | ecosystem: Environmental > Terrestrial > Soil > Wetlands > Peat ... | reverse complement strand
GGTAGCTCGTTGGGCTCATAACCCAAAGGTCGTAGGTTCAAATCCTACCCCCGCAACCATTTAGCCGATAGGCCGACCCCAGATAACCCCAAATAACAGCGCCTCTCAAAACGCCGTGGGTTTTCTGGTGCGTTTGCAGGGTCCTTTGCATGGCTATGCGCTCCTCAGTGCCTTCCTGACGACTTTTGTGTTCGCTTCGCGCTTAGCTTCCATCAGAGCGTTGCCGTACACATTCATCGTGGTCGAGATTTGGGCGTGCCGCATCAGCTTTTGCTGCACTCCCACCGGTGCTCCGGTATCGTCCAGCCAGGAACGATAGGTGTGGCGGAAGGTATGCCACCCGATCCCGTCGTACTTCCCGGCTGCTTCCCAGCGCTCTTCATGCAGTGGTAACCGCTTCCCGTTTGGAACTGGGCTGTCGTGTCGGCACCAGACGCCGACCCCGGCATCGCACTTGGGGCACTCCACCAGGCAGCAGCCGGCCGGACGAATGTAGTCCTGCTGGATGGGTGCTGTGTGGTAGTGACGCCAAGTGACGTGGCTGCGGAAGACCAGATTCAACCCCATCGATGGGGTTGAATCTTCGGCCGCGTCTTCTCGCTCGGACTCAAGCTTCCAGTCCAGAAGAACCGTCGCGAACTCAGGATCGAGCGGAAGTTCGTCTTCCGAGCACTCCGTCTTCACCATCTTGACGCGACCGTGAACGACAGCCCGGACGACCCTCATGCTGAGGTTCTCGAAGTCGATGTCCTCCCATTCGAGCGCCAACACCTCTTCGGCCCGAAGGCCGGTGCACTGCGCCACCATCACCATCGTGCGGTAAGGTTGGGGAATCAGTGCGAGGATGAGGTAGTATTGCTCGACTGTCAGGACGACCGGCTTCTTTTTCCGCTTGCTGATGCCCTTGATCTCGACCAGCTGCATCGGATTCCGCTGCCACTCGACGATCTCCCACAGCATGGCCTTTTCATACAACCTGTGCATCAGCGCCTTGATGTGGCCTTTAGTCTTAGGTGCGGCATCCATCTTCTTCAGCCATTCCTGGACCCCGAGCGGCTTCATCCGACTGATGCGGGTTTCACCCCACTTCAATCGAACCTGCTTGATGACGCTCAGGTAGGAACTCGCCGTTGAATAGCTCAACTCTCCATCGACATCAGACCGGTCACCGGGACGCTGCTTCTTGATTTCAAGCAGACGCTCATCCACGGTAAAGCGGTCAAGGATAGCGTTGAACGTTGGCTCGAGAATCGCCAAACCAGGGTTGTCGGAGTTGAGTTTAAGCACGAACGCCTCCAGATGCCGCTCGACCGCGACCTGCGTGGGGAACTTTTCGGTGCTCAGGAACATAGATTTTCGATTACCGGTTGTGGGGTCCTGGTAACGGTACTCCCAGGCCCATTGTTTGTTAGCCCGCGCGACCTTGCGCAGGGTGCCTCGCTGAAATCTCTGCCGCCTGAATTTCAAGGAAATTACTCCTGTCCAGTCAGAGCAGCGTGGTTGGTTGCATTTGAGTTTATTTCATGTTCCAACCACTTGTTCAGCGAACTGACGCGAAATCTCCATCGCTTCCCGACCTTCAAAGCCGGAATCTTTCGCGTTCTCGCCATTGTTTCCAAGGTCTTCCAATGCATTCCCAGCAATAAAGCGGTTTCGCGCAGGTCAAGCAACTCTTCAAATTCGCTGAACCTCGACCGCTCAGATTGGAAATTTCTCACTGGCGCTTGTTGACCAAGATTGAATGACGTCGTCGGATTTGCCATTTGTACCTCACTTAGCCAAACCTGCGATTCGGTCTTCCTTGGCCTCAAACGCAGGCATCGTGTGCCTCTTCGGTTGTTGAAAACTGCGTGATGAATGTGTAAAACAGGTTCGAAACTCGGTCAAATGGCACAAGTTTTGGGGCGGGAGATATGCCCGGCGCTGGCGCAACACTCGTGCTATCTGCAAGCAAGGGTGAAAATGATGCTATTGATGCACCCGAGTTTTCGGAATGGGGGAAAGCTTGGTGGTACAACAATCCCGAGATATCCCCCTCAGCAGAGCGGCACAATGGTGATAAACGACAACCAACGCAAAGAATTTGATCGGATCACTGTTCTGGGCAAGGCGCGCAGCGACGAGTACACAGAAAAGGCTGCTGGCGTTCGTCCAGAACATGGAGGCCTCAAGCCCGGAGCCGTTCATCCCTTTGCTCGCCGACATCGCGTTAGCGCGTGCGTTGATCGTACATCTGGTGATTCGATACGGTCCGGAAAGAGGACTCGTCGAAGCTCAGAATGCGTTCCAGACGGTGTTTGACCAGATGAAGCCCATTCTCGAAGATATGGATGTATCGAAAGGAGGCCCTCCCCAATGAAACGCTCCTTCTCCCTAATAACGATAGGGCTCGCGGTTTTATGCCTGATGACGGCATGTAAGCGCACGCCATCTCCTCCGACGGAACAGGACGCGATCGCCGTCTGGAAAAACACCCACGCGAAACCGCACCTGGATGATTTGATTTCCCTCAGGAAAACAAACGGCCAGATGGAAGAGGTGAATGGCGTAAGAGTGTACACGTTGTATTACGAGGCGAAAGAGAAGAGTGTGGTGCAACTCGGCAATAGCCCACCCGGAAGTGTCGACACCTATCAAAGCAACTATCCATTCCAGTGGACCGAAAAAGGCTGGATGGGCCCAGACCACAAAATCTACCCGGAACCTTAGGCCAGAGCTCTCCACATCCCATCCGTTTGACTGAAAGATGGGTCCGTCCTACGCTCTCACCACCTGAGAACGATCCAGGAGGACGGACCCCGATGTATGCATCTCCAGATGAGACCCTCGCAGCGCTCGAGCGCGTGGGTTATTTCACCGGTCGGAAGACTGCCACCACTGTCTACCTTGCCGGCAAGCTGCACCGCCCCATCCTGCTTGAAGGGCCAGCCGGGGCTGGCAAGACGGAGCTGGCCACGTCGGTTTCGCGCGCTTATGGCGTCCCAATCCTGCGGTTGCAATGCTACCAGGGGATCAACGAAGAAAAAGCCATCGGTCAATACGATAAGAGCCTTCAGGAACTCCATGTGCTCCTGATGAGCAAGAGCGACCATACGCCGGACTGGGCCGAAATCAAACGCGAGGTCACGAGCCGCGCGTATTTCATGGCCGGGCCATTGCTCGAGGCAATCGAGCGGGACCAACCCTGTGTCCTGCTCATCGATGAGATCGACAAGGTGGACTACGCCTTTGAAGCGATGTTGCTTGAACTGCTTTCGGTCTGGACCCTCTCCATCCCCAGGATGGGAACCGTTCAAGCCACGTCGATCCCATACGTCTTTCTGACCTCGAACCAGGAGCGGCGTCTAGGCGATCCCCTTCGTCGACGCAGCTTCTACCTGGCCGTTGAGCACCCGACCGCGGAGCGCGAAGCCGCGATCGTGGCCAGGCGCACTCCTCAGGCGAGTGAAAAGACCCACCGCTTCATTGCTGGACTTGCGAAGAGCCTGCGCGCCTACACCATGGAAAAGCCACCGTCGATCTCGGAGATGAACGATGTGGCCTTGGCCATGGAGTTGCTTGGAATCGAGCAAATCGGACCTGAACACAAAGACATCATGCTGCCCCTGATCGCGAAGACGGAAGGGGATCGCAAGCGCCTGCTGATGAAACAGGCCTTCGAATCGATCATGCGTATCGCGGGGCGATATGCGGCAGAGATGTCCACTGGGGACGAGCGCGATACGGAGGCGATCTTCGCAGAGGAGACGGAAGCATGAAAAGCCCTTTTCTGCTGTCACTTCTATTGCTGGTATGGGCGCTTCCGTCGATGGCCCAGACGAGGCCTGAGTTGCGATACTACGCGGACGCGTATGCCGACCATTACGGCGTCCCGCGCGCGCTGGTGCATGCCATCATTGCGCAGGAATCGAACTGGGACCCTCGTGCGCTGTCGAACAAAGGCGCAGCGGGCCTGATGCAGCTAATGCCTGCGACGGCGGCCGAGTACTTCGTCCGTAACCGCTTTTCGGTAACGGAAAATCTCAGTGGTGGGATTCAGTACCTCGCTTACCTCATGACCGAGTTTCGCGGGGAAATGCGTCTGGCGGTGGCCGCTTATTATTGCGGCCCAAGGCGGATCGCCCGACAGGGACTGCGCTTCCGAAATTCGGACGTCGTGTCTTACGTCGAGGCGGTCAGAACACGATATGAGATCGAATTGCACGATCAAGCAAACCGGGATATTCCAACGCTTGGGAAAGGACAATGAAATGGATTCAATTCGGATGATTGGTCTGATCAGCATTCTTGCGGTTGCAGCTCTGGGCGATGCCCAGCAACGTACAACCGTCACGGCCACGCCGATTGAGGTGAAACCGGTCATCAGCGACTTACCGGTTTCGGGCAACAGTGTCACCGACCTTCACCTGCGGCCACTGTTCACAACCACCATTCGCCTGCCCGAACCGGTGACCTCGGTTGCCGTAGGAGCTCCCACCTTATTTGAGGTAGAGCATTCTGACCAGGAGCCGCGCCTTGTGTTCGTAAAACCGACTACGAAGGAGCAAGCGATGAGCAACCTGGTAATCGCGCTCCAGTCAGGTCAGGAGATCAGCATGCGCCTGCTCTCCGACGGTGACGCGGGAACGGCACCCGTGGATTTTGTAGTCAACTACGAGCCACAGCAGAGTTTCCTCATCGGCTCGACGGATGCGGCAGGACATAGTGCCGACGCGATACGGGGCGAGCAGCCTAAGACCATTTCAGTCATTGACCAGGCGCTCAAGGCACAGTCTGAGATCGCAACGCCGGATTGGGTCGGGGGCGTTGCGAAGAACGAAAAGAACCTGGATGGCAAAGCGGCGAGGAAACCGTTGGCGGCGGCTTTGGGTGAAGTGCGGGAAGCGGGAGACGAGATGCTGGTCGCCTACTCGGTGATGAATACGACAGACCACTGGATCGAAGTATTGCCGCCGCAGGTTGAGTTGAACAGTCCGAATGCCGATGGCGGCAAAAAGAAGAACAGGAAGAAGCATGAGATTCTCGCCGAACAGGTCCCGGTCACGGACTACCGGCTCAACGTGCGCCGTCTCGCTCCCGGGGAGCGCGCAGACGGCGCTGTGCAGTTTGATCGTCCCGGATTCAAACAGAGCAAAGACCGGCTGTTGCTGCAACTCGCAACCGCAAGCGCCGTCGATACCCCACTCCTGGTGCCGCTTCCCTTTGTTGCGCCGGGAAAATGAGTGTTCCGCCGCAGCTATTCCCGACGTGTTTCCCGTTACTCCACTTCTGTGAGGTGAACCATGGCAAGACCTGAGAACACACAAATCGAAGAGGCAGCTGAGAGAGTTGTACCGATTGCAGACTCAGAGGCAGAAGCGTCCGGCTCGCCGGAGGCAGTCACGAAGCGCCCGTTTGTACTCGATAAGAAGCGCGGTGCAGGCGGAGGAAACATGACCCTTATGCTGATGGTTCTGGGCGCGATCGTCATCTTTGGCATTGGGATGCTGGCACTCCTTTCCTCGAAGGGAACAATCAGAAAAAAGCCAGTCGCCGAAGCCGCCCGGCCCAACCTCGGGCGAATCGCCACGACGGCCGCGCCAGGCGACCTGATCCCAAACGACAAAGTCAAGCCGTCGCCGGATGACGCAACCCAGGGACGGACCATCGACGCAGCCGACATCGAGAAGACGAAGTCGCCGAAGGCTGCCCAGACACTAAATCCCAATCGACTGAGTACTGCCAACCACGGCAGGCAGCTCAGCCAGATAGGAAAATTTGAAGAGCCCGATACAACACCGAACGGGCAGTCGAAGTGGACTCCGCCGCCATACGGCGGGCAGGGCGAACAGCAGGCTCTCAAAAAAGAAGACGACGCATTGAGCAAACCGTCACTCGTCTTCACGGCGCACAATCAAAGTAATGCTGTGGGGCGCTCTGGGCCACAACGCGAAGAACAGAATGTCAATAACCTGGGTCTGGCTCCCGGATACCATGTGGCCGCAAGGCTTGAGTCTATGGCGACGACTGCGGTACATGCCCCGGTGACGGCCGTGGTTGAGTACAACTACGAGCGAGACGGAGAGGTGCTGATTCCGGCGGGGAGCCGTGTCGTCGGCAAGATTACACAGGCGGACCCATCCGGTTTCGTGAACATCACCTTTTCTTCCCTTGAGTTTCCTGGAGGCAATACCGTGTCGATCGACGCTGTGGGAGCGGACATGAACCTTGAAGCGATCAAAGGCAGGGTGACTGGGAAACAGACTGGCAAGAGCCTGCTGGTCCGTTCTTTGTCAGGGATTGGTGAGACCGTAGCGATGATTGTTGGCGCTCCGAGCGGGAATGCGGCATTCAGTGAAGATGATCTATTGCGCATGCGCATGGCCGACAACATCGGCAATGCCGGAGATGAACAGATCATGCGGATGATGACGATCGAGCACATTGTCGTTAGCGTGCCTGCTGGGACCGAGATCTACGTCATCTTCGAAAAGTCGCAGAAGGCACAGGCGGTAGCCACAGAGAAGGCGGTTCACGTTCCTCATCTCAACGATACAGCACTCAATTTAAACACCTCGACTCAACCGTAAAAAGATAACGCCGGATCGTCGGCTCGATGGATGCGGCCTGCTTCATGGCCGCATTTTTTCTTGGGCTCTTTCGAGGGTGGCTTTGCCCAATTGTTTTTGCCCTAAGAGCTGCATCGAAGGAGAAGGACGGCTTTTGCATGAACGGCGAAAGAAGAAAAAACGCCTACTTCACTTTTGTAACCGAAAGTGAGGAGCGGATTATCGACGGGCTCTTATTCGGAAAAGGCGAAAAAAGAAAAGTCGTGTACTTCACTTTCTTAACGGATGTGGATGCCAAGGACGGCCAGCACGAAAATCGTTGAAAGAGAAAAGTCGTGTACTTCTCTTTTTTAACGAACCCCTGGCTCCCGGATGGTCAGCAGCTTCCGTACCAGACAGTGAAAAGAGAAAAAACGTGGGCTCCACTATTTCTGACGGCTTGGGTCCCAAAATCATTAGCGGGTCGCAGGCCGGAACCTATCAAAGGAGAAAAAGTGCGTACTTCCCTTTTTTGACGAAGCTAAAGACCCAAAGTGAAAAACACAAATAGATAGGTGCGGAAAGAGCAGAGATGCGGGCGACAGCCAGAGTTTCTCAGCGTTTGGGGGGCAAACTGCGTCCGGACTCCCGGTCTGTTGGATCAGATTTACGCGAAAGGCAGTGCTCTGACCCTTCCACCCCGACGAAAAACACCCGCCATTGAATTGATCGAAATAGAGAATCATGCGAACTTTCGAACTCGACGGCGCACCGTCAAGGAGGAAGTCCTATGATTCAGTCTTTTATGCGAGTTGTGCGTGCTGGACAGAAACAACTGTACGCACTCATGCTCGTCACCTTTATCGGAGCCGCTCTGGTAGCACCCGCCGCCAGCGTGGCCCAAAACCTCGGCACAACACCGGCCACGGGTCAGGCAGTTCAAGGGCAGACAGCGGCGCAACCTGAAGGGGCATTCCTGAACCTCGTCAATTGGGTATGCAACGTGATCTGCCCGGTGGGAGCCGGCATCGCGGTGGTCGCGACCGTATTGCAGTGGCGGAGCGGCCGCAGCTGGCTGCCATCCGCCATGACTGCGGGAGGACTGATCTGCGTGTCCGGCATCCTGCGGCTGATTGAATACTTCATCGCACAGGGTCAGGCGGTGGCTTGAGGCTCCCATGCAGACACCACTGGTCTTCAGAGCGATTCTTGGCCTCCTCATGGATCTAACCATTCCGGCCGCGCTGGGCGCGTTTGTCATGGCCGGCATGCGGCTCCGTTCCGAAGGCGGGGTGAACTTTGAGGCCGGTGGTGGTTTTCTCAAGTGGCTCTTCTGGGGTTGTTTGTTGATCAGCCTTCCCGGAGTCAGCCTCTGGCTAAGCCATGAAGGCGTTCCCGGAGCGTCCCAGCTCACGATTGCGGGTGCTACCGGAGCGCCCTATACCCAGGGGATCGAAAAGGTCACCAATGATTTCGTCAATGACTTTCTGGTCGGCCATGTAGTCCCAGTCGTCGCCGCGGCCCTCGTTTTTAAAGCCATTCTTGATCTGAGCCAGGGATACAGTCCACTGGCATCGATCATCGCCGCCTTATTTCTCTTGGGAATTCAAGGGATTTACAACTTGGCGACCGGTAGCTGGATGCAGCAGAGTAACGACGCATACGGTGTGACCGACATGCTCATGCAGGCATTCGGCTATGCCGCAAACCGAATCAGTCCGATCGTTGGCGGCCTCGCCCTTTCCGGAGCGATTGTGAACTACGTTCGCCATCGTCCGTGGGCAGGCCTGGTCGCGAGCGGCCTTGCGTTTTTGAGCGTGACTGGAATCTGGGCGTTAGTCACGCATTTTGCGGGAGTCAACCTATGAAGCAGCTTGCAGCATGTTTTCTGATCGCCGCTGGAATCGTCGGCACCGGATATTGTGCGGACAAGGCTCTCGGACCGCTGGTGATTTCGTGTTTTGACGGAAGCAGCGATACATCGGACCTCACCCCCGATTTCATCCCAGACTGGCATTTCAAAGAACTGCATTTTCGTAAACCTTGCTTTGAATTCTGCTTGGAAATGGAGAACTGGCCATGAGAGCGCGCGAACTATTCCTCCAAGGCGGCATTTTTACGATCAGCAGTCTTACCTTGCTGTTGCTTCTGTCTGTCGCTGTTCATTTCCCAACAGGACGACTGTTCTTTGCTGCCGTCGTGTCTCTGATTTGTCTGATCGCCGAAGGCTTCGCGCTCTTCAAGGCGACCCAGTTAGTGTGGCGGTGGAGCAGAAGAGCGGCTCTCGTCATCCTGCGCATTTGGTTTCCCGGCCAACCCACTCAAGAATTTTTGACAGAGAACAAAAACTGACGCATACATAAGCGCGCGAGGCGAAGTATGAACAGCGGGTCTTTCGACGGCGGGCTCCTCAACCTCACCAACTGGGTAGGCAATGCGGTGATGCCGATTCTTGCTGCCCTGATTCTGGCGATGGGAATCTACAAATACTCCCGCGGCTACCATATCGATCCCTATATCGGCGGCGCGTTGGCTGCACTCTCCGTATCCGGGTTGCTGCGGTTGGCCGAAGTGTTTGCCAGCCAGGGATCGGGCACCTCGCAATACTGGTCCGCGATCCTCAGCCTCGCCAACTGGGTGGGCAACGTGATCCTGCCCGTGTACGGAGGGATTGAGATCATGCGGGCCGTGTTGGGAATGGGCGGCTTTTTCGAAAGGCTCAATATCGGCGACGACTGGGTCCGGCATTTCATCGCCGGTGGCGCATGCCTCTGCGTTTCCGGGTTGATGAGGCTCATGGAACACTTCATCGCAGCCGGTACAAGCGGGGTGGCGTGATGGCACTGAGGATGAGTCCGGTATCGCGCAATCTGCACGCCAAGGTGACTCTGCTCGGCCTTGAGCTCGAGGACATGCTCTTTCTGGCGATGGCCTGCGCGGTTGCGATGCTGGTCGGGCAATTTCTGTTCTCGGACCGGTATATGTTTTTTCTGCCGATGAACTGGTTCCTGATGCTCATGGTCCTGGTCCTTGGTGTACCCGGTTTGATGTTGTTCAAATATGGGAAACCTCGTGGCTATCTGCTCGACCTGGTCCTCTATTACGGGCAACCACGCAGCTACTGTGCTCTGGCCCACGACACGAAACTCACCAACAGCTTCCTCAAGGAGAACGAATAATGCCCAGGACAACTGCTCAGCAAGAGCGTTCCCTCCAAGACCCGGCCGTGTGCGAACTGCTGAAGGTTCGCGACTTCCTCGACAACGTCATGGTGCGCACCGATGGTTGCTACGTAGCAGGCCTCCGCGTTCAGGGAGCGGTGACCTATTTCGCCGATGACGAAGGTCGGAATGAGGCCAAAAGCGTTGTCGAATCTCTGCTCCGCGCCATGCCGGAGCAAAGTATGCGTGTTCAGTTCCGGTACGAGGTGGTGGAGAGCCTGAATGGGCTGCTCGATCGGTATCGCGACGCTTCGCGGTCCGCAATACCGGAGGTCAAGGTCCTCGACGATCGAAGACTTGCCTCATGGGAAGAGAAGGAGCGGCAGGGCGCATACCTGTCGAGAATCGCAGGTGTGTATTTGATCTGGGATCCGGTCCGTCATAAGCGGGCAATGATCGCTAGCGGCGGCCCTCAGAGCAGAGAGGACCGGAGACAAGCCGGTGGCACCTTCACGCTATCCGTAAAAAGGGCAATTCAGAAGACAAAGAAGGAACACATCGATGCGCTTGCTGAGTTCGAGTCGATCCTCTCGGGCATCGAGTCGGCTATGAAGAGCGGCGGACTCGGGCCTGAACGGATGACGCACGGTGAGATGTTTCTGGAAATCAAGCGCGCCTTCAACCCGATAGAACCTGATCTGACGCCACTCAAAGAAAATATCGCGGAGACGCGCGAAATTTCGGCTCGCGAGCGGCTTGCGCCGGGCAACATCTTAGGGCAAACAGAAACCTACCTCAACATCGATGGGACGCTGTGGACCTTCATCAGCCTGAAGACGCCGCCCGATGGGACCTATCCGGGCATTCTGCGGGAGCTGATGACGATTGGCTTTCCGGTTGTGGTCTCGACCCAGGTAAGCATCCCGGACCAGCGAGTGGTGCTCGATAAGTACAAGAAGAAGTTCCGCAAGATGCAGGCGGCGCAAAAGGACTCCAAAGGCAATCTCCGTGTCGACGTGACAGCGCAGGTTGCGACCCAGGAGCTTATCCAAATCCAGCAGGAGATCATTGCTTCGTCGGTCAAAACAGCGCGGGTGAGTGTCATCATCGGAGTCCATACCTCCGCCCCGGCATGCTCTGCCCAGCAATATGAAACAGCGGAGAGAGAGCTGGCCAATCGCCGGCAGCAGGTATTGCATGTGGTTGCCCGCATGAACGGAGCTCGCGGGTTTTCCGAATCGCTCGCGACACGCAGACTGTTCTTTTCCACCCTGCCCGGGCTTGCCGAGGAGGACCGTCGCGATCACGACTTGTTGACGCCCCATGCAGCCGACCTTCTGCCTGTGGAACTGCCTTGGGCCGGGACCACGAGATCGCCGTTGATGCTCTTTGAAACACCCTACCGGCAACTGCTGCCATTTTCCCCGTTCGATCCAGGCCTTGAGAATGCGAACGCCATCATCGCAGCCACCTCGGGCACAGGCAAGAGTGTGCATGTCGGGAAGATGTTGCTGACCTGCGCGCGGCAAGATGTTCAGGTGTCGATCATCGAGCGAGGCGACAGCTACTACCATCCGGTGACGTTCATGGGCGGCCAGATGATCACCATGTCGCTCGACAGCGAGCAGACGATCAATCCCTTCGATCTCGAGCCAGGCCAGGAGGGGCCGTCGAACGATCATCTGGCCTTTTTGAAGAACCTGACACGCTTCATGATCGGCGACAGCGGCGAAGGCGACACGGACCTTCTCGACAACCTCATCATGAATGCGATTCGCAAGACCTACGCCCGAGCGCAGATGCGCGTTGACAATCCGATCCCGCTCTATAGCGACCTTTATGACGAGCTGCAGAACTATTATGACGAAGACAAGAACCCCCGCGTCAACGAAGCGGCGCGCGTCGCCGCGACAAAGATGCGGGCGTGGGTGAACAACGGGATGTATGCCCGTCTCTTCGACCGGCCGACAACCATCGACATGTCGACGCCGTGGCTCTATTTCAATGTGGAGCAACTCAAAGACGACCCCAAGCTCGAAGTCGCCATGAGCCTGCTGATCGCCTACACCACCACGAGGCGCGCTCAAGGCAAAACTAACAAGCGGTGCATCACGGTGCTCGATGAGTGCTGGGCCTTGTTGCAATCGCCAAGTCTCGCGCCGGTCGTGGTGCAGCTCTTCAGGACGGCCAGAAAGCGCAATGCCTGCGTGTGGGGAATTTCGCAGGCGGTTGAAGACTTTACCGGGACACCGGACAAACCGAACGACTTCGGGGGCGCGATCCTGGCAACCACAGCAATCAAGATGATTGGGCGGCAGAAGGGAAATTTTGACGTCCTGCGCCAGTTTCTGCACCTGAACGAGACGACCCTCAATCGCGTGAAGGGGCTGGGAATGACGGAAAAAGGCAAAAAGAGTGAATTCCTGGTCGTTCTAGGAGAAAAAGCAGAGACGACGCACAGCCTCTACATCGTTCCCACCCCGCTCGAATACTGGCTGCTCACGACCTATCCGCGTGAGTGCTGGTACCGGCAGTGGTGGCTTGTCACACATCCTCACCTGAGCCTGGTGGAACGCTACGAAGACCTAGCGAACAAGTTCCCCCATGGCCTTTCTGAACTTCCGGAGCTACCTGAGGAACGCTCCGGCGAAGTGAGCCGGCTGGGTGTCCGCCTCTCCGTGGACTTTGGCAAGCCACTGCCCACGGAGAGTGGCACCGCTAGGAGGACCGTGACGTCTGAGACGGTTGTCCTCGAAGGAGCGATGGCATGAAAGCGAAAGCGATGGCCTTCTGCGCGAGCCCGCTCGTGATGGCGCTTGTACTCTTCCCGACCGGAGCGTATGCGCAGTTCGGAGGTATCTTCTCGGCGGTCCTGGGCACGATCACTGGGCCGATCGGCGGCGCACTCACGGACATCAACGATGTTCGCAGCTCGATCCTCCAGACGGAGCAACAGGTGCTGTGGCCCATCGCACGGATCGCCCAGGCACAGAACTATATTTCGACCATCAGGGCGAGTTATCGGGGCTGGATGAATCAGGTATACCGGCTGCCGGTACAGAGCGCTACCCTGCCAATACCCAAATCCCTGGAGTCTGCGTTTCTGAGCGGGCAGATCGCGCGAGCCGGCAATGTCGGCCGGAGTTACACATCGACTTATGGCGCGCAGCCGGTCTCTGGGGCCGCGCCCCAACTGAACCTCGAAATGATGGATATTGAAGACGCCGTTGCGAAGGACGCGACGTTGCAATCGATGGCCTCCGATCAGGCAACCGCGACGATGCTCGCGACCGCACAGAGGATCGAGGATGAGGCCCAGTCCACGGCGCCAGGTACGGCAGATATGGTCGCCGCCGAGGCAAGGACCGCTGAGCTGGCAAGCCTGGCCATCGAGCACAAGCTTCTGGCGTATCAACTGCGTGAAGCCGCGATCAAGCTCGGCCATCGCGGCGCCATTCTGAAGCAATCGACTACCGGCATGCAGAACCTGAATCAACAACTTCTCCACAATCTTGGAGGCGGCCAATGAAACCTTGGCAATGTTTTCTTCGCAAGCCACTCGTGCACCGGATCGCTCTGGGCGGAGCCGGCGTCCTGATCCTGAGCGTCGTTGCCGTACCGCCGGCGCACTCCCAATTTGGCATCGATATGGCAGCCATCCTGGCCGGACTCAAGGAGATCAACAACACGTTAAGCAGTGCCGTCGCCTCGCCGCTGAAGGCGATCAGCCAGGTCGAGCAGCAAGAACAACAGTTCCAGCGAAACGTGCTCTATCCGGTGTCGGCCATCAACAGCGCCAGGCAAATGGCAGCGGGTTTTACTGCCTCGTTTATGAGTTTCCGCCAGCTAGGCAGCCTGAATATCTCAAGCGCCACACTTCCGAGTCCCCAGCATTTGGAACAGCAGATGCTCTCCGGCAATCCGAACAGTATCGCTGCAATCGACAGTTCCTACCATAACGTCTTTGCTCCGCTCCCACCGCCCACCGCCATGCCTCAAAACGTCGCCAATCAGGTAGACATAGGAGACGCACAAGCCGAAGACGCAATCAAGAAGGCGATCGAGCTCGATGCGTTTGCGGAGCGCGAGATGGAAGTTGCCCAGAAGTTGAACGATCAGATCGCCGTCGCCGCTCCCGGCACCGCGCCGATTCTCGATGCCGAGGCTTCCGCGTGGGTGCTCCAGGCAAATGCCTATACGCAGATGGGTATGGCAGAGCTGCTGCGTGTGAACAGCGCAACGGTATCGAACCGAAGCGGACAGCTTAAAGATTCGACGGCCCAAATGCAGAACATGAACCAGAGGATGATTCAGATCCTCACCCCGCGATGACTGGAGATCGGTGATGCAGCCCGGAATATTCGAATTTCAGTCGATGCTCACGTCGGTCGTCAACGGGATTAGCGGGAATATGCTGCCGTCGATACAAAGCGTTTCCTATGTGCTGATGACCATATGCCTTGTACTCGGAATCTATGAGGCCTATGTGAAGGGTGGCGATGTCCGTTCTTTAGCGGGGACATTCCTGAAATATGCCGTCGTCGCCTTTGTGATCGGCTACTGGTCGAACCTCTTCTCCGATCTATTCACGGGATTTAATCAGATGGCGAACTCCATCGACAGCAGCTTCGGCGCGGGCGATCTGGCATCGAGTTGGAAATTGCAACTGCTACACCTCTTCCAGGCTAAGGGCTATGACAAGTTGATGAATTCCATTCCCTGGACACCTTCTGCCTTGATGACCCTCCTGGAACTCTTACTGGCCTATGTTATCTACCCGATCGCAGTCCAAATCTTTGCGTTGATTTACACGTTTTGGGGGTCTTGCCTCTTTGCGATGGGTCCGTTCGTAATCGCTCTGGCGCCCAGCTCGATGATCAACTCGCTCACAAAATATTACGTGTTGAATCTGGGCGTTTGGAATGCCTGGGCAATTATTTATGCGGTGTTCGGTTGCCTGATCACGGCCATTCACGCCAATGATGTCAATGCCATTATCGCCGGGAATCTGGGCAGCTTCGGCTTTGGAGACGCGACATTTGGAGCTCTCGATGGCGGTATCGAGATGATTGGGCTCATCAGCATCATCTATGCCATCTGTATTCTCCTGATTCCAATGGTAGCGGCGTTCATCCTGCGCGGGCAGTTCTCGGCGGTCGGGGCCGGCTTAGCAGTGGTTGGATCCAGGCTCGCGAACGGCGGCGTCGGTGGAGCCATGAAGGGCGGCGCT
>Ga0207933_1001815_pt1 | contig 14921 bp, 15 predicted proteins | sample NGESurdeep092012_4_FD_184488 | JGI IMG/M metagenome (GOLD analysis project Ga0207933, IMG submission 184488) | Arctic peat soil microbial communities from Barrow, Alaska - NGEE Surface sample F53-3 deep-092012 (SPAdes) | ecosystem: Environmental > Terrestrial > Soil > Wetlands > Peat ... | reverse complement strand
CACCTGCCATCACAGGCCGGACGTCTATGGCGGCATCAATGAGAGCGAAAGCACCGCACTGTTGAAGGATTTCTTTGCTGCGCGACGTTAATCAAAAAAGCTAGACCAACTTATCGACCAGCCGCCCCATGCCGGGCGGTGGCGAAGCCTGCTCATCGGCTTCATCCTCGCGTTCGTCATCGCGCCCCTGCACCCGCTGGCGCGGCGCAATAGAGATCCTCGGTATCAGGCTCTGAACACCGCCGCCGCTAATGCGCGTGCTGATTTCTTTCCGCATACGCGCCACCTTACAAACCAGGCCTGAATTTTATGCAATGCGATGCGGCAAAATCCGCCATGCGCAGATAAGGATTTGTTGACCGTAACTGCTAAGCCGTCTGGGCGAACTCCCAGGCTTTATCGGCGAGCGGGCGGATCATGTCGGCCTTGGCCGGCGCGAATTCGGAGGTCGCTGTGCCGTCGCGCACGCGCCCGATGATGCCCTGCAAAATGGCGGCGATGCGAAAAAAGTTATAGGCGAGATAGACTGGCATTGCGGGACGTGGATCGAGCCCGGTGCGCGCCACATAAGCGTCCACATAATCCGCCATCGGCGGAATCCCCAGCGCGGCGAGATCGTGCCCAACCAGCGTCGCGGTGCCGGCCGCGCTGTCAGAGGCGGGCATATGCCAGGCCATCAGATGATAGGTGAAGTCGGCTAGCGGATCGCCGAGCGTGGACAATTCCCAATCCAGAACGGCGATAATCGCCGGCGCATTTTTGGCGATAATTAGATTGTCGAGTCGGTAGTCGCCGTGCACCAACCGCGCCGGCCCACTTGGCGGAATATGTTTCGGCAGCCAGTCGATCAGCCTTTCCATGGCATCGATCTCCTCGGTTTCCGAGGCGCGATATTGTTTCGACCAGCGCTCTACCTGGCGCGCGACGTAATTTTCGCCGCGGCCGAAATCGCCCAAGCCGATCTTGGCCGGATCGAAATTATGCAGCCGCGCAATGGTCGCGTTCATGGCATCGTACAACGCCGCACGCTCCTTCGCATTGGAGCCCGGCATCTGCGGCTCCCAGAACAAGCGGCCATCGGCGAAGTCCATTACATAAAATGGCGTGCCGGCGACGTTCTCGTCGGCGCAGAAGGCCAGCGGCGCGGCAACCGGAAAATTCTGTGCATGCAGTGCGCGGATCACACGATATTCGCGATCGACAGCATGCGCCGACGGCAGCAATTTGCCCGGCGGCTTGCGGCGCAAGACGTAACGCCGCGCCGGCGTCTCCAACAGATAAGTCGGGTTCGATTGGCCGCCTTTGAATTGCTTGATAGTCAACGGCCCGGCAGATCCCGCCACCTCGCGCATAAGATATGTCTCCAGCCGCGCTGCATCGAGCGCGAGTGCGCCCGCTGCCTCCTTGGTGCCGGAAAAAACCTGCTGGCGATCGATACTCGTCATGGCTTACTTGCGCGCGGTATCGAACGTGATCGGCGCATCCGCGTAGCTTTTGTAGCTCTGTGTTTTCGGCTTAGCCTTGTCCTCTTCGTGCAGATACTCAATCGAACTCTTACCGATGAGCGCGCGGGGCAAGATCATCACCCGGATGAATCGGCTCGGCCGGTCCATGGCCGCTTGCGCGAATACCGGGTCTGGCCCGGTTTCGTACCAGGCACCACCCACGCCGTAGGAGGTCGAGCGGGCGTGCGTGTCGATGCGGATGCCGCCCTCGATCATGCAGCGGATGCCGGGTCCTTGATGCCGGTGTGTGTAAGCACAACCGCCGGGTGGGAAGGCGACGCTGTCACCGCGCATCAGCAAATCGCCCTTGGGAAAAGTTTCCAGAAAAGCCGTGAGCTTTTCGTGCGAGACCATGCCTGGCGTGCAGGCGACCGTCGAGCCTTGGTCGCCGCGTGCTAGTTCCCAGCGCCAGATCGTCACCCCGCTAGGGCCGGGCTTGACCAGCGTGGCGGCTTCGCCTTGCCAGGCGGCGCCTTCGTTGATGCTCACGCCGCCGATCGTGGCTGCCCCTTGCACCACGAAAATGAACCGCGGCAGCGGCGGTAACTGGAATTCGACGTTTTCAGCGCTTGATAGGACGTCTTCGTAAAGCCGCAACATCGGATGCATGCCGTCTCCTGCTTTTGACACTGGTATTGTAGCAGGGCAGCGAAGGCGCGCAAAAGCAAAGCCCGGCGCGCGACCGGGCTTTGCGATGTTTGCGGCCTTAAGTCTCAGTTGGCTTGCAGCTCGGGATCCCGCTGCAACATCAGACGTACGGTCGCGTCGGGGTCGCGGCCAACCACTTTGCCGTTCACGATAACGATGTCAGGGTCTTGCATGGCGTAGGCACTGTCCGCATCCGACGACATGGAGTGGGAGGTGTGCCTCGCCGCGTAAGCCGGGAAGGCCGCAACCGTTGTCAACGCCAGTGCCAATAAAATCTTCTTCATCGCTTTTCCTTTTTGAGTCGCCTGTACGACGCAAGATAGGTCGATCGCGATTTGTCACCACGGCTGGCCGCGCATGAGCGTCATGCTGGAATTCGCTTTGGAAATTAGTCTAACAAAATGGAATAGCCGCGTTTCCGCCACACTCGTAAAAATATTCACGGTGCATTTCTTTTTTAAGAAATTATTTTACGCGGACTTTATCTTCGCGCTCAATTGCACGCCATCCGATGTCGCGGCGGCAGAATCCTTCCGGCCATTTGATGAGATCGACGGCAGCATAGGCGCGCGATTGAGCATCGCGCACCGTCTTGCCGCGCGCACAAATATTCAGAACACGTCCGCCGTTCGCGAAAATGTTACCGGCCTCCCCAATTTTGGTCATGGTGCCGGCATGGAAAATTTCCACGTCCTCGATCTGCGCCGCCGCGTCGAGCCCTTCGATGGGCGTGCCTTTTTGGTACGGTCCCGGATAACCTTTCGCCGCCATCACCACCGTGATCGTGGCATCGGGTAACCAACGCAGATCGAAATTTTTCAATTGTCCGTCGCGCGAAGCGATCAGCGCCGGAACGAGATCCGACGTCAGGCGCAGCATCAGCACTTGTGTTTCCGGATCGCCAAAGCGAACATTGTATTCGATCAGTTGCGGGCCATCCTTTGTGATCATTAGCCCGGCGAACAGCACGCCCTTATAGGGCACTCCCATCGCCTTCATGGCGTGCATGGTCGGCATGATGATCTCGTCCATCACGCGCGCGCTCATCGCCTCGGTCATGATGGGCGCCGGCGAATAGGCGCCCATGCCGCCAGTGTTGGGTCCCTTGTCGCCGTCACCGACGCGCTTATGGTCCTGCGCCGACGCCAATGCGATCGCGCTCTCGCCGTCGCATAGCGCGAAGAACGAGGCCTCCTCGCCAACCAAACAATCCTCGATCACGATTTCCCAGGCGCGCTCGCCCAAGCCACCGCTGAACATCATGTCGACGGCGGTTTCTGCTTCCTCGACGGTTTCCGCAACGACGACGCCTTTGCCTGCCGCCAAGCCATCGGCCTTCACGACGACGGGCGCGCCTTTCTTGCGCACGTATTCCTTCGCTGCCGCCGCGCCCTTGAAGCGCTCATAAGCCGCTGTCGGAATCTTGTTGGCCTTGCAAAGGTCCTTGGTGAAGCCTTTGGAGCCTTCCAGCCGCGCTGCCCATTTGCCCGGGCCGAAGGCCTTGATACCGGCGGCCTCCAGATCATCCACGATGCCCCCAACCAGCGGCACTTCCGGCCCGACGACCACGAACTCGATCTTGTTCGCCTGGCAGAACGCAATCACGGCTCTATGGTCGGCCACATCGAGCGCCACGCATTCCGCCTCCTGCGCGATGCCGGCATTGCCCGGCGCGCAATAAAGCTTGGTGACCAGCGGGCTTGCCGCCATTTTCCAGGCCAGCGCATGTTCGCGGCCGCCGGAACCGAGGATCAGGATGTTCATGAACGACGGGCCTTAAGGGATGCTCGCCATTTGGTGTAGCATGGCCGCTTGGCGTCTCAACAGATTCGGCCCCAATGCCTGAAGCAGTTCTCAACAACGTCGTGGAATGGACCGTCTCCGAGCTGTCGGCGGCGCTGCGCAAAACCGTCGAGGAAAATTACGGCTATGTGCGGGTGCGCGGCGAGGTGTCGGGCTTCAAAGGCCCGTCGCCTTCCGGCCATGTCTATTTCCGCCTCAAGGACGAGAAAGCAGTGCTTGAGGGTGTGATTTGGAAGGGCGTCTGGGGCCGCATGCGGGTCAAGCCTGAAGAGGGGCTCGACGTGATCGTCTCTGGCAAGCTCACGATCTTTGCCGGCTCGTCGAAATACCAGATCGTCATCGACACGCTGGAGCCCGCCGGCATCGGCGCGCTGATGAGACTATTGGAGGAGCGCAAGAAGAAGCTAGCCGCCGAGGGCCTGTTCGACGAAGCGCGCAAGCAGCTCATTCCGTTTCTGCCCAATGTCATCGGCGTCGTTACCTCGCCGACCGGCGCGGTGATCCGCGACATATTGCATCGGCTGGCCGATCGCTTTCCGCGCCGCGTGCTGGTCTGGCCGGTGCGGGTGCAGGGCGAGTCATCGGCCGCCGAGGTGGCCAACGCCATCCGCGGCTTCAACGCGCTTCCTGAACAGGGCCCGCTACCGCGCCCGGATTTGATCATCGTGGCGCGCGGCGGCGGTTCGTTCGAGGATCTGTTGTCGTTCAGCGATGAGGCGGTGGTGCGAGCCGCGGCTAAGAGCATGATCCCGCTCATCTCGGCTGTTGGCCATGAGACCGACGTAACGCTAATCGATTTTGCTTCCGACCGCCGTGCCCCGACACCGACGGCTGCAGCAGAAATGGCCGTGCCGGTGCGCGCCGATCTGCTTGCGCAAATTTCCGCCTGTAATGCGCGCCAGATCAGGGCCTGGCAGCGCGGCGTCGCGCAACGCCGCACCGAATTGCTGGCCGCGGCGCGCGCATTGCCGGCAGCCGACGAATTGCTCGCCGACCCGCGCCAACGCCTCGACACGCTAGCGAAGGGGCTGCCGCGTGCACTGCGAGCCAACGCACAGCTTCACCACACGCACCTCACACGCGCCGCTGCGCGCCTGACACCGCGGCTACTGAAATTGCGGCTGGGGCGCTCAAGCGAAATCGTCGTCACGCTCGGCGAGCGATGCAAGCGCGCGCGGCGTGTCTATCTCGATAAAAAAGTGCAGGGGCTTAAAGGCGCCGGGCAGCTGCTGGCGGCTTTCTCTTATCGCGGCGTGCTTGCGCGCGGCTTCGCGCTGGTGCGTGACGGCGAGGGCCATCCGCTGCGCAGCGCCGGCGCGGTCACCGGCGGCGCGTGGCTGGAGATCGAATTTTCCGATGGCCGCGTCGGCGCAACTGCCGACGGAGCGGCCGCGCCAATCGCAGCAAAGCCGAAGCCCGTGCTCAAGGCCGCGCCCAAGTCGCGTGGTGGCAGTGCGGGCGGGCAGGGCACTTTGTTATAATCTTGAGAGAAAAAACGTAGTTTTGGGGTTTCGGCGTCGCCGACGAACGATTATCTTGTGACATTCCCTGCGCGCCGGGCGTTCCAGGAGACTGCCTTTGCTTAACCGTTACGATCGCAATTCGCCGATGAGCGGCGCGGCTGAAGTCAAGTACCTCGACGGCGATTTCCGCGTGGTCAAGCCCGGCGCTTTCGTGCGCTGCGCGGTAACCGGCGTGCCGATCCCGCTCGAGGAACTTAAATATTGGAGCGTCGAACGGCAGGAAGCCTATGCCTCGCCGCAGGCCGTGATGCAGCGCTACCGACCGCAGGCCGCCAAGTAATCATCGGCTAATCAGCGGCGCATCTTCCCCAGCACCAACTTCCGCAGCGCGTCGGCTTCCTGCACGTCCAAGGAGACCGGCAGCACATGCGTCTTGGCTGCCAGTGCCGCAAGGATCGGCTCGCCCGTCATGCGCGCTCGATCTTTCTCGGTGGTCAATAATGAAAATCCGCCGTGCTCGGCCTGCATGATCAGGCCGGCGGCCTCTTCAGCGCTGAAGCGGTGGTGATCGGGGAATGCTTTGTGCGTGGCTATGGCGAGGCCGGCCTCGGTGACAGTCGCGAAAAATTTGTCCGGATCGCCAATGCCGGCGAAGGCGAGCACCTGACGCCCTTTCAGCGCCGTGATCGATGCGGCATCGGGAACCAGCCTGCCATGAAAAACCGGCAGTTCCGTTTTTACACCGCCATCGCCATCGCCGACCACCAGCAGCGCGTCGCAGCGCGCCAGCTGTGTAGCAAGAGGCGCGCGCAAGGGTCCGGCCGGAAATACACGGCCATTGCCCAGGCCTCGCCGTCCATCGATCACGGCCAAGGTAAAATCCTTGGCGAGCGACGCATTCTGCAAGCCGTCATCCATCACGATGACGCCGGCGCCCTCCGCATGCGCGGCACTTGCGCCCGCTACCCGATTGCGTGCCACAAAGGCCGGCGCCACGCGCGCCAGCAGCAGGGCCTCGTCGCCGACATGCGCGGCGCTGTCATTTTGCGCATCGACCCGCTTCGGCCCGGCGAGAGTGCCGCCATAACCGCGGCTCAGAAAAAACGGTCGTTCGCCGGCTTCAATCAACATCTTGGTTAGCCAGAGCGCGGTCGGCGTTTTGCCGGCCCCGCCGAGCGTGAAATTGCCCACGCACAACACCGGCACGCTCGCGCGCGCGCCTTGGCGCGCCATCCGCTGCGCGGCGATGGCGCCATAACCAGCCGCCACCGGCGCCAGCAGGCCCGAGAAAAGCCCTGCCTCGCGCCACCAGAAGGAAGGCTCACGCATTGTCGGCTCGCTGGCGTAACCGAAGCTGCATCAGATAAGGGTCGAGCGATTGTAAGGTACGATCGAGTGCGCCGCTCAACGCGTCGACCGTTGTGCGCGCGGCATTCGCGACGCGGGCGCGCGCTTCACCTTGCGACAGCAGTGATCCGAACGCTGCGGTCAGCTTGCTGGCGTCGGTGATTGTCTCAGCGCCGTGCGCCTGGTCGAGCGCGGTGTAGATTTCGGTGAAATTCCATACATGCGGGCCATGCAGGATGGCGGCGCCCAGTTTGGCAGGTTCAATCGGATTCTGCCCGCCGCGTTTCACCAGCGAGCCGCCGACGAATACGATCGGTGACAGCCGGTAGATGATGCCGAGCTCGCCCACTGTGTCCGCCACATAAATATCGGTGGTCGCATCGGGTAATTCGCGGCGCGTGCGCAGCTTGGTTTTCAGCCCCGCCGCGCGCGCAATCGATTCAACGCCGACGCCGCGTTCGGGATGACGCGGCACGATAATGGTCAACAGGCTTGGAAAGCTGGCGCGCAGCCGCCGGTGCGCGTCGATCACGGCGGTTTCTTCGCCGGCATGAGTGGAGGCGGCCGCGATCACCGGCCGGCCGCCGATGGCGGCATTGAGATCCGCGAGTTTGCCCCGGTCGGCGGGCGGCGCCGGCACATCGAGCTTGAGGTCGCCGGTGGTGACGACATGTGTCGCGCCCAACTCACTCAGCCGCCTAGCGTCCGCCGGCGTCCGCGCCAGGCATAAATCGAGCCGCGCCAGCAAATTGCTGATGGTGACCGGCAGATAACGCCAGCGCCGGAACGAATTATCAGACAGCCTGCCATTGACCAGTATCATCGGCACACCGCGCCGCGCCGACTCGATTATGATGTTTGGCCACAGATCTGATTCCGCGAATAGCGCGAGGTCGGGTTGCCAATGGTCGAGAAACCGGCGCACATACATCGGCACGTCGAGCGGAACGAATTGATGGATGACGTCGCGCGGCAGCCGCTGCTCGGCGAGGCCCCCGGAGGTGACGGTGCCAGACGTCACCAGCACGTTGATTTCGCGCGCGCGGATGCGCTCGATCAGGGGCAACACGCTGATCAGTTCGCCGACGCTGGCGCCATGCAGCCAGATCAATTGTCCCGGCGGGCGCGCCATCACGCTGATGCCGCGTCGCTCCGGCATACGTAGGCGATGCTCTTTGCCGCGCCGCAGCCGCCGGGCCAGCAACAGCGGTGTCAACGGCGTCATCGCCACCGAAAAAATCCGGTAGGCGCGCAGCGGTGCCGTCAGCCGGTCGCTCACGGTGCGCTCCTTTGGCCGTCGACAATCTGATAGGCGCGCGCGGTCGCGGCGTTGAGCCGGTTCTGCAGCGTGAGACGCGCGGTTTCCAGCGCCTCGACACTGGCATCTTCCGCCACGGTGACTGGTTCGCCCGCCACAATCGCCGAACGCCCGAACGGCAGGTTGATGACGCTGCGGTCCCAGTTGTTGAGCTGCCTGCGGTGCTCCGTCGCCAGCGCCGCCGCGTAAATCGGCCGCCCGGAATATTGCGCCAGTTTGACGATGCCCATGCCGGCAACGCGCGCGACCTTGGGCACGTCGGCGGTCAGCGCGACATTGTAGCCGTCCTTGAGTGCTTCCAACATCTCGGTGAAAGCGGAGACGCCGCCCTTGCGGTTGAATTCGCCGTTATGCGCGCCCGAGCCGCGTATGGTGCCGATGCCGAGCTTCTGCGCGGCACGCGCATTAATCTCGCCGTCACGATGGCGCGAGATCAGCACCTTACCTTCGAAATTGTGTTCCCTGCGTTTGAGGAACGGCGCCACGAAATGCTGGCCGTGCCACAACGCGACAATTATCGGTTGTTGCGCCGTCTGGTAAATATCCGCCGGTTCGATAGTGGTGCGCGTGCTGTGCCAGACCAGCCATAAATAGCATGCGCCCACCGTGGCGACGGCCTCCTGAAACGCAGACGATCTGACGATATGCTTGAAGACCGGCATCAGCACCCGCTCAGCGCGCCGCCCCGCCCGGGCTGTCTGGATCGAGCAGGCGGTGCAGGTGGACAATGAAATAACGCATATGGGCGTTGTCGACCGTTTGCTGGGCCTTCGCCTTCCAGGCGGTATAGGCGGTGGCATAGTTCGGGTAGACGCCGACCATTTCGACTTTGTCGAGATCCTTGAATTCCGTACCTTGCAGTTCGGTGAGCTCGCCGCCGATCACAAGATGCAGCAATTGATTTCCGGGTACCTTATCGGGCATGGCTTGATCCTTCGACGAAGCCCCGGCGGCGGTTTCGATGTTGTGGATATAGCTACACGCGGCGCATTTATGCAAACTCGCCGCGGCGTTCGCGCATCAGCGCTATCAGCGCGTCATGGCGGGTGGAACCGGCCGCAATAAGCGCGCCTTGCGTGGCGTGCGGAGCCTCGTAACTCAGCGTCTGGCCGTCAAAATCGGTCATCGCGCCGCCCGCCTCATGCACCAGCAGGTCGGCGGCTGCCAGGTCCCAGTCATGGCTGCCGGGCGAGGCTAAGGCTGCATCGAGCTCGCCGCGCGCCACGCGCGCGAATCGCAGCGCCAATGAAAAGACCTTCGGTTGCGCCAGAATTTTTGGATTTATGCCGGCGAGTCGGTCGAGATAGCGCTTGGGGCCCGCCAATGCGGCGCCGTCAAGTGTGCCGCCGGTGTTGACCGCTATTCTCGCGCCATTAAGTGCCGCGCCCTGGCCGGCCGCGGCAAGGAACATGTCATCGGTCGCCGGCGCATAAAGCGCGGATAAAATCGGTCGCGCGTTCTCCACCAGCGCCACCGAAATCGTCCAATCGGCGCGCCCGGTGATATAGGCGCGGGTGCCGTCGATCGGATCCACCACCCACGTGAGCGGCAGGCCGCGGTCGGGTGGCTCCTCAGTCTCCTCCGACAGCCAGCCGGCGCCGGGCACGAGTTCAACAAGTCGGGCGCGCAATAAATTGTTGACCGCGATGTCGCCCTCGCTCACCGGCGAATTGTCGTCGCCTTTGGTCCAGCGCTTGAACGGCCCGCGCGCGGTGACGCGCGCCAGTTCACCAGCTTCACGCATGATGTTTTCAAGCGGCGCCCGTAACGCTGAGGACTCACTGCCCAGCAACGGTGAGACCCTCCAGCCGCACCGTCGGCGCATTGATACCATGACGGAATTCAAGATCGCTGGCCGGCGTCAGGTTTTTGAAAATGTCGAGCAGATGGCCAGCGATAGTCACTTCGCTCACCGCAAAAGTGCGTTGGCCATCCTCGATCCAGAAGCCCGAGGCGCCGCGGCTGTAATCGCCGGTCACCATGTTGACGCCCATGCCGATTAAGTCGGTGACATAAAATCCGTCCTTGATATCGGCGATTAGTTCTTCGGGACTGAGCTTGCCCGGCTCGAGATGCAGATTGCTGGCGCCGGGCGAGGGGGTGGAGGAAACGCCGCGGTTGGCGTGCCCGGTGGTGGTGAGCCCCAACTCGCGCGCGGTAGCGCAGTCGAGAATCCAGGACCGCAACACGCCATCGTCGATCAGTGCCAGTTTCTTGCCGGCGACGCCCTCACCGTCGAACGGATGCGAGCGCAAGCCACGCTTGCGTAATGGATCGTCGATAATACGGATGCCGTCGGCGAATACTTTAGCGCCCATCTTGTCGCGCAGGAAACTGGTCTTGCGCGCCACCGACGCGCCGTTCACGGCGCTTGCAAAATGCGACACCAGCGATCCGGCGACGCGCGGATCGAACATCACCGGCACCTTGCGGGTGGTTACTTTGCGCGGGTTGACCCGCTCGACGGCTCGCTCGCCGGCGGTGCGGCCGATTTTCTCCGGCGCTTCCAGATCAGAGGCGTGCCGCACGCTCGAATAATCGTAGTCTCGCTCCATGCCGGTGCCGGTGCCGGCGATCGCGGTCATCGACAGGCCATGGCTGGAGCCGAGATAAGTGCCGCGGAAACCGGTGCTGGTCACGAGCACCATGCCGCCGATGCCGGCCGATGCCGACGCGCCACCAGACTTGGCGACGCCCTTGACCGAGAGGCCCGCCTGTTCGGCCACGCGGGCCATTTTTTCCAGCTCGGCGACGCTTGGCAGATCGGGGTCGATCAGATCGAGATCTGGAAAACCATGCGCCAGCAGGCTGGCGTCGGCGAGGCCGGCATATTTGTCCTCCGGCGCCGCGCGCGCCATGGCAACCGCACGCTCCGCTAAAGCAGCGCTGCCGTCGGCTGCCGTGTCGTTCGTGGAAACCACCGCTTGCCGCTTGCCCATCAGCACGCGCAGGCCGAGATCGTCGCCTTCGGCGCGCTCGCTCTCTTCGACCGAGCCATCGCGCACCTCGATCGACAGCGACATGCCGCGCACCACAACGGCATCCGCCGCATCGGCGCCGCGTGCCAAGGCGGCCTTCACCAAGCGTTCGGCGCGCTCGGCAAGGGCGGTCTGATCGAACAATGAGGAGGAGGGGGCTCGCATGGACATCACTCAAATGGGCCTGAATCCAACGTTATTCAACCGCTGTTCTAAACTTTTCGGTCGCTGGCAATGACTCGTCAATCATGGTTCGCAACGCCCCGTCAATCATGCGCCGCGAAGCGGGCCGCGGCAGAAACGATTAACCGCGAACATTAAGCGGATTCGGACGGCTTTGCGCCATGATCCCTGCGCGACCGGAGCAATAAGCCCGGCGTGGGAGTTTCGAGGCGTCAAATGCAAAGTGGCGGAATGCCCGCCGGGTCGAGTCGCGCGTTGCGGCTCGACCCGTTCACTCTGCCGGCGCGCTTTGCGGCAATCGATGCCGCGGCCGACGAGCGGGTGCGGCATGTGGAGCTTTATCGCGAACGTGTTGTGGTGCGGCGCTCGCTCGCTGGCATGCGCATGGCACTCAACATGCCGGTCTCGGCCTTTGCTGGCATCGCACTCCGCGTAATGGTCGGCGAGAGCGAAGCCTCAGCCACTGTCGTTCTGGAACACACCGATTCATCTTTGTCGCTGCCGCTGTTTGCCTCGGCCGAGGCTGGCGAAGCTTTCGCCGAATGGCGTGCCTGGGGCAATGTGCTGGGTCTGCCGCTCTTGGTCGCGGAAGAAGATGGCGTGTTGCGCGAGCCGTTTAACCGCATGGGCGGTGTTCGCATCGACGGTGTGCGTCCGCGCCGCCGCCGCCGCAACGCGATCAGGCGCCGTCGCCCCTCGATGCCGTTGCGTAGGGCATTGGGCCGCATCACCGAGGCCACACCGATTTATAGCGGCGAGCGCGAGATCATTGCCAGGAATTGAAATTTACTTGCAGCGCGTCAGCCTGATCGTTCCGCCCTGCTGCAATTGCATCACGATGTGATCGTCGTCGATCTTGTTCAGCGTATAGCTGACGCTGCCATTGCCGATTTGCCCGGTGGTGAATTGGTCGACCACGCGATAACTCGTCGATCCTGCCTGCGTCACCGACTTGTTGCGGTAGGCCGGCACGCCACCTTTGCTGTCCTGCCGCTGATCGCCGTTGAAGGTGATGACGCGCTTGCCCAGGCAGTCGATCGGACCTTTGTCCGCGCTCGTGCTCTGGCCCCATTGGCCGGAAACCGGATAGCTGCCGGCCAGCGCCGGTGCGGCGAGCGCGGTCATAAGCAAAGCGAGCGGAATCGTTTTGTGCATGGACTAAGGGTCGTCCTCGAAGTGGGCGAAATCAAGCGCGAGAACAGCGCATGATTAATATTCGAGATTTGCCTCAATTAACCGGCATCCGGTTTGCCATATCCCCCCGCCGTCGGCGTCTGGATAATGATCGCCTCGCCGGCGTCGATGATGGTTTCGTCGCAGCCTTGCAGGCGCTCCATGCGGCCATCTGCGCGGCGCGCCCAATTCTCACCGATCTGACCGGCTTCGCCGCCGGCCAGTCCCGGCGGGCGCACAAGACGATGGCCGGATAAAATCGTGCAATCCATTTTTTCCAAAAAGCGTATGGTGCGGCGGATACCGGCGCCGGCGTGCCACTCGCCCTTGCCGCCGGAGCCGGCGCGAATGTGGAAATCCTCCAGTACGACCGGATAGCGGTATTCCAGGATTTCGGGATCGGTCAGCCGCGTATTGGTCATATGCGTATGAACCGCGTCAGTGCCGTTGAAGCCGGGCCCGGCTGGCGAGCCGGAGCAGATCGTCTCGTAATACTGATATTTCTTGTTGCCGAAGTTGAGATTGTTCATGGTGCCTTGCGCCGCCGCGAGGCTACCGAGCGCCAGAAATAGGCAATTGGTCACCGCCTGCGACACCTCGACATTGCCGGCCACCACCGCTGCCGGATATTCCGGCGTCAGCATGGTGTGCTCAGGCACCACGATGTTGATCGGCCGCAGGCAGCCGGCGTTCATCGGAATGTCATCGTCCACCATCACGCGAAACACGTAGAGCACCGCCGCGCGCGTCACCGGTTCGGGAGCATTGAAATTATTCGGTTGCTGCGGGCTGGTGCCGGTAAAATTCACCGTGGCTTCGCGCTTTTGCTTGTCGACCGTGATCTTCACTTTGATCACGGTGCCCTGGTCCATGGCGTAGGAATATTCCGCATCGTGCATCCGGTCGAGCACGCGCCGCACGCTTTCGGCCGCATTGTCCTGCACGTGCCCCATGTAGGCCTTCACCACCGGCAGCGTGAATTGCGAAGCCATCTTGCGCAGCTCGGCGACGCCCTTCTCGTTGGCGGCGATCTGCGCCTTCACGTCGTTGATGTTCTGCACCGGATTGCGCGCCGGATATTTCGCGCCCATCAGCGTCGCCATCAGTTCCTTCTCGCGAAAGCGCCCCCGATCGACGAGCTTGAAGTTGTCCATATAGACGCCTTCCTGCTCGATGGTCGTAGCATTCGGCGACATCGAGCCGGGCGAAATGCCGCCGACATCGGCATGGTGTCCGCGCGAGGCGACCCAGAACAAGATTGCCTTCTTCTTGTCGTCGAACACCGGCGTGCACACGGTAATGTCCGGTAGATGCGTGCCGCCGTTATAGGGCGCGTTGATGGCGTAGACGTCGCCGGGCTTGATCTTGCCCTTGTTGTCGCGAATGATGGTTTCGACCGAGCGATCCATGCTGCCCAGATGCACCGGCATGTGCGGCGCGTTCGCCACCAATGTGCCGTCTGACGAAAACACCGCGCAGGAAAAGTCCAGCCGTTCCTTGATGTTGACGGAGTATGCGGTGTTCTGCAGCGACACGCCCATCTGCTCGGCGATCGACATGAAGAGATTGTTGAACACTTCCAGCATGATCGGATCGGCATGGGTGCCGATGGCGTGCGTGCGCTTGAGTTTTTTCGTGCGCGTCAACACCAGATGGTTCTTGCGCGTGAGCTCGGCCTGCCAGCCGGGCTCGACCACGATGGTCTGGTGCGGCTCGATGATGATGGCGGCGCCTTGAACGCGAGAGCCAAGTTTGAGCTGGTCGCGCGTGTAGACATTGGCCGCGTGCCATGCGCCGGCGGAAAAGAACTTCGTGCGTCGCGCCGGCGCAGGTAATTTGTCGCGCTCCGCGTTGCCGGCTTTCTCAACAAACTTGGCGCCGCCGCCCACCGCTTCGACCGACACGGCCTCGATCACTATCTGCTTGGTGCGGTCGATAAAGCCAAAGCGCGCTTTATGCGCCTTCTCGAAGGCGCGCTTCATGGCGGGCAGGGTACCGGCGCCCACCACCAGCGCCGTGTCGGTGCCGGCGTAACGAATATGCGCGCGCACGAAGACCTGGATCTTGCCCATGGGCACGCCTTGGCCGGCGACTTCCGCCTTAGCCTGGCGGCCGAGCCGCGCTCCCTCGCGATTAAGCGCCGTCAGCGCTTTTGGCCCGTAAACCAGTTCGATCGCTTGCTGCCGCGTCGAGCGGATATCGGCGAGCCCCATGCCATAAGCCGACAGCAGCGAAGAAAACGGATGGATTAGCACTCGCGTCATGCCGAGCGCGTCGGCGACGAGACACGCATGCTGCCCGCCGGCGCCACCGAAGCAATTGAGCGCGTAGCGCGTTACGTCGTAGCCGCGCTGCACGGAAATTTTTTTAATCGCATTCGCCATATTCTCGACCGCGATCTTGATGAAGCCATCGGCGATCTCCTCCGCCGATTTGCCGCCGACCTTCTGCGCCAGATTGTTGAAACCGTGCCGCACCGCGTCGCCGTCGAGCGGCTGGTCCT
>Ga0207933_1001814_pt1 | contig 14921 bp, 12 predicted proteins | sample NGESurdeep092012_4_FD_184488 | JGI IMG/M metagenome (GOLD analysis project Ga0207933, IMG submission 184488) | Arctic peat soil microbial communities from Barrow, Alaska - NGEE Surface sample F53-3 deep-092012 (SPAdes) | ecosystem: Environmental > Terrestrial > Soil > Wetlands > Peat ... | reverse complement strand
CCACGAACCAGCGAAACAGCAAGTTGTAGTCGATCTGCTCGACCAAAAGCCGTTCCGAGCGCACCGAATAAAAAACCTGCAACAAGAGCGCCCGCAGAATGTACTCCGGTGCTATCGAAGGCCGCCCCGAATCGGCGTACAGCGCATCCAACTCCGGGCTCAACGACAGCAACACCGTGTCGGTCAGCTTGCGAACCGCACGCAATGGATGATCCTGCGGTACTCGTTGCTCCAGCGAAACATAACTGTACATCCCGTCCTGAACACGCTCGTCTCCACGCATGCCTCTTAGACGATCCACCTCCTCGACACGATGCCAACGCGTACCTATTTCAACAAGTTCCTAGAACTGTGATCGTTGACGAAGCACAGGACATGAGTGCCGAGGCGTTCCGCTTATTACGGGCGATTGTGGCGGAAGGACCCAACGACCTGTTTGTTGTCGGTGATGCCCATCAGAGAATCTACCGTCATCGTGCCTCTTTGGGCCAGTGTGGGATCAATATTAAGGGCCGCGGCAAGAAGCTAAAAATCAACTACCGGACGACCGACGAAATCCGGCGCTATGCCGTCGGCCTTCTGGAAGGACGCACGATCGACGATCTGGATGGCAACACTGACTCTCAGAAGGGCTACGTCTCCCTGACCCATGGCCAGCTGCCAACCGTAAAATGCTTTCCCGACTTCGCCAACGAAATCACGTTTCTAAAGCAGCATATCGGGGAGCTGCAAAACGATGGTGCGCCTCTAGAGTCCATCTGTGTGGTCGCGCGAACCAAGCGTCTCCTCGAAGGATACGTTGGACAACTGCGGTCCGCCGACCTGCCCACCTATGAGATCAAACGCAACGCTGCCGAGCAGCGCGAAAAGCCTGGGATTCGTCTTGCTACGATGCACCGGGTAAAGGGGTTGGAGTTCGAACACGTGATCGTGGTGGGTGCCAACAAGGGGATACTTCCGCTTGAGACCGCAGTCAATGACGCCGAGTGGCCCTGACACGCGCCCGCCGTTCTGCAACTGTCACCGGCTATGGACAGATGACTCCGCTACTTCAAAAAGGCTAGATGTTTCGTCAAGAGCTGTGGGCGCGGCTTTGTGCTTCGTTTATGGTGACCTCGCCTCTTGAAATCAATCGCATCAGATATCTTTCCGAGTCGTTGGGAGGCTCGCCGTGGATCACTGGCAGTCAGGTTGCCTCCTATGCCTTTTCGTGGCAACGGAATCCGATCTTCCCGATATTCTCTCTCTGCGATTGGAAGTCTCTCCGAGTTGTCACTGGCACAGATGTACGCATAGGAGGCGATTCTGGGCCGTGGTTGGCTGCCATGTATCTCGATCAAAACATAGCCTCCTTTGTCTGCTAAAACTCCAAATTACTCATTTTGTGGAAAAGAAAATTTGACTACCGTACGGTCTAGCGCATTCGCCCTCCCGGGAATTTTGACCCCCTACCCCCTTGAGTACTATCGCTATCTGATACGCGATCATTTAGCTTGTCTCATGCCAGCAGTGGGGTGTCCGTTAGCATCCCCACGTATTCGCAATCTCTTTCCTCGCCGCTTCGCGTGCCTTCCGGCATTCGCACATTTCAACACACCGCTCGCCGTTACGCTCGATCGGGACCAAACCGATCGCCACGCTTTCTCGGCAGACAACGCACCCTAACGGCGGTAGGCTCTTTTCGGCTTTCTGTTTCGCTCTCGTCGCCATTGCCTCAAGCTCCCCCTGGACGTCGTTCGGGTGGGGGAAGAATTTCTGGTGCGGGCGCCGGCGCAGCGACAGCATCGCTTCCCGCAGAGCTGGCAGCCCATGGATCTCCGCCAGGCGCCGCAGCTCCCACCGGAACTGCTCCATCGTCTCGCTGGGGATTTCTTGGTGGGGGTAATAAGCCACCATTCCCGCGAGCATCTGATCGAACTGCGTAATCTCCACTACGCTCAGCGGCGCAGCGGAGCGCGTCAAGGCCGCGGTTGACCCGGCCGACAGCTCCGGAGCTATTTGGCTTACGCTTTCCATCGTGTTCCTCCTGCGCGCGATTCTTGAACCGGTCCAGCGGGCCCAGGGCATAATCCGTCGCGCGCGCCAGCCAGCAGCGCGGACGCTCGGCATGATTCACTTCCGACTTGAAGCGGTTTCGGAGAAGAGTTTGAAATGAGCCCGTGCTTAGCTCCGGATTGGCCTGCAGCAATTGGCTGAGGGTTTTCGCCTCGCTGCCGTCCCAGGGCATTTCGATAGCGGCGTTTTTCGACGCCCAGTACTCGCCGAGGGCCGCCCTGAATTCGGCATGCCGCGGATCGGATTTGATCGGACCTGGGGATTTGAGATTATGCTTTGGCGTCGCCGGCGGCGCGTCCTGCGCCGCAGGCATTTCTCCTTCCCTCGCCACTCCGATGCCTACCCCACTCATCTCCTTGCCTTTCCGTTGGAAACCTTCAGAAGATTTCCGAAAAGGCTGATTGGAAAAGGAGTTGGCCTTTTTCCACGAAATGTACCCGTCGCGGTGCTTTTCGAGCATTTCCGGGCTTGGCGCGGGCGTCTCTTCGTCCCGGCTGCGCTTGTATCGAGGTAGGTATTTCTCCGACGTGACAAATTGGGCCCACCAGACGCCATCTCTCTCATAGAGAATCGCGAGAAAGTTCTGCTCAAACTCCTCGAAGATCCCCCAGAGCTCCTTTTGTCTTGGAGGGTTTCTAAAATTCTTGAAAACTTTGAAATGACTGATGGATAAGAGAGTTCGAGCCGCGCGCAGGAATTCGCTGCGAGGAAAAGACGTGGCCAATAGAGCTGCGCAACGTCTGAGCATGCGGCGAGCCGCTCGCCCTCAAACAGTCCGGCAGGGTCGATGATTGCCATTGCTTTAGGCACCTACCGTATTCGAATCGATCCAGCGCTCAAGTGCGGCCCGCGGGATGCGTACGCTCTTGCCAGCGCGGATTGACGGCAACTGGCCCGACGCCAGCATCGCGTAGACCTTGCTGCGACTGATGCCCAAAAGCGATACGGCCTCCTCGTGCCGGAGTAAAAGTGCGAGTTCGTTGGCTTTCATGCCTGTCTCTCCCATTCGTCCTGACATAATCTCCGTCCAGATGCGTTTGCTGTGTGCTACTATGCCACCAAGTGAGGTTGCCGTCATGAAAGAACGCCGTTCTAAAAAACGAAATAAACCTCAACTGTTGTTAAAGAGTATTCTCGTAATCGCGCGGTTGACTGTCCCCTCGGGGTGGTCAGTCTCTCTGGACGGGGAGGCTTTCAACTTCGCCTTCAAGGCGACTGGATTACCGGATCTGCACTTCGATCCGTATCTTGTGCGGGAAAAGTTTTTTGAGATAAAGACGAAAAGGGCCGCGCGGTCTTTCTTGAAAACCTTCGGTCCTCTCGACGTGCAGAGCGGCCAGCCGGGAATCGACGTGCCCCCTGGTGGAGCTGGCACGGCCCCACGCTTGACGTTCGCTCACCTGCTGGAACTGCAGAGCTTCTATAAAAAAGTTCTGACCGAGCCGAAGTATTGGGCCAAAACGTGCAATTTTGCGGAGCCGGAATCATCTGGCTTTAGCGGTAACGGGTTCAGAACATATGCACGTCTCAACCTGCTTCGGTCGCCCAACTTCACTATCGGCTTGGGTCGGTCGCAATTTTTTCTTTCCGATTCGGCGTTCGTCTTGCAGGCGATCTACGCGACGATTTATCTCGACTGGCTAAGCGGGCTCAAGAGCGTCAATTGTCCGATGTGCCACAAGATCGTACGACAAAAAAACCAGCACTTTCGGCGTTTCTGCAGCACTCGATGCGGGAACTTATCGCGGAAGGAAAATCTCAAGGCGAAGGAGAAGTCCCATGCCAAAGCGTAGAGGGAATTCGGAAGGCAGCATCTATCGGGCTCAGGACGGCCGCTGGCGTGGCGAAATCAGCCTCGGATACAAACCGGACGGACGGCCACGGCGCAAGATTTTGTACGGTCGTACCCGGGTCGAAGTATCCGAAGGGCTCAAGGCGCTGCTCAGAAACCAGCAGCTCGGCTATGAGCTGAAGCCCAAAAAGATGAGCGTGAAGACGTTCCTGGAAACCTGGCTTCTCGATGTTGCGACTCCGAAGCTCAAACCGGCGACGATCCAGAGTTACAGGTGGTTGATCGCGCACCACATTTGTTCCCGCGGTCGGCGCCAAGGTTCTGGAGCGGCTGACGGCGAGAGATGTTCAAACGTGCGTCAACCGCATCCTCGCGAAGGGTCTAAGTCCCCGTTCGGCGATGCATGCGCTCGCGACTCTTCGATCTGCGCTCGGGACGGCCGAGAAATGGGAACTGGTTCCGAGGAACGTGGCCGCACTTGTGGATGCCCCGCGGATCAAACGCTACGAAGCGCAAACCCTCACATCGGAGCAAGCAAGAGAATTGGTAAAAGCGACAGCGGCGGACAGGCTCAGCGCGCTCTACACCGTGGCGCTTGCGTTGGGACTTCGCCTGGGAGAGGCTCTTGGACTCGGTTGGGAAGACGTGGACTTGGCAAACCGCCGGCTGCGCGTGCGTCGAAGTCTCCAGAGGATCGACGGCAAACTCCAATTCGTCGAAACGAAGAGCGAGCATTCGAACCGCACCCTGCGGCTTCCCGCGGTCTGCGTGTCGAGCCTGGCGCGTCATGCGGAGTCGCAGTCGAGGGAGCGGGCATGGGCCGGTTCAAAGTGGATCGAAAGCGGCTTGTGTTTCACTTCGCGCGTCGGCACGCCGCTCGATGGCCCGAACGTCACGCATCAGTTCCAAAGGCTGCTGGAGGCTGCCAGTCTTCCCAGAATGCGCTTCCATGACCTCCGGCACTCGGCCGCGACCCTGCTGATCGCGCAGGGAGTGCACGCGCGGACGGTGATGGAGATCCTGGGGCATTCGCAGATCGCGATCACCATGAACCTCTACGGCCATGTGCTGCCCGAACTCCACGATGAGGCGGCCGAGAAAATGGACGTTTTGTTCTCAACTCCCACCAAAATCTCCCACCAAACTCCTCCAGTGAGGCCAGCGTGAGCCGTAAACCATTAATTCTATTGGTGGGCCCACCAGGACTTGAACCTGGAACCAACGGATTATGAGTCCGCTGCTCTAACCAATTGAGCTATGGGCCCTTCACTGGCTTAGGTCACTCCTGGCGCGGGAATCTGCGGCACATTTTGCTTCGAGGGATTTCCAAAGCCAGGCCGGTTCAGAGCTCCAGTCTGCCAAATGCGCTCTCGGACGACAGGGTTTGAGGTGAACATAGCGCTGACGCACCGTCCCGCTCGAATGCCCGGCCAGCTTCATGATTGTAAACGCATCGGCTTCGGCCTCGGTCAATCAGGTGAGCCTTGTCGGCCGCATCGAGGGCAAGACAAACTCTTTTCGGGATAGCGCCGCTTTTTACCAGATCGAGCCGGCAGGCCCGAATCGCATAAAGCCGGAAAGAGTTCCGCCGGCTGAATCGTGCCGGCGAAGCTATCGTCGGCAGCGTAGCCAGCGGCAGAGAGCGGCAAAACCAAAGCAAAAAGTGCGGTTTCGCTCCTCGATCACAGCTTTCGCTCCTCGGGATTCCAGCTGTTGTTCCGTGATTCCTGGTGACGATGCCGGTCGATACTCTCCAGGCTCCGAAGGGAGGATATCCAGATGTTCGGCACTAGCGAGGGGGTGCTTGTAAACTGGTCCCAACTGGAATGCCCAAGTTGGAACCCGACCATTCAGGGGGGCCGCGGACTCAAGCGGAACTGCGAGGATGAGTGTCCGGTTCGGTCGGCACCAAATAGGGCATGAACTGGGTGACAAAGAGCTGGACGGGAAGATTGAGCAGCTTTCAGCTTGGTATTCAAGTGAATTTGGAGGATCGGGTGAAGAAAACCTCAGTGAGCAGAAGACAGTTTGCGAAAAGCTTGGCATTGGCTCCATTGGGCCTGAGTGCCGCTGCCGCCTTCGGACAATTGGCCTCTCCATCCGGGGCTCCAAACCCAGCGAACAGCGGCCTGCAGGAGAAGCGAAAGCTGAAGAGACCGCCCACCATGCGCTTCTCCATTGAAGAGTCCGATCCGTTTGTCGAGCCCCTAGTGTTTACCAGCAAGCCCAGCGAAACGCGGATTCAGCCTTTTCAGATGAATGAGGTAGTGCTCGACCGGGGTCCACTGCAGCAGGCCCGTGACTGGAGCCGCGGCTACATGATGCGCCTGGCCAACGATCGTCTCTTATATAACTTTCGGATCACGGCCGGTCTTCCCTCCAATGCCACACCTCTCGGGGGCTGGGAGGCGCCCAAATCGGAATTGCGGGGCCATTTTGTTGGGCATTACCTCTCCGCGTCTGCGTTGCTCGCCGCAAGCGGTGACACTGTCATGAAAGCAAAGGCGGACAGCCTTGTTGCCGGCATTGCAGAGTGCCAGGAGAAGCTAGGGGATAGCGGCTATGTAGGCGCATATCCAGAGGAGTTCTTCGTGCGTTTGGATAAGCGCGAGAATGTGTGGGCGCCTTTCTATACCTTGCACAAGATCATGGCGGGGCTATTCGACATGAGCAATATCGCCGGAAACGAGCAGGCGCGCGATGTGCTGTTGAAGCTCGCTGGATGGGTCGACAACTGGACCGCGGCAAAGCCCGAACCTCATATGCAAGACATCTTGAATACCGAATACGGCGGCATGAATGAGGTTCTTTACAATTTGGCTGCCGCGACGGGCGACGACCGTTGGGCCCGCACGGGCGACCGGTTTACGAAGAAGATCTTCTTCACGCCGCTTGCGATGCGCCGGGACGAGTTGAAGGGCCTGCATGTCAACACCCATGTACCGGAGGTGATTGGCGCGGCAAGGCGTTATGAACTCTCCTCGGATTATCGCTTTGGCGATATCAGCCGGTTCTTCTTCGAGACCGTGTCGGAGGCGCGAACCTACTCAACCGGAGGCTCCGGCGACAACGAGCATTGGCTAACTCAGCCGCACCATCTGGCTGCGGAGATGAAAGTCAGCTCTCACCATCAGGAATGCTGCTGCGCCTACAACATGATGAAGTTGTCCCGGCACCTCTATAGCTGGACCGGCGATCCCCGCTACGTTGAATATTATGAGCGCAACCTATTGAATCATCGTCTCGGGGCCATCGAGCCGGTGACCGGGCACACAACCTATTTTCTCTCTATGTCGCCCGGCGCTTGGAAAACGACCTGCACGGAAGACCAGTCATTTTGGTGCTGCAATGGCACTGCCATTGAGGAATATGCCAAGCTCAACGATTCGATCTACTATCATGACCGGGATTCGCTTTACGTAAATCTCTATGCCGCATCTCACCTGCACTGGAAAGATCGCGGCATACGCCTCAAGCAAGAGACCGTTTTCCCGGAGACCGGACATACCGTGCTGACGATTCAGTCCGCGCCCTCCACCCGGTGGACCATGCATCTTCGAATTCCAGCCTGGACAACGAATGCGAATGTGATCAAGATCAACGGCCGGCGTCTGGAAGCGGAAGGCAGCCCCGGCAGCTATCTTGCCCTCACTCGCGTGTGGAAGGCCGGGGACCGCGTCGAATTGACGCTACCTATGCAACTTACCCACGAGGTCCTCGAAGACGACCGGAGCCAGCAAGCATTTTTGTACGGGCCGCTGGTCTTAGCCGGTCAATTCCCGCTTGGTCAACTGGATGACAAGCTGAAACACAGGCAAGGGCCGGATATCCGGCAGGCGCCTCCGCTCCAAGTGCCGTCGCTCGCATCCGACGGCGCCCGGCCGGAGGAATGGATAAAACCAACCCCTGGAAAGGCGCTGACGTTTCATACCATCAACCAACCCGAAAAGGTCGTTTTTCGTCCTCTGAATCAGAGTTGGGGGAGATTTGCCGTGTACTGGTCTGTTTCTTGATCGGCGTGACTTACGGCCATTAGCTTGATTCGCCAGCTATCTACTTAGCTCATCGCCGCCTTGACGGAGTCGGGACGAAACGGCGTCTGGCGCAGACGCACGCCGATCGCGTCGAAGACGGCGTTGCTGATGACGGCGGCTGTCGGACAGGTCGAAGGCTCACCGCCGCCGGTGGACGGATGCTCGGGCGAGTTATTCACTAGCACAATGTCAATGCGGTCTGGGATCTCCTCGAAGCGCAGGATCGGGTATCCCTTCCAGTCCAAGCTGGTGACGCGGGCAGTATCGAAGGCGACTTCTTCGTGCAGCGTGCGGCTGAGCGACTGGATCACATTGCCTTCTATCTGGTTCTTCAGTCCGTCGGGATTGATGACCATGCCGCAATCGTGTGCCACAACCACGCGACTGACGCTGATGCGGCCGCTGCTTGGATCGACCGTCACGTCCGCAATGGTTGCTACGCGGCTGTCGTCGCGATTAACCCAGGCGATGCCGCGGCCATGGGCGGGCTTGCCGCTGCGATCGGCCTTGGCGCCGGCAGGCCGGTTTTCCCAGCCATACGCCTGCGCCGCGGCCTTCAACACGCCGATGGCCTTCGGATCCTCAAGATGCGCGAGGCGAAAGGCGAGCGGATCCTGCTTCGCCGCCGCCGCCAGCTCATCGATGAATGACTCCATGGCAAAAGTCGTCTCGAATTGAGCCGGCGAGCGCAGCCACGCAGTGAGCAGTCCTACCCGGCCTTCGCCATGCGAAGTGACCTCGGCGTTGTCGAAGTTATAGGCATAGCGGACAGGAGCTCTTCCCGACGCGCCGGTTTGCCCGGTAACGTCTGGGTGTCCAATCAGCGCGGCTGCGACCAGATGCGTGTCGCCGGTTGTCGGAACCCACATGTGGTGCTGCCAGGCAATCACGTGTCCGGCACTGTCCAGCCCACCCTCTAGATCCTGCACCACCGGCGGCTCCTTCGGCTCCCAGCCATGCGAGTCCCATCGCATCCACTGCACGCGCACGGGCTTGCCCACAATCTGCGACATGATTGCAGCGTCGGCAACCACATGCTCGAGGCCATTGCGGCCGTAAGCGCCCGACGCTTCAAACCAGCGCACTTCGATGCCATCGAGGGGAATGTTGAGCAGCTTTGCCATATCGCGTCGCGTCTCGTGCGGCATCTGCGTGCCTGACCAGAGCGTGGCGCGATCGCCCTTCACGTCGGCGATGGCGCACTCGGGGCCGATCGATCCGTGCAATTGGAAGGGAGTCTTGTAGGTTGCCTTCAAGGTCCGGCTGGCACTGGCCAACGCCGTCGCCGTGGAGCCCTTGCTTACCGCGGTGGAGCTGTGAACCGCGGGCGTGTTGCGCACGGTCTCCCAGATCTGGTCCATCTTGGGGAGACCGTTCCAATTCGACCACTTGGCTTGGGCGGCCTCCGGGCCCGAGGGGTTCAGCGTCGATCCAAGTTTCGCCGCCGCTTGGATCGCCCCCCACTCGGTCTTAGCAACGACGCCCAGGAAATTTTCCCGCCGTACCACCTGTACGAAACCGGGAATCTTCTTGAGTCCCGTCTCGTCGACGCTCACGAGCGTGGCTTCTACTCCATAGGGACGCACGACGCGGCCATGCAGCATGCCTTCAACCCGGACATCCTGAACGTAGGTGAACCGGCCCATGATTTTCGCGGGGATGTCCTTGCGCGCGATTGGCTTGCCGACCAGCGTATAGGTAGACGGATCCTTGGGCCGCGCATTGGGCGCGACTTTCAAGCCGAATTGCTGGCCGCTGGCGCCGATATCGATGTTGAGCCGCTTGCCATCCACCAGCTTGCCGTAGGTGATGCTGCGACTGGGAGAGCCCGACACGGAGATCGTGCCTTCCTTGACCACAAGCTGTTGGGCCGGTACGCCAAAATGCTTGGCGGCGAGGTCAAGCAGCGCCTGCCGCCCGGCCGCTCCGGCTTGGCGGATCTGTGGGCCGGCGTAGCGGACCGTCATGCTGCCATAACTTGGGCCCTGGTCCACGGTCTTCGACGTGGTTCCCATCACGACATCGAGCCGGTCAAAGGGGAGATCGAGCTCCTCGGCAGCTATCTGCGCCAGCGCCGTCTGTACGCCGGTGCCTGTTTCAACTTTGCCGGTAAAGAGCGTAGCCGAATTGTCCGGGTGGACAGCCAGCCACGCATAAAGCTTGCCCGCCGGCGGGGGCGTCAACGATGGTTGTGCCGCATCAGCCGGTGATGATTCTGCCGCCGCGCCAGCCGGTCCTGCCGGACCGAACAGGGTGAAAGCGATCACGAGGCCACCGGACGTCCGCAGGAAGTCGCGCCGACTCAGCGCGCCCTCGGCGGTGGATCGCATGTCATTAGACTTTGCGCTCATTCGCTTACCCTCTCGGCAGCAGCACGCTCGACCGCGCGCACGATCCGCATGTGCGTGCCGCAGCGGCACAGATTGCCATTCAACGCCTGCTTAATGTCATTCCGGCTGGGGCGTGGGTTTCGCTTGAGCAGAGACGCAGCCTGCATGATCATGCCGTTGATGCAATAGCCGCATTGCGCCGCCTGTTCCGCAATGAAAGCTTTCTGCAACGGATGCGGAGCTTCAGCAGTGCCGAGCCCCTCCAGCGTAACGATCTTGGCGTTACCTACTGCGGAAACCGGGATGATGCAAGAGTGGACAGCGTTCCCATTCATGAGGACGGTGCAAGCGCCGCATTCAGATAGCCCGCATCCGAATTTCGGCCCGCGCAACTCAAGATTGTCGCGGAGAGCATACAGCAGCATGCTGTCAGCTTCTACCTCGACGACATGACCCTTGCCGTTCACGTTGAGGGCAATTTTCTGGGGCATCAGCAATCTCCTTGCTGAGTACATGCTCGATTGAGTCAAGCACTCGGGGAAAAAGAATAAAGAGCGAGCCACCGATGTGCAGCCCGCTTCGGTTGCTGTCTCCACGCTCAGTTGGTTCTAGCGAACGCTCTACGAACGGCTCAATTGTACCTTCTGGGGCATTGCCCGCGCCGGACATCCGGAACCCTTTCCTCATAATGTTCCATCAAACTGAAACCGCAATTCTGAGACCGTCTTTTCCAGAAGGCTTTGCCCTGGCTCGCGAGCAGGAGAGTCTCTCCCCGTTGCGGGGAGTGAAAAGCTGATAGATTCGTTGAGCATGAAATTCAAGGAAGGCGCCATTCGGGAAGGCCAGGTTACCGGCCTGTTGAATGTACTGGTTTTTGCTTCCATCGCCGCGGTGGCTTATGCCGACTGGTGGGTGGTGGCGCCCATTTCCCTCGGCTACCTCTATGTCCTTCCCATCGCGCTCAGCGGGTTGGTGAACCGGCTGCCGTATTCGATTGTGCTGGCGGTAGTCTGCACGGTTCTGCACGATGCCTTTGGCCGGGCGGTCAAGCCATTTTCGCTGCGGATGGACCACGACGCAATCGCTCTCGCCATATTTGTGATTGCAGCTTTTGTAGTGACGCTGTTGGCGCGGGAGAGAGACCGCCTCTTCCGGCAAGTGCGACGGCAGCGGGACGAGTATGAGCATGATCTCGCTCTTGCGGCGCAGGTGCAGCGGAAAGTGCTGCCGCCGCCGCCGCAGGTTCCCGGCTTCGAAATCGCGGCCGCCATGCGCACCGCGAGGCTGCTGGGCGGCGACTATTATGATTTCTTTCCCCTCTCCGCCGATGTGATCGATATCGTTATCGCAGATGTTTCCGGGAAGGGTGCGGCGGCCGCGCTCCTGATGCCTTCTCTTGCCGTGGCTCTCCGGCTGCGGGCGCGGGAGTTGAGCGGCCCCGCCCAAGTGATTAGGGACTTCGATCAAGTGTTGAAGCAGATCACCAACACGGCCACGTTTGTGACTATGTTCTATGGCCGGCTGCATGTGGCGAGCAAGATCCTGCAATACGCCAATGCCGGTCATAACCCGCCTATCCTGATGCGGGCGAAGACCGGGGAGCGGGAGCTGCTGGCCGATGCCGGACCTATCCTCGGCATACTGGATGGCGCGCAATATCACGATGTGTCCGTCGCCCTGCAGCCGGGTGATCTTCTCGCGCTCTACACCGATGGTGTAACAGAGCAGGAAGCGCCCTCAGGCGAAGAGTTTTCTCCCGAAAGGCTTGCTGAACTGCTGCGCGAGCATGCGCAGGAGCCGGCCTCCTCCCTAGCCGCGGAGATTCCGCAGGCAGTGTGCTCCTATGCGAAAACTGAGGAGTTGGCGGACGACCTCACCGTCGTGATCCTAAAGGTGACATAAGGTACCGGCAGGGAGAGCTCCGCTCTAGTAAGGGAGAGATAGTTTAGATGGAGCGATTGCTCAGGAGATTTGGATCATCCGCTGGAAGCCCGGGCTCCGGACCTGTTAAACCTCTGTTCCGCCTCTGCTCAGTTTACAATTCGGATTGTCGTTCATAAATTCTCTGCGATATCTAGCATCTATGCATAAAACCGGGAAGATTGTGGTCATTGGCGGCTGCGGACATGTGGGGCTGCCACTGGGTATAGTTTTTGCCAACTGCGGTCCGGAAGTCGTCCTGCTTGATCGGGATCAGTCGAAAGTCGATATGGTCAATCGCGGGCAGCTGCCATTCCTGGAAAACAATGCGCTCGAACAGCTTCAGCGGGTGGTCGGCAAGCAGCTTACTGCCACGACGGACCCACGCTGCCTGGGAGAGGCGGACGCTGTGATCGCAGTTCTGGGAACGCCGGTCGACGAGCATCTGAACCCCACCGTCACCGATCTTTATCGCGCCATCGACGCTTCAATCGAGAGCATGCCGGAGCATTCGCTGCTGGTCTTGCGCAGCACGGTCTATCCGGGCGTTACCAAGCTGGTCTATGACCGCCTCCGTGCCTCGGGCCGCAAGATTCATCTGGCCTTTTGTCCGGAACGTATCGCTGAAGGCCGGGCCATGGAAGAAATCAGGACGTTGCCCCAGATCATTTCGGCCTTCGATAATGAATCGCTTGCGCGGGCACGCGAGTTGTTCTCAATTATTAACGATGATTTGATCGAGTTGTCTCCGCTAGAAGCTGAGCTGGCCAAACTTTTCACTAATAGCTGGAGGTACATGAACTTCGCCATCTCCAACCAGTTCTACATGCTTGCAGAGAGTTATGGCCTGGATTTTCAACGCATCTACAGTGCGGTGACTCATCGTTACCCGCGGATGAAGCATTTTGCTAAAGCTGGCTTTGCCGCCGGGCCCTGCCTGCTGAAGGACACTCTTCAGCTCTCCTCCTTCTCTGGCAACCACTTCTTTCTGGGTCACGCGGCAATGCTGGTGAATGAAGGCTTACCCAATTTCATCGTCGGTCAACTGCGGCCGCAGGGACTTCGAGAGAAGGTCGTCGGTATTCTGGGAATGGCCTTCAAAGCGGAATCGGATGATGTGCGGGAGAGCCTCTCCTATAAGCTGCGCAAGCTGCTCATCGTCGAAGCCAAAGAAGTTTTGTGTACCGACCCCTATGTTGCGGATGACAGGCTGCTTCCACTCGACGAAACCGTAGACCGGGCTGACGTCGTTATCCTCGGCGTACCGCACGCCAAATATCGCGACCTTGCCATACCTCAGGGCAAACAGATTGTCGACGTTTGGGGATACTGGCCCATGCGGCACGGAGGAGAGACTCAATCGTGAAAGTACTGGTCACCGGTGCATCAGGCTTCATTTGCGGTTACTTGATTCAGGAGCTTTTGGACCACGGCTATGATGTCGTGGGGCTGGATAATTTCAGTAAATATGGAAGGCTGGAGAAATCCTATGACGCCAATCCCCGCTACCGGCTAGTGGAAGGGGACGTGAAGGATACCGGCCTGCTGAAGAAGCTGCTCTCCGATTGCGATCAATTCATCGCCGCGGCCGCGATGATCGGAGGCATCTCGTATTTCCATGAATTTGCGTACGATCTTCTGGCAGAAAATGAGCGGATCATCGCTTCATCCTTTGACGCCGCCATTTGGGCGAATCGACAAGCCCAGCTGAAAAAGATCTTGGTGCTCTCTTCGAGCATGGTCTTCGAGAGCACTACGGAGTACCCTACGCCGGAGGGAGCGGAGCGGCGCAGCTCGCCGCCTCGATCCACCTATGGCTTCCAAAAACTGGCCACCGAATATTTCGTTCAGGGCGCCTTCGAGCAGTACCAGCTGCCCTATACCATTGTGCGGCCGTTCAACTGTGTCGGCATTGGCGAAAAGCGTGCTCTATGCGATCGCGAGATTATGAGCGGAAATGTGCGGCTGGCCATGTCGCACGTAGTTCCCGATTTAGTGCAGAAGCTGCTCAAGGGCCAGGACCCTTTGCACATTTTGGGCAGTGGAAAACAGGTGCGCCACTATACCTATGGAGGCGATCTGGCGCGCGGCATCCGGATCGCGATGGAGCACCCGGCGGCGCTCAATCAGGACTTCAACCTTTCCACTTCGGTGCGGACGACCGTTCTCGAGCTTGCACAACTGATTTGGCACAAAGTTCATGGCTCCGGCAAGCCCTTCCGCTATGTCTCCGATCCGGCATATGAATATGACGTTCAGGAGCGGTCCCCCGCGATTGGAAAAGCGCGCGAGTTGCTCGGGTACGAAGCGGCGACTTCGCTTTCCGAGATCCTGGACGAAGTGATCCCATGGATACGGCTGCAGATTGAGTTGGGACAGATGTAGTTATGAAAGCCTAGTGATGTTGCATGGATAAATTGCTCACGATCGTGATTCCCGTCTACAACGAGGGTTCGAATTTCGAGCGCCTGTGGTCGGAGATTGAGCAGCATCTGGATTTTCCGTTTACAGCGTTGGTCGCCTATGACTTCGATGGTGACGACACGCTGCCGGTAATAGAGAAAATCTGCTCTGAGGGCGAGAGCCGCCTCAAACTGGTGAAGAACTCCTATGGGCGGGGAGTCGTTGGAGCGATCCGCAGCGGCTTCGACCAGGCAGCCGACGGACCGGTGTTGGTGTTGATGGCCGACCTCTCCGATGATCTTGCACAAGTCAGCCCGATGCTCGATCTCTACCAGCGGGGCAGCCATATTGTGGCGGGTAGCCGCTACATGAAGGGTGGCCGGCTGA
>Ga0207933_1001813_pt1 | contig 14923 bp, 12 predicted proteins | sample NGESurdeep092012_4_FD_184488 | JGI IMG/M metagenome (GOLD analysis project Ga0207933, IMG submission 184488) | Arctic peat soil microbial communities from Barrow, Alaska - NGEE Surface sample F53-3 deep-092012 (SPAdes) | ecosystem: Environmental > Terrestrial > Soil > Wetlands > Peat ... | reverse complement strand
TTCGCCTCCGGCCCACGACCGCGCTACTGGTAGGCCGCTTCGCGCAGTCCGGTCATGTAGCCAATGGCGTAGAGCCGACCCAACGTCGAATAGCCGAACGAGGAGTTGGAATCACCCTCGAGGGCGGGCACGTGGTCGGGACGAATAACGCCGTCGAATCCAATGTCGGCGTACGCGCGCATGCACTCGAGCATGTCGGTAGGCCCCTCGTCGTGGAACGTCTCGACGAACTTTTCTCGGGTCCCCTTCACGTCGCGAAAGTGCGCGAAAAAGATTCGCCCATCGCGACCCAGACGCCGAATCAACGTCGGGACGTCGTCGGTCATCAGGGCGAAGTTTCCCTGGCAAAAGGTGATGCCGCTGTTGGCACTCGGCACGATGTCCAACACCCGTTCGAAGGCCTCGGGACTGCCCAAGATACGTGGCACGCCACGCACGTAGGGGATGGGCGGGTCGTCGGGGTGCAGCGCGAGGCGCACGCCGGCTTCTTCGGCCACCGGCACGACGGCGCGCAAGAAGTACTCGAGCCCGTCCCACAGTTGTTCGTGCGTGACCGAGCCCTCTTCGATCATGACGGGAGCCTGCAACATGACGTCGTTGTCGTAACCCGACGACAACGCGCCGCCGCGCAGTACCTCGGCGTTCGACGTGCGCGCCCACGGGATAATGGCGACCCAGTTGTAACAGAGGGTTCCAATACCGAGGCGACCCATGGCGCGAATCTGATCCATGACGAACTCAATGGCCTCGTCACGACCCGGCCCGTTCAGTCGAATCGCGTCCATGGGCGCGGTGTCTTCCAACACCGAGAGTTCGAGTTCGTACTCGCGGTACTTCTCTTGCATCCACGTCAGCGCGGGCAGATCCCAGGGTCGCTCACCGGCCGGCGCCACGTCGTAGGGAGTGGGGGCGTAGACCTGGGAGCCTTCGCTCTTGGGCCACCGCCACTGCTGTTCTGCTCCATCGAGCAGACTCACGACTTCGTCGACTCCCGCCTGCTTGACCAGACGCCATAGTGGCGACGGCGTGGGTTCTAGTAGTTCCGAAATGTTCAACATAGTACGTCTCCTTGCCTGGTCGCACTCCAAGAGAGCGGCCGACTACTTACGACAGAGTTGTCACGCGACGTCACCGTCACGACGCACTCGCACTCAACACGCCGTCGTCGACGGCCCGACGAAAGTGCTCGATCGTGGCGCGTACGCCGTCCTCGAGCGAGGTGTTGGCGACGGGTCCGATGACGTCACCCAGCGCGGGCGCGGCGAGCAGTGCGGGCGCGGTAATGGGCGTCGTCTCCCAACTGAGGAGTCCGGCGGCGTCGGGCAACAGACGCTCGATGAGGGCGACCAACTGTGCCACTCCGACACGACGGCCGGGCACGTTCAGCACCAGCGAATCTCCCGAACCGGCGGCGGCGCGGGCCGACTCGATGAAGGCTCTCGCGCAGTCCGGGGCGTAGGTCAACAGCATGTTGCCACCGAACTTGAATCTGAAGGACTGACCCGTGACCGCGGCCAGTATCGCCTTCGTCGCGTCCGACGTCATTCCCTGGTCGCGCGCGGGTCCGTAGACAATGAAGGGGCGCAGTCCCACCGAGCCGATTCCGTTTTGCTGGGAGTAGATCCGTGCGGTGCCTTCGTTGGCCACCTTGTACACGCCGTAGTGCGTGTCGGGCATGAGAGGCGAGTCGTCACCCACCACGCCGCCGCTGTAGGACGACGATGCGCCAAAGACCGCGGCGCTACTGGCGTAGGCGAGTCCGATCTGGCGGTCCGCCGCACGCACCGCGTCAAAGACGTTGACGTTGCCCACGACGTTCACCATCGCGCCCAGTGGCGGATTGGCCGCGCAGAACGGCACCTGCAGCCCCGCGAGATGCACGATGTGCGTGATCTCGTAGTCCTGGACAACGCGAGCCACTTCGGCGGTGGCCGTCACGTCGAGGGGAACGAACGTGACGTCGTCGTTACGCGGGTGCGACACCAGTCGAAAACGTCGCAAGTCCTCACTGACGTCACTGGCGACGACGTCCACTCCCTCGTCCAGTAGCAAGCGAATGGCCCAGGCCCCGATGCAGCCGGCGGCTCCGGTGACGAGGAATTTCTCATTAACCGTCTTCATTGACACTTCTCCTTCATAGTTCGTTTCACGACGACATTTCTCTCACGGATCATCAACCGCGTCGCGAGGGGTACGACCGGCCGGCCCGACGTTGGTCGAGTCTTTCATCGTTAGCTCGAGGGAGCTCGGAGCCACGAGCACGCTGGAGAATGGGGGTACAGAGGGTACTCGTGGCTCCGAGGATGGGGTGAGTGCGATGACGTGCACTCCACGAATGACGCGAGTTCGCGCGGGGGATCCGAAGCGACGTCACGACGTCGTCTCGTCGCTGGCGTCGCTCGGGGCAACTAGCGAGATACCGGCCAGAGCCCCACCGTCCACCCGGAGGTCCGCTCCGGTGACGAATGACGCCAGCGAGCTGGCCAGAAATAATATGACGTCAGCGATCTCGCGAGGCTGTCCCACGTGCCCGATCGGATGGCCTCTGCCCCACTCGGCGATCACGCGATCAGGGTCGCTCGCATCGACACCCGCCGCCGAGGCGCGCAGCATCGGCGTGTCGACGGACCCCGGGCACACGGAGTTGACGCGAATGTTCTCGACTGCGTAGTCGACCGCCATCGCCCGCGTCATCGCCACGATGGCGCCCTTGCTCGCGGTGTAGGCCACCACGTTCTTCTGACTCGCGACGGCCTGGGCGGAGGACACGTTGATAATCGAACCGCCGCCGTTCACGCGCATCAGGGGTACCGCGTACTTCGTCGTTAAGAACATGGCGCGCAGATTGACGTTGAGGACTTCGTCCCACGTCTCCACGGACGTCGTCTCGGCCGTACCGTAGCGCTGGATACCCGCCGAGTTGACGAGGGCGCTGAGGCGACCTCGACGGTGAGCCACGTCGTCGAAATACTGACGAACCTCGTGGGGGTTCGCCGCGTCAATGGTGGTTCCACGCACGTCGTAGCCCTTATCCACCAGCGCCTTCGCGACGGCGTCGTTGGCGAGGGAGTCGATCGAGAAGAACTCGACCGCCGAGCCGTTCTCCGCGAAGCATTCGACGACCGCGCGTCCGATCCCCGAGCTCCCGCCGGCGACGACGGTGACTCCACCGACTACTAGTTGACTGGACATAGTTCCCCCGCTCACTGAAACTCCACTTGCACGAAACCGAGATCACCGAAATCGGCGCTCACGACGTCGCCCGGGGCCGCGAAGCAGTGACCCGTGCAGGTGCCGGTGCTCACGACCTCGCCGGCGACGACCGAACGACCGTGAGTTCGCGCCCAGTTGATCATCCACGTCAGACTCGTGATGGGATGGCCCATCGCGGCGCTGGCCCGACCCGACTTGATGTAGAACTCGTTGAGGTAAAGGTCCATCCCGGCGGCGTTCAGGTCGACGGAGCGCCAGTCGCGGATCTTCGTCCCCTCGACGAACGCCGCGCCACCTCCGTTGTCCAAACACGAACCGAAGTAGCCACTCGCCCCGTACCAGTCTAAAAAGACCGTGTCGCCGATCTCGAGCGCGGGGAACAGTGACTCGACCCCGTCGGACACCTCCCCAGCGCAATACGGCTCATCACGCACGTCGAAGTCACGACCCAATTGAAACGCGTACTCGCACTCGACGTTACGAAAATTGATGAAGAGTTCGGGTCCGAGCGCGGCGCCATTGTCGAAGATCGTGTCGCGGTAGAAACGGCCCGGCGAAGGACTGGGCAGGCCCTCGGCCTTTCGAATCTCGTCGCTGGCTGCTCCGATCTTCCAGCCGGCACCATCGCGGCCGAGCTTCTCGTCGAGACCAAGGACCACCAGTTCGACCGACGACCAATCACGTGTGCGCAGGCTCTCGGGAAGATCTACCGCGTGGCGCCCCCGACGACCGGCCGCAATGAGGTCGACGACCACGTGGACCTCGTGGGCGCTCAATGGCGACGTACGAGGACACGGGTGCGCACCCGCAGGAGGGGTGTCGCCGTACAGGAAGCGACCTCGTACCCCTAACTCGCTCGACGTCACTCGACCTGCGCGTTGGATCGTCTCGCGAACGTGGTCGGCCAATGAAGGAGGCGAGGTCACGTCGACTCAATTCTCTCGCGTCAAAATCGGGTATCGGTCCATCTTTGCACGCACTCGCATCGCTCGCACCGGTCTTCCTGGGCCCGCAGAGGGCTGGCGCGCACGAGCACGATGGTCCCTCGTCACTGCGGGGGGCGACGAAATCAGAAGTGAACGCGTCCGTCCCAGGAGGCCACGCGTCACCAATCCATCTATCACTACGCCCCCCACGGTAAAAATAAAATTGTCCGAATATTTCTTATAAAGAAACAATAATTCTACTCAGACATATGTCATTTCACTTTAATGCGAAAATAGCACAGCAATCTGGTGGGCGCAAGAACCGGAGAAAATCTTCCTCACTCCTCGTGGCGACCTTCTGACATTCGTGAGAATCGAGTCGATTGACTTAGGGGCCCCTAAACGATGCGCTCACGTCGCCCAACATTTCATTGTGCACGACGACGAGGTCGCCCGCTCGCACCCACTGGGTCTGGACCATCGAACCCAGCGACGCGACGTCGCCAGCGCGCAATGGCGTTGCTAGGTCCACGCATTTGTTGGCCAGCCACGCCAGAGCGAACAGCGGATGGCCGAGGATGTCCGACCCGACGCCGCGACCAACCTCCGCGCCGTTAATCGACATCGAGGCGTCGACTTCGCCCAGCGCGCGAGAATCAAAGACTTCGTTCTCCACGCCCAGCACGCAACCGTAGTGAAAGAAGTCATCGGCCACCAACGTGGGCGTGTCCAACGTGCGGTAATCCACGTATCGGTCCTCTACGACTTCGATGGACGCCATGACCGCCGCGACGACACCCGCGACGTCATCGGACGAATACGGCCGGTCACGACCTGGCAGGTCGTCGCCCAGGCGCACCGCGATCTCGCATTCGACACCCAGGACCCGCGGTGGTGACACCGTGAACGTGTGGTGGCCGCGCCACACGTTGTGAGAGAACATAGTGCCGGAGATGGGGGTGTCCACGCCGAGATATTCCTGCATGACGAGCGTCGTACAGCCAATCTTCCATCCGATGAGGCGCCCGAAGCCGCGTTGCGCAAGTAGAGCGCGCGCCCGTCGCTGCACGACGTAGCCGTCCTCGACGGTTCGCGGACGTAGTTCATCGGGCAGTGACTCGAACCGACGCCCGGACAGGCGCGACGCGGTGAGCAACGTCGCCGCCCTTTCGGCGACGTCCTCGGTATAGGAAGCGGTTGGTCCGGTGGTCACGACACCTCCCGCCCTCGTCGCCCGGACGAGGCCGTCATTTCGGAACGTCCGTGACGGGACCCGGGACGAAGTCGAGCGCTCCGCGCAGGACTTCGGCGAGCGCAACGTCGTCCGCGTGGCGAGGATTGTTACTGACGAGTCTCGTGATACGACTGCCGGCCGCTGCGAGAGACTCGAGGTCGGTATCGTCCACGCCCAGCGAGCGCAGTGTGGGCGTGATCCCGACGGCCAAGGCCAGGTGCCCCAAGAGGTCGGGAAGCTCGGCCGCCGCGGCGGCGTCGGTCGCGGCACTCGAGCCGAGCAACCGTGCCACCAGCGCTCCTTCGGATTGACGTACCGGCAGGTTGAAGCGCACCGCCGAGGGCAACAACACCGCATTGCCGTGACCGTGAGCAGTTTTCGTTAGCGCCCCGATCGGATACTGCAACGCGTGGACGATCGCGGTACCCGCCGACGCGAAGGCCATACCGGCCATCAAACTGCCCAGCGCCATGTCAGTACGCGCCGACACGTCGTCGCCCGAGTTCACTGCCCGCACGAGGCTGGCGCCAATGAGCGAAATCGCCGAAAGCGCGAGTGCGTCACTCACCGGGTTCTTGCCCACGAAAGCTTGGTCGAAGTAGGCCTGCGTCGGCTTGTCCTCGAAACCGATGGCGGTAAAGGACTCGATGGCGTGCGTGAGCGCGTCCATTCCCGAATACGCCGTCACTTTGGAAGGACACGACAACGTCAACAAGGGATCGACCAACACGGCGCGCGGCAACAAGACCCGGCTCTGGAATCCGACCTTGGTCTGATGCGCTTCGTCAGTCAACACCGCGATCGGCGTCACTTCGGATCCGGTACCCGCCGTCGTGGGCACCGCCACCACCGGCAGCGCCGTCGGGGGAACGCCGTCGAGGGACCAGCTCGCGATGGGACGGCTATCGTTCAAACGCGCGGCGACCACTTTGGCGAGGTCCAGATTGCTTCCCCCGCCGACGCCCACGACGACGTCGGGTGCGAAGTCCCTCACCTGCGCGACACAGCCTTCCGCCCCCTCAAAACCGATCTCGGCCCGACCTTCGTCAAAGACGAAGACCTCCATTCCCGGTATCGCACGAAGCGCGTTGGCCAGTGGCTCGATGACCCCGGCAGCCACCAGATTGGCGTCGGTGCACACCAGCACGCGACGCCCCAGATCCGCCACGACGTCGGGCAAGAAGCGGGCGCAGCCCGCGCCAAAGCTCACCCGTCCCGCCGTCGCGAAACTCCACCACGGGGCATTACTTGCCAGCGGATCGATATTGTTGCGACTACTCATTCGACGACCTCGTCTCTCGTCGGTCCCGAAGGACGACTTCGTTCGGATTCTTTGTTCGCGGGACCCAGGCTGGTCGAGCCCGCGTCAACTCCCCCCGCCAGAGCGAGGGCGGCGTCCCAACTGGTTGTCGCCACCTCGACCCCCTCGACATGACGCCGCGTCCGTTCGTGGGCGGCCCGATCACCCGGAACTCTGACGCCCGATGAACCAGTCGCTGCCGGCGTGGCGCGGACGTCGTCGAGATACTTCGAGACCTGGGCGCTGCGCGACGAGCCCGCGACGATGGTCGAATCGATACAGATGAAGACGTCGCCCTTGTTGCACTCGTGCTCGGCGTCCAAGGTGCCGTGCACGTCGGTGCCGAACGCCGAATTCGTCAAGGATCCGACCAGGGCTTCAAAGGCCAGGCCCAGGGCAAAACCTTTAGGACCACCGAAGGGCGAGATCGCCCCACCGAGTGCCGCGTGCGGATCCGTCGTGGGTTCACCGTCGCGGTCCACGGCCCACCCGGGTTCTAACGGCTGGCCAATCTGAGAATGGTGAATGATCTTGCCCATCGAGATTTGTCCGGTCGCCATGTCGAGCACCAGCGGTGACGGCTGCGCGGGGACCCCGATCGCCACGGGATTGGTGCCGATCATGGCGTGTCGACCGCCCCACGGATGAACGAGTGCTTCGCTGGTCGTCAACGCGACGCAGATCACGCCCTCGTCGGCCGCGTCCTCCACGTAGGGGGCAAGGATGCCCAGGTGGTGGGCATTGGAGATGGCAATCAACGAAATCCCGTGCACGCGAGAACGGGCGATGGCCAGAGCCAGGGCCTGTGTCGCGACGGCCGGTCCAAAGCCTCGCGCTCCGTCCACTGACAAAACTACCTTGCTGCGCCACGTCATGAGTGGCTGCGCATTGGGTACCAGCAGTCCCGCCTGAATGCGAGCGACGAGTATCGGCAGTCGTGCGATTCCGTGCGAACTCTGGCCGCGCAAATCGGCTTCGACGAGCCAGTCCGCCTGGACACTGGCGGGCTCGAGTGAGGCCCCGTTCCGCTGCAACGCCGCCACGATGACGTCGCGTTCTTCTCGTGCGCTGACCTTGACCATCGAATCCGTCACGTCGCACCCCCCAGTTCCACGTCGTCGACAACAACCTCATCGAGGTGAGCGCCGACGCGTTTGCGGTCCACGTTAAACCTCGCGCCAGGTATTGCTCGCGGCGCGTGCGTCACGTCAGCGAGTGAACGTCGTGAGAATCCAATCCCGCCAGCACCGCCCCCCGTGACGCGGACCCGACGAGCAGCGCGTAGTGCGCGAGCGCGCCGGTGCGCACGTAGGGCTCGCGCGTGGCCGAGGTTCGCTGATCAAGGTCCACGTCGACGACGTTGATGCTGCGATTCGCGACGTCAATTTCGATGATGTCTCCCTCGCGAAGCTTTCCGATGGGGCCGCCCATCGCGGCTTCGGGACTGACGTGGCCGACCATCAAGCCGCGCGTGGCGCCCGAGAAGCGGCCATCGGTCACGAGGGTGACACTGTCACCCAGTCCCTCACCCATGATTGCCGAGGTGACCTGCAACATCTCTCGCATCCCCGGACCTCCCTTGGGCCCTTCGTGGCGCACCACGACCACGTCGCCCGCCACGATACGTCGTTGAAGAACGGCACTGATGGCGTCCTCCTCGCACTCAAAGATGCGCGCGGGTCCCCGGTGCGACACGAGTCCGTGGTGCGCGATCTTGGTGACCGAACCCTCCGGAGCGAGGTTGCCCCACAGCACGGCCAGACTTCCCCCGGTGGAGAACGGGTCGGCGATGGTCGAGATCACCCGTTGACCCGGAGTCTCCACCGCGGACGCGCAGGCGTCGGCCAAAGACTCTCCGGTGATTGTGAGAGTCGAGCCGTCGATGTGTCCGCTCTCCATGAGTCGACGAAGGACGATGGCCGTTCCCCCCGCCTCGTGCAGTGCATTCGCGGCGTATTTCCCGCTGGGCTTGAGGTCACAGATGAGCGGCGTCCGTCGCGATATCGCGTCGAAATCCGAGAGCGAAAAGTCGACGCGCGCTTCGCGCGCGAGAGCTAGGAGATGCAACACCGCGTTGGTCGATCCGCCGGAAGCGGCCACCGCGGCCGTCGCGTTCTCGAACGCCGCACGCGTGAGAATCTGGCTGGGACGGCGATCGGCCTCCAGTGCGTCGAGAGCGATGGCACCGAGTTGTTGGGCTCGCGCGAACTTGTCGGGGTCGGTCGCAGGAATGCTGTTGAATCCAACCGGTGACAGACCGATCGTCTCGAGCACCATCGACATGGTGTTCGCCGTGTATTGCCCGCCGCACGCCCCGGCACCCGGGCACGCCACTTCTTCGAGCTGGTCCAATTCTTCGAGTGTCATGGAACCGCCCGCCACTTTGCCCACGGCTTCGTAGATGTCTCCCGAAGCAACGTCCTCACCACGGAAGCATCCCGGGAGAACCGTCCCGCTGTAAGCCACGACGGCCGGGCGGTCCAGACGCGCCACGGCCATTGCGGCGGCCGGACTCGTCTTGTCGCACCCCGTGATGCAGATCATCGCGTCGAAGTAGTGACCGCGCGCCATGAGTTCGATCGAGTCGGCGATGACTTCTCGACTGACGAGCGACGCGCGCATTCCCGCGGTCCCCATGACGATCCCGTCGGCGATCGCAATCGTCGAGAATTCCATGGGCGTGCCGCCGTGTCGTGTCACTCCCTGTTTCGCCGCCGCGGCGATGTCGCGGTGATTCAGGTTGCACGGCGACGCGTCGGTCCAGCAGTGGGCGACGCCGATGATGGGACGGGTGAGATCCTCCTTCGAGTAACCGATGTTGCGCAGGTACGAGCGAGCGGGAGCCCGCTCCATTCCCTCGAGCAACGTTCGACTGACGCGCTCTGGGCGTTGCGCCCCTGTCTTCTCCGCCACGATGCCCCCCATCACACGAAAATATTTCATTTGACGAAATAACTATTCCGCTCAAGAATAGACATTTTCATTTTTCTCGACCATATCATCGGTCCCGTTCGGCCGCAAGCGTGGGTGAGGTTCGTGACAGCACCGACCGCGCCGAGAGGCGAGATCGGTCAACGAAGGGTGGTACCGGACTCGTGGACCAAGAGATCGAGGTCGTCGCGACGCGGCAGGCATTCCCAGTCACCGAGCCGACTGGCCGCGAACGCGCCAGTCGCACAGCCCATCTTGAGTCGAGCTGCGGGGTCCTCGCCGTCGAGATGCGCGACCAAGTAGCCGGCAACGAATGCGTCGCCCGCACCCACCGGGTCGACGGCGCGCACGCTGAGCGCGGGCTCGTGCAGGACGCCCGACGACGAAATCGACGTTGCCCCTCGCGCACCGCGCTTGATGACCACCTCTCGACGACCGTCGTCGGCGAGGATCATCGCATCGTGCATCTCGTCGGTCCCCAAGACGAAAAGTTCGTCCTCACCCGCGAAGACGATGTCGGCGAGTTGGGCCAGGGGCCCAATGACCGCCGCGGCCTCTTCGGGTGACCACAGACGAGATCGATAATTGAAATCGAACGAGACGGTAACGCCCGACGCCCGCGCCACCTCCATGGCGTAGCGCACCGCTTCACGCGCCGTCTCACTCAGGGCCAGGGTGATACCCGTCACGTGCAAAACGCGCGAGGACTCGATCATGATCGTGTCCAGATCGTCGGGTTCGAGCGCCGAACCGGCGTAACCGCGGCGGTAGTAATTGACGCGCACCATGTTGTCGGCGCTGCGCTCCTTGAACATCAACGCCGTTTGGTGCGTCTCATCAATTACCGCACCCAAGACGTCGACTCCTTCTGCGCGCAACGTCTTGAGAATCATGTGGCCAAACTCGTCGTTACCGACGCGACCGATCCACGAACTGCTACGGCCGAGTCGACTGAAACCGATACTCACGTTCGCCTCCGCCCCCGCGATGGAGACGTCCAGATTTCTCGCGTCACGCAGTCTTCCGACGTGGGGGTGTGAGAACAGCGCCGTCGCTTCGCCGATTGCTACGAGATCACTCAATTCGCTACTTCCTTTCCGACCAGTCCGTCACTCGTCGTCGGTGGTGTTCACACTGTTCAACGGGCGCACATCGACAATTACTCGGCGAACCCGCGCGACGCACACCTCGCGACGACTGGTGATGGTCTATCACTTTGGTGCGTGCCACGACTCTTGACGGGAGCGGTACGTGACTGCCGCGGTCATCGAAGTCGGCCAGCGCCAGAAGGTGGCGCACCGTCACGTGCCACGACTATCGCTCGGTCACGACCGCGCCGCGGCAGCGTCAGGAAAGCTTCGGATCAGGGTTCGTGAGTCCCGTTGACCCGTCGAGCCAACCATTGACCGGATAGCCATTTTGTTCCCAGAATCCGAGTAGTTGTTTATCCATGACGCGAATTCCTGACAACCACTTGAGCGACTTGTACCCGTACATCTGGGGCACCACCAAGCGGACCGGGCCTCCGTGTTCGCGCGTCACGGTCGCGCCCAGCATCTCGTAGGCGACGAGGACGTCGGACGAGTAGGCCTGCGCGAGCGACAGACTTTCCGAATCGGCGCCGTCGTAGGACTCGAAGCTCACCGCGACCGCGTCGTGGTGAGCCCCCGCCAACTGCAAGATGTGCTCCAGGCGCACACCCTTCCAGTGAACGTCGGGGACGCGCCAACCGGTGACGCACTGGAAGTTCTTCACCATTTCGACCGACGGCAACGCCAGGAGGTCATCGAAGGAGAACGTCATGGGATGATCGACCAAGCCGGCGACGCGCAGGCGGTATTTCTCGGTGCTGATCAACGGGTAGGACCCGGTGATGGAATAGATCCGAAAGTGATCACCGCCGGGCAGCAACGAGGCGAACCCCGAGCCCAACTTGTCGCCCACGAAGTTTTGCACGCTCGCGCCAAATGCCACTCCCGCGGCTCCCAACGCCACGAGACCGAGGAACAACCGTCGACCGACGCGTGACGTGGGCTCCTTCGCCCTAAATTCCTCAGTCATGGGACCTCGACCTTTTTATTCCAGTGTGGCCCCTCAGCAACGCGCGCACCAACTCTCGCGTAGCATTCGACCTCACAATTGCACGTTAGGTGCGACACGCTTGCCAGTCATCACCGCGCATACGTGAAACGAAGGTGAGCGAATAATTTCCCTCGGAGGAACGTTGGTTTTCATCAGGTACTCCTGCGACCACCGCCGAAAGTCCGTTGTACAGCGATTGCGTCGAGCCAGGCACGTACGCACGCCTTCGCCAACCCTGATCTGGTCGCACGGCTTAAGGTCGGAGCGACATCCAACGAACCAGACAAGCCGACCTTCTACGGTGGCAGAGAACGAGGATACACCGACTACCCGACTCTGGATATCGCGTCGGAGAGTGTCTAGTCGTGCAACGACGCGGCTGCGATAAACGGTGGCTACACGCCCCATGCCATAATCCCACCGCGACGGACTAATCGTGAGCATATGCGTCCTTACACGGTTCCGACCCTGGACATCGTGAAGAAATGAACCCATACTGGGGTAATGCGACCATCGCTTCGCCGTAATCAGCGAATGTCGAATCCCGGTGTCGAACGCCGCAGTGACGTTGAATCGTCGCGCGCGGTGCGCCAGGCTGGCTACTTGTTCCTCGGAATCGGCTTCATTGGGTTGATCAATGACGTCGTGCCAGGTCTAGCCGGCCACGGCCACCGAGCGTCGTTGTATTTGGATTCCGCGAATTTGTTGGTCGGCATTGGCGCACTGCTTTTTCGACACAGCCAACACTTTCGCGGCAACGCATCGCTAATCTTGCCTATTTTTGCCATGGCTAACGTGGCGGCGAACAATGCTTTCGGGGTCCTGCCTGAGGCGACCTACGGTACCTACTTCGTGCTGATCTTTGTGTGGGTCGGTATTTGGTTCCCGCCCTGGACCGTGACCGCGATGTCGCCTATCGCTGTGGCCGCGTACCTCCTACCTTTCTTCGGCCACGCCCCTCGTGCAAACGACGCCGTCGTCGCGGTCTTTCTGGCAATTCCCGCTGCAGTCGTAACGGGCGAAACCATCGCTCACTTCACCCACCAGTTGCGCGATGCCGCAATAGGGCGAGAGGTATTACTGCGCGAACTCAGCCGTCAGGCGATGACCGATGAACTCACCGGAGTAGGCAACCGACGCCTGGGCGGCATGCTCCTTGAGTCGCTCGTCCCCGGCGACGCTGTGGCCGTATTGGATGTCGACCTCTTCAAGAAGGTCAACGATACGTTTGGCCATCCCGAGGGTGATCGCCTGCTGCATCAACTTGGTGGCTTTCTCAATTCGTCAGCGCGCGACCGCGACGCCGTGGCTCGAATGGGCGGTGAAGAGTTTCTCCTCGTCGTACGCGGCGCGGGACTCGACAGTGAGGCGATTGTCTCTCGGCTCCTTCAATCGTGGCGATCGAAGGAGCCTCTGGCGACTTTCAGCGCCGGCGTCGCGGTCCATCGTGCGCGTATCAATGCCAGCGTCACGTACGCTGCGGCCGACCGTGCGCTCTACGACGCTAAGGAGGGTGGCCGAGATCGGGTAGTGATGGCGCGATCAGTAAATTAGAGCCGCTCGTTCTTTCACACCCGAAAATTGGTCGGGGACATCAATCGTTGACGAAAATAACCGACCACATCACGCGAGCAAAGAAAGATACGCACCCTAACTCTGAGCTTCAACAATGAAGGTCACATCGGAACCTTCATTCGTTACATATGCGAGAACGGGACCCATCTTGCGCGTTACGACGGCCTCGTCAATGGACGTGACGAGGTCGTCGACCTGTCCCAGCCGGCGGTGTCTCTCGACGGTATCGAATTACAGGACCGCGAGTTCGTCAGCGCCATCACAGGAGGACGAGCGCCCAACTCGTCGGTCGAGTCCGTCATCGACTGCTACAAGATCCTGGGGCAGCTCCAAGAACAACTCGATAATTGATCATCACACGTGAAAGACGCTACTTATGTCGCCGAGCGAAGTAGGGCGATCACCTGATGCGTCGAGGTCACGACGATCGCGTTTCGATCGAGCGAGTACAACGTGCTTGCCGTCGAGACCCCACCACCCACCACGTGTAGGCGAACTGACGTGTCACCGAGATGGCGTAACTGCTCGTACAAGAAGCTGGCCACTGCCTGCGCGCGCGCTCGGCTCAGCGCGAGATTGGCGAACAGCGATCCGGAGCTGTCCGCGTGACCGTAGATCGTCAAGGAGGACATGTGGTTCTTCACCATCTCGTGTGCCAAGTAGGTAATTCGGGCCTGCATGGCGGGCGACAGGACGTAGGAACCAAGATTGAAATACGCCTCGACCAATACGACCTCACGCACCGTACCCGCGACGACACTCGCGACGCGACCTGACGCGTCGAAGAGCTGCAGTGTGACCCGATATCTCTTCACGGTAGGGATGCCGACGAGCGTGCACGTCGTGACAATCACCGTCGCGCAGTCGAAGGTACCCGGACTCATCGAGATGCGGTAGCGCGGGCTCACGCTACCCTTCAAGATCGGCGCCCGCCACGAGGCAACGGCGACTCCAGCATTCACTGTCACGGTGGGCATGGTAAGTACCGCCCCACTCGTCGACGCCTTTGGCGACACGCCGTGGCGATTCGAGGCGACCACCGAGAAGGAATAGGTTGTACCAGTTTGTAAGCCCGACACGACACAGTGGGTTGCACCCGAGGTGGTGCAACTTGCGTCGCCCGGCATCGCCGTGACGACGTAACGACTGATGCGTGTGCCGCCATTAGACGCGGGCGACGTCCACGACACGTGCGCGATGCGGTTAGTGATGCTCACCGCGGGGTTAAGAGGCGCTGACAGCTGGGTCTTGGAAATCTTGACGTGCGAATTACCCGGGTGCGAAGCGCCCTGACGATTGAATGCCACCACTGAGAAGGTGTAGGAGACGCCCGCTTGTAAGCCCGACACGACGCAGTGGGTTGTGCCGGAAGTGGTGCAGCTCGCGCCGCCCGGCGACGCCGTGACGACGTACTTGACGATGGACGAAGTGCCCGACTGGGTCGGCGCAGACCAACTGACCGTCGCCGACGTACCGTCCACTTGGGCCGAGACATCGTGCGGGGCAGTCGGAAGATTCGTCGCAACGCTGAACACTAGATACCCGCTCATCGAGGGGTCATGGTTCACGTCACCCGAGTACGAAGCCCGCAGGGTGTCTGATCCAGCCGGCAACGTGGTGGTGACGCATTGGGCGCTACTGGAGATGACGGTGACCGACGAA
>Ga0207933_1001810_pt1 | contig 14944 bp, 10 predicted proteins | sample NGESurdeep092012_4_FD_184488 | JGI IMG/M metagenome (GOLD analysis project Ga0207933, IMG submission 184488) | Arctic peat soil microbial communities from Barrow, Alaska - NGEE Surface sample F53-3 deep-092012 (SPAdes) | ecosystem: Environmental > Terrestrial > Soil > Wetlands > Peat ... | reverse complement strand
CTTGAAGGACCCCGACGGGTTGAGGCCCTCGTACTTGAGCCACACGTTGGCCTCCAAGCGCGCGGACAACCGCTCGGCGAAAATGAGAGGCGTGTTGCCCTCTTGAAGAGTGACGATTTCGTCAACACCCTCGAGGTCGAGCCACTGCCCGTACTCCTTGAGTAGTCCGTTCCAACCTGTCACGCAACACCTCCGTCGATTACACGAATACAAGCGCCAATGGAGTCCACGGCCGCCAACTGATCGAGCTCGTGCAGCGTCGACGTGACGTCGCGCGCCAGCGCCTCGTGCGTCAAGAACGCGAGCCGCGCTTCTTGACCGAAGCCGGATTGTTCCATGGACTGGATGGACACGTTGTGATTTCCAAAGACGCCCGCCACCTGTGCGAGAACCCCGGGTTCGTCGCGCACGTCAATGCTGAGGTAAAAGACACTCGAGAGGTCCCCCGCGTCCACGCTCTCCAGTCGATCGTCCACCGTGAAGGGGATGTCGTGTCGTCCCGCGACCCGATTGCGCGCGGCGTGCAAGACGTCACCCAGCACCGCGGTGGCGGTGGCGATGCCGCCGGCACCTTGGCCGAGCCACATCAGGGGTCCGCTCTTGTCGCCCTCGATGAAGACCGCGTTCATGGCACCGTGCACCGCGGCCAGCGGATGGTCCACGGGAATGAGCGCCGGGTGGGTGCGTCGCGAGATCCCGTTCTCACCGACGCGCTCGACGACGCCGATGAGTTTGATGACGTAGCCGGCGCGACGCGCGAACTCGACGTCGACCGAGCGCACCGCGCTGATACCTTCACGCGAAATCGGCTCACCGTGTAACCCCGTACCGATCGCCAGTGACGAAAGGATCTGCACCTTGGCCGCGGCGTCGAAGGCCTCGACGTCGGCCGTCGGATCGGCTTCGGCGTAGCCGAGCGCCTGGGCTTCCTTGAGTGCTTCGTCGTAGTCACGACCTTCGCTGGTCATCTGGGACAAGATGAAATTCGTCGTCCCGTTGACGATGCCGAGTACTCGATTGATCTTCTCTCCGGCGAGCGAGGTCCGTAGCGAGCGAATGATGGGGATGCCGCCCGCCACCGACGCCTCGTAGAACAAGTCGGCGCCGTTCTCGTTGGCCAGTTGGGCCAACTCCGTACCGCAGGCGGCCATCAGCGCCTTATTGGCGGTGACGACTGACGCGCCGCGCTTGAGGGCGGTCTCGATCCAGGTGCGGGCCGGTTCGATGCCCCCCGCCAGTTCGACCAGAATGTCCACGTCCTCGCGCGCGGCCAACCCCAGGGGGTCGCTGACCAGGAGTGACGAGTCGACGCCCTCGCGTGATGTCGTCGCGTCACGAACGGCGACGCCGACGATCTCCAATGTGGCTGTCGCGGCGTCGACGAGAGCGACCTGGCGAGAGTCGTCTGCGAGCAGTTGCACGAAGGCGCGACCGACGAATCCCGCGCCGATTACTCCGAGTCGCACGTGCGGCGTAGTCATGGATAAAGGCTAACCGTATTCATCATGGGCACTTTTACGCTTCGAGCCCGGCCAGATCGTCGAAAGTCTCGCGACGTAGCACCACGCGAGTCGCTCCCTCACTTACGAAAATAACCGCCGGTCGCGGCACCCGGTTGTAGTTGGAAGCCATCGAATACCCGTAGGCCCCCGTCACCGGAGTCGCCACCACACTGCCCACCCCCGTGACTTCGGGCAGCCAGGCCTCGTCGATCAAGACGTCACCACTCTCGCAGTGTCGCCCCACGAGTCGCACCACTTGAGGTCGAGGTGCGAACGGCGCTGCCACGTCGAAGGCCTCGTACCCCGAACCGTACAGCACCGGGCGCGGATTGTCGCTCATCCCCCCGTCAACTGCCATGTACGTGCGTTGGGCCACGGCCTTGACCGCCCCCACGGTGTAGAGCGTGACGCCCGCTTGGGCCACGATGGATCGACCGGGTTCGGCGGTGATCCGCACCGACGGGTCGAGCCCCGCCGACAACGCCGCCGCGCGCACCGCCGTGGCCCACTGAGTCAGTGACACGGCGGACTCGCCCGCCACGTAGGCCACGCCGAGTCCACCACCAATGCACATCTCGTCAAAGTCGTCATTCGCGATGAAGTCGACCAGAACTTTGACCTCCTCGTCGAAACCCGCCACCTCAAAGATCTGCGAACCAATGTGAGCGTGCACGCCGTGCAGCGTGACGTGTGCCATCGCGCGCAACGCGTCGATGGCGCGACGCGCGTCGCCCGACGCGAGTGAGAAGCCGAACTTGGTATCTTCTTGACCCGTGCGAATGAACTCGTGGGTGTGCGCTTCGACTCCTGGCGTCACGCGAATCAGGCAGTTGAGCGGTCGCGACGCCGACACCATGGAACGCAAACGTTCGATTTCGTCGAAATTGTCAACGACGATGCGGTGCACTCCGACGTCGAGGGCGCGCTCAAGCTCGGACACGAGCTTGTTGTTCCCGTGAACGATCACCCGAGTGGCTGGGACCCCCGAGCGCAGGACGATGTCGAGTTCTCCCCCGGTCGCGACGTCGATATAGAGGCCCTCTTGCACCGCCAGTCGGGCCATCGCACCACAGAGGAACGATTTCGAGGCGAACGCCACGCCGTCATCGAACACCTCGGCCGCTTCGGCGCATCGCGCGCGCACGGTGGCTTCGTCGTACACGAAGAGCGGCGTGCCGTACGTGGTGGCGAGTTCTCGTAGCGACACGCCGCCCATGATGACGTCGTTATCGAGCAATTGCGCCGAGTCGGGTAGCAGCGACGTGAGGATCGGCTCAGAGGACACGCGAACACCGTCCGGTAGGCTGTCCTTCGCGCCCTCGTAGCTCAGGGGATAGAGCATTGGCCTCCGAAGCCATGTGCGCAGGTTCGAATCCTGCCGGGGGCACGAACAATGAATGGGCGGCGAGCGACGTGGGCGCGATTCGCGCAGTCCCTCGGCTCGACCTGATCATGGTGTTCCATTCCTATTGCGCCGCTCGGCGCTGACCACTGGGTCAACGATACTCAACGTCGCCCCAATTCGCGTCGCTCGCAACCCGCCGATGTCACTTCGCTCCCACGCTCGGCCATCACCGCGTCGCGTTCGACGTCGCCGCAACCAGAAATTACGGAACGATGAGCATGCGCACGGTGTCGGTCACTGCCGCGCCGCCCGAGGTCGAGCCCGCCATGATGACGATCGGGTCACCGGACTGGGCGATACCCGCCTTCTTCACCTCGTCGATGGCGACTTCACAGAGTTCGTCGATGTCCTGCGCGGGTGAAATGATGATCTGGTCGACCCCCCACGAACCGCGCAACTGACGCGCCGTCGACGGGTTGGGCGTGATGGCGACGATGGGCATCGGCGGACGAAATCGCGCGATGGCGCGAGCCGTCATACCCGAGCGAGTACAGGCGACGATGGCCACCGCGTTCTCTTCCATCGCGGCGCGCCACGCGGCGCCCGTGATGGCCGCGGTGACGCGAGTGGACTGATTACCGTGGCCGATGCTCGCTTGCAATTCCAACGACGCGCCCCATTTGGCGTAGTCGAAGGACGCTTCGGCCCGACGAACGATGCGATCCATCGTGATGACCGTGCCGACCGGATCGTCACCGATGGCCGTCTCTCCCGACAACATGACCGCACTGGCGCCGTCGAGCACCGCGTTGGCGACGTCGGTCACCTCGGCGCGGGTGGGAACCTGAGAGTGCGTCATCGATTCGAGCATTTGAGTCGCCACCACGACGGGCCGCGCGTAGCGAATGCCTTGACGAACGATCAGCTTTTGGAGGTGGGGGACTTCTTCAATGGGCATGCGCACACCCAAGTCGCCGCGCGCCACCATGATGGCGTCGGAGGCTACGACGATCTCATCGAGGTTCTCGATACCCTCACCCGTCTCGATCTTGGCCATGAGCATGACGTCGCCGCGTTCGAGTACCGCCCGCGTGGAGGACATGTCCGACGCTGATCGCACGAAGGAGACGGCCAGCATGTCAAAGTCCTCGCCGCGCAGCGCGATCAGACGCTCGCGGTCGTCGTCGGTGGGCAGGCGATCGTTGAGGATCGACGCGGGAAGGCCCATGCCCGGCTTACCGACCACCGCGCCACCCGAGGTGACCTGGGTCATCGTGGTCTCACCGTTCTTGATGACGACCAGTGAAATTCCACCGTCGCCGATGTGAGCGCGGTCGCCGATCTTCAGGTGGCTGAGAATTCCGTCACGCTCGACGGCGATGCGGTCGGCCGTCGACGTCTCACCGAAGGCCTCGACCAGTTCGATCTCGCGACCAATCTCCAAGACGACCGGTGTGGTCCCGAAGGACCCGGCGCGAATCTTGGGGCCAGGGATGTCGACCATGAGGGCGATATCGGGCGCGATGGCGCGCACGCGGCGCAGACGCTCGAGATTCGAGGGGATGTCACCGTGGGCCATGGAGATGCGAAACACATCGACCCCGGCCTTGACCAGGTTCTGGAGAACCTCGTCGCTCTCTGAAGCCGGTCCAATGGTTGCTACGATTCGCGTGCGTCGCACGATATTCCCCTTAAGTCTTTTCATCAGTCTAGTTGAGGGCACCGCCGACTTTTCTGGCCTCACGTGAACGTTGCGTTTCGTCACGCAACTATTACGGGGCCAAACGGTGGGCCGCCGTACCCGGGCGAGAGAATTCGGCGCGCACGGGCACCACCACGTCACTGCCATCCACGTTGACCACGCGCAGCGAGGTCCCGTAACTCGCTTCGAGTTGCGGAGAGCGAATCACGTCGTGCGCGAGTCCGTCCACCACGACGACGCCGCGCGACAGCAACACGAGACGGTCGGTGAACAGTCCGGCCAGGGTGAGGTCGTGCAGCGTCGCGATCACCGTGAGGCCGCACTCGGCCACTTCAGTCTTGAGTTGCTCGAGGATGTCCATCTGGTGGCGCACGTCGAGCCCGGTGGTGGGTTCGTCCAGCACCACGACCTTGGTCGCTTGAGCGAGCGCGCGCGCCAGCACCATTCGTTGACGCTCACCCCCCGAGAGCGACGTCGAATCGCGACCTCGAAAGTCGGCCAGTTCCAGTCGTTCCAAGACGCCGGCCACCACTTCACGGTCATGGGCGGAGGGGGCGCGCAACACTCCGTGAAACGCGACGCGCCCGAGAGCCACGTACTCCTCCACCGCCATGCCCGCGGGAATCTCGGGGTGCTGGGGGACGTAGGCGACCAGTCGGGCACGCTCGCGCTCGTGTAATTCGGCCAGTGGCTGTCCGTCGATCGACACCGAACCGTGTGACGGACTCCGTAGTCCCGCGATCGCGGCCACCAAGGTTGTCTTGCCGGCTCCGTTGGGTCCGATGATGGTGCACCACGACCCCGCCGCCACGTCCAAGTTCACGTCACGTACGAGAGTGGTCGACCCCGCACGAAGCGAAACGTTGTCGAGGTGAACCATCGTCACGGTGTCCCCATCCGACGCACGCTCAAGATCACCACGAAGACCGGCGCACCGATCACCGCCGTCACTACCCCGAGGGGTAACTCTGACGGGGCCATCACCGTGCGCGCCACGGTGTCACATAACACCAAGAACGCGGCACCGAAGACCACTGAAATGGGCAAGATTCGCCGGTAGGACGTGCCCACCAACAACCGCGTGATGTGGGGCACGATGATGCCGACGAAGCCAATGAGGCCCACCACTGACACGATGGCCGCGGTGCCGAGCGACGAAGCCGCCACCACGACGAGGCGCAACGTCGACACCGACAAACCCAGGGATCGAGCTTCGTCGTCGCCGACGCTCATCACGTCGAGCGCCCGACCGGCCAGGACGCACACCGCGCCACAGACGACCACGTAGGGCAACACGATCACGACCGAACGCCAGTTGGCGTTCGAGAGCGAACCGAGCAGCCAAATGTAGACGCGCGCGATCGACTGGGTCGAGGACTGTTGTTGTAAGAACGTCTGAGCGCTCGTGAACAGCGCGGAGATCGCTACCCCGGCTAACACCAAAGTGGCGGGCGTCGAGCGCAGACTGCGACCACCAATCACCCACGTCAACACCACCGCGACCATCGCGCCGACGAAAGCCAGGACCGGCGTCCAGGTCGGTACTGACGAGCCGTGAGCGATATTGACGATGGCGAGTGTGGCGCCCAGCCCGGCCCCCGCGGCGACACCGAGCAAGTAGGGATCGGCCAACGGGTTTCGAAACACGCCCTGGTAGGTACCGCCGGCCACGGCGAGCATCGCCCCGGCTAACAGACCCAGCACCATGCGTGGGGCGCGCAGTTGCCAAACGATGCTCGACTGCAGTGAGGTCAGTGTCGAGTGACCGATACCCACGTAGCTGAACACGTTGCCGAGAATGCGCGACGTGGAAATCGACGTGGGGCCAATGACGAGCCCGAACACGACGGCGAGTCCGAGCGCCGCGACTGTCGCGGCGACGACGAAGAAGACCCGTCGCGTGCTCGGTGGACTCGCCAACACGTCGTGACTATTTCCAGACGGCGTGGTCCGCGAGAACCTTCTTTACAGCGGCCGTGATCTGGTTCATCAAGATGTTCAGCCGCGGTCCCCACCTCGAGGCCACGTCGTCGTTGAGATTGATGACGTTACCGTTGAGGACGGCGCTCAACTTGGCAAAGCCCGGACGTGCGCCCACCTTGGCCGGAGTGATCTTGCAACACACGGTGTCCGCCAAGAAGATGAGCTTCGGGTTCGCGCTCACGATGTACTCCGCACTGAGTTGGGGGTAGCCCGCGTCGGCGCTCGTCGACTCCGCGTCGGCGATGTTGACGACGCCCAATGACTTCATCAATGCGCCGACGAACGTCGTGGAGGTGAGCGAGTAGTAGGTGGGATCGAGTTCGTAGTACACGGTGAGCTTCTTGTTCGCGTGTGCGGGGACAGATTTGACGTCAGTGCTGATAGTTCTCGAGAGCGACGTCGCGAGTGCGTCGGCCTTGCTCGTGTGACCCGTCAAGGCGCCGAGCTGGCGAATCTGGGCGAGGGCGCCGGCGAGCGATGTGGGCGCGTCTTGGTAGACGACCTTGACTCCCAGGGCGGTGAGCTTCTCCTTGATCGAGTTGGCGTCGTAGGAGATGATCACCAGGCGCGGCTTAGTGGAAGTGGAAGTGGAAGTGGGCTTGCAGATGCCCAAGACCGACTCCACGCTGGGGTTGAGCGCGTTGATGCGCTTGCTCGGTAGTCCATGCTTCGGGTAGTTGGAGTCGCTATCGACGGCCTGCACTTGCGGCCCGGCGCCGATGGCGAAGAGCGTCTCGGTCGCCGTCGGCGACAGCGAAACAATGCACGACGGGGCGGCACTGGGCGCCGCGTTCGGCACCGAACTGGCCGTAGCGACCGAGCCGCCAACGAGGGGAATCGCTAGGGCACCTAACGCGAGGGCCAGAGTGAACCGGAGGGACTTGAACATGGATATCTCCTTTCCGTCGAAGTGGTGTGGACGACGGATGGATATCCGAACGACCGCCCTTTACCTCGAGAGCTGTCTTTACAATCTCCTCATCGCAGGCGACCTGGCTACACGGACATCATCGTCCGCTTACAGTTGCGGGACAGCGTTGGAATTTCACCAACTTCGCTGCTCCGAGGCACCATGGACCTTACTTCACGCCGCGCGTGAGGGTGAACGACGAGATGATCGGTCCCGCGTTCGACACGGAACTACATCTGGTCGGGTGCCTCGATGCCGAGTAACGACAATCCGAGTGAGAGAGTGCGCGCGGTGAGTTCGCACAACGCGAGCCGCTCGCTGCGTTGCGGTTCTGGCGCCGACAGAACGGGACACGCCTCGTAGAAGGTCGTGAAGCGCTGGGCGAGGTCGAACAAGTATCCACTCAGGCGATGGGGGTGCAGCGTCGCCATCGCGGCGTCCAGAGCCTCGGGAAAATGGAGGACGCCGAGGGCCAACTGGCGCGCCGCGACGTCGTCGAGGACAAAGGTCGACGTCGAGGGGTCGAAGGGTTCGCCGTATCGACGAAAGATCGAGCGCAACCGAGCGTGCGCGTACTGCAGGTAGGGACCAGTGTCGCCCTCGAAGGCGATCATCCGGTCCAGGTCGAAGACGTAGTCCCGTTGCCTATCCGTCGAGAGGTCGGCGTACTTGATCGCGGCGCGCGCAATCTGCGTCGCGAGGTGCTGGCGACCTTCGGGCGACAGATCGGTCGAACGAAGGACCAGAGCCGCGTCAGCGCGTTGCGTGGCCTCGTCCAGGAGGGCAATGAGTTTCACCGTCTCGCCGGTTCGAGTCTTGAACATCTTGCGATCAGGACCGAGCACGTTGCCAAAGGCCACGTGCTCGCACCGCACCGTCGCGGGAAGCCAGCCGACGGCGCGCGCCACCGCGAAGACCATTTCGAAGTGCTGACCTTGGGGAGTCCCCACGACGTAGAGCATCTCGTCGGCGTGCAGGGTGGTGACGCGATCACGAACGGCCGCCAGATCACTGGCCGCGTACCCGAAGCCGTCGTCGCTCTTTCGCACGATCAGCGGTAGGGGTTCGCCGTCACGATTCGTGAAGCCGTCGGGGAACACGCACAGCGCTCCCCCACTTTCGACGAGCACACCCGCCGCGTCCAGGTCGCGGACCACACCTTCGAGCATGTCGTTGTAGTACGACTCACCCACCACGTCAGCCGGGGTCAGGGTCACGTCGAGGGCGGCGTACACCTCGGCGAAGTAGGTGACGGACTCGTCCACGAGGAGTTGCCAGAGACGACGCGTATCAGGGTCACCACTCTGCAAGGCGACGACGCGAGCGCGACTGCGCTCCTTGAAGGCGTCGTCGTCGTCAAATTTGTTGCGCGCCGCGCGATAAAAGCTATCGAGGTCACCAATCGAGAGCGACGCAATCGCCGCGTCTTCTCCCAGGTCCACCAGGTGCTCGATCAGCATCCCGAAGGGCGTCCCCCAGTCACCCACGTGATTGCGTGCGATCACGTGATAACCCCGGAAGCGGTACATTCGCGCCAAGGCGTCACCGATCACGGTCGAGCGCAAGTGGCCGACGTGCATCTCCTTAGCCACGTTGGGAGCGGAGTAGTCAATCACCGCGGTGCGGCCCTCGATGGTGGCAACACCCAGGCGTTCGTCACGGACCAGGGCGCGCAATTGCTCGTTCAAGAACGACCGCGTCAAGGTCAGGTTGAGGAAGCCCGGCCCGGCGACCTCCACCTCGGCGAGGTCGGCAATATCGAGATGCGAGATCACGCGCTGGGCCATCTCACGCGGAGCGATCCCGTGGGACTTGGCGAGCGCCATGACGCCATTGGCCTGGTAATCACTGTGCTCCGACGTTCGCAGGACCGGGTCGGCACCCTCGTCGATGGCGTCAAAAGCGTGGCGCAGTCGCCCGAGCAGAACGTCGTAGGTGGAAGTCACCGCTCCATTCTCCCACCTGGCCCGGGACCCGTCGCGTCGGGCGCAATCGTCATCACGAAAACCAGGCAGAATGGTGAGATGACCCCCTCCCTCAACTCCTTCAATGCGCTCGACACCTTGGACGTGAACGGTCGCAGTCTCGATTACTACTCACTGCGCGCCAGCGGGCTCAGCCAGTTCGCCATCGACCGTCTGCCCTATTCCATCAAGGTGCTGTTGGAGAACTTGTTGCGCCACGAGGACGGCGTCAAGGTCACTGCCTCAGACATCGAAGCTCTCGCGCGGTGGTCCGAAACGCCGACGCGCCACGGTGAGGCGGCCGGTGACGACGCCCAAGAGATCGCCTTCACTCCCGAACGCGTCCTCATGCAAGACCTCACGGGCGTGCCCGCAGTGGTGGACCTCGCCTCGATGCGCGACGCCATCATCGCCCTGGGTGGCGACCCCGCGAAGATCAACCCACTCGTCCCGGTGGAACTGGTCATCGACCACTCGGTCATCTTGGAGCGCACCGGTACTCCCGAGAGCTACGACCAGAACGTGGCGATCGAGTACGACCGCAACATCGAGCGCTACACCTTTCTCAAGTGGGCCCAGAGCAGCTTCGATCAGTTCCGTGTCGTTCCCCCGGGGATGGGCATCTGCCACCAGGTCAACCTGGAGCACCTGGCACGCGTGGTCTTTGAGAAGAACGGTGTCGCCTACCTCGACACCGTCGTCGGCACCGACTCGCACACCACCATGGTCAATGGGCTGGGCGTGTTGGGATGGGGAGTCGGGGGCATCGAGGCCGAGGCCGGCATGTTGGGTCAGCCGACGTCGATGTTGATTCCCCCCGTAGTCGGACTACGACTCTCGGGATCGACGAAGGAGGGTGTCACTGCCACCGACGTCGTGCTCACGATCACCGAGTTGCTACGTAAGCAGGGCGTCGTCGGTAAATTCGTCGAGGGCTACGGCCCAGGCGTGGCGTCGCTCTCGCTCGAGACGCGCGCCACTATTGGCAACATGTCACCGGAATACGGAGCGACCTGCGCTATCTTCCCCATCGACCGCGTGACGCTCGACTACCTCGCCTTCACCGGACGTCCGCCCGAGCAGTTGGCCCTCGTCGAGGCCTACGCCAAAGCCCAGGGCATCTGGCACGACGCCGACGCGATCGAGCCGACCTACTCGGAATACGTCGAACTCGACCTCTCCACGGTCGAGCCCAGCCTGGCGGGACCCAAGCGTCCCCAGGACCGCGTGTCGCTCTCGGGTGCGCGCGGCGCCTTTCGCACGGCCCTCGGCCGTGAGCCCATGGAGGTGATGGGTGTCGACTTCGCCAAACGTCTGCGCGACGGCGACGTCACAGTGGCCGCGATCACCTCGTGCACCAATACGTCGAACCCCTCGGTGCTCGTCGCCGCGGGACTCGTGGCCAAGGCCGCCGTGGAGCGCGGGGTCACCACCAAGCCGTGGGTCAAGACGTCGCTCGCCCCGGGCAGTCGTGTCGTGATGGACTACCTGGAGCGAGCGAATCTGGTGGACGCTCTCGACTCGTTGGGGTTCTACCTCGCGGGATATGGCTGCACCACCTGCATCGGCAACACCGGCCCGCTCCTCGATGGCGTGTCGGAGGCCGTGAACGAACACGACCTCTCGGTGGTCTCGGTGCTGTCGGGTAATCGCAACTTCGAAGGGCGCATCCACCCTGACGTCAAGCAGAACTTCCTCGCCTCGCCCCCGCTCGTCGTGGCCTACGCGCTGGCTGGCACCATCGACATCGACTTGTCGAAGGAGCCCCTGGGCACGGACCGCGACGGAGTCGACGTTTTCTTGTCGGACCTGTGGCCAACCGACGCCGACGTGGCCGCGGCCGTGCGCGCATCGATCACGCCCCAGATGTTCGAAGACCGCTACGCCAGTGCCTTCAGTGGTGACGAGAAGTGGCAGGCGGTGCCCACGACCAACGCGGTCACCTACGCCTGGGACGACAGTTCGACCTACGTCAAGTTACCCCCGTACTTCGAGGGTCTGACCATGGAGCCTGGCGTCGTCACTGACCTGGAGAACGCTCGCGTCCTCGCCAAACTCGGTGACTCGGTCACCACGGACCACATCTCGCCCGCCGGCAACATCCGTGCCAGTGTGCCAGCCGGGCGCTACCTGACCGATGGAGGCGTGGCCGCCAGCGACTTCAACAGCTACGGCACGCGCCGCGGTAACCACGAGGTCATGGTGCGCGGCACCTTCGCCAATATCCGACTGCGCAATCAACTCGCGCCCGGCACCGAGGGTGGCGTGACGATCAAGTTGCCCGAGGGTACCGAGATGTCGATCTTCGACGCGGCCATGGCCTACGCGGCCGAGGGCACGCCACTGGTCATCCTGGGCGGCAAAGAGTACGGTAGCGGCTCGAGCCGCGACTGGGCCGCCAAAGGGACCAAGTTGCTCGGAGTGAAGGCCGTGTTGGTCGAAAGCTTCGAGCGCATCCACCGCTCCAACTTGGTGGGTATGGGCGTCTTGCCGCTGCAGTTCCTCACCGGCGAATCGGCGACGACGTTCGAACTCGACGGCACCGAGACGTTCTCGGTGCGCGGGCTCGACCCGCTCAACCGCGGCGAAAGCGTCCCGAGGGTCACCATCAGCGCACGTCGCCAGAATGGCGAGACCGTGGTGTTCGAGGCGCGCCTGCGCATCGACACCCCCACCGAGGCCGATTACTTTCGCCACGGCGGTGTCCTCAACTTCGTGTTGCGACAGCTCGCCCAGGCCTAGCTTTTCGCGTTGGCGGCGTGGGTCACCGCGTCGTCGACGCTGTCATAGTACGTGATGGCCCGGACTTTCGCGTCGTCGGCGCGCTCGATCTCCGCCTGCAGGCCGGCGTTGGCGCGCGCTATCGACAGCGACACGTGGTCGCGCGACATGTCGTCGACGATCTGGGCCAGGGTCATGATCCCCGTGAAGTCGATGTCAGAGATCGCGACCGCGTCAATCACCACGTGCTGGGTCGTCGGGTACTTTTGCATCACGTCGTGCAGCTCACGACGAAAGACCCCGGCGTTCGCGAAAAAGAGGTCTTCGTCGAACATGATCGCCAGGACGTGATCGACGTGATCGACGTGGTGGGCGTCGTAGGGTTCCCAACTCGTCGTCCCGCGACGTCGGCCGAGTTCGATCATCCGTGGTCGTGACGCGCGCCACGTCTGCGCAAGGATGGCGAGCGCCACCGCGATTCCCAGACCGACCTCAACACCCATGACGATGACCCCGGCCCACGTGATGAGAGCCAGCGCGAACTCGACACGACTGGCGTGCCACACGCTCTTGAGACGAGAAACCCTGATGAGCCGGCCGGCGATGAAGAGCAGGACGCCAGCCAGTGACGCGAGTGGAATGAATCGGGCCACGCCCGCTAGGGGCGAAAGAACCAGCGCCCCGAGCCCGGCGACGAGCGCCACCATCTTGGTGCGGCCCCCCGCCAATTGCGTCACCGTGGTGCGCGCCGGCGACGCGTTCACCGGCAGCGTACCCAGGAGGCCCGTCGCGATGTTTGCCACGCCGATGCCGAGGAAGTCGCGACTGACGTTGTCGGCCACGCCGATCTCATCGGCCGAGGTGCGCGTCGTCGCCGCACTCTGACTCATAATCACGACGAGCAAGGTGAGTGACGTCGTCACGATCACGCTCCAGTCGTGCAGCGAGAACCACTCCAGTCGCCAGTGCGGGAGCCCCACGCTCACGGTCCCCAGTACCTGAACACCGTGGCGTGTCAAGATGAGTGCCGCGGTGAGCGCGGACCCCAGGACCACGGCGCCCAACGCCCACGGCAGACGAGGGTTGATCTTCTCGCCCACGACCATGATGACCAGGGTCGCCACCGCGACCATCAGCGACCAGGCGCTCACGTGACCGAGGTGGTGGCTGAGTGCCTCGAGGCGCTGCACGACCGAGTCACCCCCGCCACTCACGCCGAGCACGTGCGGTAACTGGTGCACCGCGATAATCACGCCGATGCCGCACATGAATCCCGTCACGATGGGGATCGATAAGAAGTCGGCCAACCAGCCCAACTTCAACAATCCGACTGCGAGCACCATGACGCCCGTGACGACCGCAGTCCCGGCAACGAGTGAGTAGTACTGCGCGGAGTCGGGAAGGGCAACGCGTAGGAGCGCGACCGCGAACAGCGGCGCGATGGTCGAGTCGGCACCCACCGACACGATGGGGTTCGAACCCAGGAACATGAACACGAGGGTGGCGCCGATGAATCCCACGAGCGCCGCGAAGGCCGGAATCCCCGCCAGTTGCGAGGTCGCCAGTTGTTCGGGGATGGCGATAGCCAGGAGCGTCACCCCGGCCAGGACTTGGGCGGGCAAGTTCTCTCTGGTGACGCCCTCGAGGACGTGGTGAAACCCTCGGGGGACTTCGCGTTGACCGATCGGGGTGCGCTCTGCGTGATCACCGCGTGAGGCCTTTGACATGGGACCACCCTAAACCCGCGCCAACTTAGCGTCGGGGTCACTGCGCAGGGATCACCCCGCGGGCGACGTCCTCGTTCAGACCGTGACGATCACTCGAAAGGACTCGGCCAATCGACCCGTCGCCAGACCCGCGAGACCGGCGTTCGTGGCCGCCCAGGTGCGCATCATCTCGTCGACGTCGTCACGGTCACCGATCTGGGACACGTGCGAGCGCAGTGCGGCAATCTTTTGTTCGAAGGTGTCGGTGATGTCGACGACGAGATTGGGCGTCGAAGAACCCACCCACACGAGAGGCACCGTGTGAGGCGCCAATCCTTCGTCGAGCAGTTCAGGAAACGCGTGCGGATTGCGCGCGTCGGGATAGACCGCGCGTAGGGTCGCTTCGCCGACCGCCATGTGATCGGGGTGCGACGCGTGGATACGTTCGTAGTTTCGTTCCGGACTTTGTGTGATAACCAAATCCGGTCGACGCTGTCGAATGACCCGCGCGATGGCCTTACGTAGTGCGAGGGTGGGCTCCACTTGACCATCGGACCAACGCAGAAACGTCAACTCCGTCACGCCGACGGCCTGGGCTGCGGCGGTCTGCTCGGCCTCACGAATGGCCGATCGTTCGTCACGCGTCAATGTCGACGCGTCGCCCCCCGCGTCACCCGACGTCACCAGGCAGTACGACACCTCCACGCCCTGACTCGTCAAGACCGCCATAGTGCCGGCCATGCCGAAGTCGATGTCGTCGGGGTGCGCCACGATCGCCAGGGCACGAGCGACGTCAGGATTGGCTTCGTAAACGAGAAGAGCGTCGCTCACGAAACGGCCGGCTCCTTGGTCGGGTCCCAGTTTATGAGATCCTTCAGACGCGGGTCATTGGAGAACACTTGAACCACCGGGCGCTTGAGTGCGAGGCGCCGCATGATGACTTCGGCTTCGATGATCTGGTTGTACAGCAGCAAGGAGACGACGACCCCAGTCGAACCCGCGCGTGCGGTGCGACCCGAGCGGTGCAAGTACGCCTTGTGGTCCTCGGGTGGGTCGAAGTGCATGACGCAGTCCACGCCGTCGATGTGCAGACCGCGCGCCGCGACATCAG
>Ga0207933_1001809_pt1 | contig 14957 bp, 7 predicted proteins | sample NGESurdeep092012_4_FD_184488 | JGI IMG/M metagenome (GOLD analysis project Ga0207933, IMG submission 184488) | Arctic peat soil microbial communities from Barrow, Alaska - NGEE Surface sample F53-3 deep-092012 (SPAdes) | ecosystem: Environmental > Terrestrial > Soil > Wetlands > Peat ... | reverse complement strand
GCCGTCTGTAGTGTGGTAAACACCCTTCTCCTTGTGTGGACCGGCAAGGCGGCCAAGGGCGCATACGTAGATGTTGTCCGCATTCTTCGGGTCGATAACGATCCGCCCGATGCGGCCCGTCTCCTTCAGCCCCATGTTCTTCCACGTCTTCCCCGCATCGATCGACTGATAAACTCCGTCGCCTGTCACATCGATGTCGCGAATTGCCCACGCCTCACCCGTGCCGGCCCACACGATGTTAGGAGAGCTTGTTGCTACGGCTAGCGCGCCGATCGCCGCAACATCCTGGTTGTCGAAGATGGGGCGCCAATTCGAGCCGCCGTCAGTCGACTTCCAGATGCCGCCTGAGGAGGCGCCGGCATACCATGTGCTCGGGTCGCCAGGAACACCGGCCACCGCAGCCACGCGGTTTCCTGCCGCAGGGCCGAGAAAGCGGAAGCCAAAGCCTTGCGCTCCGCCTCCGCGGCGTCTCTGTCCGTTGGCTCGGGGAGTCATCCCGGCTAGCATCAACACTACACAAACTACGGCTCCTAGCAACGTCTTGCGATTGTTCATCGTGCTCCTCTGGCAATCAAAGTCATCGGTCTAAGTTGATCCGGAAACGATGGCCCGCTCCCGGAAGTTGCATCTCTGATTTTCTAAGTCAGTCCGCTCCGCGTTCTGCTGCCTCTACGGCAGGCAGACCCGCGGTCTTCAAATGAGCGTTGAGTTTAGCGACATCCACTGTCTGAAGATGATTAAGTTCAGAGAGGACCTTCGCCAGTTGCTGTTGATTATGGTCGATGGCCAGGATTTGCGCCCGAGTGGGTGCGCCATCATAGAGATCGACGACAAGATGGTTAAGGAATGCGATCTGCTGCAGGATCGTTTGCGGGTGATCCGGTTCCGTGTTGATCAAATCGAGAGACAGTGTGTGAAGCTCGCCCTGAATGATACTGATTTCGCTGGACACTGACACAGCCCCGAGTTTCTCCTTGGCGCCGGCGAGCTGCCGCTCAAGTGCGTTGATCTTTGCGAGCGCCTGCTGGCCCTGATGCTGCATCGCCACCAACTGACGTCCCGCCTTCTGCTCCGCGACAAGATCCTCGCGCCGATACGTCCGGTGAGGATCCATCTTCACCTCGAACCGGCCCTGTGAACTCTGCCCCGCAACGGTCAACTTCACAATGTATTCGCCGGGAAGAACCTTCACTCCACGAATGGGTCTGCCGCCACCCTGACGGCGTCGTCCCTGCGCATTGGCAGGAGCCTCCTGCCCCGGAAGATCTTCGCGAAGATCCCACACCACGCGATTGATCCCTGCATTGCTGGTTGGCCTCAAAGAGCGGACGTGCTTTCCGGCACTGTCCTCAATATCCAGAACAATGGAAGGGCTCTGCTGTACCGTCTGAGCCGGAAGATAGTAGGAGATCATCGCACCATACGGCTTGTTCTTCGCGACAAACGGACGCGCTCCTCTCTTGACAGAGGGCGTCGGTATATACCTGTAGGTCGTAACCGGCTTGAACACCATCGCCTGCGTCTTCTCCGCCTCCGCCAGATGCTGCAGAGGCGTCACATCGTCGAGCACATAGATACCGCGGCCATACGTCGCAATAATCAGATCGTTGTCGCGCGGATGCACCGTGAGATCGAACACCGGAAGATGCGGAAGCCCCAACCGCAGATCGGTCCACGTTAGTCCGCGATCAAACGACGCAAAGACTCCAACCTGCGTCCCGGCATACAGAAGATTCGGTTGATGTGGATCTTCAAACACCACGTGCACCCAGCTCGAAAGGCCATCCGAGATCTTCTTCCACGACTTACCGTAGTTGTCCGTCACATAGACATACGGCTCAAAGTCGCCCAATTGATGACGGTCGAAGGAGACATAAGCCCGCCCCGGAGCCGTGTGCGAGGTATGAATTGAAGACACCCACGAGTTCGCCGGCAGTCCTGCAACATTACGAACAACATTCGTCCAGTGCGCGCCGCCATCGCGGGTGAGTTGCAGGTTCCCGTCATCGGTGCCGACCCAGAGCGTCTTGGGATCAGCGGCATCCTCCGCGATCGCGAAGATCGTGCAGTGCGATTCCGCGTTGCTGTTGTCCGGCGCGATGGGGCCGCCGCTGCTCTTCTCTTCGTCAGTGTTATTGGTCGTCAGGTCCGGACTGATCACCGTCCATGTGTTCCCCCGATCCGCAGTTCGGAACAGAACATTCCCGCCGAAGTACAAAACATTTGGATTGTGCGGCGAGATATACAGCGGCGCATCCCAGCTGAACCGGTATTTGAACGCACCTACCCCCGTCCCAGTCTGAGATACAGGATAGGGTGTGATGAACTGCGCTTCGCCGGTCCTGATATCGACGCGAGTGATATCGCCGAAGTGTGTGTCAAGGTAGACGGTATTCGAGTCACTCGGGTCCGCCATCGCATAGTTTCCGTCACCCCACACCACCAGGTGCTTCCAGTCGCCGTTGGTGACGCCCGAATCGGACCACATCTCGTTCGGCCCCCACCACACCTCATGATCCTGAAATCCAGCCATCACATGATATGGCTCATCCATGTCATAGCCTATGCGATACGCCTGTCCCATCGGAATCGTGTTGACGTAATCCCATGTGTGGCCGCGATTGTTGGAGGCATAGAACCCCATGTCGCTTCCTTCGAGCAGACGATTCGCGTCCGTCGGATCGATCCACAAATCGTGGTTGTCGCCACCGGCATTGATCACATGGAAACTCTTGCCCCCATCTTCCGAAGTCAGAAACTCTCCCGAGAGCACATAAACCCGGTTCTCATCCTTCGGATCCACACGCACCTGCGAAAAGTAAAAGTGACGGGAATCGAGGTTGCGATCACCATTGACCATCGTCCAGTGCGTGCCGGCGTCGGTCGTCTTATAGAGCAGGCCTTTCTTATTCGGAAGCATCGCATAGACCACCGACGGATTGCTCGGGCTGATCGCAACTCCGACCCGATCGACGGGCCCGTCGGGAAGCCCATTATCCAGCTTTGGATCGTTCAGCCGCGTCCACGTGACACCGCCGTCTTCGGAGCGGTAGAGTCCGCTGCCCGGCCCTCCGCTGCGAATCAGCCACGGATAACGCCTGTAGTCGAACATCCCGGCGTAGACGACCTTTGGATCCTTTGGATCGAACTCGACGTCGCTCCCGCCGGTAGTCGGGTTGACGAACAGCGTGCGCTTCCACGTAGCACCCCCGTCGGCGGAGCGAAAGATGCCTCGCTCCTCGTTCGGCCCCCACTCATGCCCCATCGCAGCAACCAGCACAATCTTCGGATCCTGGGGATCAATCGCGATGCGCGCAATGCGTTCCGTCTTCTCTAACCCCACGCGCTTCCAGGTCTTCGCTCCATCCTCCGACTTGTAAACGCCGTCCCCGAAGGACGCCGGATAGCGCGGGAACCCCTCACCCGTGCCGATGTAAATCTCTTCGGGGTCCGCCGCCGATACCGCAATCGCTCCGATGGATTGCGTGGTCCCCTGATCAAAGGCCGAAACGAAGGTGACACCGCCGTCGGTACTCTTGAAAAGGCCCCCGGAGGAATGCCCGAGATAGATGGTGTCGGGCTGGCCCGGAACACCCGCAACGGCGTCGAGCCTGCCTCCCATCACCGCCGGTCCGATGCTGCGCCATTGGAGCGCTCCGAGGGTCTGAGACGAGACACCGACACTTTGAGCAGCAGCGCCCGCAACTAGCGTAATGGCCGCGGCTGTGGCGCAAGCCATTCGCAGCAGGCCTTCGATCGCAGCGGTTCGGATCATTTGTTTTCCCCGGAATGATGGGTCAACCGTGCCACCACAGAGTTGGCACGTGCAGGACGGAGGACCAAACGTTCTATAAATACGTCATTGTAGGCACAAATGTATACAAATAAAAGATTCATGGATTTCCGCAACCGTTCCCGATTTGGAACTCCCTGTCGCTATCCACCCCACGGTCCTTGCGAACAGGACGTCACACGGGATGCAACAATCGATAGCCTTTCGAGTCCGCATTACGAAGAGACTTGACGAATATACAAAAATGTATTAAATACTTCATACATCTTTGTACACGCTGTAATCCGCAGTCGAGCGGATGCAGTCGTTACCGCTTGTATCACGGAACACCTGCTTCCATGAGTTCACGCGCAGCCGCAGCATCCTTTCTGCACTCGGTCTGCAATCACTTCTCACCGCTCGCCTGACTGGTATCGATACGCGGCGACATGACTTGCACGGAGGTTTTTGATGTTCCGCCGGAATCTCACACCGTTCTTCCTCTCGCTGCTGCTGCTTGTGGTCTTCGTATCAGCCCGCATCGCTCACGGTCAGGCAACAACAACAGGCAACCTGTCTGGTACGGTGACCGATGCTTCGGGCGCCCTGGTGCCCAATGCCACTCTCACGATCAGGAATCCTGCCGTCGGGGCTTCGCTCACACAACATTCGAACGCGCAGGGCGGATACGCCTTCTCGGATCTGCAGGTGGGCGCCTACACGCTCACAGTCAGTGCGCAGGGCTTCGCGAACACCGTCGTCCACAACGTGGTGATTGATACCGGCAGAAGCATCAATGTGAATCCGACGCTGAAGGTCGGTTCGGCCACTGAGGAGGTCAGCGTCACGTCCGATGCGCAGGTCCTCGAAACCACGACCAATACCCTGGCGGCCACCATCCGCCCCGACGCCGTGCAGGAGCTTCCGCTTTCAGGACGTGATGCCTCGCCGCTCACACAACTAGCTCCCGGCGCGCAGACCAACGGTGACGCACGCTACGGCACCTTCAACGCCCTGCCCACTGGCGCAATCAACATCACCGTCGACGGCATGAACTCCAACTTCCAGAAGTTCCGCACCGCCAGTTCGGGCAACTACTCTCCGGCGCCAGTTCGCCTGGGCGCCATCGAAGAGGTCTCTGTTTCGACCAGCAACCTGACGGCGGACTCCGGCGCTGAAGGCGCGGTGGCACTGCGCTACCAGATCAAGCGTGGCACCAACAAGTGGCACGGCTCTGCCTTCTGGCAGTACCAATCGAGCGCGCTGAACGCCAACAGCTACTTCAATGACGCCAGGGGCACGCCGAAGAACAAGTTTCACCTCAACGACGAGGGCGGCAACATCGGCGGCCCCATCTGGAAGGACAAGCTCTTTCTGTTCTTCAATTATGAGCAGCAGATCGTTCCAGGCAATACGCAGGCCTCGAGCTATACGCTGACACCCGACGCGCAGGCGGGCAACATCTCCTGGACAGATGCCAGCCAACAGGTGCACACGGGCAATGTGCTGACAACGCTCGGTACGCAGGGCTTCCCGTCAACCATCAACGCGCGCACAGCCCAGGAACTGGCAGCCGTCAACAAGTACAACCAAACCTCGCAGATCACGGCCGGGTTCTTGCCATACCAGAACCTCGCGACGTGGCATTACGCGACGCTCTCGAAGAACATCTACCCCACCACCCGCCTGGACTGGCAGATCAAGCCCACGATGGACTTCCACGTGGCCTATGACCTGTGGTGGCGCAAGCTCCCCGGCACGCAGGTGTACAACGGAGACGCTGTTGAGGTGAACAACTTCAAATCGAGCTATCAGACGATTACGGCGGGCTTCGACTGGACGATCACGCCGCACCTCGTCAATCAGGTGAACCTCGGCATTCTGAACGACCAGGAACACTACAGCTACGACAACTCCTTTTCCCCGTACGCCTCGGTCAACAACATTATCTACTCGAGCCCCACGTTTACCAACGGCGGTTCGGTGCTTGCGCCGACGATTCCGACCAACGCCCTCACGGAGCCGCGCAACAACCCCGTTCGCGACGTCTTCGACAACATCACCTGGAACAAGGGGAAGCACACCTTCACCTTCGGCGGCGACTTCCGCTACGCGTCAGGGCATGACCTGTCGCTCAGCAATCCTCCGACCCAGTCAATCGGCATCGACTCTGCTAATGACCCGGTGAACGCCCAGTTCAACTCGACGAACTTCCCGGGCCTGATCACCTCAGGAACCAACACGCAGGACTACAACAACCTCAAGTACCTGTATGCAACGCTCACTGGACGTCTGAGCGGCATCTCAGGTACCAACAACCTGGACACGGTCTCCAAGCAGTACAAGACGCTGGGCGCCCTGGTGGAGCTTGACTCGCAGTCGGTCGGCGGTTTCTACGCGCAGGATGCGTGGCGCATCACGCCTCATCTGACCATCAATGCCGGCTTCCGGTGGCAGATGTCTGGTGCACTCCATACGCCGACCGCCCAGTACACACAGCCCACCATCGCCGACCTGTACGGGCCGTCCAAGGCGCCGTTCCAACCAGGCACGCTAAGCGGCGTTGCGAACCCGATGCTCTACGCAAATGCCTACACCTATCACGCGGACAAGCGCGAGCCTGCACCCAATTTCGGTTTCGCGTGGAATCCCGCGATGTGGGGCGGCAAGCTTGTCGTCCGCGGCGGCGCTGCCATCAGCTACTACGACGAGGGATGGGAACCCTGGGAAGAGGCTGCGATCTTCTACAACCCCGGTGTGAAGCAATCTGCAAGCCTCACCTCCAACACCGTGGGCAGCAACCAGCCGGCCGGCTACTACTCCGCGGGATCGCTTTCCCTGGGCGATACGCCGGCGCTGTTCACCACGCCTGGGAGCTACAGCCCGCCCTTCGCCGAATCCGCCTTTACGTTCAAGAACACGTTCTATGCCACCGATCCTAATCTGAAGACGCCGCAGGTGCAGAACTGGAACCTCGGCGTGCAGTACAAGATCGGCTGGGACACTGTGATAGAAGCCAACTATGTGGGCAATCACGTGATCCACATGTGGCAGAACTACAACATCAACGAAGTGAATATCTTTGAGAACGGGTTTCTGGATGAATTCAAGAACGCTCAAACCAATTACAACGCCAGCGGCGGCAAGAACTTCGGCGGGTCCAATACGCCGATCATGAACCAAGCCTTCGGTGTCGGCGGCTCCGGTTTCACCAACTCGACGCTCCTCAATGACGTAAAGACCGGCGCTGCCGGCTCGCTGGCCAATTCGATCGCCACCAACAGCACATACTTCTGCAACCTGGTCGGCGGAGCCAACTTCGCGCCCTGCGCGGCGAAGGGCTATATGGGTTCCACCGCATATCCGATCAACTTCTTCACTCCCAACCCGTACTCGGCCGGTGCGGCGACCCTGCTGTCGGACCCCGGCGGCTCGAACTATAACGGCCTGCAATTGCAGGTGAAGCACCCGGTCGGCCATGGCCTGACGCTGCAGGTGAACTACGCCTACAGCCACGCCTTCTCCAACCGCTACGCCGCCTCGGATACTGCCTCTGCGAACTTCACCACGCTGCGCAACAAGAAGCTGAACTGGGGCCCGGCGCCCACCGACGAGCGGAATGCCTTCAAGGCCTACGCCGTCTACGCCCTCCCCTACCAGGGCCACAGTTGGGCAACCAAGGAGACCCTGGGCGGTTGGGTCGTCTCGCCGATCTTCACCTGGAACACGGGCCGTAACTTCAAACTCAACGGCGGCACCGATACGGTGAACACCATGGACTCCGGAGTCGTCCTGAACGGCGTCGACGTGCACACGCTCCAGAAGAAGGCTGTCGGCTACTTCCGGCAGAACAGCACCAACAACCCCCTGCTCCTGCTGAACCCGGCGCTGTTCAACCCGAGCGATCCTTCGCAGGCGACGGTCGCGTCGCCCTCGACGCCCGGTCAGTTCGGCCAATTCATCTACCTGACCAGCCCGCAGTTCGTGAGCACGGACTTCGCGGTCACCAAGAACTTTTCCATCTGGGAGAAGGTGCACCTGAACATTCAGGCGGAGATGATCAACGTCTTCAACCACCCCAACTTCGCGATCGAGAGCTCGGGATCCAACAGCCCCGCGCAGACCGCGACCATCAGTGCAGCTCCCACGGTGCAGGGCAGGATCTCGACGCTGGGCACCGCATCCGTGAACGGCGGTGCGCGCGCCATCCAGTTCCGCACCAATCTCTCCTTCTAACAGTGGCTACTCCGCTAAGACCCTGCATCTCAAGACCGGATGCAGGGTCTCTTTTTTGAAACTTGGCGGATCACTGCGGAAACATGCTGCTTCATCTCGCGTCAGTCCGAGATACAGACACAGGGCGAGAGCCTATCCATCAGAACCTGATGCCACCTGCGAAGGGATCGTCCGATTCAAAGAGCAACACGGACTCTCCCGTGATCCACGCGCGTCCGCAGATTGTGGGCAAAACCGACTCTCCGCAGGCCTCAATCGTGCCCGTAAAGTGAGTGCCGAGCAGGCCCTCCTGCCTCCAGACCTCGCCCTCCTTCAGTTTGCCGGCTGCATATAAGCAGGCCATCTTCGCGCTCGTTCCCGTGCCGCATGGCGAGCGGTCGAAAGACGCGCCTGGACACAGCACAAAGTTGCGGCTCGAATTTTCCGGATGCTCCGGCTTGCCGAAGAGTTCGATGTGATCGATCACGCCGCCGTCTTTGCCCGTGATGCCCGCGCTGGTCAGTGCCGCGCGAATGGCATGAGTCGCCGCGATGAGTTCGGCGCGACGATTCAACTTCAGCTCAAACGGATGGTCGCCGATCAAAAAGAACCAGTTGCCAGCCCACGCGATATCGCCGGTGAGTCTGCCGATTCCTGGAACGTCCACGGGCACCGCCGCACGATAACGGTAACTCAACACATTGCGTACAGCGACACTGCCATCGGCGGCAAGCTCCACCTCAACCTCTCCGACTGGCGTTTCGATGCGTTGCCTGCCTGATCCGATGAGACCCAGATGAGCCAGCGTGCGAACAACGCCAATGGTGCCATGGCCGCACATGCCCAGGTAGCCGATGTCGTTGAAGAAGATCACACCCGTGACACACGCCGGATCGACGGGCTTGCACAACAAAGCGCCGACGATAACCTCCGATCCGCGCGGCTCTGAAGTCACTCCCAGACGAAAGCCGTCATGATTGGCGCGGAAGATCTCCACACGTTCGGCCAGGCTGCCCGTGCCTAGATCCGGCCCACCCTCGACAACAACGCGCGTGGGCTCACCCGCAGTGTGCGAGTCCACAACTCGTACCCGACGTCCTATTTGCTCTGAAATCATGGACAAATTGTAGACGATTTTGGATACATCACAAGATGCAAATTTGGATTGACCGAGAATTGATAGTGAAAAACATTTGCCGAATAATGGCCAGTCGGCTCAAGGTTTGTGAGCAGCACAGCCCGGTAGCCGCCACGCGCCGATGCGGGTGGAATAACGATCCTCGCCGGCTTTCAGGTAATCCCCGACGTACCAGAAGGTGCAGTCGTCGCTCGGATCTATGGCGAGCGTGGTGTAGTCCTCCCAACGCAGTGTGTTGGTCTGCGCGGCCTTTCCATCGGCCAGAACAGACTCGTGCAGCGTCATCGATCCCGGCTTGTCGCCCGCCAACCGCGCGGCAAAGCGCTGGCCGACGAAGGTCGAGCTGTCGCCGAAAGAGTATCCGACACCAATATCGCCTTTGCGGTCCATCGCGATACTGGGCATCCAGCGGAAGCCATCATCAGGCGCATACGTTCCTTGCTGAGCCAGCTGAAGAGTGCCATCGCTGCTCGCCTGGAACTGGTACCAGCGCACGCCACCTCCACCGGCGCTGGTATCCACCGAGTGCGCAGCCACGATGAACTGTTTCGATCCGAGATTGCGATAAACGAGACGCTGCATCAGCTTGTCTCCCTGCGCATCGAGACGTGTCGTAGTTCCAGGCTGAGGAACACACTTCGAAAGCTGTCCATCGCACAGGTAGTGATACGGGGCCACGGGAATCCGCTTCGGTCCATCCAGGTGCGAATGTTCCGGATGCTTCCAATCGATGGAATCCAGCCACTCATAAAGGGCATCATCCTCATACTGCTTATGAAGCTGTGTCCCTCCAGCCGCCAGGATGACCTCCGGCATGCCGTGTGGCGGCAACCGCTTTCCGTCCACGTCGGCCGCATTCAGGAAGTTCACGCCGTCGATGATGAAGCATTGCTCTGACGCTGCCGTGCCGTGCAGCATGGCCGCGCGATTGGCGGCGCAGATATGTTTCTGGATCACCGTGTCGCCGGTGCTGGTCGGCAGATAGTAGCCGTTCGGCCAGATGGCTGGTCGTGGGTAATCCGGAAAGAGCGGGCGCGTAAACTCGTACCGGTAATACGAACCCAGTGGCGAAGGTCCGGTGCTCACGGCGTAGCACATCGCGTAGGGAGCGTTCGGCGCCGGACGGCGAAAGATGGGCACAACAAACAGCCAGCGGTGCGCGAGCTGATCGTACCGGACCACAGCGTCGCCACTCACCTGTTGCTCGCACGGTCCTCCGAACCCGGCAAAGAGCGTGTTGGTCACAACTGCTCCGAACAGAACCTTCCCGGTGGTCGGATACGTCTTGCCCTGTTTGCTGTAGATCGCCATGTGCGAGTTGACGATCTGCACGATCTCGTCAGGTCCCGCCGCCAGGCTGTTGTCGGACGGATTGCGGCCCGTCGCTGGCCCCTGCGGTCCGGTGAAGCCGTCTCCCAAACCATCGAAGCTTGTGAGCAGTTGTGGAGCTGGCTCTGTGCCTTGGGTGGTCTGCTCGATCGCCGCGGCCGCCTCGGGAATCTTCGGCATCGGCGGCCCTGCGGTGTCTTCATGCGGCGTCGACGGCGGCCCGCCCGCAGTCGTATGACGCACCCGGTTACGCGGCGCGGGTGGCTTCCACATCGTAGCCATCGCGGTGAGCGGCTGGGACCGATCAAAATGTACTGCCGGATTCACAATGACATGGCCGGCCGTCCACTCGGCAGCAGTCTTCGCCGCGGGAGCAGCCTGCGCCCCAGGAGTAGTCTGCGCCGCGGGAGCAGTCTGCACTGCGGGAGTAGTCTGCGCCGACACGGCGGTCGCGCAGAGCGGAAGACTAACAAGCAGAGACGAAAGGCAACCGTGAAGCAGACGTCTTTTATGTGTTGCAGCGAGAAAATTGCGCATGAGAATCCTTCGGAAATATCCGCAGCAGAATTGTACACAATCAAACATACAATAATGCGTAATTCCCAACCACATCCACACATGCAGCGTTTGTTCGGATGGATGGCCGTGGCCTGCGCTACAGGAGCGGAAAGACCGCCGAGTTTCTCGCGCGTCATCCGGAGGACCGGCCCATCCTGCTTGCGGCCGCAACTGACACCAGCGCGCTCGGCACGATCGATGCCATCCGCGAGGCGCGCCGTGAGCGCCACGTGGCCGCCGTAGAGCAGGATTGCATTGCAGAGGCAATTGCCGGGATGAAGCGGCCGCGCTCCTCGATGATCGGCTCGATTTCGCACGAAGCGGCCAGCTACGGACCTGCTCCGATTGTTCTTGGCATATCGCTTCTGCGCGGACAGACTTTGGCGCCCCGCAATTACGTCACTTACAGGACCGCAAACGCATGACACCGCTCTGCGGCAAGGAAGACACAGGTCCAGTTAGACATTGGCATCGCGTCTGCCTATGCATCATCGAACTCAGATCGCGCGACTGACCGATTAGAATTCGAGTGGAACCGATGAGGCATCGGATCCGGTTTTGCCCCAAAGGGCCGTTGCGGCATCGGGCGAGCCCTTGCCCCAAAGGGCCGTTGCGGCGTCGGGCGAGCCTTTGCCCCAGAGGGCCGTCTTATCCCACAGAGCCGTGGCGCCATCGGGATCGTCATTGGTCCACAGCGGGGTTTCGCCCCACATTGCGGCGGAAGCTGTTCCGGAGTGGAAAGCATTGCCGCCATAGACGCTGGATGCCGACCATGGCCCCGACCGGGTCCAGAGCGCGCTGGGATCGATAACGGCAGTGATGGTGCCATAGGATGGATCGTAGGTTGCAATCGGCGACATCGCAGTGCCCGCCGGCACCGAGCCGTTCTTAACAACTGCAGCCTTGATTGTCTTGGCAATGTCGAGATACCCGGCGCCGATGGTGAACACATCGTAATTCGCAACGTAGGTCACGCCATAAGCCGAGACGCTGCTGGTGGCCGGGAAATAGCTGCGGTCGGCGTTGGCCATGACCAGAGCCTTGGCCTCGTCCGGGGTTAGTTTCGGCGCCGCCTGCAATAGGTCAGCAATCGCTCCTGAAGCCACGGCCGCCGACATGCTGGTGCCGCTCATGGGGAAATAGTAGGGCGAGGGGCCGTTGGCACCATTTTTTTGGTAGAAGGAGTACCACGTGTAGAAATCGGGATTATTCAGAGCGAGCGGATCGACTTCGAATTTGAGACTGGTGACGAGGTTGCCCGGCGCGACGATGTCCGGCTTCACCGTGTGGTCAATGACGGCCGGGCCCTTGGAGCTGTAACTTGCAATGATGTCGTCATTGATTTGCGGAGTGAAATTCGTATTCATGGCGCCGACCGTGAGGACATACGGATCGTTGCCGGGCGAATTGATGGTGCCGTAGCCTTCAGAATTCAGATTCTGGTTGCGGCCATCGTTGCCCGCCGCAACCACCACGACGATACCTGCCTTCCAGGCTTTTTCCACCGCCTGGCAAAGCGGGTCGAGTGTGTAGCTCTCGTAGATCGGGCGGCCGAGGGAGAGATTGATGACGCGGATATTGTACTTGCTTTTGAGAGCAATCGCCTCACCTATGGCGTTAATGACTGAGGAATCGGTCCCCGCGCCGTTCTCATCCAGGACCCGTAGGTTGATGATATTCGCGTTCGGAGCGGCGCCGCGAAAAGTGCGGAAGTACTGCGACCCTGTGGAAGAAGAGCCGTTTCCGGCGACGAGGCCGGCAATTAACGTGCCGTGTCCATAGTGATCCAGGGCATCGTTTTGGCCCGACACGAAATTCTGACTGTACACGATCCGGCCGGTGGCATAAGGAGCCACCTGATGTGACGAGGACAGCAGTTCCGAAAGGATGCCAAGGCCACCCGTGAGTGAGAGGGATTTCCCGCTGAGATCCGGCACAGGTGTGATTCCGCTATCAATCACCGCCACACCGACGTTCGTTCCTTGATAGCCCGCCTGCCAGACCGCCGGTGCGTTGATGGGTTCGGTCGTGTATTCGGCATTGACGATCGACCCAGCCTGCCGCGCGCCAACCGGCCGGTCGGCCGAGATGTATTTCACGTTTGGATCAGCGGCAATGCTGTTCAGGCTGCCGTAGGCAACGTCCTCTACCAGAGCATTGATGGTCCCAAGGACCGTCTTCACCAAGCCTCCGACTAGGCCGAGCACGCCGCCCAGCAGTCCCGTTTCACCGGCGGACGGCGCCTTGTAGTACTGCACGATGACCTGGACGTTTCCCGACGTCGGGTGGGCCGCCAGGTCAGGCGATATTTTGCTGTTTGTGGTCTGCGCGCCCACCGAGAACGAGCCCGTAACCGCAACTATTAAACCAAAGACAAGGACCGAACGAAGCTTGGATCTCAAGATCGTTACCTCCTGCCAGGGAGCTTCCCCATTCCTGGCTCATACGCCGCCTAAGTGATCTGCAGGAGGAAGCCCTTCTAACCTGGAAGGCCCCTGCAATCACACAACTTTAGTGGGGCGTACCCCCATCCTCAATCACCCCTTGGTTGTAACCACAATGGGTTATATTACGACTTAGGTAACCATAACTGAGGTTACTTCTGGATCCAACGCATCGACCGTCTTGTGACCCGTGGGGACGGCGCGGGCCCGGTAATTCAAGAGAACTGAAGGAGGTACGGGAAGCGTGGACAAGAGGTTGAGAGTGGCCGGATGACGAGCCGCGCCAAGGCGATCAACCGGCAGGGTCTCAACAATGGCTCCAGAGTTGAGGACGGCGATTCTGTCGCTGATCCTGAGGACCGAAACTAGGTCGTGCGAGACATAAAGGAGCGTGGTGCCGTGATTGCGATTCAATCCCCTTAGCAGGTCGACAATCTGGGCCTGCGTTACGGGGTCGAGGGCGCTGGTAGGTTCGTCGGCAATAATCAGAGCGGGGGAATGCAGCAGCGCGAGGGCGATCAGCACTCGCTGGGCCTGACCGACACTGATCTGCGATGGACGGCGGCGCAGGAATTCGGAATCTGACGGCAGTTGGACTTCATCGAGAAGCCTCTGCACTCGCGCTGAAAGGGCCGCACGCCCATTTTTTTCATGCGCCCTCCAGGCCTCGCGAAAGTGATTTTCAAGGCTGATTGCAGAGTTGAGCGCGGTCATGGGACTTTGCGGAATCAGGGCAATTTGGCGGCCACGCAATTCACGCAGCCTGCTCTCGGAAAGTTGCAGCAGGTTTTGCCCATCAAGGGCGATCTCGCCGGTGACTCTTCCACCACGCCAGGGCAGAAGGCCGAGTAGGGAAAGCACCACCGTGCTCTTACCCGCTCCGCTGGCGCCGACGAGTCCCAGCACTTCGCCGCGCTCGAGATCGAAGTTGATTTCGTGCAGGACTCGCTTGCCTGCATAGCTGGCGCCAAGACGCACACGCAGGAGAGGCTGGGTGTTCATCGGGAACTCCCCAGCCGAAGTTGCTCGACATTCCAAATCAGCTCCGGCTCAAGCACTGCAGGCTCTACGCCTTCAATGCGCGGCGAGACGGCAACCAGAACGTTGGGGTAGACGAGATAGATGAAAGGCTGCTGATCCGCGACGATCTGCTGCACACGATCGATAGCCTGCCTGCGCACGGTATCTGCCAGGCTCGTGGCCTGCAAGTTCATGTCATGATCAATTTCGGCCTCCCACGGGGTTGCCGGTGTTTTTTCCGACGGGTTCCACTGATGGTTGGGCGATGAGCTGAGCCAGACATTCATCATGGCGTTGGGCTCGGGGTCGACGTTTTCGAGTCCCAGGAGGCAAGCTTCATAGTCCTGGCTGTGCATTAAACGTTCGACAAGCGCGGGGAAGTCGAGTGCGACGACATTGACCTCCATACCCAACGCAGCAAGATCCTGCTGAATCAGAGTTGCCATCTTTTGCCGCGCTGCATTGCCGGCGTTGGTCAGGA
>Ga0207933_1001805_pt1 | contig 15002 bp, 24 predicted proteins | sample NGESurdeep092012_4_FD_184488 | JGI IMG/M metagenome (GOLD analysis project Ga0207933, IMG submission 184488) | Arctic peat soil microbial communities from Barrow, Alaska - NGEE Surface sample F53-3 deep-092012 (SPAdes) | ecosystem: Environmental > Terrestrial > Soil > Wetlands > Peat ... | reverse complement strand
ACATTGATTATGGCTTTGCCGAAGCGCGCACCACCTACGGCGTCATCGGCGTCAAGGCGTGGATCTATCGCGGCGATATCTATGAGCAGAAGCGCCGCCAGCCGCAGCAGGCGGCGGCCAGTGGAGTGTTTTAGCCGGGGACCGGCAATCGGGTTTATTGAAAAGGCTGGGAATCTTCTATGTTGATGCCGAAGAAGGTGAAGTATCGCAAGCAGCAACGCGGGCGCATGCGCGGCAAGGCGTGGCGCGGCTCCGAGCTCTCGTTTGGGGACTATGGGCTGAAGGTGATGGAGTGCGGGTATATCACCGATCGCCAGATTGAGGCTAGCCGCGTGGCCATGACACGCTTCATCAAGCGCGGCGGAAAGATCTGGCTGCGCCTGTTTCCCGACAAGCCGGTTACCAAGAAGCCGGCCGAAACCCGTATGGGTAAGGGCAAGGGCGCACCCGATCATTGGGTCGCGGTGGTGCGTCCGGGGCGGATTTTGTTTGAGATGGAAGGCGTGACGCCGCAGATGGCGCGGGAAGCGATGCGGCTGGCCTCCCACAAATTGCCGCTGAAGACGCGCTTCGTCCTGCGGCATGAAGTGAAGCCAACCGCGGCGGTGTAAAGGCCCCCGCGGCCTTCGGGGCGCGGGCGGGGAGAGAGAAACGATGGATACCGAGAAGATTCGCAATCTGGGCGAGGAAGAGATAAGGCAGCATCGGCGGCAGTCCGCCGAGCAGCTCTTTCGCCTGCGCTTCCAGATGAAGCTGGGGCAGAACGAGGGCGTGAAGAAGCTGCGCGAACTGCGTAAAGAGATTGCTCGCATCAACACCGTCGAGCGGGAGCGGACGCTGGCCACGGCGCGGGAGCAAGCGCAGACCGCCGCACGCGATGGAGAACGGAAGCAGGAGCCGGCGGCAAAGCCGCGGGCGGCCAAGCCGGCCAGGAAGGGGCGCGCTAAGTGACGACAGAGGTGGAAGTGAAAGCGGCTCCGGGAAAGCGGGAGTCACGCCGCAACGAGAAGGTGGGCAACGTGGTCTCGACCAAGATGCAGAAGACCATCGTGGTCGAGGTCGAGATGCGGAAGGCGCACCCTAAGTACAAGCGGATAATCAAGCAGAGCAAGAAGTTTTACGCCCACGATGAGGAGAGCTCGGCCAGGCTGGGCGACGTGGTGCGCATTCAGGAGACGCGGCCGCTAAGCAAGCTGAAGCGGTGGCGGCTGAAAGAAGTGGTTCGGCGGTCAGCGCTGGCTCAGGTGCAGGCGGCGGAGCAGGCAGCGGAGCAAGCGGCCGGCGCGGCATCCGGCAGCTAGAGGTAAGGCGACTGCCCGCAGAGCGCGGCAGAGAAGGAGATTCAAGCCATGGCAGTACAGATGAGGTCGATGCTCGAGGTGGCCGATAACTCCGGCGCGCGCAAGCTGCAGATGATTCTGCCGCTGGGCGGCTCCAGCGGGCGCAAGGCTACGCTGGGCGACGTGATTACCGCCTCGGTCAAAGAGGCGTCTCCGGACGGGCAGGTCAAGAAGGGCAAAGTGGTCAAGGCGGTGGTGGTGCGGACGCGCAAGGAGTGCCGGCGGCGCGACGGGACCTATATCCGGTTCGATCAGAATGCCGCGGTGCTGATCAACGATGTTGGAGAGCCGGTGGGCACGCGCGTTTTCGGGCCGGTGGCTCGCGAATTGCGGGAAAAGAAGTTCTTGAAGATTGTCTCGCTGGCTCCCGAGGTGCTTTAGGGTTTCGATGCTCCTGGCATTTTAGGTGCTCCAGGCGCACCCGGCAGCGGCCTCTGGCAAGAGGCGGGAACGACGAGGAAGGCGGATTTAGCGATGAGTTTGAACATACAGCGCAACGACACCGTGGAAGTCATCACGGGAAGCGATAAGGGCAAGCGGGGCCGCGTGCTGCGCGTGCATGATGACAAGCAGCGGCTTCTGGTGGAGCATGTGCGGGTGGTCAAAAAGCACGTCCATCCGAATCCGCAGCGCAACATCCAGGGCGGCATCGCGGAGCAGGAAGCGCCCATCCAGGTCTCCAATGTCATGCTGGTTTGTGACAGTTGCGGCCCGGTGCGCGTGGGCCACAGGTGGGACGGCGACACCAAGGTCCGGGTATGCAGAAAGTGCGGCCAGGTAATTCCGCGGCCGAAGAAGAAGTAGACGCGCCCGCGAGGCAAGCGCCCGGGGAGCGAGGAAGAGACCGAAGACGATGGCAGCCAAAGCAACAGTGAGATTCAAAGAGAAGTACCGGAAAGAGATCAAGCCGGCCTTGCAGAAAGAGCTGGGCCTGTCCAATCCCATGGCCGTGCCGCGGCTGGAGAAGATTGTGGTCAACATGGGGCTGGGCGAGGCGACGCAGAATGTGAAGCTGATGGATCCGCTGGTCGGCGATCTGACGCTGATCGCCGGGCAGAAGCCGGTCACCACGCGGGCCAAGAAGTCGATTGCCGCCTTCAAGTTGCGCGAAGGCATGCCGATCGGCGCCATGGTGACGCTGCGCGGCGACAAGATGTACGAGTTTCTTGACCGGCTGATCTCCGTGGCGCTGCCTCGGGTACGCGACTTTCGCGGTGTTTCGACCAAAAGCTTCGATGGGCGCGGCAACTATACCTTGGGAGTGCGCGATCAGCTGATCTTTCCGGAGGTCGATTACGCGCGCGTGGAGAAGTTGAAGGGCATGAACGTCACCATCGTGACCACGGCGGCGGACGACAATCAGGCGCGAGCGCTGCTGCGGCACTTTGGCATGCCGTTCCGGCAGACGGCTTAGGTCGCGCGCTAGGGAATCAAACCGAGGCTTGAGCCGGAAACGGTTTGAGCGCAACAAAGAAGTCTAACGAAGAAGCGTAACAAGGATTGGAAGGGGAAAGTATGGCAACCACGGCAAAGCGAGTGAAGGACAGCCGGAAGCCGAAGTTTTCCAGCCGCAAGCATAACCGCTGCAAGCTGTGCGGACGGCCGCGCGCCTATCTTCGCAAATTCGGCATCTGCCGGCTCTGTTTCCGGCAGCTGGCGCTGAGGGGCGAGATTCCCGGCGTGGTCAAGTCCAGCTGGTAGCCGTTTTTGGGGTGGAAGTGAACCGGCATTCCGCAAAAGAGCGTTCCCGCTGGTTCTCCTTGGCCGCCTGCGGCCGGAGCGAACGGGGGATGGAGGAGAGAGAATGAGTTTGACCGATCCAGTAGCCGATTTTCTGACGCGCATTCGCAACTCGATTCGTGCGCATCACCAGAAATTGGATGTTCCGGCGTCGAAGCTGAAGGCGGAGATTGCCCGCATCCTCAAGGAAGAGGGTTACATCGCCAACTACAAGGCGGCGGAGGAAGACGGCCGCGCCGTGCTGCGCGTTTATCTGAAGTATGGCGCCAACAATGAAGCCGCCATTCGCGACCTGACGCGGATTTCGCGTCCCGGATGCCGGGTCTACGTGGGGCGCGACGAGATTCGGCGGGTGCAGGGCGGTCTCGGCATCTCCATCCTGACCACTCCGCGCGGCGTAATGACGGGGCGGCAGGCGCGGCGCGAAGGCGTGGGTGGAGAGATTCTCTGCGAAGTTTGGTAGAACCCTCAGGCGGTAGGCAGGGGGCGGGTTGAGTGAGCGGCTGCAGTGGAACGTTGGGCATGGAAGATCGAGGCCGCAAGGTGCGACTTCAGCCGGCGGGACTCGCAAGCCATAAGGGATTGAGAAGAATATGTCGCGCATAGGATTCAAGCCGATTCCATTGCCCGCCGGCGTGAAGTACACGACGGAGGGCAACACGGTGCTAGTGGAAGGGCCGAAGGGAAAATTGAAGGCGCTGCTGCCCAAGGGCATCGCGCTCAAGACCGAGAATGGGCAGGTGCTGGCCACTCGGGAGAACGATGCTCTGGCCCCGTTGCATGGGCTTACCCGGGCACTGGTCTCCAATGCGGTCGACGGAGTCACCAAGGGCTGGACCAAGGAACTGGACATTGTCGGCATCGGCTATCGCGCCGAGCTGAAGGGCAAGAACACCGTCGTCTTTACCCTGGGCTTCTCGCATCCGATCGAGTTTCCGCTGCCCTCCGGCATCGAGGTGGCCATCGATCCCAAGCAGACGCGGGTGACGGTGAAGGGCATCGACCGCCAGAAGGTCGGCCAGGTGGCCGCCGACATGCGTTCGCTGCGCAAACCCGATCCGTACAAGAACAAGGGCGTGCGGTATGTAGATGAGCGCTTGAAGAAGAAGGTCGGCAAAACGGGCGCGAAGTAGCCGCCCGCTGCCATCCGCCGCAGCAGATGAGGAATCGGAAACCGAACGGGGCCGCAGGGCGGCTCCGCTTTTAGGAAGGACGAGAGATGATCACGCAGAGACAGAGGAACACCATCCGGCAGCGGGTGCATACAAGGATTCGCCGGCGCATGCAGGGCACCGCCGAGCGTCCGCGCCTGAATGTCTACCGCTCGTTGAACCACATCTACGCGCAGATTATCGACGATGCCGATGGGCGCACGCTGGTCTCCGCCTCCACGCTGGCCGGCAAGGAGAAGACGGGCGGCAACGTCGCAGCGGCTAAGGAAGTAGGCAAGCAGGTGGCGGCCAAGGCTTTGGAGAAGGGCATTAAGCGCGTGGTCTACGATCGCGGCGGCTATCTATATCATGGGCGCATCCGTGCGCTGGCCGAGGCGGCGCGCGAGGCAGGGTTGGAGTTTTAGGGGTTGGCCCCGCACGGCGGGGGGAAGGATCGCATGGCGATATTGAAGAAGAAGCTGGACGCGGGACACTACAACTTGAAGGATCAAGTCGTATCGATCAACCGCGTCACCAAGGTAGTGAAGGGCGGCAAAAACATGTCGTTCGCGGCTCTGGTTGTGGTGGGTGATCCCGGCGCAGCCGTAGTCGGCTATGGTTCGGGCAAGGCCAAGGAAGTCCCGCAGGCCATCCGCAAGGGCATCGAGGCAGCCAAGAAGAATCTGATCCATGTGAAACTGAATGAGACCACGATTCCCCATCAAGTGCTGGGGCGGTTCGGCTCCGGCCACGTATTGCTGAAGCCGGCTCCGGAAGGCACTGGAGTGATTGCCGGCGGCGCGGTACGCGCGGTAATGACCTCCGCGGGGGTGCAGAACGTGTTGACCAAGAGCTTGGGCTCGGCGAATCCCCACAACGTGATCAAGGCCACCTTCGATGCCCTGCTGCAGTTGCGCGACCGCGCCGAAGTGGCGGCCCTCCGCGGCAAGCAGGTGCAGGAGCTATAGCGATGATGGCAGAAGCGAAAAAAGCGAAGTCGGCAGCCGGAGTGGGGAAGGCGGGGGGCAGTCTGCGCCTGCAGTATTACCGCTCGGCGATTGCGACCCCACAAAAACACAAACGCGTGATCAAGGGACTGGGCTTCACCCGGCTGCGTCAGGTAGTGGAGCGTGAAGATACGCCATCGATTCGCGGCATGGTGGCCCGCGTCCCGCACCTGGTGCGTATTCTGGAAAATTAGCACTGCAGGGCCGGCCCGCGCGGGAGCGCGGCATTTGGCCGGGAGAGGGTAAGGAAGCACATGGCGATGAATCTTTCAAATTTACGGGCGCCCAAGAAGGCGAACAGCAACCGCAAGCGGGTGGGACGCGGAATGGGCTCGGGAATGGGCAAGACCTCCACCCGCGGACACAAGGGCCAGGGCTCGCGCTCCGGCTCCAGCCTCATGCGGGGCTTCGAGGGCGGCCAGATGCCGCTGCACCGCCGTTTGCCCAAGCGCGGATTTACCAATATCTTCCGCACCGAGTACACGGTGCTCAACTTGGACCGCGTCGCGAAACTGGTGGAGGAGAGCGGCGGCAATGAGCTGACGCTGGAGAGCCTGACCGCCAAGGGCGTGGTCAGCAAGCGGAATGGGCTGCTGAAGGTTCTCGGTACCGGGGAGCTGACCTCGGCGGTTACCGTGCACGCGCACAAATTCTCCAAGTCGGCACAGGAAAAGATCGAGAAAGCCGGAGGCAAGGCGATTTTGATCGGCGCGTAGAGCATTTCTGCTGTGGGTGTCTCCGGAACAGCTTCGACAAACGCGGCGTTCTACCAAAGAAAAGCCGCACCCTCGAGGCGCTCGGTGCGACACTGCAACAGGGGAAAAGCCCTGGTACGAGAGAACAAGATTTGCGGGGCCGGGAGCGATCCCGGCGGGTGGTTCATTTTATGTTTGAGAAGCTAGCCAATATCTTCCGCATTCCCGACCTGCGCAAGCGGGTGCTGTTCACCATGGGAGTGATGGCAATCTACCGCTTGGGCTCGCAGATTCCGACACCGGGCGTCAATCTGACTGCGCTGGAGCAGTTCTTCAATCAGCAGGCCGGCAGCGCGCTGGGCCTGGTCGACCTGTTCAGCGGCGGCAATCTTCGCAAGCTCACCGTCTTCGCCCTGGGCATCATGCCCTACATCACGGCGTCGATTATCTTCCAGCTGCTGACGGTCGTCTACCAGCCCCTGGCCAAGCTGCAAAAAGAAGGCGAGCTGGGCCAGCGCAAGATCGCGCAGTGGACCCGGTACGTGACCGTGCTGCTGGGCGTGGTGCAGTCCCTGGCTATCGCTTTGACGCTGGTGCATGGCTCCGGCGGCGGCGTCTCCTATGTGCTGAACCCGGGCGCGGGCTTCGTCTTCATGACGGTGCTGACGCTGACCGCGGGAACGACCTTCATCATGTGGCTGGGCGAGCAGATCACCGAGCGCGGCATTGGAAACGGGATGAGTTTGCTGATCTTCGCCGGCATCGTAGTCGGCCTGCCGGCGGGCATTCAGGACCTGATCGACAAGGCGAAGAACGAGGCTTGGGGCAGCTTCACCATACCGGCGCTGGTGATTCTGATCGTGGCCATGGTGGTGATTGTGGCCTTCATCTGCTGGGTGGAGCGCAGTGAGCGCCGGATTCCGGTGCAGTACGCCAAGCGCATCGTGGGACGCCGGCTGATGGGCGGCCAGTCCACGCACCTGCCGCTGCGGGTCAACTCCGGCGGCGTGATGCCCATCATCTTTGCCGCGTCGCTCTTATCGGCGCCGATGCTCTTCATCGGGTCGAACTTTGTGCGCAACAGCCCGTTTCTAAGCCGGGTGATGGACGCGCTCAGCCCAGGCGAGCCCTGGTATGAGCTACTCTACATCGTAGGCATCGTCTTTTTCGCCTACTTCTATATCTCGATCATCTTCCGGCCCGACGACATTGCCGACAATATGCGGAAGTATGGCGGCTTTATTCCCGGCATTCGTCCCGGGCGGCGCACCTCCGACTTTGTAAACGAGATTCTTACCCGCATCACGCTGGTCGGCGCCGTCTATCTAGTTATCGTCGCGCTGATCCCGTCGATGCTGATCAGCGGCATCCACCTGAACGATCTTTGGCTGGTGGGAGGCTTTTTTGAGAGAATGCCCACCTGGGTGACCCATGGCTTGGGGGTCAACTTCTACTTCGGGGGCACCTCGCTGCTGATCGTGGTGGGGGTGGCGATGGACACCATCAATCAGGTGGAATCGCAGTTGGTCATGCGCCATTACGAAGGCTTCTCACCGCGCAGCGGCCGAGTGCGCGGAAGGCGAGCGTGGTGACGCTGGTGGCGGTTTCCGACGCACCGAAAAAGAGTGGTACCTCGTCGTCTGAGAAGATCTCTTCTTCTGAGACGGTCCCGGGCCCGATCCTGCTGCTGGGTGCTCCCGGTTCGGGCAAAGGAACACAGGGCAAGTCAATGGCCGCCTCCTGGGGCATTCCCCAAATTTCCACTGGAGACATCTTGCGGGAGAACCGGGCGCGGGGCACGGCGCTGGGCAAGGCGGCGGAGAAGTTGATGGGCGAAGGCAAGCTGGCGCCCGATGACCTGGTCAATAAGATGGTGGCCGAGAGGCTGGCCCAGCCGGATACCGGCCGGGGTTTTGTGCTGGATGGCTATCCGCGCACGCTGCCGCAGGCAGAGTGGCTGGAGCAATCGCTAGGCCGGCGTGCCGATGCTCAGCGGGTAGATGGCCAAGCGAAAACCACCGTTCCGGCGCTGGCCGCGATTGCCGTCAATATCCGCGTAAGTTATACTGAACTTCTGCGCCGCATCACCGGCCGGCGCAACTGTCCTACCTGTCACCGCATATACAACGTCTATCTGAAACCGCCTCAAGTGGACACAGTATGCGACGTGGACGGCACGCCGCTGGTGGCGCGCGCCGACGATGTGGAGACGGTCTTCGAAGAGCGCATGCGCGTCTACGACGCCCAGACAGCGCCGGTGGTGGAACACTACCGCGCCGGAGACAGGTTTATCGAAGTGGATGGCGAGCGGCCCGCTGATGAGGTCGCTGCGGCAATTACTGCCGGGATTGAGCGGTTCAGAACCGAGGAACGGTTGAGGAATCTTTCCTAAGCCGGGATGCGGATTTTGCTGGTTCTTTGGATATTGGCAGAGCACATAGGGAGCGTGGATTAGGCCGATGGCCATCGTGATCAAGTCGCCGCAAGAGATTGAGAAGATGCGGCGCAGCGGAGGGGTGGTTCGTCAGGTTCTCGACGCGATGCGGGACCTGGTCAAAGCCGGCGTCACTACGCTCGACCTCGAACGCGCCGCCGAGGAAAAGATTCGCGAGTTGGGAGCGGTTCCGGCATTCAAGGGCTACCACGGTTATCCTTGCGTGCTGTGCACTTCGGTGAATGAGCAGGTAGTCCACGGCATTCCTTCCGGGGAGCGGGTTTTGGCTCCGGGAGATATCGTTTCGATCGATTGCGGCGTCGTGATGGACGGCTACTATGGCGATTCGGCGATTACCGTCCCGGTAGGCGAGAAGATTTCACCGCGGGCCAAGCGGTTGCTTCAAGTCACGCAGGCTTCGCTTGAAAAAGCGATCCAGACGGTGCGGCCGGGGGCGACGTTGGGTGACATTGGCGCGGCGGTGCAAGAGGTTGTGGAATCCGAGGGCTTTAGCGTGGTGCGCGACTTCGTAGGCCATGGGATCGGGACCCGGATGCACGAAGATCCACAGGTGCCCAACTATGGGCAGCGCGGGGAAGGAACCAAGCTGCGCGAAGGCATGGTGCTGGCCATCGAGCCGATGGTCAATGCCGGCAAGCCGGGAGTGCAGGTTCTAAGCGATGGCTGGACGGCGGTGAGTGAAGACGGCAGCCTCAGCGCTCATTTTGAGCATACGGTCGCCGTGGTGGCCGACGGCGCGATGGTGTTGACGTAGTAGAGATAAGTCAAGGGCGCAGCCCTCGCTCTCGGGAGCGAAGGCGGAATGGGATAGGGATTGTCGAAAGAAGATGCGATTGAGGTCATGGCGACGGTTGTCGAGACGTTGCCCAACGCGATGTTCCGGGTGGAACTGGAGAACAAGCACCAGGTCCTGGCCCACGTCTCCGGACGCATGCGCAAGAACTTCATCCGCATTCTTCCCGGCGATCGGGTGGCGGTCGAGCTAAGCCCCTACGATCTGACTCGGGGCCGCATCGTCTATCGGTACAAATAGCAATCGCCGTTGTTGCAGGTCCCCGGAAACGAAGTGCTGGACCGAGGGCGGAAACCGGGAGACCGGAAAACTGGAGATTGAGTTATGAAAGTTCGGGCATCGGTTAAGAAAATTTGCGATAAGTGCAAGGTCATTCATCGCCGGGGTGTGGTGCGGGTGATCTGCGAGAATTCCAAGCACAAGCAGCGCCAGGGCTAGACGAGTCGCCTGGCTGCTCTCCTGTTGCTGTCACCGGCTCTCTCTCTCCGGGGAAGAGAGTCATAACCGGCTGGTAAGCGGCGAAACCGCTGACCGGCGCGAAAGAAGAAGGTTGAGAGATGGCGCGTATCGCTGGGGTCGACCTGCCGCGGCAGAAGCAGGCAAGAATCGGCCTGACATATATCTATGGGATCGGCCAGCCTCGTGCGCTGCGCCTGCTGGGAAAGGCGAATGTCGATCCTTTCAAGAAGATTCAGGATCTGGCCGAGGATGAGGTCAACCGCATCCGCCAGGCGATCGAAGAAGAGGGCGGGGTGGAAGGCGATCTGCGCAAAGACACCTCAATGCACATCAAGCGGCTGATCGACATCCAGTCCTATCGCGGATTGCGCCATCGGCGCAACCTGCCCACGCGCGGCCAGCGATCGCATACCAATGCGCGCACGCGCAAGGGTCCGCGCAAGGGCACTATTGCGGGTAAGAAGAAAGCGACGGCAAAGACATAATGGCGAAAGCACAGCAGTCCGCCTCGGGCAAAACCGGCAAGTCGAAGAAGTTCAAGAAGCGCGAGCGTAAGAACGTGCCTTACGGCTTGGTATACGTGCAGGCTTCGTTCAACAACACCATTGTGACCATCACCGATGGGCAGGGAAACACGATCTCTTGGAAGAGTTCAGGCTCGCTGGGCTTCCGCGGCTCGCGCAAAGGCACGCCCTTTGCCGCGCAGCAGGCGGCGGTCAATGCCGCCAACCAGGCCCGCGATCATGGTATGCGCTCCGTCGATGTGCGCGTGAGCGGTCCCGGTTCCGGGCGCGAGTCGGCCGTGCGTGCACTGGCTGCCGCCGGACTCGATGTGCGTTCCATCCGCGACGTTACGCCGATTCCGCACAATGGCTGCCGGCCGCCGAAACGCCGCCGGGTCTGATGATTTTCGGCTTTGATTTTTGGGCCTGATCCGTTTGTAAGCCGGTGCGTGGCACCAGTGCCGCGCACCGATACCTCAGCAGTAGGTGGAGCGGGAAGAAGGAAGCCGCCGAGGCATCTGTAAACCGCTCGGCCTCCGATGTAGGGCATGAACTTGTCGCGCGAACCCCATGCGGCGCGCAGCAAAATGCCCCAGGAGATTGAAACGTGGCACGCTATACCGGACCGGTCTGCCGCCTTTGCCGTCGCGAAGGCACCAAGCTCTTCCTCAAAGGCACCAAGTGCTTTTCTGAGAAGTGCCCCATCGAGAAGCGTAACTTCCCCCCCGGCCAGCACGGCCGCGCGCGCAAACCCAAGATCGTCGGCTACGGGCTGCAGTTGCGCGAAAAGCAGAAGGCGAAACGCATTTACTTCACGCTGGAAAGCCAGTTCCGCGCCTATTACGAAAAAGCGTCGCGGACCCAAGGCGTCACCGGTGAACTGTTATTGCAGCAGTTGGAGCGGCGTTTAGACAATGTCGCCTACCGGCTGGGTTTTGCTTCCTCGCGCCGCCAGGCCCGGCAAATCGTGCGCCACGGGCATGTGGAAGTGAACGGCCGCAAGGTGAATATCCCGTCTTTCCAGGTGGGCGTGGGCGACGAAATCAAAATCCGCGAGCGCAGCAAAAAGATGACGGTGCTGGAGTCGGCCGCCGACTTTGCGTCCCACCAGAACGCTCCCCGCTGGCTCGAGGTGGACCATGTGAATCTTTCCGGCAAAGTGCTGGCATTGCCGAAACGTGAAGACGTCAACCTGCCGGTGAACGAGCAACTGATTGTCGAGTTGTATAGCAAGTAAGAAGGGCATATGCCCAATTCAATCCAGGAGAAACAGGCGCGGCCGTTGCAGAATGCTTCGCGACGCTAGCCGGGCGTGGAAAGGAATACCGATATGCTGTGGAGAGGATTTCAAAAACCCAAACGTCTTGCGGTCGACACCGAGACCCTAACCGAGATTTACGGTAAGTTCAGCGCGCAGCCCTTTGAGCGCGGATTCGGCACCACCATCGGCAATGCGCTGCGGCGTACACTACTCTCCTCGATCGAGGGAGCGGCGGTAACTGCGGTCAAGATCGAGGGCGTGTTGCACGAGTTCCAGTCGCTCTCCGGCGTAGTGGAAGACGCGACCGACCTCATCCTCAATCTCAAGCAGGTGCCCTTCAAGCTCAACGGCGAGGGGCCGAAGGCGCTCTATCTGCGCTCCGACCAGCCGGGAATCGTTACCTCCGGCATGATCGAAGCCGACGGCGACGTGGAGATTCTGGATCGCGAAATCTATATCGCCACGGTCAGCGAGGGCGGCCGGCTGGATATGGAGATGCGCCTCAAGCGTGGCCGCGGCTACGTCTCCGCCGACAAGAACTTCGATGCCGATTTGGGCATCGGCTTTATCCCGGTGGATTCGGTCCACTCTCCCGTCCGGAAGGTGAACTATACTGTCGACGCCGCGCGTCTCGGACAGATCACCGACTATGACAAGCTGACCATCGAAGTCTGGACCAACCGCTCCGTCCTCCCCGCCGACGCCATCGGGCTGGCGGCCAAGCTGCTCAAGGACCACATGAGCATCTTTATCAACTTCGAGGAGGAGATTGAAGCCGACAACGCCAGCGACGAAGGCCGGATGCAGCTTCGCAATGAAAACCTCAATCGCTCGGTCGAAGAGTTGGAGTTGAGCGTGCGCAGCTACAACTGCCTGAAGAACGCCAACATCCAGACCATCGGCGAGCTGGTGCAGAAGACCGAGCCGGAGATGTTGAAGACCAAGAACTTCGGTCGTAAGTCGCTGAACGAAATCAAGGAGATCCTGGCTCAGATGGGGCTGTCGCTGGGCATGAAGATCGACGAGCACGGCAATGCGGTGCCCGGACCGACCAGCGTGCTGCCCGCTGCAACCTTGGCGGCTAGCTATAGCCACTTTGATGACGACGAGGAAGAAGACGAACTGGAAGGGGCGGAGCCTCCGCTGCAGTCTGAGCCGGAGAACTTCTAGCTTCTTTTGGGTAGGCGGTGTGTGGCCGGCGGGTAGCTTTTGCTCTCAGCCGGCCGCACCCAGTAAGAAGGAAAAGAGACGAGATCATGCGCCATCGCAATGCAGGATACAAACTGGGAAGAAACACCAGCCATCGCCGCGCTTTGCTGCGTAACTTGGCTACCTCGATCCTCCTTGAGGATCGGGTGGAGACCACCCTTACCAAAGCCAAAGCCGTCCGCCCGCGTGTCGAGCGGCTGATCACTCTGGGAAAGAAGGGGGATCTCCACTCACGTCGGCAGGCCTTGAGCTATCTGCAAACGCGGGAGGCGGTCTCCCGGCTCTTCGATACCGTCGCGCCCCGCTATGGAGAGCGCAATGGCGGCTATCTGCGCATCGTACGCACCGGTTTCCAAAAGGGCGACGGAGCCCCCAAGGCATTCGTCGAATTGCTGGGAGCCGAGCAGGAATTGGACGAGAAGCGGCAGAAGCGCGGCGAAGCTCGGGCCAAGCGCCGGGAAGAACTGGAAAAGGCCATGGCCGAGCAGCAGCCGCCCGCTGATGAAGGCGGCGAAAAGGCCTAAACCCCGCCGCGTCCACCAGCGGAAGCCGGTGACATCGCCGGGAGACCCGCCTCCGGAGCGGAAGCCATCCGCAGCCCAGCGCCACGAACCCACGATGAGACCAGTTCTAGAACTGGTCTCATCCACCCGCGGAAGCCGCGAGGCAACGCATGAGATCCGCCATTCCGGCGAGCAGCGGCCCCCAGCCAAACCGCTCCAAACCCACCGAACCTTTGGCCATTCACCGGCCGCTCCCGGGCAAATCCCCGCGCCCCGGCAAATCAAATGATTGATCTGGTCTCGCTCGAGGAGTTGCGGGCCGCGCAGCAGAGGCTCCGCGGCATCGCTGCGCATACGCCTCTGGTGCCTATGGGCGCTGCCGCGCCCGGGGAGCTATGGATTAAGGCGGAGAGCCTACAGCCGATAGGCAGCTTTAAGCTGCGCGGAGCCTATAACAAGGTAGCCCAGATCGCGGTTGAGGACCGAGGCCGCGGCGTGATCACCTACTCCAGCGGCAATCATGGTCAGGGCGTGGCCTATGCCGCGCGCGCGGTCGGCGCCCGGGCGGTGGTCGTGATGCCCTCCGACGCGCCGGAGATTAAACGTCAAGCAGTGGCCGCGCTGGGCGCGGAGATTGTCTTCGTCGGGCCCTCCGGCTCGGAGCGCAAGGCCAAAGCCGAGGAGCTTGCCGCGGCTCGAGGATACGTGATGATTCCTCCCTACGACGACCGGGAAATCGTCGCCGGGCAGGGAAGCTGCGGCCTGGAGATTGTGGAACAGATGCCGGAGGTGGAGTTGGTGCTGGTTCCTGTCGGCGGGGGCGGCTTGCTGAGCGGTGTAGCGGCGGCGGTCAAGCTGACGCGACCGCAGGCGAAGGTGATCGGCGTTGAGCCGGAGCTCGCCGGAGATGCGTCGCAGAGTTTCAAATCCGGCCGCGTAGTCTCTTTTTCCGGCGAGCAGACCAGCCGAACCGTGGCCGATGGGCTGCGCACCCAGAGCGTCGGAGCGCTGAATTTCGCGCACATGGAAGCATATGTGGACGATATCGTCACCGTGACGGAGGCGGAGATCCGCGAGGCCATGCGCAGAATCGTCTTCGCTGCCCGGCTGGTTCCCGAGCCGAGTGGTGCAGTTTCTGTCGCCGCAGGGCTCTTCCGCGCTCAAGCCCTGCCGCGGTCCTCAAAAACCGTTGCGGTCTTGAGCGGAGGCAACGTCGAGCCCCGCATATTGGGCTCGATTCTTGCGGAGAAGGCCTGATGGGAGCATGCTTCCTGCACGGCCTGCCCAAATCGCATTCGCTTCCCCGGCGCCCCTGGCGGTGGTCTAAGGAACCAAGAAGAGCCTGCGAGAGCCTAATTATGCGCATTCGACCGATTTATCTATTCCTTCTTTTGCTCGCGTTTCCCCCCGCCCGCTCCCTAGCGCAGCGGTCGAAGATCTCCAACGGCCCCCAAGCGACGGTGCTACGGGATACGTATCTCTACGTATCGCCCAATACCAGCGCCGCTCGCTTGACCACGGTCGGCGCCGGCCGTGAGCTGGCGGTGGACGAGCGCAACGGCCCATGGGTGCGTGTCTTTGCCAACACCGATGTGCAAGACAACAGTGCGCCGGATGCTCCCGTCTTCGGGCCCAATGACGCCGCAACCCCCGTCTCGGGCTGGATGCAGTCCGGCGTCGTCGTCGGCACCGACACTCCGAAGGGCGATTTGATTCTCTTTGGCCAAGCTGCGACCGAGGAGGTTGCCGCTGGCCAGCCGCACGCCGCGCAGGGTACGGCACAGGCCGCCGAGCGGCTCTATCAGCGGGTGGCTGACTTTTTCCCGCGCTCGCCGCTGGCCCCGGAGGCGGCATGGCGCTCCGCGGACATTGCATGGCAACTGGCC
>Ga0207933_1001804_pt1 | contig 15023 bp, 12 predicted proteins | sample NGESurdeep092012_4_FD_184488 | JGI IMG/M metagenome (GOLD analysis project Ga0207933, IMG submission 184488) | Arctic peat soil microbial communities from Barrow, Alaska - NGEE Surface sample F53-3 deep-092012 (SPAdes) | ecosystem: Environmental > Terrestrial > Soil > Wetlands > Peat ... | reverse complement strand
AAACGACACTGGGATCTGGTCGTCGAGTCAGCACAGGAGGTAGGACCTGCGCTCTTCATTTCGCTGCTCATCATCACCGCGTCTTTCCTGCCAGTGTTCGCACTCCAGGACCAGGAAGGTCGCCTGTTCAAACCGCTGGCATGGACCAAAACATTGGCTATGGCATCGGCGGCGCTGTTGTCCATCACACTCGTTCCCGTGATGATGGGTCTGTTCATCCGCCGTGGTGTGAAACCAGAAGCGTCAAACCCAATCAACCGTGTGCTGGTTTCGATGTACCGCCCAGTGATAGAGCTGGTATTGAGACATCGTTGGCCAACCATACTGGCTGCGGTCGCTGTGCTCGCTGCAAGTGTCTTCCCGTGGTCACGGATCGGCACCGAGTTCATGCCACCGTTGAACGAAGGCAGCATCATGGACATGCCATCGCTCTTCCCCGGAGTGGGCACTGGTGAAGCGAAAATCATCCTCCAGCAACGCGATGCAGCGCTCGCACGGATCCCGGAAGTGAAGCTGGTATTGGGCAAAATTGGTCGGGCAGAAACGGCAACCGACATGGCACCAATGAGCATGATCGAAACAATTGCAGTGCTCAAGGATCGCAACGACTGGCGTCCGGGTGTGACTTATGATTCGATCGTGAGCGAAGCGAACTCCACCGTTCGCACGCCAGGTGTGGCCAACATGTGGAGCATGCCAATCAAGAACCGCACGGACATGCTTGCAACCGGCATCAAAACTCCTGTTGGAATAAAAATATTCGGCCCCGATCTCGCGGAGCTGGATCGTATTGGTAAACAGATAGAAGGACTGCTGCCCGCCGTGCGCGGAACCAACTCAGTGTTCGCCGAGCGTACCGTGGGCGGGCGATACCTGGATGTTACGGTGGATCGTGCGGCGGCAGCGCGTTACGGACTCACGAGCGACGATGTGCAAATGGCCCTCTCGGCAGCGGTCGGAGGCGCCGATGCTGGCCAGGTGATCGAAGGTCGCGAACGTTACAGTGTACTCGTTCGGTATCCACGCGACATGCGCGACAACCCGCAGGAAATAGCTGGAGTGCTTGTGAACACTCCGGCCGGTGCCGACATTCCGCTTGGTGCGCTCGCAAAGATCGCCGTGGTACAGGGCCCGACCCTGATCAAGTCGGAGAACGGATACCTGAACAACATTGTATACGTCGATGTGCAGGGTCGCGACATCGGTAGCTACGTGACTGATGCAAAGCAGTTGCTCGCAACGAAACTCACGCTCCCACCGGGATATCGCATCGAATGGTCGGGACAATATGAATCACTTCAACGCGCCAGTGCTCGGCTCCGCATCGTAGTACCAATCACACTTCTTGTCATCTTCGGGCTATTGTATTTCAATTTCCGAAGTATGGGCGAGACGTTGATCATCATGCTGTCGCTTCCGTTCTCGCTTGTGGGTGGAATCTGGCTCATGTGGTTGCTCAGCTATAATTTGAGCGTCGCGGTAGCCATCGGTTTCATCGCGCTTTCCGGCGTGGCCGCGGAAACTGGTGTCATCATGCTCATCTATCTGGATCACGCATATCGAGATCGAGTACAGTCCGGACAGATGCATTCGATATCCGACCTGCATGTCGCCATCGAATACGGCGCGGTCGAACGTGTGCGACCCAAGATCATGACTGTGATTGCGATCGTGGCTGGGCTGCTTCCCCTGCTCTGGAGTCAGGGGGTTGGAGCCGACCTCACCAAGCGCATCGCAGCACCGATGGTGGGTGGAATGATCACGAGTGCCGCGCTCACACTCATTGTGATTCCAGCCATCTATTCGCTATGGCGCGAGTGGCAGTTGGATCGATCTGTGACGAAGTCAGGATGACTATCAAGCATCCAGACTCCATCCAATCCGTCTCCGATAATATCAGGACGGCACAATCACAGTGCGCGTCTTTCCATGAAATTCTGCGAGTGCATCCAACCGACTATTTATCTGAGCTGCGTCGAGCCCGATCCTATCCGTGACTACACTTTCGAGATCGAGCAATCCGCGCTGCGCGAAGTCCATGAGGATTACCAACTCCGAACGCAGATGATCTGACACTCCAACGATCTCGACTTCGCGATTGATCAGCGTTGGATAGCCGGCTACCGTGAACGGCCGGCTACCAATTCCGGCCAGCGCAACCCGCCCCTGAACGCCGAGCGATAAAATGGCCTGCTCCTGTGTCACGGGGAGCCCCGCGAACTCGAGCGCAACGTCCACGCCGCGACCAGCGGTCATATCCCTGATCTGCACCTCCGGCGCGCCATCAGTTGGATCGATCGGCCGTGCACCATAGCGCTCAGCAGCCTTGAGTTTCCCGCTGTCAATGTCAACTGCAAATACGTCAGAGGCGCCGAATGCGCGGGCCAGTTGAATCGCCGACATCCCCAGCCCGCCGGCGCCAAACACTGCAACGGAATCACCTGGTGACATCCGGGTCTTGCTCAGAGCATGAAATGCAGTCGCACTTGAGCACATCATGATCGCGGCCGCTGCGTCGCTCACAGAATCACCAATGCGTATGGCGTTCCGGGCCGGCGCAATGACATACTCCGCGTAACCGCCGTTCAGATGCTTTCCTACCATCTTTCCCGTCCGGCAGAATTGCTCCAGTCCGCTTGTGCAGTACTCGCAGTGACCGCAGGTGAACAGGTAGTGCAGCGCAACGCGATTGCCGACCGAGATACCATCTACCCCTGAGCCTACCTCTGCGATAACCCCGGCAATCTCATGGCCGGGTGTAATGGGCAGAAACCCGACATCGGACGTTCCGGCGCGATAGTGCGCATCGGAATGACATATTCCGGCCGCGGACACTTTCACCAGCACCTCTCCAGGTCCCGGTGCCGGTCGCGCTATTTCGCGAGACTCGAGCGGCTTGCCGATCGCTACAATCTGAACTGCTTTCATGTCAGTTGAACCTCAATTGCTGTTGTTCTACGTCTCAGCTCAATGTGGCCGCTTCGGCCGGATCGTCTTCAGCAGCTACCGGGAAATGCCGAGGAGTAAACAGAACGATCGCTAGTGTAATCAGCGCGACAATCACGAGCGCAACATAAACATGATGTGTCGCAGTGTACATCGCATGTCGAATATACTCTTCAGCCGCGACCGACAGCTTGTGACTGTGTGAGGAGTTGATCACGCTGTTGATATCATGAGGCAGGCCCGTGCGTAGGTCTGCCGGTGCATGGCCGAGTTGTGCCGCGATGGTTCCATTGAAAATCGTTCCGACGATCGCAGCACCCAGACTCTCTCCAAGATATCGTCCGAAGATGTTTGCGCCGGTTACGACACCGCGCTCACGCCATGTCACCGCAGACTGAACTCCCACCAGCATCGGCGTCGACAGAAGCCCAAACCCGGCACCAAGCAGAACCTGATCGGCAAGTACTGCCCACATCGACCCCGGATACGGCAACATCACGAAACCTGCTGCGGCCACGACGATTACTACCGCGCCGACGAGTGCAGTATCGCGAAATCCGATACGGAGATACAGGCGCCCTGAAAACGCCGATGCCACCGGCCAGCCGATGCTCATGCTCGCCAGTACAAGCCCCGCAGTGATCGCCCCCAACCCCAACACTGACTGACCGAACGTCGGCAGATAAGTGTTCGGCCCCATCATTATGAGACCCATCCCAACCATGGACAGATTCGCGCCGGCGAGTACACGGTGCCGCCACAGCCATCCGGGCATGATCGGTTCTGCAGCACGCCACTCAACGAGCAACGTCGCTCCAGCCAGGATCAATGCAACCGCGAAAACGGTAATGCTCTGCGGTGACAGCCACGCCCAGGCCTGGCCACCCTGCAGCAACGCGAAGATCAAAGTGGCGCCAGTCATGAGCATCAACCCCGCGCCAGCATAGTCGATGCTGTGCCGATGGTGTTCCGGCTCCTCGTGAAGGAACCTCGCCACCAGTGCGATCGCCGCCACGCCAACTGGAAGATTGATGAGGAATATCCAGCGCCACGACGCGTACTCCGCGAATGCGCCGCCGATTGTCGGGCCGACGATGGCCGCGATTCCCCACACACTCGAGAACCAACCCTCGATGCTGGCGCGCTCACGCACTGAGTACAGGTCGCCCGCGAGCGTATTGACAGTCGCCATGATCGAACCCGCACCCAATCCCTGGAGTCCGCGGAAGACAATCAACGACACCATGTTCCACGAAAACGCTGACGTAGTTGATCCGATCAGAAATATCAGTGTTCCAATTATCAGCACCGGCTTGCGGCCAAACACATCGGCAAGTTTTCCGTAAATCGGAATCGTCACCGTCTGCGCCAGCAGATAGATCGAAAACACCCAGCTGAACAGCGCAAAACCGCCCAGATCGCCGACAATCTGCGGGATCGCCGTCGACACGATGGTAGTGTCCATCGCCGCCAGCATCATCGTCATCATCAGCGCGGAAAGAATCCAGCGCCGTTGCGCCCTGTCCAAGCTGGCGCTGTTCAACATGCTTGCACACTGTGTAATTTAGCGATCAGTTAGTTTTGATCGTATGAGCAACGCCGCATGAGGAATCGCACGATCAATTGACGAGCCAGCAGCCGATTGTCGGCCGCGCGACGTCACCAGATCCGGCTGCGTGGATGCTCCCGGTCCTGTGTACCAGTGCCTTCCTCGTTTTTGTCCAGGCATTCATGGTGGCGCCGCTCATCCCGCGCCTCGCAGATGTATTCCACACGCGCGTCGGATGGATTGGGCTCGCTGTGCCTGCCTATCTACTCCCGTATGGAATAGCAACACTGGGATGGGGTCCGCTATCGGACCGATTTGGACGACGGGCTGTCATCCTCACCTCATTGTTCCTGTTTGTCGGATTGACCGCCGCCACCGCGTCGGCATCAAATGTTACCGCATTCGTGGCATGGCGAGCCGCGACCGGAGCTGGAGCCAGCGGTATCGTGCCGATCGGCCTCACACTCATCGGCGACGTGGTCCCGTTCCAGAGACGAGGACGCGCAATCGGTTGGCTCTTCGGAGCGATCGCCGGAGGAACTGCAGCCGGCGCCACACTAGGTGCTCTCATGGAGCCAGTTGTCGGGTGGCACGGTTTATTCCTCGCGGTCTCGGCGCTCTCCGCGCTGCTCGCCGTCGCAGCGGTTGCAGGAGGTGCCATACCGAGACTCGCACGGTCAAAGGCGCCAGCGTGGTCGACCGTCTTTCACGGCTACGTGTCGTTGTTGACCTTCGCTCGCGGACGGCGCACTTATGCCTACGTTGTCATCAACGCAGTCGTACAATCCGGCGTGTATACGTGGCTGGGTTTGTACCTGAGCCAGCGTTTTGGATTGGGCGAAGTTGGTATCGGCCTCGCACTGCTCGGCTATGGCATACCAGGGCTGCTGTTCGGGCCGGTCATTGGCCGCCTTGCAGACAGACACGGCCGTTCGCGGATCATTCCAGCCGGCGTGGCACTCACAGCCGTTTGCGCTGTAATCCTCGCCGCACCAATCAGCCTCATAGCCGTCCAGGCTGCAATCGTCATGCTGTCGCTGGGGTTCGACCTGACTCAACCGCTCCTTGCAGGTATAGTCACCGATCTGCGTGGCAATCGCGCGCAGGCAACAGGGTTGATGGCCTTCGCTCTGTTCTCCGGCTTTGGACTCGGAAGCCTCCTGTTTCAGATCGCACTAAGCTGGGGCTTCACGGGTGCACTGGTTGTGTTCGGAGTGACAGCCATGATCGCCGCGGTCGTTGCGGTCCCATTGTTTCGGGATGAACGGCCGCATGCGACAATGCCGGCCACTCCGGCCAGTCCGGCCGTCTAGAGCCCCAGGTCGCGCAGCTCAGGGTGGTCGGCTGGTCGCGGACCACTGATGTCCCAATGATACTTGCGCTCGGATTCCTTTATCGGCACATCGTTGATGCTCGCATGACGAGTCTGCATCAATCCGTCTGGGTTGAACTCCCAGTATTCGTTGCCAAACGATCGGAACCACTGGCCGGCCTTGTCGTGTGACTCGTACGCAAAACGCACGGCAATGCGGTTGTCCCTGAAGAGCCACATTTCCTTGATGAGCCTGTACTCGAGCTCTCCAGCCCACTTGCGCTTGAGAAATTCGATGATGGCAGCGCGTCCCTGAACAAACTCGCTCCGGTTGCGCCACCAGCTGGTTTCGGAATAACCCTTGGCCACGCGTTCAGCATCACGAGAATTCCAGGCGTTTTCGGCCAATCTTACTTTCAGGATCGCACTCTCGCGAGTGAACGGTGGGACGGGCGGGGGTGTTGTACTCATATATACATGTCCTTCCGGTTATTCATCAGCCGGCATCACTGGGCGATAATGAATGTATAGTTCGTTCGAACGGACATGTGTCGAACGAACACGAGCGAACGCCCTTCTTGACCGCACACTCCTCTGTCCATAGAATCGGGAAATGACTGACACCACCGTGCAGTTACCACAGCCCAGTGTCCGCCCTGCTCACGCCGACGCATCTGCCGCCAGCGCCAGGCTCGATTTCGAAGTCGTACCGCTTAAGGGACTGCCCATCGTCGCCGTAATTCTCACCGGCCTCGTTGTCGCCATCGCAGCCAATAAATTGTGGCCGCTCGTGTTCCTCCACGTTGCATTCGGTGCGGCATGGACGATCGTAGACCTGTTCATGGGATTCGTGATCGGTCCCATGATGGGCAAACTGCCACCACCCGCACGCATCCAGGTTGCAACACGCCTCATGCCGAAGATGCTGTTGATAATGCCCACCGTCGTCACCGTAACGCTCGCAGCCGGCTGGCAACTCGGCACAGTCATGGGTACGGTCGATAGCTCGTACTACAATCACGGATGGGTTGTCGCCAGTTACATCGTCGTCGGCTTCATGGCGGTAATTGCGCTGGGTCTTCTCTCGCCAGCTAACGTTGCTGTCCTGATGGAGCTCAAGAAACCAAAGCCGAATCCGCAAGTGATTCAGAGCCTGATGAAACGCTTCATCTTCGCCGCTGGCTTCACAGGCACTCTACAGATCGCGATTCTCGTGATCATGACACGGATCAGAGTCGGATGAACGAACGCACACTTCCTCCGGTTACGCAGCTCGGCATGGCGTCCCTCGCGCTGATCGTTGCGGGCGGCATTTATCTCGCATCATACCTCCCCCGACAGGTGCCGCTCACGCCAGCAATAATTCTGCTCGGAGCATCCGCCCTGCTTCTGGTCGTGAACCTGCTGTTGCTCGGTCGCGTCGGAAACTTCGCGTGGGGCCGCTTCGTAGCGGTCGGCAAGTGGGCACTTCTCGCGTACACGATTACAGCCGGCCTGATTGAGTTTGCGTTCCTGCGCGACGGCATGAGTGGGGCGCCGCTGCTGGTCCTCACGCTCTCGATCATCGTATACGCGGTGCACGTGCCGGTTCTCATAGCATTCACGGTTGCCCGCTACGACTGACTCCAGTTCCGGACCGTGCGCTATTATCTGTCGACAGCCGCGTCAGCGTTTTACTGTTCGACTGCTCTCACAGCACCACTGAAACGCCCGCACTGCATCGCGCATCATGCAAATCCTCGCAATTTCCGGCAGCCTGCGCTCCGGCGCATCCAATACCGAACTTCTCACAGCAGCCATGCTGCTCGCACCTGCAAGTGTCGAAATATCGATGTACGGCGGGTTGAACACTCTGCCGCATTTCAACCCTGATCTGGACAACCTCGACGGGAGCACGTTGCCGGAAATCGTCGCGGATCTCAGATCCCACATCGGAGGCGCTGAAGGTATTCTCATTTCATGCCCGGAGTACGCGCATGGCATCCCCGGATCATTCAAGAACCTGCTTGATTGGCTGGTCGGAAGCACGGAGTTCCCAGGCAAACCGGTCGCGCTGCTCAACACGTCATCGATGTCGGTGCACGCACCGGAACAACTCATAGAAGTGTTGACGACCATGAATGCCCGGATTGTCCCCCAAGCATGCTTCATTGTGCCACTACTGGGCCGCCGCCTGGATGCGCAGGCCATTGCGGCAGATCCGGAATTGTCCGCCGTCCTGCGAGTTGCGATTACGTCGTTCGTGCACGCCATCAGCAGCATGCAGTCCGACACTGCACCTCTTTCGGTGAATGTCCCTTGAAGTTGTTCGACCGTGAGGTGCAGTGCTATATCAGGCTGGCACCCACCGATACTACGCGGGCTTCACAAAATATCCGACGACGCGCCAACCACGGGACGTTTCGCGCTCCATGACGACGGTTTCAGTCACAAAACCTCCCACGCCCGAAACAGTGCGATACTGCAGCATCACATACGCACCTGCTGGCATGTTGGGCAGCGAAGTACTGAACTCGCTATGCTCCAGCTTGCGCGTTCCGAGCGGTCCGACCTGGCCACGAACTTTCTGAACGGTCGTAATCCACTTGTCCCGCGTCACAGCTTGCTTGAACGCCGTCCCGGCGTTGTCCCAGCTCGGACCGTACTGCGCTCCATCAAGCTGATCGAGCCAGACATCCGACGCCTTCTCCGCCGACGCAACTGCGGTATCGTTGGCCGCTGCGGGTGCCGCGGAGCCCTGGGCTTGAGCCTGTGAGACTCCGAAAACGAGAGCAACGCCAAGTACGGCTGTAGATGCGAAGCGCATGAAGATGTTCCGGATAGAGAAATGAATGACTGTCCGACGCGACGCTGTGATGCGCATAACCTGAACAGCGTCCAGACGATCTTGTCGTCACGACGAATGCCACCTTGAATTTATTACACCATCCGTCCCAAAGTGTCGCCTCTTCCCATCTGCGCCGCGGGACTCCATCCTACTGCATAGCCACCACAATCCGAGCAATCCGTGCACATCTCAAGTCTCGCCCCGTTTCTCCCAGTCGCCCTCATTCTGGCCGCCCCGGTCACTGTACGATCGCAGTCTATCGACCCGTCGATGTACTCATCGCTACAGTATCGAATGATTGGGCCATTCCGCGGTGGTAGAACGGTTGGCGCAGCCGGGATCCCGGACCAGCCAAACACGTTCTACGTAGGGGTAAACAACGGTGGCGTCTGGAAGACCACCGACGCCGGCCGCACCTGGAACCCGATCTTCGATGCAGAATCAACAGGATCGATCGGAACTCTCGCCATCGCTCCTTCTGATCCCAACATCATATATGTGGGATCTGGCGAGGGCCTGCGCCGACCCGATCTCTCCACCGGCAATGGCATCTACAAATCGGCCGACGCTGGCAAAACGTGGCGCCACCTCGGACTACGCGACGGTCAACAAATCGCCTCCATCATCATCGACCCGCGCGACCTCAATCGACTCTTCGTCGCAGTTCTCGGTCACCCGTACGGCCCCAACCCGGAACGCGGAATCTTCCGTTCAACCAACGGCGGTGAAAGCTGGACCAAGGTGTTGTACAAGGATGAGGATACTGGCGGAATCGATCTCGCGTTCGATCCCGCTAATTCGCAGATCGTTTATGCAAGCCTCTGGGCCTCACGCCGACCACCATGGACCGTCGGCAACCCATACGACGGCGACGGCAGTGGTCTCTTCAAATCAACCGATGGCGGCAATACCTGGCATCAACTCACCCGCGGACTTCCAACTCGTGCTCAGGGATTGGGCCGCATCGGGTTTACAGTCGCACCCAGTAACGCAAATCGAATGTATGCACTCGTAGATGCGAAACCGGATGTTGGTGGCCTGTATCGCTCCGACGACGCCGGTGAAAGCTGGAGTCGCGTCAACCACGAAGAGCGCATCTGGGGACGCGGTAACGACTTCGCATGGGTCCGCGTCGATCCGCGCAACGCCGACGAGATTTATGTCTGCAACACATCCACATATCGTTCGATGGACGCCGGTAACAGCTTCATCGCAATCAAGGGAGCACCCGGCGGCGACGATTACCATGCAATCTGGATCAATCCGCTCCACCCGGACATCCTTCTCCTCGCAGTCGATCAAGGCGCAACCATAAGCGTGAACGGCGGCAAGACGTGGAGTTCATGGTACAATCAGCCTACCGCCGCATTCTATCACGTCGCTACCGACAATCGCTTCCCCTACCGCGTTTACGGCGCACAACAGGAGAGTGGCTCCGCTGTTGTATCCAGCCGCGGCAACGACGGCGCTGTCACATTCCGTGAGTTTCACCCGGTTGGTGCAGAGGAATACGGCTACGTCGCTCCCGACCCACTCGATTCCAACAACGTATTCGGCGGCAAGGTCACACGCTTCGACATGGTCACTGGACAGACACAGAATGTCGCCCCCGAAGCGATCAGAGGTCGCCAGTACCGCTTCAACAGAACCGCGCCACTGATCTTTTCCTACGCCGATCCGCACACGCTGTTCCTCGGCAGCAACGTCCTCTTCAAGACGCGTGACGGTGGTCACAGCTGGGACATAATCAGCCCGGATCTGACGCGCGAAGATCCTCCCGTCCCCGCCCCGCTCGGCCAATTCGCCAACGCCGATCCAGCACACGGCCACCACCGCGGAGTCATCTACAGCATCGCTCCGTCGTATCACGATGCCAACGTCATCTGGATCGGTACCGACGATGGTTTGATTCAGGTTACCCGCGACGGCGGAAAGACCTGGAACAACGTCACGCCACCGACAATCTCTCCGTGGAGCAAGATCGCTCAACTGGATGCATCTCATTTTGACGATCAAACAGTGTACGCCGCTGTCAATCGCTTCCGACTCGATGATCTTCACCCGCACATCTATCGCACGCATGATGGCGGAAAGACGTGGAAGGAAATCGATGCCGGCCTGCCCGATGATGCTTCCGTCAACGTCGTTCGCGAAGATCCTGTTCGCAAGGGACTTCTATTCGCCGGAACGGAGACGACAGTCTATGTCTCGTTCGACGACGGCGATCACTGGCAAACGCTTCGCCAGAACCTTCCGGCGACATCTATCCGCGACCTTGTCGTCAAGGATAGCGATCTCGTCGTCGCCACACACGGCCGATCATTCTGGATACTCGACGACATAACGCCACTCCGGCAACTCTCGACTGCAATCGCCAGCGAACCAGCTCATCTCTTTACCCCGGCAGCAGCATTCCGTATTCAGCGCAATACATACACAGATACTCCCATGCCGCCCGAAGAGCCCACTGGCCAGAATCCGCCGGACGGCGCGATCATCGACTACTACATCAACGGCGCCCCGTCGTCGCCTGTGACCCTCGAAATACTCGACTCTTCAGGCAACCTCGTGCGCCGTTACGCAAGCAACGACAAACCCGACGTCACGCAAAAGGAGATCGATGCGCTCAACGTTCCTGCGTACTGGGTACGGCAGCCACGCATACTTTCGGCGTCCACCGGAACGCATCGCTGGGTTTGGAATCTTCACTATCCCGACCCAAGCGTACTCACCCACGAGTACCCGATCTCCGCGATCCCCCACGATACACCGCGGCTTCCGCTGGGAACGTCAGTGCTGCCGGGCAATTACACCGTTCGCTTAACGGTGAATGGCAAGAGCTACACACAACCGCTGATCGTGAAGATGGATCCGCGCGTACGCGCAACGCCTGCAGATCTTCAGCAGCAGTTTGCACTGTCGATGCGCATCGCCGCCATGATCGAACGCGACTTCACCGCGATCGCTGAAGCGAGAGCGCTGCATGTACAACTCGACTCCGCAAAATCGCGCACCACCAATCCCAAGGTGCGCTCAGCCACCGATTCACTCGACGCACGCATCGGGGCTCTGAGCATCACCCGCCTCAACGGCCAGTTGAGCGGGCTGCTCGGCACCATCGACGGCGTCGATGCGCGCCCCACAACTCAGGCAACAGCCGCTGTCACCACTATGCAGCGCGACCTCGACCAAGCCATCGCCGAATGGACAAAGCTCAAGGGCTCGGCACTCTCCACCCTCAACGCCAGACTGAGCGCCGCCGGCATCCGGAGCGTCGCCATCCCCCGCGACCTGACCCCGTACCGCAACTCGCTCCAGGTCGGCGAAACCGCTGACAAGGACGACAACGAGCCCTAGGAGCACAGGCAGTCACCCCGCCGAAGGTCGGGGTCCAGTAGTCACCCCGCCGAAGGTCGGGGTCCAGTAGTCACCCCGCCGAAGGTCGGGGTCCAGTAGTCACCCCGCCGAAGGTCGGGGTCCATCGGCCATCCGCACCTGCCTACGGAAAAACCCGTTGACAAAACCCGACCGCGCCCATAAACTACGGGAAAGGCAGTAGTCACCCTTCGCTACCATCCCATGTACTTCCCGCCCCGCGAACTCGAAGTAATGAGCGTCCTCTGGCGACTCGGCTCCGCCAGTGTCGCCGAAGTCCGAGCCGAACTCAAGGACCAGCTCGCCTACACCTCCGTCCTCTCCGCCCTCCAGACGCTCGAAGAAAAGGAATGCGTCCGTCATGAGCCCGAAGGCCGAGCATATCGGTACTACCCCACCGTCGATGCCAAGCACGCCGGCAAAAGCGCTGTAGCCCGCATCAAGGACGCGATCTTCGAAGGCTCCGCGGAGCGCATGTTCGCACAGCTCGTCTCCGATCGCCACATCACGCAGGAAGAACTGCAGCGCATGCAGCAGCTGATCGCCGAACGCCTGGAGCGCGAGCCATGACCGTAGCCATCATTGTCTACATCCTGATTGTCACAGTTCCACTCATCGCTGCGGCAGCACTCACCGAAAAACTCTTAAGACTGTGGTCGCTGCCTGTGCGCGGCGCGTGGGCCGTAACTGCTCTCCTGATTGCGCTCATCGGCGGACGGACGGTTACGCAACAACTGATTGCCCCGCACGCGCCTCTTTCCGTTACTGGAATAAACATCGCCGCGACCGGTCAAACGACGGCAATCGGCAGCACATCACTCCTGCTCGCTGCATCGCACGAACTGATGTCCATGCCACGAACCGCCGCCGCATACGCGTCGCATCTGGTCGGACCAACGCCGAATATCTCACTGGCAATACTCTGGCTCATCATGTCGGGTGTCATGCTCGCGCTGATCTTCGTTGTGTACTCCAGAGTCCGACATGCGCGTCAGCAGTGGAGCTTTGTTGACTTCGCAGGCCATCGCGTGCGCGTCGCACCAAACACTGGCCCCGCAGTTGTCGGCATTTTCCGACCGGAGATCGTTGTGCCACGCTGGATGCTGGATGGACATCCGGACGACAGTCAACTCATCATCATGCACGAGATGGAACACCGCTGTGCACACGACCCCGTACTTCTCGCCGCAATGTGGGGGCTCGTTGCACTGTTCCCATGGCACCCGGGCGCGTGGTATTGTCTCGCTCGCATCAGACTGGCGATCGAGATCGACTGCGATGCGCGTGTTGTTGGAAAGGGTGCGTCACTCAAGAACTACGCACAACTGCTGGTCAATCAGGCGCGCGCACGACTCGGCGCGCCAACGCACCTGTGGCTCGGTGCAACATCGCTGCTGGAACCAGCATCCCACCTCGAACGGAGACTTCGCGCCATGGTTACACCTGACAACAAAGACTCGGCAAAACAACCGTACATGCGCGCACTGCGCTCCGCGTCGTACATCGCACTTGTGTCCACTCTCGCGATCGCAGCATGCGAATCGCACGTTCCGACTGCTGCCGACATTAGCGGGCTCGATGCCACATCAGCGCAACAGAACGTCAGTCGCGCCTTCACGACTGACCAACAACAGTCCACGTTTTACGTGAATGGCGTTGCTGTATCCGCAGACAAGGCCAAGGCGATTTCATCGGACAGCATAGCAACAATCAGCGTCGTCAGATCCAAACAACCGGGCGGCGAGCAGCAGATTCGTCTGTTGACATTGTCTGGCGTGGCGCTCGGCCAGAACGGTAAAGCTATGGGAAGTCACACTGGCACACTCGTCTTCAAATCATTTCCCGCCGCAATCACGCTTCGCTCAACCGATGAAGCATCGCCAACGCCGTCGGGCGCCAGGCAGGTGTTTCTCACTCAGCGTGTCACCGCTTCGACCACCGGAGGGACGGTCAAGTTTCACCCAATTGGTGAAGCAGTGTTGACAACGCCTGGCGCGCACCCGCTGTTTCTCATCAATGGCGTCGTCGCCACGACCGCTCAATTCAAGGCGATCAATCCCTCGAACATCGCAAGCGTCGAGGTAACGAAGGGCGCCGCAGCTCTCAAACAGTACACCGATCCCCAAGCACAGAACGGCGTCGTCAGCATCACGTTGAAGCACTGATCTACACCGTCGCAGTGGTGGCTCTCCACACGAGAGTCACCACTGCGACTCTCGTGCTACCCCGGCTCCCCCGCCAGAGCTTTGATCTTCCGCACCGCCCGCTCGCGCGCCTGCACAGATCGGCAGATGATCAGGATCGTATCGTCTCCGCCCACCGTGCCAAGTATGTCCGGCCAGCCCTCGCCATCCAGCGCACTCGCGATCGGTTGAGCCCCTCCCGGTACTGTCCTCAACACCGCCATCTCGCCCACACCGTCGATCCGCATGAACAGCTGCGGTAGCAGTGTGTCGAGCGCGACCCGGGCCTCCTCGATGTTCCCGTCCGTGACCGCGTAGCGCGCCCCCTCCGAGGTCGGAACCCGCGCAATTCGTAGTTCCCTCAGGTCCCGCGAGAGGGTCGCCTGCGTCACGTCCCACCCACGCCGGAGGAGCAATTTCCGAAGATCCTCCTGACTCACCACCACGTGGGTTTCGATGGTCTCCAGGATGGCATTCTGCCGCTCGCGCTTGTTGGCCATCAGGAGAAGATAGCCCTCCCGGCTGACCCCCGCCCAGACAGTTGCGAACGCACCCATAACCGACTATTTATACATCCTTGTCGCATAAAATTCCAAAAAGAGAATCCCATGACCTTTACACCTAAAAAGATCGCCCTCGCCTACTCCGGAGGACTCGATACCTCGATCATCGTCCCCTGGCTCAAGGAGCGATTCCCCGGCGTGAAGGTTGTATGCGTGGCCGCTGACATCGGACAGGGTGACGAGCTCTCCGGAGTCAAGGCGAAAGCGATCGCATCCGGCGCCGACGAATGCTACGTCGAAGATCTGCGCGACGAATACGTCAGCGACT